>Ga0315298_1005471_pt1 | contig 18024 bp, 18 predicted proteins | sample WHS_1_MG_FD_203077 | JGI IMG/M metagenome (GOLD analysis project Ga0315298, IMG submission 203077) | Extremophilic microbial mat communities from Washburn Hot Springs, YNP, Wyoming, USA - WHS_1_MG | ecosystem: Environmental > Aquatic > Thermal springs > Hot (42-90C) | place: USA: Wyoming...
GGCCAAAACGACTCGAAAGGACGGTTGAAGGGGGGACAAAACGCTGCAAAAGACGGAGACGGCGCTGGTCGAGCGGTGCTGTCTCAGGCGCGCTTTCAAAAATCGGCTTTTTTGGGACAGGCTCTATTCTATCTCGGAAGATGTAGCGCCTTGTTTGGAAGGTGAGTTCAGGGCTGTACAATGTTGCAAGCACCTGGCCTGCGCTGACGTCAACGCCCGCAGACGCCACCCTGACGTTGTCAATTCGGCCCGCCGCCGGTGCCGCAAGAATTGTCTTTCGAGTGCTGTCCGCTTCAAGTGTTCCGGCCACACGCAACGTACGCGTGAGTGTTTGTTTTTTTGCTTCCTCGGTTTGCACGTTCGCAACTGTCACGCTGGTCTTGGACATGGTGACAACTTCCTCTGCGGCGCCGAAGCCTTTCTGTCCTTCAAAAATCGGCGTGAGATCCATCGCACATATGGTGCATTTGCCCGGGCGATCCGATTTCACCCACGGATGCATCGAGTCCTGATAATAAAGAACCGTTTTTGCCGGTGGTCCGCCCGTGCTTCCTCCTGCGTAACGCCAATAGGAAAGTCCCAAGACCGTTGCGCAGACCACGAACAATGCGATCGAATATTGTTTCTTCTGATTTTTCATAAGGCGTACTTCGGAGGTTTGCATCTCCACTACTCTTTCAGGGTACACTCGTGCGCAATCTGTAGAAATGCCTTGCGCCATCTGCATTCAGATCAACGAGCTTCTGCAGCCTGCCCATGCCTCTCAACGGCCCGGCCACGGTTTGCCATGCGCCCGCGCCCTCGAACCCGGCGGTTCGTTCCAGATAGAAGTTCGCGTTGGGCGTGCCAACAAATGTCGTGATTGCGGCGGTGCCTTCGCGAACGATTGAATCTGCCGTAAGACCGGCTTGGAGATAGACGTGATAGACCTCGGAAGCCGTGTGCAGCGGTTCTCCATTTGGCCCGTTTGCGGAAACATCCACCACTCGAAACCCGAGCCGATAGAGGCCTGCGCGATCGGCGATGAACCGGTTTTCTTCGTTCCGACCGTATGGGTCGGCGCCCGGCGTTGCGTCGTTGTCGCTAAGTCGGATGCGCAGCCCGCCATTCACGCGACCCGCGGCAATCTCAAAGCTCGGCTGCTGTTGTCCCGGCTCCCAAAAACTCAACCGACCGCCCACTGGACCGTCCAATGACAGAATCTCCAGCTCGAGGCAGGCGCCCAAGGCTGCGTGCCCGGGTTCCGGTCCTCCATGGCTCTCAGTGGCAGGCTGCACAATCATCGGGATTTCGCAGCCGAATTGCGACGTTTGAGATCCACCGTTCAATTCCGCCATGTTCGCGGCGTAACCGGACTTTGTCGTGAAGGCGTCGGCGTTAAGCATCGCAAGAGCCGAGGCGTTTCCATCGCCAACCGCCCCAAAACGAAACACCAACAGCTCGGGAACCGGGTCAACGGTCCATGTGAGTGTGACGATGGCATCTCCGTATTCGAGGAACGCGTCGCGGGCGCCGGTGGTTTCGTCACCGAAGAATACCCTGTATGTGGCGGTAAGAATCGAGTTGGTTGGATTCAGAATTGCGTAAGCATTATGGGCCATGCGGCCGTACCAGCGCCAGAGTTTGGGCGAACCAGCCGTGCCCAGTATCGGCGTGTAAGGACGCGGTGGGTTTTCGTTCTTGTTGCCCGGGCCGTCGTAGTTCTCGAGGCCGGGCGAGGCGTCTATGCATTCAATCCAGACAGCCGCGTTGGCGGGCGGCACGAACACTCCACCCGGGTTCCATGCGTACTGAAGGCTGTAAGCCTTCCCGTTCAGCACCGAGTAATTCGAGCTTGAGGCAAAAGAATAGCCAACCGGTAGTGGCAACATATGCGGGACGCCTTGGCTGATGTCCAGGTTGGCATGGATCTTGTGGGCATTGTAATCGTAGAAAATATCCACGTGGATCATTGGCGCATTGGTGTCCATGCCGCCACCGCGGGATGGACGGACAATGGTGTCCTGGCCTGCCGACTCGAGATTGGCAACACAGATAACAACGTAAAACAGAGTGAGACCTGATACTTGGCGGAGATTAGAGAGTTTCATGTTTTCTTGAGAGTTGTTGATTGTTTAAACGGTAACGTTCTTTCGATCATTTTCGATCATCAGCGGGCAGTGTCCGGATTCCAGCGATTAATGCCATGCCCGGCATCGTATGTGAGTTCAAATTTCTGATTCGCAATGTGGCCATCGCAGAAACAGTAGTTCGAGGTCGGTCCGTGCCTTGAACGATCAACTTCTGGCTCACCGCCATCGGGCCAAAAGTGCGCCATGAAATGGTCCGCCATGGACCCGCCGAGTTTTTCGGCAAACAAGACCGTGCCGGTCGGGTTCGGAATGGAATTCAATGTAGGCCATGTGGGACCACCGGTTTCAGCAGCGGACAACTCTGGATATACATTCTTACCATAGCTCCAGTTGTTGGTTCTCCTTCGGTCAACCGGGCATCGATACAATCCGTTGAAGAGATTGGTCCATTGGATGTCACCCGGCGCAAGCGCGCTCCCTGTAATGTAGGGCGCCAATGCGTATGCCCATGGCAGTTGACCATATGCCGTCGCAGAATGAGTGCTGCGGGGAATCATTCCGGCGTTGTCATCTGCATACATCGTTGTGGCGAGCCCGATTTGCCGAAGTTGATTGATGCATTGCACTTGTTTTGCCTTTGCTCCCGCTTTGACGATGCCGGGCAGAAGCAAGCCCGCCAGAAGGCCGGTGATCAACAGGACCACCAGCAATTCGATCAAAGTAAAGCCTGACTGACTGCGTTTGATAGTTGACATGTTTCTCGGTCTGTTTGGTTTGCGTGCCACTTTGATTAGCACCTCGACATTAGAGGTGATTCTTGGCGACGCGTATTGAGCCTTGGAATCCAACCTTCAACCGCTGACCGGCTCCAAAGCACGCAACCGGTCATAATAGATGGTGAAGGGCTTGCCTCGTGAGCGGCGGGACCGCTCAGGCAATGCGAGGAGGCGGAGTGGGTGGTTCCTCTTGGCGACCGAGATGAACAGCCCGAAATGAGTCCAACAAAACAGGCTGCCTGGGGCGAAATCGATAAGCCGCTGACGGCTCGATCAACAACTCGAACTTCTTTACTTCCAGTTTCTTTTCTTTTGACTTTTTGTTTTCAGTGGCGCCGTTGGCCACGAATTCACAAAGTGCGCACGGATGTTTCCCGTCAAAAGTCTGAATAAGAGCGATCTTGAAAGTGCTCTGCTGAGAATATCGGACAAACATCGTTGCCCACGCGAGAGATTGCAAAAAAGCCCAGTGGAGACCCACCGTCATGATGAGGACTGCCACCGCAATTGCTTTTGTGAATCTCGACATGACCAAAAACTATCCGCTGTTTCGTGGCTTCATTGGCTGAACAATGATTCGACTGGCTGTTTTGCTGGGCGTGATGCAGCGCTGTCGAGTTGAAGCTTTCCGCCGCAAGTTCCGCAGCGCGGCACAGCCGAAGCGAAATGACCGCAGCGGGACAAATGCGTTCGTTGCAGGCTCGGCGCTCCGCCACGCCGCACTGCTCGGCGCGACTTCGTCGCCCACAGGGAAGATGAGATTCCATTGAGTGGCGGAAGAGTTTGAAGGCCAAAGTCTCCACCGATCCGGCAAATTGAGATTGCTGCGCAAATTCTCGAACATTGTAATACAGTTACCTCATCCCACTGCACTGCCACAATCGGGGTTGTTCGCAATCTCTCGTCAGGGAAACTCGTATGGAGCGTTATCATTCGATCTTCACATTGTCGGCCCGGAACTTGCCTATGACCACAGTAACAAGGTCGCCCTTTCTAAGGCCGCCCCGGTTAGGGAAGAAAGTCGAGTGCGCGCTCCCCGCTTTGTTCAGGTGGCGTGCCGCAAAAGAACTGCCGGTCGCGGGAACTGTCCGCGCTGAGAACTTTCGTCCTTTGGAGTCCACGATGTAAGCGGAACCGCCTTCGAGTCCCACCTCACCAGCCTTGAGTGGATCAACGATCTTGTATCTGAAGTGCAAGAGCGCCCCCTCCGCGATCAGTTGCAGTCCTACCGCTTCCATGCCGTATCGATCGCCGCGCGGCGCTTTGGCCTGCGCCCGGTTTGGAGCGGGTCTGATAGCCTCTGCCGATCGAAATTCAACGCTGGAAAGCGCGACCGGCGCCGTCGCTGCGGCAAGTTGTGTTTCAGGAGAGGCCACTGTTTGCGGATGGGCCGAAGACGTTCTGATGCCTCTGCCGGAGCCATTCAGAAGCATTGCTACAAAAACCGTAAAACATATTCCGACTGCCAGAATGCCCGTTAACCTCTTTAATTCGAGGTTTTGCTGGCCTTGCACGAGTCTGTTTTGCATTGGCCCCATACATAGGCCACAGCTCTCCTAGTCACAATCGGGGATACTCTGGGAATCGCATAGGGGAAACCCCGAATCAACCGGCAGTTAGCCCACGTATCTCCCAACCCGGCGTAGCCGGAACCAAAGTTGCCTGACGCGCAAAGACGCAGTGCCTGCGCCCCTTCATCAGAAAGCTCTGCGCCGCCGCGCTGGGACATATCTGCTTCGACTTCGTCCCCTGCCCCCCGCCTCCCGCATCCTGACAAAAAATACAGACACTGCAGATGCCAACGCCACAGTACAGACACGCAAAACCCAGCGATAAGTGTCGCCGCAACCCCGTGTCTGTCCCCATATTCCCGGCTACCATGCGCCCTTTCGGTCACCCCATTGAACGTTGAGAGTTGAACGTTTCACGTTGAACGTTCCTGATCGGAATATCGAACATCGTGTCTGTCCCCATTTCACGGCCACCATGCGCCCTTTCGGTCACCCCACTGAACGTTGAGCGTTGAAAGTTTCACGTTGAACGTTCCTGATCGGTATATCGGACATCGTGCCTAATGCGCCTGTTCTTTAGCCCTTTGATTACAAAGGTCTTACGGTTTAGGACAAAGTTGTTATGCCACCGTTCATGCCACTGATTGCGGCATGTGAAACCCTCTTTTCAGCCTTGGGAACGATTCTCCACACCCCATTGCGCCTTTGTCCAAAATGCATTCCGCTTTTCGTGAAAGGGATTACTTAACCCAAAACGGATTTCAAGCAAATCCGCCAGCTTCGTGGCGCAATGCGGACAGAATCACTGCACTCCGCAACATCCGTTCGTCCGAGTCGCAGAGGTCGATCAATAGTCACCGCGTAGCTCCACTGCGTGCCTCGTGAGTCAGAGAATCGAACGCGGCCCACAATTTTCGGATGGGGACGATAGTGACCAATCGGAACATGCGCGGTGATTCGTGTCCAACGTCCCCAAAGCTGTCCATTGCCACCGGCATCCAATGGCTCCGATCACGGCCACGGTGCTGCAGTAGCCGGAGGAAGCTTCACCAAGCGCCGGTTCGAGCAATCCAGAGAAATATGCGTGGCACCTGTTCAGGCTTTTCTCAAGCACAGATGCGGGAGTAAACTTGCCGCATCGCCAGGCCAGAAATCAATGATCCACCACCACCGGAAGTTCAGTCGGACCTCGACAGTCTGACCGCATCGTTGGATACCGCCATTCCCCGGAAGCAAACTGGAGCCAACCTGCTCATCGCGACTTGGAATCTGCGTTCATTCGCTTCCTTAACTCGCAACTGGACAGCCCAGGAGAGCGACTCACCCAAACGGGACCTACGAGGGCTTCGCGCCGTGTGCGAGATTGTTTCCCGATTCGATGTTGTGGCGCTCCAAGAGGTGAAAGGCGACCTGAGGGCACTGCGGGACACGATGCGGTATCTGGGACCACACTGGGCATTCCTGATGACCGATGTGACTGCCGGCAGCGCGGGTAATGACGAGCGAATGGCTTTGGTCTTCGATCTGACGCGGCTGAAACCATCGGGGCTGGCATGTGAACTGGTCGTGCCGCAGGAATGGTTGGATGAGATCAGCCCGGATGCACTGACCCGACAGTTTGCCCGAACGCCGTATGCAGTCAGTTTTCTTGCAGGGCGAACGACATTCATCCTGGTCACGCTGCACATAGACTATGCGCAACCTGCGCAGGGCAGGATACCAGAACTGAGGGCGATTGCTCGTTCGATGGCCGAGTGGGCCAAGCGCGCCAGCGATTGGGAGCACAATTTGCTGACCTTGGGCGACTTCAATATTGATCGTCATGGCGATGATCTTTGGCGCGCGTTCACCTCGACAGGGTTGACGGTGCCCGATGACATCCAAAAGGTGCCGAGGACGGTTTTCTCCAACCCTGCGAAACCGAATCTTGCCAAGTTTTACGATCAGATCGCCTGGTTTCGTGGAAACGGTATGGACCTGCTCAGCATGCAGTACCATCAAGGAGGGAGCTTTGATTTTGTTGCACACGTCTATCGAAACACCGGGCTGAACAAGACAGCGATCTCGTACCGCATTTCGGATCATTATCCGTTATGGGCGGAGTTTCGCCTGACTTGAGCCATCAGGAGAGTCCGGGACACTCTATATGCGATCTCAACGAGCGGAACCTACTTCGGGCAGGGGATGATCTCTTTTGCGAGGAAAGGGAAGCCATTCACTATCATTTAAACCTCCCACCGACACGGCCGAAAAGCTGTCTGCCGGCCAAACTTGGGACTTGACAACAGCCCTTCACTGCCCGCATTGCTCTCCAAAATGCCGGATGATGAAGAGCAATGCTCTTGACCCGCTCCCGCGTCGAAAAAGCAAATTCCTATCATTTCGCCCATCCACATTATGGCCCGGTACTCGTTCCAAGACCGAGGTTGTGAGAGCTCTACGGCATGGCAGCCCACATGAATGTTGAAAGCGAGAAGAATGGAGCATACAACCCGCAGCCGTGCCGGAGTTGTCGGGCCGGATCGCCATTGTGCTTCTGGAGCACGATTGTTCTTGCCGACTCCGAAACTGCGGCAGCCCCTGTTCACCGGCATGAGAAACCACCGGTTTTTCGACAGGCGAGCCTCTACCGCCAGACCGACCGCTGCGAGACGATCGAGCACATTCTGACTGACTGCGAAGATCATTCGAGCATCATGCTGGGAGAAGCGAAACCGGTCAATCGCATCGAAAAGCGTGTGGCACAAAAGGTCTCGGGACTTGTCCAATACTTCAGAACGTGTTGGAGATTATGAGCGCGAGAATTCTCACGGTGCTGGCGGTCGGATGCTTGGTTACGGCGCTGGTTCTTATGGGCCGGTCCAAGTCCCCGAAGTTCGAGGCGGCCCCAACCCAGGCCTTGCGTCCTGCAGGAAAGACAATCGCAGGGCCGCGACTTCCGGCACCAAGAGCGATTGACGCCGGACGCAAGACCGCCGAGTCGTTTCAACAGGCCGGGGATTCTCATGCGCTTGAGCGTCTGTTGAAAGAGCGACTGCCCAACATAACGATAGACAAGATCGGTGCTTGGCTGGAACTGAATCGGCGGAGCGCTGACAGCCTCCTTGCCGGATTCATTGTCACCGACGATGCAGGATTGCTCTCGGAAGCCACGGAACGTTACCCCGATGATCCACAGGTGGCGTTTGTCGCCATATTCGCCAGCAAGTCCGGAGAGGAACGACGACGTTGGTTGGACGCACTGAAACAGTCGGCGCCTGACAACTCCCTCGCACACTACCTGTCAGCAGGGGAATACTTCAAAGCTGGTCAAACAGATGCAGGGGTGCAGGAGCTCATCGACGCAATGCAGAAGACGAAGTACGAGGACTACACGGTGAGCTTCATTGTCAACGCCGAGGAGGCTTACCGGGCAGCAGGCTGCACCAGCGTCGAGTCAAAGGCCGCTGCCATGTTCAACCAACCTCTGCCGCAGTTGGCCAAACTGAAGCGACTCGGCAACGAGATGTCCACCCTGGCACAGTCCTACCGCGCATCCGGCGATGAAGCGTCGGCCCTGGCGTTGTTGCGTATGCAGGTCGAGCTGGGACGTCAGCTTGGCGATAGTACGCGCGCCGGCACGATCATCCAGGAGCTCGTTGGTATTGCGATCGAGCGAGGTGCATTGGAACTGGTTGAGCCTGGCAACTGGTATGATGCCGCCTCAACGACAGTTGCGGACCGGCTAGTTCAACTTGCCCGGCAACGCGATGAAATAAAGCGCTTGAATGACCCCCTCGACGGTATGTTCAACGGAGAACGGCAGGAACTGCTGGATCGGATGTCAGAAGAGGACTTGAGCAACTATTTCGATCGTGTCAAAACACTTGGCGAAAAGGAAGCATTGCGTTGGGCCGCGCTTCGCCTGGGCAGACCGTAAGCGACCCGAAACCGGTCATCGCAGCTCATCCAAAAGGTCAATGGCAGGGGCAAAATCCCGGCGAATCTCGATCGCCCGCCGGGCGGCCTGACGAGCTTCTTGAATGCGTCCCAGTTGTGCCAGGATTGTGGCCCGGGCGTAAGGCACGGACGGGTCACTGGCTGAAATTGATTCCGCACGCACAAGGGCCTCGATGGCCGAATCCGGCTGGCCAAGCCTGTGTCGCGCAAGACCGAGATTGTACCATGCGCGCGCATGGTGAGAATCTATTCTTACGGCCTGCTCGAGCGCTGCGGCTGCCTTTGTCAGATCGCCGGCCTCATTCCATGCCAGTCCAAGCTTGAATTGAAACTCGGCTTGTTTGGGATCGAGTCGGGCGGCGGCTTCGAGCTGTTCGACGGCCTCTCTTGGGCGGCCCATTCGACTCAGGAGCACAGCCAGCTCATGACGAATGGGAGCCGAGTTGGGGTCCCACGCCACTGCGGTGGAATAGTGTCTGTATGCACTATCCATCCGCCCCGCCCCGAATTCCACCGCACCAAGCATCATCTGACCCGCTCGCGCGTCGAAAAAGCAAATTCCTATCATTCGCCCACATGAAGATTCGCGCTTGATAGTTGCTCTCCTGGGCCCGCGACTTTACCTTCTCCCCGCAATGATACGAATCCAGAAGCGAACATGCGGTCTAATCAGCGCCGCGCTCATGGTTTGGCGATTGGGTCTCGCCATAACTATGATTAGCCCCGGAACTACTAACGCCAGCGAGTCACCGCTGCGCATTGCCTCCGGCAGCTTCTCCCCGGACGGCGCGTTTAAACTCCAAACGGTCGGTTCCAATACGCTGGTCTATCGGGTGCAGACCTCAACCAATCTCGCGCAATGGACCTCGTTGCAGACCAATGTGGCGACGGGGAGCCTGGCCGAATTCCGGGATCTCGATGCCCCGCGCTACCGCCAACGTTTCTACCGGTTGGCTCAAGCTGGCAGCGGGTTGCTGCTGTCAAAAAACCAAGGCGTGCCGGGTGAATTATTGACGCTGTCGGGCGGCGGCCTCGATCCGAGTGCGCCCACTTTTGTTCGGTTCCAGAGCCCCAATGGCCCGGAGATCAAAGTGCGATCCTTCGCGGTGACGACCGCCACCGTGCTCGTGGCGATTCCGTGGTTGATCGACACCAATTCGTATCAGATTCGTGGCGGTTTAGTGTCCGTTTCCGTGCAGCAAGAAACCACGCAGGCGACCAACCACCTCACTGCGAGCGAAGCACTGCGGATTGCCGACCTGCCACAGACCGGATTAGCGGCCGGCGCTGTCACGCTGGAATATCTAACTCAACTCTCGGGTTTACTCTCCAAAGCCTCTGGCCACTGGCAGACCATTGGGGCTGCCTCTCAGGGCAAAGTCGATACTGCCTCGCTACAAGTTCAATTATTGTCACTGAAGGCCAACGTGGATACGGCCCAAAACGAACTGCAGCAAATCATCAACGAACAAACGCCGCGTCTGGCCTTGGGCCGGATCGGTGGCCGCGAAATCTATCTGGATCGAGATGCCCTGGCGTTGCTGGACCGAATGCTGGCGGCCCATCTGATCAATGCCCGCGCGGCCAGTTTGTCCGGCGGTGGACTCGCGGCTCGAGCCTCGTTGCGTGCCGCGGCGACCACGGCGGATTGTGCCGATCCGCTCGGCTGCATCGACGACATTTTTACCCAGGGCGCCGGACCTGACGCGCAGGGCATCTTCAATTTCTTCGAGGAGGTCAACACGATTGGCGGCGCAAGCGTGGGCCTCATGGCCGCCACCGCGTTGGTTTTGGGTTTGGCCTCGGCGCCGGTTGCGGCGACCTTGGCTGGAACAGCGGGCGCGGTTTTGTTTTTCACGACCTACGTTGCGCCCGCGGTGATGGGCGCCAGCGCCTTGTCGCTCGCGGCCCCATTCATCGAAGTGGCGACCGGACACCAGGTGTCGATTGACGATTATCGGCCGGCTTTGAATCACATTCAGAAAGGCAGCGCGGCCTATTTAATGGACGAGTTCCAGGGCCAGTTCTTGAAAGGCACGCTCCAGAGCCAAGGGGCCAGCGAGGACTTGATCGCCCGAGCCTCCCTCACCTTGGGCGCCTCCAAATCCATTCTGGGACTCCAGGACCTCGCCAAACCCGATTCCGTCGGCGCGCAAGCCTTCGCCAATTCCACCACGATCTTTGCTCACCTCACACCGGCAAGCCAGGCCACCACCTACGTCGGGAATTTCAGCGGAACCCTCACCGAGTCCTATCTGGACGCTGGGTGGCGCTACGACATCTCGGCCACCTTGACCATTATAGTCAGCGGGCAAGGGACGATCGCAGCACCCTATAGCGGCACGCTCAAGGTCAGCGGCAACGCCGTAAGTACCCTGCTCTACTGCAACTCCTCTGCCGGATGCGATCCCGGCGGCACGGTCCCTTTCAGTATGGACGACGGCGTCATCTCAGGTTCATTCGGCGCCGTCGAGGGCTTGGGCCAGGGCGATATTGGCACCGGCAGTTTCACGATCGAATTCAGCGAGGGGAAACTCAGTGACAACACGCTCACTGGCACCGTGACATTCGATCCGGGCATTGACCAAACCTTGGTGAAAACGGTAACGCTGACCAAGAAACCCTGAGCCGTGACTATTCAGACGGCGGAGTGACCCAAGCGCTTTTTGACCCGCTCCCGCGTCGAAAAAGCAAATTCCTATCATTGACTCCCGGCCAGCTTTTTGAAAGAAATTGTCGGCATCTTCCATCGTTTTCACAAAATGTTATGGTTTTTACCCCGTTCGCTTCAGCAGCCAAGCCAAACCCGCCTATGCCACTGAACAAATCAACATGCGTCCTGGTCATTTATCGGTAGATTGCTTTCCCACTCACGAAATAATGGACACGAAAAACTCAAAGCGATGTTTCCAGTCGCTTTCGCTTGAATGTAGTGGCCATGTCTTGCATATCGGCCATTTGGCTTTCGGATTCTCCGCCTCATCCGACAAGTTTGTGTTTTGACTCTTGGAGCGCACAGAGTGTGAGACGCAAAAAGTCGTCGTCTCGGAAACCGTAAACCTGGCGCAACAGCGTCTTGATCTTCCGGTTGATCCCCTCCATCCGACCATTGGTCATCTCCGTCACAGCATAGCTCAACAACCCCTCGGCGATAGTGTCCCAATATTGCCCGTTTCTCCACGAAATAATCTGTCTCAATTTCACAGGAAAAGCGCCGCACGCCACAACAAGCAGCCCTTGTGATTTTTCTGCAATCTGCCTGTGCGACCGGATGCAATGCAAACAGGGAGCTTCCTCGGTTCGGTCTGGACACAATTCCGCTGACGGGCGCCATCGTTCCGACTGTCCACCCACAAGCAAAGGTCTCACCCCCTGCTTTTCTCGCCCTGCCTGTTTGCCTCACACTGGCTTGATTTTCGGATGTCCCACAGTTCCTTCGCAAGCTGTCTGTTCATCTTCTGGCAATGAGGCCGGCCTTGCTCGGCCCTGTCGCACAAATTCCTGCAAACCCTCAATCACTTCATGCTGCGAGATCGCAAGAGGAATCTGACGGTCAAGGGCAGCAATGATGTCTTCGGTCTTCAATGGACGCTTGCCATCAGCGTATGTCTGGTAAAGAGCGTCCTTGATGGCTTGCTCAATCTCAGCTCCAGTCCGATCAACTGAAGCATCCTCAAGCGCGTCCAAATCAAATTCCTTTGGGTTCCGCTGTCGTTTCCGCAAATGAATCGCGAAAATCGCTTTGCGCTCCTGTCGGCTCGGCAATCCAATGAAGAATATCTCGTCAAACCTCCCCTTGCAGAGGAACTCTGCAGGCAGCCGGCCAATGTCGTTTGCAGTGGCAACCACAAACACAGGCGCGGTTCTGTCTGCCATCCAGGTGCACAACGCGCCGAACAATCGGCTGCTTGTGCCACCATCATGGTCAGATTGGGCAACAGCCTTTTCAACCTCGTCAATCCACACAACCAATGGCGCAGCAGTTTCCGCCGCTGCCAAGGCCGCCCGCAGGTTTTCCTCAGATTGGCTTAACAGTCTCAGGTCTCCTGAGGCCGTGGAATTAGTCTGACCCCGTTCCTGAAACCACCAAGCGATGGATTCTGCGTGTAACCCATTGATTTCCAATACTGCTACAGGCGCGGTGGTATCAGGAAAATTCCACGGCAGTTGAACTCACAGCCTCGGCGGTCAGCAGTTCTGAGATTAATCCGGTCCGCAGCGCTGTTGTCCGCGCTCGGTTCTATTTGTTCCTTGGAACTACTGACTACTCTTGGGAAAAAACACCGCTCCACTCCGGTACGGCTGGCTCAGTTCATCCCAGCAGAACCGGATCAGTTCTGCTTAGAGCACAGAGACATTTAGCCCGGGCATTTTTAAACCGTGATTTTCAGGCCAATTTTACGCCGTGCGCCACATGCGGATCAGCCGCTGGGTGTGTTGGTGCGGCAGTTTGGCGAATGCGGGGCTGCCGGCATGGCCGATAAAATGGTCCAGGGTTTTGGTGACCAGGAGACAATCCTGTTGGGTACCGGCCAGCCGATTGAGGTTGTGGAGGATGGCCAGTTCCAGATCGCGCAGGTCATTATCGGCGGAACGGCGGCTGCCCAAGCCCAGACCGAACAGGAGCAATCCCCACCAGCACAGGAAGCGGCGGTGATAGACAACCATGGGTTGGAAACGGGTGTCTGGCAGTTGATCCAAGCAGCCGGGCAACTCGGGGAAGAAGTGGCGTACGGTTTTGAGAAAGACGCACAGCAGTGCTACGACCTTGCCCGGCGGCGCCGCTTTGCAGTCACATGTGTTTGGATCAGGGCCAGGGACAGTTGTGTGATTTGGTGGACGAGTTGTTTGAGACGGCGGTGTTCTTGAATCCATAGTTTGACTTGGGGAATCAGGTCTATTGGGACATAGGCGGTGTGGGTCTTGCCTTTGACTTTCCAGGTCAGATAGTGGCCGGGATGTTTATGGCCGCGGGCGCATCGGCAGTTGGGATTGCCGCAGGTGCGCCGCAGGTGCGCCGCAGGGTGACGAGGCTGGCGGCCAGGACGGGGCATTTGGCCCGGAGGGTTTTTTGGCGGGCCAGCAGGGAGCGACGGATGAGGGTGGGGTGCTTGGGGATATTCATCGGTATGGAGCAGTGATTTTTCTTTTTGGATAACCGAACGGTCTAAATACTTATCAGAATCAATGGCAAAAACGGGCGGTGCGACAACTTTTTTTCACGGGGGATTGCCGCTCGGTTTCTGATCAGCGAACGGCGAGAGATTACCGCGCAGGGGAAGAAAGGCGGGAGGACGCGAAAAGCTTTGGAATTACGGCTGGAAAATCATCGGGGTGCTGCCGCCGTTCGCCGGGGTTCTCGGCAGCCTCCGACGACGGGAGGACGCCCGGCAAGGTGCGAAATACAGATGTGTCACGGGCCTGCCAACGCAGCCCGGTTGAGTTGCTGGCTTGGACGGATTGATTGTTGCTCGGCCACAATTTGTTCCATTTCAAGATGAACTTATGCAACACTATGAAGCAAGCTCTGTCAGCAGAGGCGAGTGCTTGTTCTCAACCGCTCTTGGCGAACTTGCTCAAGGATTTGCAGGGCAACCTTGAAAAACATCTTCAGCCGCGGGTGAGTCGGAATTTGAGCTGTTCCGACATCGAGCCTCGCGGTAAAATCCTGTTCGTGGACAAGCGCCTTAATATGAACCGGATCAAACCAATTCACGTGTTGCTAAATCTGTTTCTCGTGGTTGCAGCGGCGCGGAGCGCTGATGTGCGAACCTGCAGCTTGACAGCGGATGTCGATCGCGTCGGACCGGCCATATCCCCTTATCTGTACGGCCAATTCATTGAACACCTTGGCCGGTGCATCCGCGACGGCATATGGGCCGAAAAGCTCCGTGACCGCAAGTTTTTGCTCGAACCGGGCAAGACGTGGCAAGTGCTGAAACCTGAGGGTGCCGCCTTCGAAGCTTTTCATGACCCGGCGGGAGCATACGCAGGCAATCACTGCATGGCGATGGAGTTGCGGGCGCCAAGCGCCGCCCCCTGCGGCATTGTTCAGACGAACATTATTCTGACAGCCGGAAAGGAATACAGCGGTTACATCGTGTTGGCCAGTCTGCGGGGCCCCGCAAAAGTCCAAGTGCGTCTGCATTGGGGCGAGAACGATGAGACGAGACAAAGCGCCATTATCAATGTGCCGGATTCTCGTTACAGAAAAGTGCCTTTTCGGTTTCGCGCCGGCGCCACCACTGATGCGGGCAAGTTCTCCGTGTGCATGACTGAGCCGGGGCTTCTCTGGATTGGCTGCGTTTCACTGATGCCGGCGGACAACAAAGATGGCATGCGGACTGATACTCTGGCCCTGATAAGGAAACTTGGGCCGCCGATAACACGCTGGCCCGGAGGCAACTTCGTTTCCGGTTACAGCTGGAAGGATGGTATCGGCGAGCGAGACCGCCGCCCTCCTCGTTGGGAACGCGCATGGAATGACGTCGAAGATAACGATTTCGGAGTCGATGATTTCCTTCGGTTTTGCGAGATGGTCGGGACTGAGCCGTACATTGCCGTGAATACCGGGCTTGGCTCTGCCGCAGATGCAGCGGATGAAGTCGAGTATGTCACCGGATCGCCGCAGTCGCGTTGGGGCGCAGTCCGCGCGCAGAACGGGAGACGGTCCCCTTACAAGGTCACGTGGTGGGGAATCGGGAATGAGATGTATGGTGATTGGCAGCTCGGACATGTTTCTGTCGAGCGATACGCAGCCAGACACAATGCATTTGTCGCCGCAATGAAAGCGCGGAATCCGGCGATCAAGATCATAGCAGTCGGCAGCCCGGGCCGATGGAACGACGTTATACTGCCGCAATGCGCGGCAAACATGGACCTGCTCAGCGCGCACCATTACTCCGAACGCAAACTGCGAGTGCCCCTATCGTCCTCTGAAGCGGTCGAGTACGAGCGCAATTTCGACAATTGGTCTGGTGACGTTGCCGCCGGCATTCGCCGACTGGTCAGCGATTTCCGCCAAAGGTTGGACAAAGGTGACAACAATGTTAAAAAGGTCCGGCTTGCGATAGACGAATGGGGGATTGTTCGAGACTGGAATTCTGCGCCTGACGGACCGGGTGTTGGCGCGTTCGAGCACTATTACATGCTGGGCGACGCAATCGCCGCCGCGCGCGCATTGCATGAAATACTCCGGTGCTCCGATGTCGTTGCAATGGCAAATTGGGCGCAAACCGTCAACGTCATCGCGACCATTAAAACACGGGGCGACCATGCCGTGCTCGATCCGGTCGGCCATGTGCTTGCCGCTTACAAACCCAGCGTCGCCGGTGCCATTGTTCCAGTGACAATTTCGGATCAAGCCAAGATTGATGCTGTTGCAGCGTGGAATCCCAAGAAGCATCGCCTTGCACTGGGCTTGATCAACTATTCGCCGGACATTTCCTACGACATGAATATCCGGCTTGGCAGCCTGCGGCCAACACGAGTCCTCACAGCTTCCCAGATCGACGGGCCATCCCTTGACGCAACCAATGTTCCGGGCAAACCCGAGCAGGTGACCACGCGGTCGCTTAACTTCCCGAACACATTGGATGGCCCTGTCCCACTACCCCCGCATTCCATCACCGTCCTTGAACTTGAATGCAGGTAGAATCAAGGCGGCGCAACGCCAACTCAATGTTAAAGAAGCACGGGTCGAATAAGAAGCCGGCGATCATGGCCCACCGCCAAACGCCCCTGAAGCGCCGTTTCAGCAGAATCTCCGGGTCAGAGACAGTACGGATGCCGTTGTGGGCGGGCGAGGAGACGGTTGGCCTGTTCGTCGCCGATGACTTTTTCGTTCACGCCGTCCCAGACCAACTTTCTTCCCAGGATATACGAGAGGTTCCCGAGATTGCAGAGCGTGGCTGTCCGGTGCCCGATCTCGATGTCAACCGCGGGACGTAGATGCCCTTCGCGAATTGATTTAAACCAGTCGGCCTTGTGGTTCATGTTGAAGTCTTCATATTCGTCGGTGCGATAGACTTCCTTGCCGCCCGGGGGCAGTTTGAAATTGATTGCTTCGGGGTTGGTGGGCCTGTAACCGCCTTCCCATTCAAGCACCAGATGCCCGTTTTCACCCCAGAACACGTTGCCGAATTCGGTTTCACCGACCTTGTTGCCGGGTTGACCCCATTCGAGTGTCCAGTCCGGGTCTTTGAACTGGTAAATGACTTCCATGGTGACAGGACAGTCCCACAAGCCGCGCGGAGGAGGGGTGCCACGCGCCTCGACCGTGAACGAGACCTGGTTGTCCGCATCCATGCACCACAGGATTGTGCTGAACTGATGTGCGCCGCGGTCGCGGATTTGTCCGCCGCCTGATTCGAGGACCCATCTGAAATTGGCCGGATGATAACGCCGGTTGAACGGTCGCCATGGCAATGGCCCCAGCCACATGTCCCAGTCAAGCCCTTCGGGCGGTTCGCTGTCGGGCACGGGTTTTTCGTCCACAGGATTGGCGTAGTGCCAGCAAGTGACCTTGCGGACCTTTCCAACGATGCCGTTGCGGATCGCGCGGCATGTGTACCATGCGCCCTTTGCGGTCCGGCCCTGGGCGCCGACCTGGACGGCTACCTTGTTTGCGCGTGCGGCGCTTACCATTGCGCGTCCTTCGGCAATTGTCACCGAGGCCGGTTTTTCGACATAAACGTGTTTGCCGGTTTGGCAGGCGTGAACGGTTTGTACGGCATGCCAGTGGTCGGGCGTCGCGATTATGACCGCGTCGATGTCTTTTCTCTCGAGGATGTATCGGTAATCGCGGTAGCAGGGAATGTTTCGTTTTACATTGTTCAGGGCCGCTTCGAGTTGGTTGTCGTCAACGTCGCACAATGCGGCCACATGCACTTTGCCTTCGCGCTCGAATCGGAGCATGTTGGCAAGGTGCGTCATACCCATGCCACCAAGGCCAATGTGCGCAATTGTCAGCTTGAAATTGGCTCCCGGGCGACCCGGTTGTTCGACCGTGCCGGAGGCGGCAATTGATGGGAAGACTGGCAAAGCGAGACTTGCGCCCGCCAAACCGGCGCTTTTGAGGAAATGTCGGCGAGACAATCGCGCGGCTGCTGAATTCATGGGGTGAGCTTAGCAAACTTTGTCCAGAATCGCAATCTATTAGCGTGGCTCCGCCTGCGACCGACCGGTGATTCTTTGGTGGTAGCAGAAAGAAACGAAAGAAGGAATGGCAGAAAAATGGAGGGCAGAAAGATGGGGGGAGAGATCGTCGGGGTTTGTAGTCCCGCCTTTAGGCGGCGCGAAAGGGGTCGCGAAATCCACGCGGTTGGAAAACAGACTGAAGCCTGCGCTACAAACCGTCGTGGTTCGTAGTCCCGCCTTCAGGCGGTGCGAAAGGGGTCGCGAAATCCACGCGGTTGGAAAACAGACTGAAGCCTGCGCTACAAACCGTCGTGGTTCGTAGTCCCGCCTTTAGGCGGTGCGAAAGGGGTCGCGAAATCCACGCGGTTGGAAAACAGGCTAAAGCCTGCACTACAAACCGTCGCGGTTCGTAGTCCCGCCTTTAGGCGGCGCAGAAGCGGTTGGAAAGTCCGTGCGTATCCAACGCAGGCTAAAGCCTGCACTAGTGCGCCTGCGAAGGCGCCCACACAGCGGGGTGGAAGTCCCCGCCAGGCCGAGCGTTCACCGGCCTGTAACCGAAGGCTACTGCGTCGTGGCAACACGAGGTGG
>Ga0315298_1005472_pt1 | contig 18023 bp, 9 predicted proteins | sample WHS_1_MG_FD_203077 | JGI IMG/M metagenome (GOLD analysis project Ga0315298, IMG submission 203077) | Extremophilic microbial mat communities from Washburn Hot Springs, YNP, Wyoming, USA - WHS_1_MG | ecosystem: Environmental > Aquatic > Thermal springs > Hot (42-90C) | place: USA: Wyoming...
TAAAGGATATTGGTCCTGTCGTTGCCAAATCGATTTATGATTTCTTCAGAGAAAAGAGAAATTTAGATTTCATTGAAAAACTTAAAAAAGTTGGGGTGAAGATTGTTGAAGAGAAGCCAAAAAAACAAACATTGAAAGGTTTGACATTCGTTTTCACTGGAGGTTTGGAATCAATGAGCAGGGAGGAGGCAAAAAAGAAAGTTAGAGAATTGGGAGGAGATGTTTCAGAATCGGTTTCAAAAAGAGTAAACTATGTTGTCGTTGGAAAGGAACCTGGTTCAAAACTTGAAAAAGCAAAAAAACTGGGAATAAAAACAATTTCAGAGAAGGAATTTTTAGGACTTTTAGGTGAAGGATGAACCAAGTTATTATCCAATTAAAAAAACTCGATTGGATTTTAATTTTTTCTACAATTTTTTTAGTTTCAATAGGAATTTTATCGATTTACAGTTCTTCCAAGGGGAATTTTTTGAATTTTAGAAAGCAAATTTCCTTTTTTATTATTGGATTTTTTTTAATGATTTTTATTTCCCTTTTAGATTGGAGGCCTTTGAAAGAAAGCCCTTATTTAATTTTATTTTTTTATTTCCTTTGTATAATCTCTTTGATTTTGCTTTTCTTTTTTGCTCCGGAAATCAGGGGAACAAAATCCTGGTATAAAATAGGACCTGTTTCAATCGACCCAACAGAATTTACAAAAATAGTTTTGCTTTTAATCTTGGCAAAATATTTCTCAATGAGGCATGTTGAAATGTATCGAATAGTCCATATTCTAATTTCTGGGCTTTATGTTCTAATTCCCTCAGTTTTAATTTTTCTTCAGCCAGATTTGGGTTCTGTTTTAGTCTTAATCTCTCTTTGGGTTGGCGTTTTAATCATTTCAGGAATTAAAGTTCGCCACTTCTTTTTGCTTTTACTTTTGGCAATTTTAATTTTTTCTATCGGTTGGAAAACTTTTTTGAAAGAATACCAAAAAGAAAGAATTTTGAGCTTTTTATTTCCCAAAATTTCAGATCCTTTAAGGGTTTCTTGGAGCCAAAACCAGGCAAAAATTGCGATAGGGTCTGGTGGATTTTTTGGAAAAGGAATAAAGAAGGGTTCCCAGACTCAACTTGGATTTTTAACAGAGCCCCAAACCGATTTTATTTTTGCAGCAATATCTGAAGAAATGGGATTTTTAGGAACTTCTCTTTTATTTTTTCTCTTTTTAATTTTGATTTGGAGGATATTTAAAATTTCGCATTCAGCCAAAGCAAATTTTACCAGAATTTTTTCTCTAGGTTATGCTTTTTTGCTTGTTTCTCAAATTTTCATCCACGTTGGTACCAACCTTGGCATTTTGCCAATAGTCGGCATTCCCTTACCTTTAGTAAGTTATGGCGGTAGTAGTTTATTAGCAAACTTTATTGCACTCGGAATGATTCAAAGCATTAAAATACATTAAAATACCATTGACTTAATTTTTTGATTTTTTATAATTCTATAATTATGAAATTCTCAACCTTCCTTGAGAGTTCAAGCAAAATTCTTCTTTATTTCCTCTTGTTTTTAATTCCAATTTTCTTTTTGCCCTTCACCCAAAACGTTTTAGATTATCAAAAGCAATTTTTGCTTATTTTTTTAGTTTCCCTTTCTTTAATTTTCCAGATAATTAAATTTTTAATCGAGGGAAAAATTTCTTTTAATTTTCATCCTTTCCATTTTTTAATCTTGGCAGTTGTTTTAATTTTTGGCCTCTCGACCTTATTTTCAAAATCTAAAGCTGAAAGCTTTTTTGGTTTTCCCTTAATAATTTCTCAATCTTTTTTGACCCTTTTATTTTTAGCAATTCTTTATTTTCTAATAGTCACAGTCTTTGAGAAAAAAGAAATTTTCTATCTTTTAATTTTCTTTTCAATTTCAATTCTTTTGGCAACTTTGTTTTCAACTTTACAGCTTTTTGGAAAATTCATTTTTTCCTTCGATTTTTCAAAACAAATTTCCTTTAATACAATAGGAACTCAAAATTCCCTGGCAATTCTTTTAGTTTCCCTTTTACCTTTATTTTTAATTTTATTTTCAATTTCAAAAAGATTGATTAAATTCTTCTTTTCAATTTTAATTTTTCTCTTTCTATTTTTTATTTTACTTTTGAATTTTAAAATTTCCTATCTCATTCTCTTGATTTCTTCAATAATCTTCCTTGGTTTTTTAACGACAAAAAAGGAAGTTTTTTCATCCCCTCTTTTAATTTTCTCTCTTTTCTTTTTAGCAATTTCGATCGTCTTTTTGCTTTTTAATTTAAGGATTTTTCCAGTTCAAATTCCCCTCGAAGTTTCTTTGGGCCAAAAACTCTCTTTCGAAATTGCTTTAAAATCTTTAAAAGAAAATCCAATTCTTGGATCCGGTCCCTCGACTTTCATCTATCAATTTTTGAAACACAAAGGAACTGCTTTAAACAATACTCCATTTTGGAATGTTAGGTTTTTGACTTCTGCCTCAAAATTTCTTGATATTTTCTCTACGACCGGAGTTTTAGGAACGATTTCTTTCTTGCTTTTAATTTTCCTTCCGATTTACCTTGGGTTTTCAAAAATTTTTAAGAAAAAACCTGAAAAACTTGATTTATTTTTGTTTTTAGCAGTTTTTCTTTCAATCTTAAATTTCTCCATCTCCTTTTTCTTTTATTCTTCAAACCTAACCCAAGATTTTTCCTATTTTTTCCTTTTAGCCTGCTTTGTCAATCTTTTATCAGAGAAAAAGAAAGAGTTTTTGATAAAGAAAGAGAACGCCCTTAGCTTTATTTTCTCTTTTGTTTTTATTTTCATTTTTGTTTTGGACTTTATGATTTTAATTTTGGTTTCTCAAAGATACATTGGCGAGGTTTTTTATTGGAAAGGAATATTGGCCTGGCAAAGAGGAAATGTTGATCAAACTATTTCAAATTTGCAAAAGGCAATCAACTTTAGTAAAATTGACCTTTACTTTAGGGATTTATCCCAAGCATATTTAGCAAAACTGAATGAGAAAATTCGAAAAGGAGATCAAAACATTCAAACAGAGGCAGGGCAAGCAATCAACCTTTCAAAGAGTGCAACCGATTTGAACCCAGCGAATGTTGCCAATTGGTCAGTCAGGGGGTTTACCTATCAGAGTTTGGTAGGGATGGCAGTTGGAGCAGAGGATTGGACAATAAGGTGCTATGAGGAGGCATCAAAATTGGAACCTTCGAACCCTTATTATTTAACTCAAAAAGGAGTGATGATATTGAGGAAGGGAATTCTGGCGCAAGGTGAGGAAGAAAAAAATAAATTCTTTTCCCAGGCAGAGGATCTTTTCAAAAAAGCAATCGAATTGAAATCGGATTATGCCCCGGCCCATTTTCAGTTGGCAATGGTTTATTTTAATCGAGGAAATTTGGATGAGGCAATTTCAAAAATGGAAGAAACGAAAAATTTTGCTCCTTTTGATGTGGGATTGGCATTTCAGCTTGGAGTCGCCTATTATCAAAAGGGAAATTATCAAAAAGCAAAAGAGGAACTAGAAAGGGCAATTTCAATCACACCAGATTATGCCAACGCCCTTTACTTTTTGGGTTTAACTTACGATCAATTGGGAGAAAAAGAAAAGGCAATAGAGAAATTCAAGAGGGTTTCTGAATTGAACCCAGAGAATGAGGAAGTCAAGAAAATAATTTCAAATTTAGAAGCGGGGAAAAAAGCACTGGAGGGAATTTTACCTACGGTTCCTCCAAAGACCCCGATTGAAGAAAAACCCCCTGAGATTAAAAAATAATTTGACAAATTTTGAAAATAGATTATAATAGAATTGTCAAGGGTTGACAAAATTTTTTTAAAAGTTAAAATTGAAGTTATAAATTTGATTTTAAAGATTTTGAACTAAGATTTAAATTAAATTTTAACCCTTCTAGGGGTTCTTTTTGGCATTATGGAAATAAAAATTAAAAATTTTGGAAAAACAAAAGTTTTCTTGGAATGGCCCCATTTTTTAACCTTCCAGAAGGAAGTTTGGGAGAGGTTTTTGGAAAGGGATCTTAGAAAATTATTGAAGGAAATTTCTCCGGTCAGAGATTATACAAAAAAGGAATTCGAGCTTTACTTTTTAGATTACAAACTTGGGGAGCCAAGATACAAATCAGAATTGGAAGCAAGGAGAAACAACGATACTTTCGATGCTCCTTTAAGAGTCAAAACAAGATTGGTTAATTTAAAAACAAAAGAAATCAAAGAGCAAGAGGTTTTTTTGTGTAATTTTCCCCTAATGACCGAAAGGGGAACTTTTATTATTAATGGGGTAGAAAGAGTTGCCATTTCCCAGTTGATAAGGTCTCCCGGGGTTTTCTTTGTCGCAGAAAAAGTTTTTGGAAAAAACTATTTTGGGGCAAACATCATTCCAATAAGAGGAGCCTGGTTGGAATTCATGACAGATATTTCCGGCCATATCGGAGTAAAAATCGATAGAAAGAGGAAGGTTTCTGCAACTACTTTATTGAGAGCTCTTGGATATCAAAGCGATGATCAATTAAAGGAGATTTTCAAAGATGTAAACACTGGGGAAATAGATTATATTTCAAAGACAATCGAAAGGGATCCTACAAAAAATCAAGAAGAGGCATTAGTTGAAATTTATCAAAAATTGAGGCCAGGTGAAAAAACTACTCCCGATGCCGCCAGGGATTTAATTTTCAATATGTTTTTCAATTTTGAAAGATACGACCTTTCCGAGGTTGGAAGATGGAGGATGTGGCAAAGATTACCAAAATTAAATCCCAAATCCCAAATTCTAAATTCCAAGCAAAAAGAGGAAATTCCAATCGAATATAGAACTTTGAAACCAGAAGATGTTTTAGAGACGGTCAGAGAAATTATTAGATTGAACAACGATCCGAGCGCCCAGCCAGACCAAATCGACCATTTGGGAAATAGAAGGGTAAGGCCATTCACTGAAATTTTGTTAAACAGAATGAGAGTCGGATTTCAAAGGATGGAAAGGACGATAAAAGATAGGATGGCATCTTTGGATCCTTCCCTTTTAACTCCGATTCAATTGATAAATCCAAGGCCATTGATCGCAGTGATTGAAGAATTTTTCTCTTCGAGCCAGGTTTCCCAATTCATGGACAATGAAAATCCCTTGGCAGAGTTGGAACACAAAAGAAGGTTGACTGCTTCGGGACCTGGAGGGCTTTCAAAAGAGAGGGCAGGCTTTGAAGCCAGGGATGTTCAACCAAGCCACTATGGGAGAATTTGTCCAATTCAAACCCCAGAAGGGCAAAACGTTGGAATAACGACTCATTTAGCAACATTTGCAAAAATCAATCCTTTTGGTTTTTTAGAGACTCCCTATTTTAAAGTTGAAAAAGGAAGAGTAACGAAGAAAGTTTATTATTTGAATGCTTTTGAAGAGGAAAGATACAACATTGCCTCAGCCGGAGTTGAAATAGACAAAAACGGAAGGATTGTTCCAGAAATTGTTGAGGCGAGGGTTAAGGGAGAACCTGGTCTTTGTAAAAGAGAGGAGATAGATTTCATCGACGTCTCTCCAGAGCAATGTTTCTCAGTCGCAACTTCTTTGATTCCATTTTTGGCCCATGACGATGCAAACAGGGCTCAAATGGGATCTAACATGCAAAGGCAAGCAGTTCCTTTAATCGATCCCGATATTCCTCTGGTAATGACTGGATTGGAAAAAAGAGTGGCAAGAGATTCTGGACAAATCATTTTAGCAGAAGAAGATGGAGAAATTTTAGAAGTTGACGGAAATCATATTAAAATCAAATACAAAAATGGAAAGACAAAAATTTATTATCTAAGGAGATTTTTAAGAACAAACCAATACACTTGCTTTGATCAAAAGCCAATAGTTAAAAAAGGACAGAAAGTCAAAAAGGGAGATCCTCTTTGTGATGGTGGGGCAATCAAAAACGGCTATTTGGCATTGGGAAAAAATTTGCTGGTTGCATTCATGCCCTGGAGGGGAGGAAATTTTGAGGATGCAATCTTGATCTCAGAAAGGTTGGTCAGGGAGGATGTCTTGAGTTCGATTTACATTGAGAGTTTTGGTTGCGATGTTAGGGAAACAAAACTGGGGCTTGAAATTACTACCTCGGACATTCCGGGAGTTTCTGAGGAGAAATTGAAAGATCTTGATGAAGAGGGAATTGTCAGGATCGGAGCTGAAGTTAAACCAGGAGACATTTTAGTTGGAAAGATTTCTCCAAAAGGTGAAAAGGAATGGACGCCAGAAGAAAGGTTGCTGATGGCAGTTTTTGGGGAAAAGGCAAAGGATGTCAAGGATACTTCATTGAGGATGGAACATGGAAAGAAAGGAAGAGTGATTGGAATAAAAATTTTCTCGAGGGAATTGGGTCATAGATTGGATCCTGGGGTGGTAAAGAGAATCGAGGTTGAGGTTGCGGATTTAAGAAAAATTCAGGCAGGTGACAAATTAGCCGGAAGGCATGGAAACAAAGGGGTAATTTCAAAAGTTTTGCCTATTGAAGAAATGCCATTTTTAGAAGATGGAACTCCGATAGATGTTATCATCAATCCACTCTCAGTTGTCTCAAGGATGAACGTTGGGCAAGTTTTAGAAACCCATTTGGGATTGGCTGCAAAAAAATTGGGATACTATGCTGTAACTCCAGGTCTTTCTGGTGCTACCGAAGAGGAAATAAAAGAGGAACTAAAGAAAGCAGGTTTTGAAATTTCTGGAAAAATGAAGCTTTACGATGGAAGGACTGGTTTACCATTTCCGGAAAAAATCACCGTCGGATACATTTATTTGATGAAACTAATCCACATGGTTTCAGATAAAGTCCACGCAAGGTCGATCGGTCCTTATTCTTTAATTACTCAACAGCCACTCGGTGGAAAAGCCCAATTCGGAGGACAAAGGTTTGGGGAAATGGAGGTCTGGGCATTGGAAGGTTATGGTGCTGCAAATACTTTGCAAGAAATGCTAACTTACAAGTCTGATGATGTTTTGGGAAGGGCGGCAGTTTACGAAGCAATTTTAAAAGGTGAAAAAATAAAGCCACCAAACATTCCAGCCTCTTTTTCTCTCTTAGTTTCAGAATTAAAGTCTTTGGGTTTGGGGGTTGAAATTAAAGAGAAAACAAAAGAAAAAGAGGAAAAACATGAGAGTTGAGGATATTCAAGCAATTAGACTAAAATTGGCTTCTCCCGATGAGATTTTATCTTGGTCCCATGGAGAAGTGACAAAACCAGAAACAATAAATTATAGAACTCAGAGAGCTGAGAAGGATGGGTTATTTTGCCAAAAAATTTTTGGTCCTGAAAAAGATTATCAGTGCTATTGCGGAAAGTACAAAGGGGTAAAGTACAAGGGGTTAATCTGCGATCGTTGTGGAGTTGAAATAACAAAGTCATCTGTCAGAAGAGAAAGGATGGGACATATAAAATTGGCAGCCCCGGTCGCCCACATTTGGTTTTTGAGGGGGGTTCCATCAAGGATTGGGATGATTTTGAATTTGCCAAGGGAAGAAGTAGAAAGGGTGATTTATTTTATTTCCTATTTAATTACTAAAGTCGATGAGGATCAAAAGAAAAAGATTTTGGAGGAAATCGACAGGGAATACAAGTCAAAAGTCAAAGAGCAAAAATCAAAAAACAAAGAAAAAAAGGAACTAAAGAGGGTTTTGGAGAAATTGAAAGAAGAAAGGGAAAGGGCAAGAAAGGAAGTTTTGGAAATTAAACCGCTTAGGGTTTTGTCAGAGTTAGAATACAGAAATTTGTCTTTGAAATATGGAGAATGCTTTGAAGCAGGGACCGGAGCAGAAACTATTAGAAAAATTTTTGAAAAGATTGATCTAAAAGAAGAAATCAAAAAATTGGAAAAAGAATACGAAAGAGCGGGGCCTCAAACAAAAAAGGCAATCTTGAAAAGGTTGAGGCTCTTTAAAGAAATGGAAAGAGCACAAATTAGGCCAGAATGGATGTTTTTGACGATTTTGCCTGTTTTGCCTCCTGATTTAAGGCCAATGGTCCAATTGGACGGAGGCAGATATGCCTCTTCTGATTTGAACGATTTGTACAGAAGGGTGATCAATAGAAACAATAGGTTGAAATATTTGTTAGAAATTAATGCTCCTGAAGTAATCGTCAGGAACGAAAAAAGGATGCTCCAAGAAGCAGTCGATGCCTTAATCGATAACGGAATGAGAAAGGCAGTGATGACAAAAGCGACAACCGGAGGGAAGAGATTGCTAAAATCCCTTGCCGATATGCTCAGGGGAAAACAGGGAAGGTTCAGGCAAAACCTTTTAGGAAAGAGAGTGGATTACTCTGGAAGGTCGGTAATCGTTGTCGGTCCAGAATTAAAAATCGATCAAGTTGGAATTCCAAAGAAAATGGCTTTAGAGATTTTCAAGCCATTCGTAATGAGAAAGCTTTTAGAAAAACAGCTTGCCTTCAATGTAAAGGCAGCTTCAAGATTGGTTGAGGATGAAACCGATGAGGTTTGGCAATGTTTGGAAGAAGTAATCAAAGATAAACTTGTTTTAATCAACAGGGCCCCGACTTTGCACAGATTATCGATCCAGGCCTACTATCCAGTTTTAATCGAGGGGGAAGCAATCAGAATTCATCCAATGATCTGCAAGGCATTTAACGCAGATTTTGACGGAGATCAAATGGCAGTCTTTTTGCCACTTTCTGAAGAAGCTCAAAAAGAAGCGAAAGAAAGGATGCTTTCTTCTTTGAACCTTCTAAAGCCTGCCACCGGAACTCCAATAGTTACTTTATATCAAGATATCGTTTTAGGTTGCTATTGGCTAACCGATATCTGGGAAAAAAGAAAAGGGGAAGGAAAAATATTCTCTTTTCCAGAAGAAGCAATTTTAGCATGCGAATTTGGCGAGGTCGATATCAAGGCAAAAATCAAAGTAAGAATCGAAGGAAATTTAATTGAGACATCGGTTGGAAGGATAATTTTTAACGAGGCCTTGCCAAAAGGATTTCCTTTTCAAAATAAATTAATTACTATCAAGGAGCTTGAAAAGATAGTCGGAGAAATTTTAGAAAAATATCCGATAGAGGTTGCGAAAGAAACTTTAGACAAAATCAAAGATTTGGGTTTTGAATACTCAACCCTTTCTGGGATAACCTGGGGAATGGATGATTTGATAATTCCAAAAGAAAAGAAAGAAATAATCGAGAAAGCAAAGAAAGAAGTTGAAAAAGTTGAAAAGCAATATAAAATGGGGCTTTTATCAAAAGAGGAAAAATCAGAAAAAACGATCGAAATTTGGACAAAAGCAAGGGGGGAAATTGAAAAGTTGGTTCCAAAAACTTTGCCGAAAGAAGGACCGGTTTTCCAAATGGTCAATGCAGGAGCAAGGGGATCTTGGAAGCAGCCTGTTCAAATGTGTGGAATGAAAGGATTGGTTATTAATCCGATGGGTCAAATTATCGAACTTCCGGTTTTGAGTTGTTACAAAGAAGGTTTGAAAGTCTTGGAATACTTTATTTCAACCCATGGTGCAAGAAAGGGAGCGGTCGACACCGCCCTGAGAACTTCTTCTGCAGGATATTTAACAAGAAGGTTGGTCGATGTTGCCCATGAAGTAATCGTAACCGAAAAAGATTGCGGAGATAAAAAAGGAATTGAGATTTTCAGGTCAGATTCTGATGAAATCGGCCAAGACTTTTTGATGAAAATTGTTGGAAGAGTTTGTTTGGATGATATTAAAGGAATAATTAAGGCAGGGGAAATAATCGATTGGGAAAAGGGAAAGAAAATTGTCGAGGCAAAGATTGAAAAAGTAAGAGTGAGGTCTCCATTAACTTGCAAAACTATCAGGGGAGTTTGCCAAAAATGCTACGGATGGGATTTGGGAAGGAACAAATTGATAGATTTGGGAGAGGCGGTAGGAATCGTTGCTGCCCAATCAATCGGTGAGCCAGGAACTCAGTTAACTTTAAAAACCTTCCACATGGGAGGAATTGCTGGGGTTGATATTACCATGGGTTTACCAAGGGCAGAGGAGATTTTCGAAGCAAGGCCGCCAAAGGGAGAGGCAGTAGTTTGCGAGGTGGATGGAAAGGTTGAAGAAATTACTGCAGACAAAAGAGTTAAAATCAAAACAAAATTGAAAAACCCAAAAGTTCTAGAATATCAAGTTCCTCCGAGGGCAACGATTTTGGTTAAAGAAGGGGAGATTGTAAAAAAGGGAGATCAAATCTCGGAGGGAAGCATCGATTTGAGAAAGCTTTCGAAATTGGTTTCAAAGGAAGCAGTTTGGAGATACATGATCAAAGAGCTTCAAAAAGTTTATGTTTCCCAAGGAGCTCCAATCCATGATAAACATTTTGAAATAATAATCAGGCAGATGTTTTCGAGGGTGAGGGTGAAAGACCCTGGAGATTCAGAATTCTTGCCAGGGCAAATCATTGAAAAAGCAGTCTTTTATGAAAGAAATAAAGAATTAAAGAAAAAAGGAAAAAAACCGATTAGGGCAACCCAAATTTTACTCGGAATTTCAAAAGTCGCTTTGACCACAGATTCATTTTTGTCTGCTGCCTCCTTTCAAGAAACAACGAGAGTTTTAATCAGGGCCTCTCTTTCTGCTAAAGAAGATTATTTGAGAGGGTTGAAAGAGAATGTGATAATTGGTAAATTGATACCAGCAGGAACTGGTTTCAAACATGAAGAGAAAAAATAAAAGAAATAGAAAAAAAATTTTCAATTTTCCTTCCTTTAAAAAAATTCTTCTCTTTCCTTTCGGATTAATTTCTAAATTGCCAGAAGAAATAAAAAGGTACTTGATCGGAATTTTTTTTCTTTTTCTCTCAATATTTCTTTTTTTAAGCGATTTAAAAAAGGGAGGAATTTTGGGTGAAAAATTAATTTCTTTTTTTATCATTTTATTCGGAAATTATGTCGCAAAAATTTTTTTGCCAATTTTTTTCTTTTTCTCTGGGATTTCTTATTTTCTCAGTCAGTACAAAAGGATCTTTTTCCCAATTTTAATTTCCTTTTTGTTAATAATCTTTGGGATTTCTACTCTTTCTGAAAGTTTTAAACCAAAAAGCGGAGGGTTTTTTGGAAAGATTTTAATCAAGCCTCTTTTTAAATTCTTTGGTCCTCTTTTGACAAACATTTTCCTTTCCTTTTTGATACTTTTTGGAATTTACATTTTAGCTTTCCTTCTAAAGAGAGAAGAAAAAGTTGAGGCAAAACCATCTTTCTTCAAGAGAATTTTTGCCCCCTCTTTTAAAGTAAAGAAAGTTGAATTTGAAAAAATCGAAGAGAAAAAACCGGAGGTTTTAAAGAAAGAAGTTCAAGAAAAAGTTGAAACCTTCCAATTCGAATACGAAACGCCACCTCTTGATCTTTTGGAAAAAGACCAAGGTCTGCCAGCAGCCGGCGACATTAAGCAAAACATCGCAATAATTAAAAAGACCTTGGAAAATTTTGGAATTCAGGTTGAGATGGGGGAGGTTAACGTTGGCCCAACAGTTACTCAATATACTCTAAAGCCAGCAGACGGAGTGAAGCTTTCAAAAATTACTTCTCTTTCAAACGACCTTGCCTTGTCTTTGGCCTCCCACCCAATCAGAATTGAAGCCCCAATTCCTGGAAAATCTTTAGTCGGAATCGAAGTTCCAAACAAAGTAAGGACTTTAGTGAGATTAAGGAATTTAATTTCCAATCCCCAGTTTCAAAACCATCCATCGCCCCTTTGTTTTGTCTTGGGAAGGGATGTTTCTGGAAATCCTGTATTTGCAGATTTGGCAAGAATGCCCCATTTGTTAGTAGCAGGTGCTACGGGAACGGGCAAAACTTGCGCTGCCGATACTTTAATATTTACCGAAAAAGGATTTTTGAACTTCGAAGAACTTTGTCCCCTTCCTTTAAACAGTGAACTCGATTTTAGAATTAGAGTAGTTACAAGAGATGGGATCGAAACAACCGAAAAAATATACAACAATGGAATTTGCCAATTTTATAAGATAACTACTAAAAGAGGCTATCAAATTGAAGTAACCGCTGAACATCCGCTTTGGGTCATGGAAAAAGATGGGACGCAAGGTTGGAAACCTGCCGCTTTCATCAAAAAAGGCGATTATGTAGCAATCTCTAGAGGTCCAGCTTTATTCGGTAACAAAGTAGATCTTTCAGATTTTAAACCTACTAAAACTTGGGGCAGCACCAAAAAAATCTCTTTTCCTCAGAAAATGACTCAAGAATTGGCCTTGTTTTTGGGATTACTGACTGCCGACGGCGGACTTTCAATAGAAAGGAAGGGAATTCATCGGGTAGTGTACACACAAGCTGATCAAAAGCTTCTTTCTTTGTATAAAAAACTTCTCAAGAAGCTTTTTGGAATTAACCAGTTTATTGAACAAAAGAGTGGAAAAAATCCAAAGACAAAGGCTAAAGACATAATTGTGAATAGCATCCAATTAAAAGAGTTCCTTGACTATCTCGGAATGAAACCAGTCAAAACAAAAGAGAAAGAAATACCGAGAGCAATTAGGGAAGCACCAAAGGAGATAGTTGCGTCTTATTTAAGGGGAGTTTTTGAAAGCGACGGTTATGTTGAAAAAGGCTCAATTGGAATTATTTTAAGTAGTAAAAAATTAATTTCTCAAATTCAAATAATGCTGTTGAACTTTGGAATAATTTCCTCTCTTAAACAAAAGAGGGTGAAAAATTATCCACACAATCAATATTTCAAACTTTCTATTTACGGTGAAGATGCAAGAAGGTTCATTAAGGAGATTGGGTTTTTACGGAAAGAAAAATATCAGAAAATTGAAGGACTACTTAAATTATCCCCAAATTCAAATTTAGACACAATTCCAAACATTTCTTCTTTGTTGAAAAATCTTGCCCAAAAATATCTCCACCGTTTTGCCAAATTGACTAATTGCGGTTGGCAATATCTACCAAGAATTCCAATTCCAAAATATGCCTTTTACTCTTTAAAAGAATACAATTGTGGTAGAAGAAAACCGAGTTATCAAACTCTAGGAAGAATCCTTGATTTTTATCAGCCAATTTCTCAAGAATCGGAATATCAAAAGTTGGCTGAAATTTCTAAAAGGAATTTCTATTGGGATGTTGTTGAGAAAATCGAAATGACCTCAGGCATTGGTTATGATTTTTATGTCCCGGGTTCTGATTCTTTTGTTGGAAATGGCTTTGTCAATCACAATACAATTTTCTTGAATAGCTTAATTTTATCTCTGGTTTATCGAAACTCACCAAAAATTTTGAAGTTTATTCTTGTTGACCCAAAAAGAGTTGAATTTCCGGTATACAGCGACCTTCCTCATAATCCAACAGATGTAATTTTTGATGTTCAAAAAACCATCAATGCCTTGAGGTGGTTGGTGGAAGAAATGGAAAGAAGGTTTGAAACTCTGGCAAGTTTTAAAACAAGGGACATTTTCTCTTTCAATAAAATTTCTCTTGAGAAAAAAATTCCTCCAATGCCCTACATTGTTTTGATAATCGACGAGCTTGCGGATTTAATGGCTGCAAGAGGAAGGGAGCTTGAGTCAGCGATTGTGAGATTAGCTCAATTGGCCAGGGCAGTTGGAATTCATTTGGTTTTAGCAACCCAAAGGCCGTCTTCTGAAGTAATTACTGGATTAATAAAAGCAAACATTACTTCAAGAATTACTTTCCAGGTTGCTTCCCAAGTTGATTCGAGAACTGTTATTGATATGGCCGGGGCTGAAAAACTTTTGGGTAGAGGGGACATGTTATTTTTATCAGCCGAAAACCCAAAACCAAAAAGGATTCAGGGAGCTTTTGTTTCTGAAAAGGAAGTTCAAAGAGTTGTTGGATATTTGAGTTCAAAGTATAAGAAAGAGAGAATCGAAAGTTTAGAAGAGAAATTGGTAGAGGAAACAGGAGAAGTTGAATTTTTTGAAGGAGGAGAAGAATTAGAAGATCCTCTTTATGAGGAGGCAAAAAGAATAGTTATTGAAGCCAAAAAGGCATCTGCTTCGCTTTTGCAAAGAAAGTTGAAAATTGGATATGCAAGGGCTGCGAGATTATTGGACATTTTAGAAAAAAGGGGAATAATTGGTCCTCCAAGGGGGGCAAAACCAAGGGAAGTTTATATTAAAGAGGAGGAGGGATGGAAAAAGGTCTAAATTGCAAATTGAAGATTGCAAATTTCAAATTTAAAGGGTAAAATAAAACAATGGCAAAAAAAGAAAAAATTGAAAAAGGGGATTTGAAAGAGGCAATAGAAGAAATAAAGCAAAGGTTTGGGGAGGGGGCGATAATGAAATTGAAGGAAGTCAGACCTGCTAGCGTCGATGCGATTTCAACGGGTTGCGTTTCTTTGGATTTGGCCTTGGGAGTTGGAGGGCTGCCAAGGGGAAGGGTAGTTGAAATTTATGGGCCGGAGGCAAGCGGGAAAACGACAATCGCTTTGCATGCGATTGCCGAAGCTCAAAGAAAAGGAGGAGTCGGAGCTTTTGTCGATGCAGAGCATGCTTTAGATCCTGAATACGCAAGAAGAATTGGGGTTAACGTTGAGGAATTATTAATTTCACAACCTGAATCTGGGGAAGAGGCATTGGAGATTGTTAAAACCCTCGTTGAATCTGGGGAAGTTGATGTGATAGTAGTCGATTCTGTTGCGGCTTTAGTCCCAAGAGCAGAAATTGCAGGGGAAATGGGAGAGTTTGAAATTGGTTTACAAGCAAGGTTGATGAGCCAGGCATTGAGAGTTCTATCGAGCTCGATTGCAAAAACAAAATCAATAGTCATTTTTCTGAACCAAACAAGAATGAAAATTGGAACTTATGGGAAGCCAGAGACAACCCCTGGAGGTTTGGCCTTAAAATTTTATGCATCAGTGAGAATAGAATTAAAAAGGATAGCTCAAATCAAAAAAGGAGATGAAATTATCGGAAACAAAATTTTGGCAAAGATTGTTAAAAACAAAGTTGCCGCTCCCTTTAAAACCGCAGAATTTAACATATATTACAACGAAGGAATTTCAAAGGAAGCAGATTTGATAAATACGGGTTTAAAATATGGAGTGATTAAAAAATCTGGAAGTTGGCTTGAATTTGAAAATAAAAAACTGGGGCAGGGAATTGAATCGGCGAAGGAATTTTTAAAACAAAATCAAGACCTTGCAGAGAAAATAAAAAGTAAAATTTTTGAAGCCTATCCTAAATAAGGCAAAAGCCCAAGATACCTTGCCCTTTTTATTGCCCTTTTTAATTTTCTCTGATGGAAAGCACAAACTCCGGTTTTCTTCCTTGATTTAATTTTTCCCAAAGCCGAAAGGTACCTCTTTAAAAGCTGAGTGTTTTTGAAATCAATTTCATTCATATTTCTTTGGCAAAAATAGCAAGCCATATTTTTTCCGCAAAATTGCTCGCAAGAGCACGGCGTCGGGCCGTTTTAGAAGCTATTCATTTTTTACCCACCCGCGCCTAATTCTCGGCAGGCCTTAAATACTTTTTTCTAGAATTCAAGTTTTTCAGTGGGCCTGCCTGCGAAATGCTCTTGCTCGCAATTTTGCTCAAAACTTTAAAAAGGAATATCCTCAATGTTAATTTCTTCCTCTTCTACGATTGGAATTTCCTCTTTTTCTTCAATCGGTGGTAAAACTTCCTTTGGAGCTTTTGGTCCCAGTTGGATTCTTTCTGCAATTATTTCGGTTCTCGACTTTTTATTTCCAGATCCATCTTCCCAATTTCTTGTTCTTAATCTCCCCTCAATAAAAACCAAAGAACCCTTTTTCAAATATTGAGAAGCAATTTCTGCTAACCTTCCAAACAATATCACGTTGTGAAATTCTGTTTCCTGTCTCTTTTTTCCTTCTTTATCAGTAAAAAACCTATCGGTTGCTAAAGAAATTTGGCAAAGGTTTTTTCCAGAAGGTAAGTTTTTAATTTCCGGATCCTTTGTCAACCTCCCGATTAAAAAAACCTTGTTTAAATTCATTCTTTTAAAATTTCCTCTATCTTTTTCTCAATCTCTTTTAATTCGACCTTTTTTGGCTTTGCAATTTTCTTTTCTACTTTGATTTTCTTTGGCGCTTTTTCAGAAACTATCAAATATCTCAAAATTTTCTCTTCCCCCTTCAATTTCTTTTCAAGCTCTTTTATCATTTCAGATTCCAAATAAAAATATATCGCTCCCAAGAATGCCTCAGTTTTCTTTTTAATTGGATAAAAAAGAGTTCTTTTTAAAGGCTCCTCAACCTTATCCAAAACTCCCTCCTTTTCAAAAAAAGAAGTCAAATCTTTTTGGATTTTTTCAATTTCTTCTTTTTTTAATTCTGGTGAAAGCAAATATGCTAATTGATAGTATCTCATATCTTAAACTCAATTATATCACCATCTTTGACCTTGTAATCTCTTCCAACGATTTTTAAAATTCCCATTTCCTTTGCTTTTTGCCAAGAACCTGCTTTTACAAAATCTTTGAAATTTATTACTTCAGCCCTGATGAATTTTTCTTTAAAATCAGAATGAATTACTCCTCCGGCTTCCGGTGCAAAGGAATTTTCCTTAATCGTCCAGGCCCTTGCTTCCTTTCCTCCTGCGATTGTGTAAAAGGTAATCAAATTCAAGGTTTTGTAGCAATTCTCAATCAACTTTTCAACTTTAGATTCAAAACCCAATTCTTTTTTATCCTCTTCTGAGAGCTCTAGCATTTCTTCCTCATCTTTTAAATTCATCTCAAGGTTTGGAACTTTAATTTTTTCAAATTTAGTTTTTCCGTTCACATTAACTACGCAAAAATAGGGTTTTTGAGTTAAAAACTGATATTCTTTGATTTCTTCTACCTCTCTTTCTTCAAAATCAATTTCCGAAATTAATCTTCCTTCAGAAACTCTCTCTTTCAATTTTTTTAAGATCTCAACCTTTCTTTTCTCTTTCTTTTTCTCAGATTTCTCAATCGCCCTTTCTATCGTTTCCAAATCTTTCATCAAAAGTTCGGTCTTTAAAATTTCAATTTCTTTTTCTGGATTCACTTCTCCCAAAACGTTTTCGGCCTCAGGATTTTCAAAGGCTCTTAAAACAAAGAGGATTTCATCACAATTTCTAATATGAGACAAAAATTGATTTCCAAGCCCCTCCCCTTTATGGGCTCCTTTTACTAAACCTGCAATGTCAACAAACTCAATTCTTGTAGGAGTAATTTTTTGGGGTTTAACGATCTTTGCAATCTTTTCCAACCTTTCATCTGGGACAGAGACCTGTCCAAAATTTGGTTCTATCGTTGTGAAGGGCCTCGGCGAAATTTTTACTTCCCTTTTCGTCAATACCTTAAAAAGGGTTGACTTTCCGACATTTGGTAAGCCAACAATTCCTACTGAAAAAGACATGATTTTTATTTTATCAAAAAATTTTTAAATTTCAAACCCAATTTTTTCTTTCACTTCTTTCATTGTAAACTTTGCAATCTTTTCTGCCCTTTCTGCCCCTTTCTTTAAAATTTCTTTCAAATAAACTTCTCTTTTTTCCAATTCCCTTTTCTTTTTCCTAAAAACCTCCAATTTTTTGATCAAAATTTTTGTCAAATCCCTTTTGAACTCTTCGTATCCTTTCCCTTTATATTTTTTCTCCAATTCTTTAATTGGTTTTTCAGAGAAGATTGAATAAATTTTCAAGAGGTTTGAAATTCCAGGTTTTTTTGCCGGATCGTATTTTATTTCTTTTCCAAGATCGGTTACTGCTCTCATTATCTTCATTTCGATTTCTTCAGGTGTATCAAAAAGCAAAATGCAGCCTTTTGGATCGTCCGTCTTTGACATTTTCTTTTTTGGATTTTGTAAAGACATTATTTTCTCTCCTTCAGAAAGCAAAACCTTTGGTTCCTTAAAAACTTTTCCAAACATTTTGTTGAACCTTCTTGCAATTTCCCTTGTTAATTCAACATGCTGAACTTGATCTTTTCCAACCGGAACCAAATCAGTTTTGTAAAGCAAAATGTCAGCAGCCATTAAAAGGGGATAATTCAAAAGCCCAGCATTAACATATTCTGGGTGTTTCTTTGACTTTTCTTTAAAC
>Ga0315298_1005477_pt1 | contig 18016 bp, 11 predicted proteins | sample WHS_1_MG_FD_203077 | JGI IMG/M metagenome (GOLD analysis project Ga0315298, IMG submission 203077) | Extremophilic microbial mat communities from Washburn Hot Springs, YNP, Wyoming, USA - WHS_1_MG | ecosystem: Environmental > Aquatic > Thermal springs > Hot (42-90C) | place: USA: Wyoming...
AAAGCTAATAAAAGACCTTGAAAGATATAAAACAATAATAGATATATCCACTGATGCCATATTTGTTCAAACAAAAGATGGAAAGATCATAGATTATAATCAATCTGCATGTATTATGTTCGGATATAATAAAGATGAATTCTTTCACATTTCTTTATCTGATATTCTATCCAATATTGAACCTTTTTTATCAAATGAAAATTTCATTGAAGCAATCGGTAAAAGAAAAAATAATGAGACATTTCCAGTAGAAGTTAGCATCAAAAAGGCGAATATTGATGATGAAGAGATAATTATCGCTTATATCCGCGATATAACATCCCGCAAAAATTCAGAAAAAGCCTTGATAGAAAGCCAAAATAGATATATGGAACTTACAAACTCCCTCCCACAAATTGTTTATGAGTCGGATTTAGATGGTAATATCACATTTGCTAATAAGCAAGCCTTTAACGTTTTTGGTTATACGCAAGATGACTTTGATAGAGGTATGAGTATTTTTGATGTCGTTATTCCTGAAGATATAAAAAAGCTTAAAGAATCAATAGAAATGTTGCTTAAAGGTGAAGAACCAAGCTATGAGTTTACCATGAAAAAGAAAGACGGAAGCACTTTTCCTGTGATAGCTTATTCTACATTAGTCTTCCGAGATAATAAACCTGTCGGATTGAGAGGTATTGTGATAGATATTACCGATCGTAAACAGATGGAGGAGCAGTTAAAACAACAATGGAACATTTTACGCCAAATTGCTGATAACCTACCTGATCAAATCTTTATGAAAGACGTTGATAGTAAATTTATTTTTGCCAATAAAGAAGCGATAAAAGCGTTAGGTATCCCCTCTGAGGACGCAATTATCGGCAAGAGTGATTTTGATCTCCTGCCATTAGAGGAAGCTAAAAGGCTATTTGAGGAAGAACAGGAGATAATGAAGACAGGAGTCGGTTTCGCAAATTATGAATATTCTTTTTATGACACTTCAGGCACTAAAAGATGGTTTTCTAGCACAAAAGTTCCATTAAGGGATATTAACGGAAAAGTCATTGGATTAGTCGGAAGCAATAGAGATGTTACAAAGGCAAGAGCAACAGAAGATCAGCTTCACGACTACATAGAAATTTTAAGGGTCGTCTTCAACAGCATCAACGATGCGATATTTATCCATGATAGGTATGGTAATATCATATACGTAAACGATACAATGCTTAAAATGTATCAAGTTGATCGCGATGAAGCGAGAAAGCTCAGCATCGCTGGTGATTATTCAACCACTGATAATCCTTTAGATGATCTTCCTATTTTATGGGATAAAGTTCTATCAGGTCAAAATCAGTTATTTGAATGGAAGGCAAAACGTCCAAAAAGCGGTGAAGTATTTGACGTGGAAGTTTTTCTAACTAAAATAAAATCACAGGAACAAGAATTTATATTGGCAACGGTCAGAGACATTTCAGAACGTAAACGTGCCGAAAATGACAGGCAAAACTTCCAAAAGTTAGAGGCATTAGGATTACTTGCCGGGGGCATCGCCCATGATTTTAACAATTTACTATCTGTAATTTTAGGAAACATAAGCCTTGCAATGGCTAATCTCAAAGATGAAAGCGTTAGAGATTATCTTATAAAGACTGAAAAAGCCATCAATCAATCAATGAGTTTAACAAAACAATTGCTGACTTTTGCCAAAGGCGGAACACCCGTAAAAAAGCTGATGTCAATAACTGATCTTCTTAAAGAAGCAACTGAATTTGCACTATCAGGATCAAATATTAACGTGGAATACGAGATCAACGATCCATGGCTTGTTGAAATTGATGATAGCCAAATCAGGCAAGTTATTCAGAATATAGTTATGAACGCAAAACAAGCTATACCTATGGGGGGAACAGTATTTATTAAAACAGATAACATCGTTAAAGATGAGCAAAAATATCTTAAAATATCAATAAAAGATACAGGTGTTGGAATTCCGAAAAATTATATTGACAAAATATTTGATCCTTATTTCACAACAAAACAAACAGGGAGCGGACTTGGACTTGCTATTTGTCGCTCAATCATCAAAAAACATGGCGGAAATATATATGTAGAATCCAAAATTGGTGTTGAAACTATCTTTCATATAGAACTTCCAGCGTCGGGTATGATCGCCGAAAAAGAACCAGATATAAAGGTAAAAGAGATAATAACAAAGCCCTACAAGATATTAATTATGGATGATGAAGAGATGATCAGAGATGTGCTTACTTCTATGCTTCAGGTGAAAGGTCATACTGTTGTCGCTTCCAAAGATGGCGCCGAAGCAATTGAGATTTATAAACGCGAGTTGAACTCTGCAAATCCATTTGATCTGGTCATATTGGATTTAACTATTCATGGCGGTATCGGAGGAAAAGAAACTGTCAGGGATATTTTGGCAATTAACCCAAATGCCAAAGTCATAGTTTCAAGTGGATATTCTGATGACCCTATAATGGCTGATCCGAAAAAATATGGCTTTATATCTGCCATAGCAAAGCCTTATAAGATTGATGAACTAAACGCTGTTATATCTTCTATGACAAATTATTAACATTATTTTTCTGATGTTCGGCTATAGATTCAGACATTAGTTTCGAACAATTTGTTACTCAATTAAATTATCAATAATAGTTAAAGGTTAAAAGTTAAAGGTTAAAAGTTGACTGATCGCTAATTACTGACTACTGATCGCTATTCTGCAAATATTCAAACTCCTACCCAATCATCAAAAAATAATCCTTGACAATGATAAAATTGTGCAGTAAAATAACTGACTGAATGGTTAGTCAATGACTGACTGGTCAGTTAGTAAATGGTCAGTCAGTCAAAATTATATAGGAGGCAAAAAAGTTGCAGGAGTTATCAAGGAAGGAACGAGAAAAAATCAATAGGCGGAATGAAATACTTCAAGCAGCAAGAAAGGTTTTTGCCAGCAAAGATTATGCTTCTGCCACGATTGATGATATTGCAACGGAAGCAGAGCTATCAAAAGGGACCATATATCTCTATTTTGACAGCAAGGCAGACCTTTTTCTTTCCATATTTGAGATGGGAATGGAGCAGTTAATATCTATAATGCTTGATTCTATATCAACAAACATTGACGATCCGATCGCAGGGATCAAGGATTTGATTAAACGTCAATTAATCTTTTGCGAAGAAAATATTGATCTATTTAAGATTATGTCATCAGAAGCTGCCAAACTTGATCTGCATTGTGAGATGGCGAAAACTGGCAATTTTCATAAGCGAATTATTGACATTATGATACAAAGCATAAAAATATTAGCAAATTACATAGAATCTGGTATTAAAATTGGCGTATTCAGGGATATATCTCCAATTGATACTGCCTTTGTTTTGAGATCAATTGTCCAAGGATTTGCTTTCAAATGGGTTATGGAGCCAGAACAAGGAAAACTTAGTGATAAAGCGGAGTTTATATCAACATTGTTTTTGGACGGGTTAAGAAAATAAATATCTAATGGAGGTGGATAGATGGTTGTAAAAATCATCAACTACAACTGGTTGTCTACAAGTTTATTGGTTTTTCTTTTGGTTATAGTCGGTTCAGTCAATAGTCAACAGATAACATTAACGCTTGAAGAGAGCATAGATACAGCTATGAAGAATAGCTTAATCGTTAGGACTGCGGAAGAGAAAGTAAAATCAGCAGAGCAAAAGGTCAATGAAGCACGTTCTGCGATGATGCCATCTGCATCTATTACAGGAAGCTATACTTATTTAGGCAAAACTGACACTTCGTCGTTTTCGTCGCTTCTTGGCGGTGGAATGGGGTCTTTTGGCGCACCTGCGAAAATTGAGGGAAATGGCTTTGGAGCAATGACAGGACTGCCTTTCACTATTAAAATACCAAAAGATAACTACAATGTCGGGCTTGCAGTTAAGCAACCGTTATTTACTTGGGGGAAAATATTTAACGCCTATAAACAATCAAAACTTGCACTTGAAGCAGAAAAACAAGGTCTTGAAAGTGCAAAACAGCAGGTGATTTTTGACACAACAAAGGCGTTTTATGGCGTTTTGTTGGCAGATCAGCTTGTCAAAGTGACAGAAATGGCTGTTGAGCAAGTTCAAGCACATGTCAAAGTCGCACAAGACTTAGTTAATGCAGGTATGGCTACGGATTTTGATCTACTACGAGCAAAAGTCCAATTGGCAAATATAAGGTCACAGTTAATAAAAATGCAAAACATGTCAAAACTGGCAAAAGATGGATTTAAAAATACCATCGGATTAAGTCTTGATGCAGATATTAACTTGAAAGGTGAGATAACATACAGACCTTTAGAGGTAGATTTGGATAGCCTTATAAAAACCGCTATGGACAGACGTCCTGAACTGAAACAACTTGAAATACAAGAGCAGATCGGCGAAAAAATAGTTAGCTTAGCAAAAGCAGGAAACAAACCTAATTTAGCTTTTGTATATAATTATACTTATAAATCAAATGCTGATACCATCAAAGATGTTTTCAGTCAAGATAAATATAAATGGAACAATTCATGGAATTTGACTTTTGCTTTGAGTTTGCCGATATTTGATGGATTTGCCACTCGGTCAAGGGTAAATCAAGCAAAAAGTGCAGTTAATCAGATCAAGATCGGCAAAGAGCAACTTATAAATGGCATAATTTTAGATGTTCGGTCATCATTTATGAGTTTTCAAGAGGCGAAAGAGCTTCTGAAGGTTCAAGACGAAACAGTGCAACAAGCAGAAGAGAGCTTACGCATCGCTAACCTTAGATATAAAAACGGCATGATAACAGGGGTAGAGCTTATGGATGCAGAATTGGCTTTCACGCAAGCACAGACAAATTATTCTAATGCGTTAAATGATTATGTAATAGCCATAGCAAAGTTAGAAAAAGCTACAGCGTCAAAATTAGATCAAAGATTTGGAGGAAAGTAAAAGATGAAAAAAGCATTGATTACAATAATCGTGCTGATTGTCGCAGGACTTTTTATATGGAGAATAGGCATCGTTATAAGGACAAAAGCACAGGCAAAGGTAATAGAAGAGACTCCAGCAGTGCCTGTTGAGGTCAAATCAGTTACCCGAGGCACAATACAAAACGAATTATCTTTTGTAGGCAATATAGTTGCGGATTCAGAAGTTATGGTTTTTCCAAAAATTGCGGGCAGAATTGAGCAAATAATGGTGGAAGTTGGCAATAATGTCAGCAAAGGTGCGGTCTTAGCAAAGCTTGAAGATAAAGAATTGTCGTTGAGAGTGAAGCAAGCTGAGGTTGCATTAGAGACCGCAAAGACCGCTTATGCACAAGCCAAAGCGTTATCAGAGATAAAAGTAAGATCGCAGGTTGCACAAGCTGAGGCAGGTTTATTAGGTGCAGAGGCAAGTTTAAGACAAGTCCAAGATATTGCAGAGACAAGAGTTTCAAGCCAATTAGAGCAAGCACAAGCGGGATTAGATGCACTAAAAGCAAATCTCAAAAAGATAAAAGATGGTGCAAGACCAGAGGAAAAAAGTCAAATAGAGGCGACTGTCCAGCAGGCAAAAGCTAATATGGATAACGCAAAATCTGATTTAGAGAGAATGGAAAAGCTATATGCAGAAGGTGCGGTAAGCAAACAGACGCTTGAAGGTGCAAAAACAAGGGCGACAGTTGCAGAGGCACAATACGAAGCGGCAACACAGCAATTAAAATTAGTTGAAAAGGGCGCAAGAGAAGAGGATATAAAGGCTATGGAACTTCAAGTGAAATCCGCAGAATCAGGGTTAGCTATCGCTCGTTCCTTGTGGGCTACAAAAAGTTGGGAAAAAGATATAAGCCTTGCACAATCTCATTACAATCAAGCAAAAGCTGGTTATGAAGCGGCAAAGGCGTTGGAGAAAGCTAAAAGTTGGGAAGCAGAGATTGCAGGTGCAGAGGCAGGCGTGAAACAGGCAGAGACAGCACTTGCCCTTGCAAAAGAGGCGCTCGGCTATGCGACTATAACCGCTCCCATTAGCGGGACAATATCAAAACGTAACTTTGACACTGGCGCTATGGCTAACCCAGCTATGCCGATGTTTACCATAGTGAATATGAATAACGTTAAAGCAGTGGTAGATGTTCCAGAGGCAAATTTGAGGGATATTTCATTAGGCACTAAGGCGTTTATATCTTCTGCGACGCTTTCAGAACCTATAGTTGGTCAAGTGACATTGATAAGTCCAGTAGTTAAACAGTCAAGCAGGACTGCGTCAGTGGAGATTAGCATAGATAACTCAGATCGCAAGCTAAAACCAGGGACATTTGCAAAGATCAATATACCATTATCAGTAAAGAATGACGCTCTTATCGTCAACCGTTCATCAGTTATGGAAGAGAGGAATAACGGCGGTATTAAAAGATATGTTTACGTTGTCATAGGCGATAAGGCGTTCAGACGAAATGTTGAAATAGGCATTGAGTCTGGCGATAAATTGGAGATAATATCAGGTGTTCAGCTTAACGACAAAGTTGTCGTTTCTGGACAAAATCTGCTGAAAGATAACGAAAAGGTTAAAATAGCTGAAAGTGTAGAATGAGATGTAGGAGAGGTAAACACAAATGAAAATAGTTGATCTGTCAATAAATAGGGCAGTTACATTCACAATGATATTTCTTGCTGTGATCGGTTTGGGATTAGTATCATTAGGACGATTAAATCCCGAACTGTATCCTAACGTTACATTTCCAGTAGCAACAGTTATAACTTCATACTCAGGTGTAGGGTCAGAGGATATAGAGAAACTTATCACTCAGCCTATTGAAGGTGCAGTTAGCACGATTACAAGGGTAAAAGAAGTTACATCTATGAATAAGGAAGGTGTCTCAGTTGTAATTATCAAATTCAGTTGGGGAACCAACATGGATGTTGCCTCATCCGATATTCGTGAAAAAATTGACTTGATTAGAAGTAGATTGCCAAAAGACGCTAGTAATCCTTTGATATTCAAGTTTGATGTCACATCACAACCGATAATGTTTGTAGGCATATCAAGTGATAAGCTATCATTGCCTCAGTTGCAGAAATTGTCCGAAGATGAGTTTGAGCCATTGCTTGAACGGATTGATGGAGTAGCAGCGGTGTCAACCGTCGGTGGTCGCAAGCGTGAAATACAGGTGCAAATAGACAAAAATAAAATTGAGGCTTATGGCTTGTCTGTTATGTCCGTTATGAACGCTATCAGAGGTGAAAATATATCTCAGCCGGGCGGGGAAATAGACGAGGACAGAACGACAAAATTGATCAGGACTATAGGCGAATTCACATCAGTAGATCAGATCGGCAAGGTTGTCGTCGGCTATCAAGATGGGACACCGATCTATGTCAGAGATGTTGCTGATGTCGTTGATACTTTTGAGGAGAAAAAGAGCGTTGTTCTGATCAACGGAAAGCCATCTGTCACTTTCTTTATTCAAAAGCAAGCAGATGCCAATACAGTTAAAACTGCTGCTAAGGCAACCAAAGCTATAAAAGAATTACAAAAAAGATATGAAGGTATTTTGACATTTAACATTGTCAGTGATAGTTCAGAATTTATCAGGGATTCTCTGCAAAACATAACTAGCTCTGCTATACAAGGTGGGCTTTTAGCGATTATAATACTATTCTTCTTCCTTTATAGTGTCCGAAGCGTATTAATCATATCAGTAGCTATTCCAACATCATTAATAGCCACTTTTACTATTATGGACGCTGCTGGTGTATCTTTGAACATAATATCAATGGCAGGACTGGCTCTTGGAATTGGTATGTTAGTTGATAATGCCATAGTTGTTTTGGAAAACACATATCGGCATCGGGAAGAAGGAGAAGATAGGATCAAATCTGCAAGAAACGGGGCGTCAGAAGTAGCAATTGCCATCACAGCATCAACCTTAACGACTTTGGCTGTCTTTTTGCCTGTTGTATTCGTTCCCGGCATTGCAGGTGTTTTGTTTAAGGATCAAGCTTTGACTGTCACTTTCTCGTTAGCTGCATCTCTGGTCGTTTCTTTAACTATTATCCCGCTTTTATGTTCAAGATTCTTGAGGTTGGAGTCAGAAGGCAGAAAAATTCCCCTTCTACATAACTTAACTGATAGATTGAAGTCATTCAGGGAAAAATTAGATGAAGCATATCAAAAACGTTTGAACTGGGCTTTAAGCCACAAAAAGTTTATAGTTATTTCGGTTATTATATTGTTCCTTGTGAGTGTATCTTTTATATGGCCATTTAGGATCATAGGGACAGAATTTACACCGCAGTTTGATGAAGGCGAGATACGATTTAGCCTTGAGACACAGCCTGGCACTAAACTTGATATTACTGAAAGTCTCGCGATGCAGGCAGAAAAGATCATACGAGAGGTTGGCGGAAACGATATAGATAATACTTATATATCCGTCGGCTCGGGAGAAGGCATAGCGGCGATATTCTCTGGCGGAGGATCAAATTCCATTTCTATAAGGGCTCATCTGAAAAAGCTGAATAAACGTGAGCGTTCTCAACAGGATATTGAAAATGAAGTGAGAAAAAAGTTGTTAAGCCTTCCCGGTTTAAGAACAATAAATTCAGAAGCAATAGCGTCAACGCTTGGTTTTGGCGGATTACCAATAAATGTTGAAGTTTATGGTTACGATAGGACAATAGCCAAAGACTTAGCGGACAGGATCAAGAAAATGGTTGAGAATGTCAGCGGTGCGATTGATGTCCAGACAAGCTTATCAGAGACAAGTCCAGAGCTTCATATCATAGTAGATAGAGATAAAGCTTATGCACTTGGACTGAATGTTGCCAATATCGGAAGCACAGTTCAAACCAGTGTTTTAGGGACAACTGTAAGCAAATTCCGAGAAGGTAGCGATGAATATGATATTGTCATCAGAGAGAAAAAGACAGACAGAGCTACCCGTGACGACGTATATAATATACCGATCGCTTCTCCTATGATGACACAGGTTGCATTGAGAAATGTCGCATCAATCGTCCCTGCACAAGGATCGGTTACGATAGACAGGAAAAATCAAGAGCGTATAGTAACCATAACTGGAAGGGTCAAAGGCAGAGATATGGGAAGTGTAAACAGGGATATTCAAGCGGGATTAAAAAATATGCCACTTCCACCGGGATTTACAGTGTCAATTGGCGGATCGGCAAGCGATATGGCGGAATCGTTCAGATGGTTAGGTTTAGCTTTGATCGGTGCTGTGTTCCTTGTCTATGCCGTTATGGCTTCGCTTTATGAATCGTTCTTAACACCATTTATTATCATGTTTACATTTCCGCTTGGAATAATTGGTGTCTCGTGGCTGTTTTTACTTACAGGGACGATTTTTAGCTTAACCGCTTTTATTGGACTTATAGTTCTTGCAGGCATAGTTGTCAATAACGGGATCGTTATGATTGACTATGTGAATCAATTACGTATGAGAGGTTTAGATCTAAGAGAGGCGACAATTAAAGGAGCAAGGACAAGACTTCGTCCTATATTGATGACAACATTGACAACGGTATTTGGTATGCTCCCATTAGCACTTGGTTTTGGTTCAGGAGCAGAAACAAGTTTTCCGCTTGCAAGGGCTGTTATCGGTGGATTAAGCGTCTCTACTTTACTGACATTGTTCTTTTTGCCCGTGACTTATACTTTGTTGGCAGAATTTAGGCTTAAACGTGCTGAAAAGAGATCACTAAAAAAGGTTCAAAGAGCGTCAATAGCTGTTAGTGAATAGCTTGATAGTTCTATTTTGTCTTTAATATTATAGATTGCTAAAGTTCGGATAATTTGGGGTTAAAAAATTTTGTTAGCTAATCAAATTTATTTTTAATATAGCGATAAGAAAATTTAAAATTCCCCTTTATCCCATACGCATTAAGTTAAGAATTTTTAACCCCAAAGGGTGATATATTTATAGAAAACGCATAAATAAAAAATCTTTTAGTTCCGTTGAAGCTTCTTATTTTGATGTTTATCGTTTCTATAAATATGACGCCTTTTGGGGCTAAAGACGACATTATTTCACGTTAAAAATAACGTTTTTCCCTTAACTCAATGGATTCCTGCTTCCACAGGAATGACTGACGACTGGTCCTTTAGAGACCCAATGGATTTTGCCTTCTAAAAGGATTAGTATTTTCTTTCTCCAATCTACTGGTGATAAATTTATTGTTGACAAACTTTTTCATAGGTGACAGCTTTTCATAGGTGACAATTTGAAAAACTTGCCATTCCACAAAAGCAGAAATCAATTAAATTAATTTTTATCTTGTTTTTCATTTACAAATTGAGGACACAGATCAACAGTTTTTACTGTGTTTTGCCCATTTTACTGACTTACCCATTTTACTGACTTATTTTAATTTCACCCCAAGTAATAGTAAGTGTATCTAATGGGCTAACCGCTAACAACCCTCCAGCTGTCAGTAAAGCAACCTCTTTATCTGTCAAGGCACGGTTATAAAGGCGAACCTCATCAAGCAACCCTTTTTTATACCAAGAACGTCCGCCGCAACCAGGGTCACCACCCATATATAGTTGTTCTTGGCTATCATAGGGTATATCCTTTGTCTCTATTTGCTTATTCTGCTTGCCATTGACATAGAGTATCATGTTACTGCCGTTATGAGTCACAGCTAAATGAACCCATTCACCAGGGGAAGCATTAGTGGCAACTGATGTATATGCACTGCCGTTGCTAGTGCGAACGCCAAAGACAAAGTTATTAGCAATAAGGGGAGCATCTGGTTCGGCACCTTGCATACCTAAAAACCAGCTAGCCCATGTTGAACAGCCTAATCCATGATAGAGTATGTCTCCATGATTTGTGTCATTAGGCTTTACATATACAGAAACAGTAAACTTGCCTTCTCTTAATTTTAGGGCTTCATTAGCTTTCACTGCGACATAATCCCCTGCTCCCTCAAAGCTGATCGCCTTGCCAAACTTGCCAGCTACAAAAGTAGGAGACCCCTTTATTTCGCCATTATTACCGTTGCCAGAATTATCTTTTGCATCACCATCAAAACTCCAATACGCTATAAGCCCATTTTTTATGTCCTGAGCGAAAGTCGGTAGAGAGAAAGATACCACTATTAAAGCAAGAAAGCAGATTAACATAAATTTTCTCATTTTTTCCTCCTAATGATAAAATATTAGTTACACATAAAAGGGCTAATCAGTTAAAAAGCTAACTTGATTATGCCATTTTTTATTCTGCCTTAATCTTTCCCCAAAGCAAAGGTAGTTTCCCTTTTGCATCAACAGAAGCAGGTTTTATGACAGTCATCGCGCTTTTAATTTCATTTTCGGTCAAAGCACTGGAAAATATGGCAACCTCATCTATCATGCCGACAAAATAGCATTCCTCTGCTGTGCTTCGTTTACCAACAGTCACGTTTGACTTATTTTGTGGAATTTTACCTTTGTAACCCCAATCCATCTTCATCACACCATCTACATAGCATTTGAACACCGAACCATCATAAGTCCCAGCTATATGATGCCATTCAGCGGTAGATGGAGACGGTGGAGAACAAGAATCCCTTCCGGCATCATCGTAAAATTGCCAGAAGATCGTCCCACCAGGGGTAATTGTGAGTTCATAAGGAAGATCGTTTGCCGCCCATTTCCCTTTGCTAACTATGGCAAGTTCACCGTTAGCAGTTTTGCTCATATTAACCCACGCCATAACAGTTATGTTAGTTGTAGGAGAAAGACTATCGCTATGAGGGATGTCAACAAAGCTTTTCCCGTCAAACTCTAATGCTTTGTTTATTTTGCCGTCCACCCATTTAGCACCTTTAACTGTTCCATTGTTTCCCTTACCCGATAAATCCTTAACAACAGTGCCTGACCCCTCGTCAAATGGCAAATAAAGCACAAGCGTATCAGTTGCAGATGCCATTAAAGTTTGGGCAATAAAAACTGTGAAAATAGCAATAATAAGAGCTAAAAAGACGTTTTTTAGGTTTTTCATTGCATAAACCCCCTTTTTGAATTAGGTAATACAAATAGCCACTGAAAACATAAGAAAGCGAGCTTTTCTTAATTATAAGCCCAAATCTTTATGAAAACCATCATACACCTTTTTAGACGGCAGATTAATCCTCTGGTTTAACTTGAATTCCATAACCGCCTTCAATATATGGGAAGCGATTTTCTAAATCATCGGCAAGATCAACACCGAGACCTGGCTTATCAGGCAATATCAACCAACCATCTTCAATTTTTGGTTTTTCTTTCAGTATCTCCCATTGAAGTGGACCTTGGATCATGCAGAGTTCAAGCAATTTCGGTTTTGGCAAACTTGCTACAAAATGTGCATTCGCCATTGTCATTAACCCGTTATGCCAATTATGCGGACACGTCCCGACACCATAGCGATCTGCTGTTAATGCTATCCTCATACCTTCTGTAATGCCACAGATACCCACATCTTGCTGAACGATGTCATAAGCCTTTTTGTCAAGATACGGTCTGAATTGCTCTTGTGTAGTTAATGTCTCTCCCCCTGAGATCGGCATATCAACTGAAGCAGATATTCTTGCATATCCGTCAATCTGATTGCCCGGTATTGGCTCTTCAAACCATGCAAAATTGAGTTTATCTAACTCCTTTGCGACAACTATTGCCTGATCTTCGGTAAATCGGCAATTTGCGTCTAACATCAATTCCATTCGTCCATTGACCTCTTGATGAAGCTCTTTCACCAATCCGAGAAATTTATCAACTGTCACGCCGTCCCATGACCATTCTGTCCCGATGCGGAATTTCATAGCGGTATATCCATCTTTTATATATTCTAATGCCTCGTCAATTAACTGATGTGGATTTTTCCGCCAGTTATAACGACATCCGCTTGACGCGTAAAGCCGAACACGATCAAGCGGATTATCCGTTAAAAGCTCGGATACTCGTTTCCCTGCGATTTTCCCTTTCAAATCCCATAAGGCAGAGTCAATGCCTGCAACTGCGGTATCATAGGACCACGATCTGCCGTTTGTATGAGGGACAATATCTGGTTCTAAAGGGTCTTTTCCGATTAAGTTTGGCTCAAGCCATTTAACCCAATCCTTTATATGCGGAGGCACACCATAAGCACATGCTTCACCAATCCCTTCTAAGCCATTATCAGTCTGAATTACTACGATTGCACAGTCAGCTTTAATTGTTCTGTATGTTCCCGTAAACCATTGTCGTTCTGGCTCATGGGGACGAGAAAGGCATATAGTTTCTATTTTTGTTATTTTCAATGTTACTCTTCCTCATATATTGAATCAAAGAAAGCTACAATGTCCTTCGCATCGGTCTCTTCCATAAATTTCATAGCCTCCCTTGGATGTAGGTTTAATCGTCCTGTAAGCATGTAAGGAATGCTATATCCCCATCTGAGTTTTTCTCGCAATGGCTCAATATAATCCCTAATACACTGTAACAAAGGACGTAGCTTAAATTTAGGGTTATGGAGAAATCCGACTAAAAGCTCTGTTTGACAGTTGCCTGCTCCTCTGCCAAGCCCTGCTAAGCTTGCATCTAACCTATTCGCACCCTCAATGAGAGCTTCAACAGTATTTGCATAAGCTAACTGCTGATTGTTATGAGTATGAATTCCAACTTCCTTGCCAGCAGGTTTAGCATAATCAAGGAACATCTTAGTCAAGTCTCTGACCTGTTCACTATAAAGCGCACCGAAGCTATCCACAACATAAATAGTATTGACAGGCGTCTCTATCAACGCTTCCAATGCACTTCTAATCTGACCTTCTTGAACTGTTGATATAGCCATCAAATTACATGTAGTCTCGTATCCTTTGTCGCTTGCGTCTTTGATCATATCAATAGCGGTAGGAATTTGATGTATATATGTAGCAACTCTGATCATATCCAAGACGCTATCTTCCTTAGGCAGTATATCCTCGTGATAATCTGTTCGTTCTGCATCAGCCATAACGGAAATTTTTATCTTTCCTACATTGTCACCGACTATTCTTCGTATATCGTCTTCATCACAAAATTTCCACAATCCGAAATCTTTTGGTGCAAATATTCTCTTTGATGCTTTATATCCCAATTCAATATAATCAATTCCCGCCATAATACAAGCCTGATAAACTGCTTTTACCGTGTTTTCATCAAATTGATGATTGTTCATTAAACCGCCATCCCGTATAGTGCAATCAAGCACTTTTATTTCAGGACGGTAGCCGATCCAATCCCTTTTGTAATCCCTTAAAGTTATCTCATTTTTCTTTTCCATTGTCCCTTTCATTTCATCCTTTCTTTTCCCTTTGTATAATTTTAATCACTATTTTTTACTTTTCCCCATGTAATTGCAAGTTTCTCTGAATTAGATACAGCTTTTACTCCCATTAAGTCTGCTAATTTGAATTCCTTATTGCTTGCCCAGACACGATCAACAGAGAATTTTCCCGACATATATGGGACAATATGGAATCTGAAATCTGCACCATTTCCTTGCTGTTTGAATTCCGCTTGTGTTATTGGAATAATCGCTATTTTCCATTCCCCTGTGCCTTCAAAGTTAATTAATCTCCCAGCTTGTGGAAGAGTTAAAGCAAAAGCGTTATTAGGATAGGCATCTCCTTTATCGTCATAATCCATTAATATCCCAGTAGAGCCGACATCTGGTTTATCATAATATTCAACTGCTATCCACAGTTTGTCCTCTTTTTCTTTATTTGCAATGACTGTGCTATCTATGTTGAAATAGATATGATTACCAACATTCAATCCGGGTGGAACTCTTGGAATTGTGCGACAATCTTTACCTCCGACAGTATCTGGTTCGTGAACACCATCTGCACCGGGAGCAAGGACTAAAATTCCTTGAGAAATATCCTTTTTCCCAAGATCGATCATCAATATACCCCAGTCCACAGACATAGCTAAGTTAGAAATTAGAAATGAAAACACAATCGCGAAAATAAAAACATGCAGTCTCATGTCCTTTGCCTCCTTTAAGGATTAGTGAAGAAACTGTATGTTATATTCCAATCTTTTTTCTCATTTGGCGAAAGATTGGCAGATACAAAAGGTTCTGGACATATAGTTGTCTTCACCGTCCAAAAGTTTAGATGCACAATGGGATTATCTCCCTTTATTCTGACACCTGCACCAGTTTTTTTGTTAAGAACCGTTATATCGTAGTCCTTAGGATCATCGCTGAACCCCTCAAACTCACTGAATAACGATTCATCTCCAAGGTCTTTGACGAAATAAACTTCTTTATCGTTTACATCAAGAGAACCCTTTAAGTCACGCATAATTTTCACGTTAAATGGAAATTTCAAGACGTAATTTGTCCCTATCGGTGTGTTATCTATAATAAAGAAGTTATGATTATATTGCGAAGTCTCTATTGGTCTTGTGCCTGTATTTTTTAGAGAATGATATATTACAAATTCAGGCTTATCCTTTGCAAGTGTTATCCTTTTTATATAAGAATAGCTCCATCCGTTTATGCCTTCAAAATCCTGTTTGAACTCAATCCAATCTTTTCCATATTTAACTTCCCAACTTCCGGGTTTTATTATCTTGTATGATTGCCAAAACTTATAATTTGGCTCATCAATTTTCTCTAATAGTCCTATACCGATCTTGATAAACGGCTCACCGGGCTTTGCCTCTTTGTATCCTAACGCGTTAGGTTCGTTGAAATCGCCTGTCCTGAATTCCTCAACAGGACCAGTAATATCATCGTGATTATTCGGATTGTGAGTATTTTTCCATTCGCCGAAATATGTATGCCCTTTATATTCAACCTGAGATATTATGCCAGACCAATCAAATCTCGTGCCTCTATAATAACCTTTTTCAGCGTCGGGAAGATATATGTTCACCTTAATTAAGCCATTGGATAGTTCAACTGCTGGAAACTTTGAGACCTCATCTGCATTGCTATTCATCGCACATAAGACAAAAGATAAAGATATACTTGCTATAAACATTCCTCTGATCATATTTTACCTCGCTTTCAATTTAGCAATCCGATATTCTTCGCCAAAAGCATATCCATCATATCCTAAATCATCAAGACATAGATCGTCAAGGAAGATTCTTTCACCATTTTTCATCCATGATATTTTAGCAGAGATCGCTGTAAGTTCAGGTTCAATGAGACTTGAGAAAGATATTGGCGGATCATCAGTTTCTTTGCCTAAATATGGTAAAACTGCCTCTAATAAAGCTTTATAAAGTTTTCCGCTGTCAACCTGAATATGGTATAATTTTCTATCAGTCACAACGGTAGCATAGAAAGGTAGATAACCCTCTTGTTTTCCGATGGATAGTATCCCTTTTTTCCCATCACGCCAGTAAACAGCAATTGTATATTGGACACCAGAACCGAGAAACTGCACGCTTTCTATGCCCTCTCCGCCGATCCCACTCAAAAGTGAGTAAGCATGTATGCCATAGTTGAATTTATCAACCGCACATCCAGCAAATATAGTATGAATTTCGCCTCTCTCTGATATGGGAATTGAAAACAAATCCCTGACTTCATAAGCAAATCTAAGAGAAGACCCGCCAGATATTCTAGCACCTTGATTTGCCCATTCTTTAAGTTTCAATGCATCTTTTAGATTACCTATCATGGGCTTATCAATAAGGACTGATTTTCCCGCTTTTATAAAAGGTTCAGCCCTTTGGATATGCAAATCCCAATTGCAGCTATGGATGATAGCGACGTCAACCACATTCGCCATATCGTCCAGAGAATCAAATACTTGTGGTATATTGTTTTTTTCGGTAAATTCTTTTGCATATCCCTTTGGATATACTGTTCCGCCATCATATACGCCAATAATCTCGTGACCGAGTTCACGCAATATAGGTATCCAGCTTTGCGGATGTGATGTGTCAAGATCGACGTGACCTATCTTTAAGCTGTTCATAAGTATAGCCTCCGTTTATATTCAAACAATAATCAGTAAGCATAAAAATTATAAACGATTTGATGATGTTCTATCAATAACTATTTTCTGGGGCATGAGTTTGGACATTTCTTAAAATCGCACAAAATAGGGATCAGTAATCAGTGATCAGTAATTGGCAGTGATTTATTCTTGTCCAGTATTTTGTGTTTATTTTCCGAGTATTCTGTGGCTAAATTACCCTTGCCTTGATTTTGAATTGCATTCCATCAGTAAAAATTTCTTGACATAGAAATCGCTATTTGTTATAATATAATCATAGATAAAAGCAGTAAAAATGGCAATTTTTATTATGATGGAGGTGATTATAGCGGATAGATTAATATAAGTTATTTTTTTGATATTCTTTAAATTTTTGTTTATTTTAAGATTTATCGGGGGGGGAGGAATATCATGAAAAAGTCATTAATAGTGATCTGTATGTTGACAACTATATGTTTTACATCATTAGCAATAGCAGGAGATTTAGCTCTATATACAGGACCAACCAATCCTGGCTGGATATCGGCTGCTTCATGTAGAAGGGAAGCAGATGATATAATTAAAGGAGTATCAAAAACTTTCAGTTCTATTGTTGACTTTGGAGACAAGAAAGAAGCAGACCTTGGAGAATGGGCAAAGAAACGAACAGGCGATAAGAAAGTTGATGTCATAGTTTTAGTAAGTGGAACAATGCCAAGTAGTTTGTATCCATTCCCAAATAAACAGCCAGATGGTTCTGTCGTTGAAAACTTCGTCAATGATGGGAATGTCCTAATCAATATTGCAGATTGGATCGCATACATGAGCTATGAGGGTGGAGTCCGAAGCCCTGACAACGGTGCAGCTGGTGCAGCAAACATCTTTAACATTCCGGGTTTATCTTTTGGCAGTAGAAACAATAATATGAAGGTTAATGCCAATGGTAAGAAATACCTTCCTTCGCTTAAAGATTTTGTCACAGACCGTCCATGGCATCTTGAGCAATTCCAAGGGACAGATTGGGAAGTGACCACTTTTGCAGAAGCCGGTCCAAACGATGCCGATCCTGCTGTTGCTGTCCATAA
>Ga0315298_1005478_pt1 | contig 18015 bp, 13 predicted proteins | sample WHS_1_MG_FD_203077 | JGI IMG/M metagenome (GOLD analysis project Ga0315298, IMG submission 203077) | Extremophilic microbial mat communities from Washburn Hot Springs, YNP, Wyoming, USA - WHS_1_MG | ecosystem: Environmental > Aquatic > Thermal springs > Hot (42-90C) | place: USA: Wyoming...
CAACCTGAGCGAAGAGCCCATCGCCATGGGCAACGATGAGGCGCTCGACCGGCTGGGTGGCATCGCCGACCTCTTCCTGGTACACAACCGCGACATCTACGCCCGCTACGACGACTCGGTGTGGTTCGTGCCCGAGGGAGGGCCGCAGCCGGTGCGCCGGGCGCGCGGCTACGCGCCCTTCCCCATCCGCCTGCCCTTCCGGGCGCCTCAGGTGCTGGCGTGCGGGCCGGAGCTGAAGGCCACTTTCTGCTTCACCCGCGACGAGTATGCCTTCCTGAGCCCCCACATCGGTGACCTGGAGAACCTGGAAACGTTGGAGCATTACGAGCGTTCCATCGAGCACTACCGGCGGCTCTTCCGCCTGGAGCCGCACACCGTGGCCTATGATCCGCATCCCGGGTACCTGGCGACCAAGATGGCCCTCGAGCGCTGGGGCGACGAGGCGGGGGTGCGCCTGCTGGGCGTGCAGCACCACCACGCCCACGTCGCCAGTTGCTTGGTCGATAACGGGCACACCGGCCCAGCCATCGGCGTGGCGCTCGATGGCACGGGCTATGGCACCGATGGCACCATCTGGGGCGGTGAAGTCCTCGTCGCAGACCTGCAGAGTTTCCGCCGCGCCGGGCATCTGGCGCCCTTCCCGTTGCCAGGCGGCGAGGCGGCCATCCGCCGGCCCTACCGCGCGGCACTGGGCCTGCTCCTGGCCGCCGGCATCGACCCGGCCGCGTGGCCCGGCCTGGCCCAGGTGCCTCCGAAGGAAGCAGAGCTGGTGCGCCAGCAGGTGGCGCAGAGGCTCAATGCGCCCCTCACCACCTCGGCCGGCCGCCTCTTCGACGCTGTGGCCGCGCTCATCGGCGTGCGCGGCGTGGTGACCTACGAGGCCCAGGCGGCCATGGAACTCGAGGCGCTCGCTGCAGAGGAGGGCATCGGGCAGGAATACCCCTTCGCTGTGGCGCTGCAACCTGCCCCCTCTCCTCAGGAGGGAGAGGGTAGGGTGAGGGGCGGTGCCGGCCATGAGGATTCCTGTGGGCCGACATCACCCCCTCCCTTCGGGGGAGAAGGAGCAAGCTGGGTGATCGATTGGCGGCCCATGCTCGAGGCGCTGCTCGCCGATATCCGCGCCGGAGTGCCGGCGGCGCGCTTGTCGGCGCGCTTCCATGCCGGCCTGGCGCGAGCTACTGCCCGCGCCGTGGTGCAAGTGGCCGCGCAGACGGGCCTGCGCACCGTCGCCCTCAGCGGAGGCTGCTTCCAGAACCGCCTGCTCCTGGCCGAGACGCGCCGCGCCCTCCAGGCGGCGGGCTTGGAGGTGCTGGTGCACCGCCAGGTGCCGGCCAACGACGGCGGCGTAGCTTTGGGCCAGGCAGCAGTGGCAGCAACGGTAGCGCAGGGTTGTGGATAGGGTCTGAACTGCAAAGAACACGAAGGACACCAGGGGATAGAGAGGCCAGTGCAGGCCCCGGCGGGCATAGGAAGCCCAGGGCAGGCACGGCCGGAGAAAGGGCCATCCACCCTTCGTGGTCTTTGTGCTTTGTGGTTGGCAGTTCCCTGAGGAGGAAGTAGACATGTGCCTGGCTGTGCCGGCGTTGGTTGTGTCGATTGACGGCAACGAGGGCGAGGTGGAGATGGCTGGGGTGCGGCGGCGCGTAGGCTTGCAGCTCGTGCCCGAGGCCAGAGTAGGCGACTATGTGCTCGTCCACACTGGCTTTGCCATCAACGTCCTCGACCCCTCCGAAGCCGCAGAGTCGCTCAAGCTCTTCCGCGAGCTGGATGAGCTCAACGCCCAGGATGGTACGTCCTCATGAAGTACGTGGACGAGTTTCGCGACCCAGCGCGTGCCGAGGCCCTGCTGCGTCGCATCCGCGCCCATGCGACGCGCCCGGTGCGGCTGATGGAGTTCTGTGGCACCCACACCCACGCCATCTTCCGCCATGGGCTGCGCCAGCTCCTGCCACCACAGGTGACGATGCTCTCGGGGCCGGGTTGCCCGGTATGTGTGACCTCTGCCGCCGACCTCGACCGGGCTATCGCCCTCTCGCGCATCCCCGGCGTGACCATTGCCACCTTTGGCGACATGATGCGCGTGCCTGGCAGCCAGGGGTCGCTCCAAGAAGCCAAGGCCGCCGGCGCCGACGTGCGGGTGGTCTATTCGAGCCTCGATGCCCTCGACCTGGCACGCAAACAGCCCGACCGCACAGTGGTGCTCCTCGGCGTGGGCTTTGAGACGACCGCGCCAACGGTCGCGGCCGCCATCGTGCAGGCGGCCGCGGAGGGCCTCGGCAACCTGCGCCTGCTCTCGCTACACAAGCTCACCCCTCCGGCCACCCATGCTATCCTGCGCTCGGGCGAAGTAGCGCTCGACGGCATCCTGGCGCCCGGGCACGTGAGTGCGATCATCGGCGCCCAGGCATGGCAATTCGTCGCCCGAGATTACGCGCTGCCCTGCACCGTCACCGGCTTCGAGCCCCTCGACATCCTGGCCGGCATCGCCGACCTGGTGGAGCAGCACGAGGCCGGCCGGGCCGAGCTCCACAACGCCTACCCGCGCGGGGTGCGGCCCCAGGGCAACCCGGCCGCCCTCGAGCTCATGGGGCGCGTCTTTGCACCAGCGCCGGCCAGTTGGCGGGGGTTGGGCACCCTGCCCGGTAGCGGCCTGGCCCTGCGCGAGGAGTATCGTGCCTTCGATGCCGCACCACTTTTGGCTGCCCACGGCGTGGGCACAGCCGAGGCCCGCGAGCCGGCAGGCTGCCGCTGCGGCGACGTATTGCGGGGCGCCCTGGCGCCCAACCGCTGCCCGCTGTTCCGACGGGTGTGCACGCCCGAAAGGCCAGTCGGGCCATGCATGGTCTCGTCGGAGGGCAGTTGCGCCGCCTACTATCGGTACGGAGGCGATGCATGAGCGAGCGCATCCTTTTGGCCCATGGCTCTGGCGGCGAGCTCAGCCACGAGCTGATCGCCCGGATGTTTGCCCCCGCCTTCGCCAACCCTGCCCTGGCACGCATGGACGACTCGGCAGTGCTCCCTGCTCCACCCCCCGGCAGCCGGCTGGCCTTCACGACCGATGGGCATGTGGTGCGGCCCCTCTTCTTTCCGGGCGGCGACATCGGCCGGCTGGCCGTGTGTGGCACGGTCAATGACCTGGCAGTAATGGGCGCCTCGCCCCTGTACTTGAGTGCAGCCGTGGTGCTGGAGGAGGGGTTCCCCACCGCTGATCTCGCGCGCATCGTCGCTTCCATGGCCGCAGCAGCGCACGAGGCGGGGGTGGAGATTGTCACTGGCGACACCAAGGTCGTGGAGCGGGGTTCGGCCGATGGCTGCTTCATCACCACGGCAGGGGTCGGCGTGATCCCGGCCGGAGTCGATCTTTCTGGGGCCAATGCGCGGCCGGGCGATGTAGTGCTGGTCAGCGGCCCCGTGGGCGACCACGGGCTGGCCATCCTGAGCCAGCGCGAGGGCCTGCGCTTCGAGGTGCCGCTCGAGAGCGACGTGGCGCCGCTCAACGGGCTGGTGCACACACTCCTGGAGGCGGCGCCGGCCGTGCACGCCCTGCGCGACCCCACCCGGGGCGGCCTGGCCACTACGCTCAACGAGATCGCCCGCCAGTCGCAGGTGGAGATCGTCGTCGAAGAGGCGAGCATACCCGTGCGGCCTGCCGCGCAGGCCCTTGCCGAGATGCTCGGGCTCGACCCGCTTTACGTAGCCAACGAGGGCAAGCTGATCGCCATTGTGGCGCCCGAGGCAGCCCAGGCAGCCCTCGCCGCTATGCACGCGCACCCCCTGGGCCACGAGGCGGCCATCATCGGCCAGGTACGCGACGGTAAGCCCGGCCGCGTGGCCCTGCGTACCACCCTCGGCGCCCACAGGGTGCTCGACATGCTCGCCGGCGAGCAGCTGCCTCGCATCTGCTAGGCACACGAGGCTGAACCGCAGAGCACACCAAGGGCTAAAGGATCGAGATGCCCTTTGTATGCGTCTGGTGAACGGCAACCCCGGGCCCGTGGCCCGGTGAATGTGAGCGTGAGCGTATGGAACTGATTGTCGCCAACGTCGTTGATGCCTACCGCGCCAGCGTCGTCTTGATCCACGACCCGGCGCTGAGACAGCACGAGATCCTCGACTCCTACTATATCCAGGAGCGGGCGCTGCTCTGGGGTGGGGACCGCAAGGTGGTGGTCACCTCGCGGCCAGTCGAGCCGGCCTTCCTGCAGTACCTGCAGCGAGTGATGGGCTACGAGGAGCTGGTGAACCTCGCCCCCGAGCGCCCCACCGATGCCCTTTGCGAGGATATCCTGCGCGAGGAGGGCCTGCGCCGCGAGATCGCCGCCCGCCTGCGCGGGCACGGCACGGTTCCCCTCATCCCGTTCGTGGCCAGTGCCAAGGTTCTGGAAGTAGCCGAGGCGCTGCGCTCCGAGGGGGTGGAGATCTCGATGCCCGAGTGCCCCCCGGCCGACCTCTTATGGGTGCGCGACTATCTCGATTCCAAGGCCGGGTTCCGGCGCTTCTTCGAATCGATTGCGGGCGAGGTGCACGGCGTGCGCATCCCCGAGGGTGGCGTGTGCGAGGGCCCGGCCGAGGCCGCGCGCCTGGCCGCGCGCTTCCTGAGCGAGGGGCGCGGCTGCCTGTGCAAGCCCAACAACAGCCAGAGTGGCGTCGGCTTTCACATCCTGAGGCCTGGGGCGGTGCCCGAAGAGCCCCTGCAGGCACGCCTGGAGGCCGACCCGCAGATGACCAGCGATTGCATCATCGTGGAAGAGCTCATCGAGATGGACCCAGCCGTCGGCGGGGGCTCGCCTTCCATCGAGCTGCGCGTGCCCGCCGACCCGGCCAGCGACGTCGAGTTCCTCTACCCGTGTGGGCAGATCCTGACCCCCACCGGCTACTTCTTTGGCGTGGAGATGTACCGCGATGTGGTGAGCCCGGCGCTCGCGCGCACGATGGAGGAAGCAGGCCTGGCTGTGGCCCGCGCTATGCGCAGGCTGGGCTATGTGGGCGTCTTTGACATGGACATGGTAGCCGGCAAGGACGGCAGGCTGTACGCGGTGGAGGTGAATACGCGCCGCACCGGTGGCACCCATGCCCACGAGGCAGCCCAGGTGCTCTTCGGGCCGCGATACTGGGAGCGCATCGCCGTCATCAGCAACAACGACCTGGCCTACGACGGGCCCCGCCTGAGCTACCCCGCGCTCATGGACCTGCTGGGCGACCTGCTCTTCCCAGCCCACGGGGAGAAGGAGGGCATCCTGCCGACTATCGTCGCCTCGCTCGCCACCAACCGCGTCGGCTACATCGCCTTTGGCGCCACCATCGAGCGGGCACGCGAGATCGAGCGCCGGTTCCACGCCCGCCTGGTCGACTCCGGCCGCCCCCTCGCCGTGCGCTGAAGAGCCATGGGGCAGGCTTTCCCGCCTGCCCCACGGCTTTAGCGCGCCACTTGCTCACCGCCCGTACGCCTGCGAGCTGGGCCGAAGTCAGGCACCCGCCCAGCGTCAGGACGGCACTGACCTTCGAACAGCCCCAGAACTGGGGCAACTCGGGGACGAGTTTCCTTCGAGCCTACCCTCCGTCTCCCTAGTTCTTTCAGTTCCCCCTGCCCTCGAGCGATAGCGCGTGTGGCTCGGACACCACCATCGGGTACCCCTCCAGCGGCGTTGCGGGCTGCAGATCGGCGCCGAGCATCACCCGGTTGCCTTCGAGCAGCCCTGCCACCCCCTGCTGACTGCAGCGGGCATCGCCTTGGCAGTAGGCACAGCCGGCAGGGCACTGGCTGTGGTACCCCTCGGGCTGGCTGTAGGCACAGATTCTGCCTTCAAAGTTGCGCACGATGGCCTTGCTATCGGACATCGAGATCAGGTACTGTGGCAGGATGGGTACCTTGCCGCCACCCCCAGGCGCATCGATGCAGAACTGCGGCACCGCCATGCCCGTGGTGTGGCCACGCAGGTTCTCGATGATCTCGATGCCTTTGGCTACCGATGTACGGAAGTGCTCGATGCCTTGTGACAGGTCACACTGGTACAGGTAGTAAGGCCGCACGCGGATCGTGAGCATGAGCTGCATCAGGCGCTTCATGATGTGCGGGCAATCGTTGATGCCGCGCAAAAGAACCGTCTGGCTGCCCAGCGGGATGCCTGCATCCGCCAGCCGTGCGCAGGCCTCTTTCACCTCGGGCGTCACTTCGGCCGGATGGTTGAAGTGAATGTTGATGTACAACGGATGGTAGCGCCGCAGCATCTCCACCAGTTCCGGCGTGATGCGTTGCGGCAGGTACACTGGCACGCGCGTGCCCAGGCGGATGATCTCCACGTGAGGGATCGCCCGCAGGCGCGCAAGCAGATGCTCGATGTGCCGGTCGCTCATGATCAACGGGTCGCCCCCGGAGATCAGAACGTCGCGGACCTCGTGGTGCTCGGCCACATACCGTATGACCCGGTCCATCTGCTCCAGGCTCATCACCTGTTGCTTGGCGCCCACCAGCCGACGACGGGTGCAATGGCGGCAGTAAGCAGCACACTGGTCGGTCACCAGTACCAACACTCGGTCGGGGTAGCGATGCACGAGGCCGGGCACGGGCGAGTGCTCGTCTTCGCTGAGAGGGTCAGCCATGTCGGCCTGGCCGATCACCAGTTCCTGGGTGGTGGGCACCACCTGTCGTCGTAGAGGACAGTTCGGGTCGCGTGGATCCAGGAGGGAAGCAAAGTAGGGGGTAATCGCCATGCGCAGGTGCTGCAGTGCGCGGGCCACCCCCTCTTCTTCTTCCGGCGTCAGGGTCAACACACGCTTGAGGTCCGCCACGCCGGTGAGGCGGTGGCGCATCTGCCAATGCCAGTCACTCCATAAGGAGTCCGGAACAGCCTCCCAAACCGCAGCTCTTCGCGAGCTCAGTTGGGGAGGCTTAGCGCCCGGAGGTTCTTCAAGATCCCGCTGCATCATGCTCCTTTCCTCCTAATCTCCCCCTTTGATGGGTATAGGCGCATCGTTCGGATCTGCCGTCCAGAAATGGGGCAGCCGCTCGATGGCTCTCCGCTCAACGCGCAGGATGATACGGTCGCCCTCGACCCGTTCGACGTATTCGACTGGGATGCTTACCTCTCGGGTCACGACGACGGCCTCGCGCCACACCAGGTACAGGGGCCGCTCGGTCAACGGGTCCACCAAGACGTCGGCCACCTGGCCTACCGGGCCATCCTGGCAGCGTATCTCTTTGCCCCGCACGTCGCCGGCCAATGCGCTGGCGATTTCGGGTGGGGCCTCCCGTTCCATGACATGCCTCCCCGGGGTACAACGGATGCCCGACGCTCCACAACACAACGCCCCGGCACACGGGCCGGGGCTCACGCGACGGCGTTCCGTCGTGGACCTCATGCCGCATTATAGCACAAATGTCGGCGCTGACCAGGGCCTGGCAGTGATGTTCCAGTAAACGCCCAGTGAAGATTCGGTGAAGGCTGTGGCCGCCAGCGGCACGGGCTCAAGATTCACCGCCGGGCGCGCTCACCAGGTACCCAAAGCCGCGCACCGATTGCACATAGTCGGCGTGCTGAGCCTCGAGCCCAAGGCGGCGGCGGATCTGCCGCACGTGGACCTTGACCAGCTCTCGTGCTTCGGTCTCATCGCCCTCGTAGCCCCACACCGCCTTGAGCAACTCCTGTGCTCCCACCACGCGCCCGCGGTTCTTCGCCAGGTAGGTCAGCAGGCGAAACTGGATGGGGGGCAACACGACGTGCTGGCCCCGAAAGGTCACGCGCTTGGTAGCCGTATCGATGACCAACTCGCCGATCTGCAACGTCTCACCATCGCGTTGAGCCAGCAAGCTCTGTGCCTGAGCCACGGCCATGCGCCAGCGTTCCACATCGGCTGTGCCGGCAGATACGGCAGGCCCGAGGGGGAGGATGAGGAGTGGTTGCTGCCGACGGCCCAACACCCGGAAGACCACGTCGGCATCTGCCTCCAACTGCCGACAGTCGGCAATGAGCAGGTCGGCCGGCTGCGCTTCGAGGAGCGATAGCGCCTCCAACACAGTGGCTGCGACCCGCACGTGGTGTTTCTGGCGCTGCAGGAGCCCCTGCATCTGGTTGGCAACCTCGACGCCGCCGGTTACAAGAACAATCTCCACGCCAATGCGGGCGCTCATCGGACGTGCTTGAGCAGTGCTGGCCTACGGGCAGAACGGCAATGCCGCCGCTGCGCGAGGGGCAGAGTGGCCAGCACCCGAGCCCTGTCAGGTTACGAGTGCCCTTCCCTCCTCGCGGCCTATTATACGTCGTGCCCTTGGCCACCGCAAATGGCAGCCCCCATCCACATCACGGCCGCAGTAGATTTGGGGGCACGCTGCCATGGCCACCGGGCCGCCACGCGATGCCCATCCCCCCTGGCCTCCTTCCAGCCGTGGCGCGAAGACCAAGCCCGTGGCCTGGGGCAACGTTCCACGCCGCGGGCCGAACACACGCCTCTGCCCCAAGCTGAAACTGCGCCTTAGTGTCACGGGTGCAGTTCAGTTTGGGGGCAAGCCTGCATGCCAGCATGCGGTGTGTGGTGCTGCCCCGGCCCCCAGCCCCGCCCCAAACCCCCATCGAAGGGCTCCCCCTTCCTGCCGCAGTGAGAAGGGGGCCGGGGGAATGGGTCTCATACCTGTCCAGAACGCTGGTCGCTGGCTTGTCCCAAAATGAACTACACCCTCGTGTCACAACCCTATTGCGCCTCCGCAAGGGTCGTGATATAATCGCATTACGGCTGGCAGAGTTCCGGCGACGTAGGGATACGACCCGTGGGGCAGATTCTCCTTGGCGCGGCGGCGTTTGTTCTGGCCTTCGCTTTCGACTGGGCCTCGTGGCGACGGAGTGCGCTCAAGCCCGCTCTCGGGCTGGCCACCGTCGCCTGCTTTGGCACCGCCCTACTCTGGACCCTCGCCACGCCGGGCCGCTTCGCCTGGCCCTGGTGGACGGCCGTCGCCGGCTGGCCGCTCGTGGCCGTCGGCGCGGCGCTGCTCGCCTACTCCCTGTTCTTCGAGATTCCTTTTGCCAGCACCTACGCCCAACCGGGCACCAGTGGCCAGTTAGTGACGACCGGCACCTACGCCCTGGTGCGCCACCCCGGGGTGCTCTGGTTGGGGCTCTTTCTGGCTGGCCTGACGCTGGCCAGCCGTGTTCGCCTAATGCTCGTCGCCGGCGGCGTCTGGCTGGTGCTCGACGCCTTTTACGTGTGGCTGCAGGAAGTGTTCCTGTTCCGCAAGATGTTTCCAGGCTACGCAGCGTACCAGCGAACCACGCCCATGCTCCTGCCCACGCGGCAGAGCTTGGCCAACTGCCTGCGCAGCCTCCGCTTCCGTGCCTCCTAATCCGCAGCACGTTGCCCTGCTGCGAGGCCCTCGCCACCAGGCCAGGGCATGCCCAACTTGGGTTCCAAGCCCCAAGGGTGCGCTCACCCGCGACAACATACTGGGACACACAGACAAGGAGACAAGACAACATGGCTACCGCACTCGAACTCTTGCGTCAGGGCAGGCGTAGCGAGATCTGGCAGAGGTACTGCGGCTTCATCGACCTCTCGCTGGCCGAGTTCATGCAGATTCAGGAGCGCCTGCTCCTGGAGCAACTCCATCTCCTTGGCACCAGCGAGCTCGGCCGTCGCCTCCTGGGTGGGCGTGTGCCAACAACGGTGGAGGAGTTCCGCCAAAGCGTGCCGCTGACGACCTACCACGACTATGCCGACTATCTGACAGCCAAGCGCGAGGACGTCCTGCCCGTCAAGCCAGAGTGCTGGCTGCATACCTCCGGCCGTACCGGGGAGTACCAATACAAGTGGGTGCCCTACACGCCGCAGATGGTCAAGAGGCTCTACGAGTCCACCATGGCGGCCATGATCCTCGCCTCCTGCAGCCGCCGTGGCGAGTTCGTCTTTGACGAGGGCGACACCGTCCTCTTCGCCGTAGCCCCCTTTCCCTACATGTCGGGCCTGGTGGCGCGCGCCTGCCAGGCCGAGTTCAACTTTACCTTCCTGCCGCCGCTCGAAGAGGCCGAGAAGATGAGCTTTGCCGAGCGCATCCAGGAGGGTTTTCGCCTCGCTCTGAGGGATGGCATCGATGCCTTCTACGGAGCACCCAGCGTCCTCCTCAAGATCAGCGAACAGTTCTCCAAGGGCGCGGGTAGCATGAAACTCTCCTCCTTCTTCCTGCATCCGCGCGTTCTCTTCCGCTTGCTGCGCGGCCTGGTGCGCAGCCGCCTAGCCGGGCGCAAGTATCTCCTGCCCCGCGATCTCTGGTCGGTCAAATGCATGATCGCCGGCGGCACCGATGTCCAGCTTTTCCGCAACCAGATCAGCGACTATTGGGGCCAGAAGGTGGTCGAGGGCTTTGGCTGCACCGAGGGTGGCGGCCTCGGAGTGCAGCTCTGGAACGCTAAGGGGCTCATCTTCTACCCCGACACCAACTTTTACGAGTTCATCCCCGAGGCCGACGCCATGCGCAGCCGCGCCGACCCTAGCTTTACCCCCAAGACCGTCACCCTGGCCGAGGTGCAGGCCGGCCAACGCTACGAGCTCGTGTTCACCAATTTCCTGGGCGGCGTGTTCACCCGCTACCGCATCGGCGACGTGATCGAGATTACCGCCCTGCAAGACGACGAAGTCAACGTGCAGCTGCCCCTGTGGACCTTTTACTCGCGTGCCGACGATATCATTGACCTGGCCGGCTTCGCACGACTCACGGAAGTGACCATCTGGAAGGCCATAGAGGCGGCGGGCGTGCCCTACGTCGACTGGCTAGCCCGTAAGGAGTATGACAACAACGACCTAATGCTGCACGTCTACCTGGAAGGCAAGGACCCGACGATTGGAGCTGCCCAGGTGCGCGACCGCATCCACGCCGCCCTGGGCCAGGTGAACTCGGACTATGCCGACCTGCAGAGCATGCTCGGCATTGACCCTCTGCGTGTGACCCTCCTCACACCCGGCACCTTCCAGCGCTACATGCTCGCGCGCCAGGCAGAGGGTGTCGACTTGGCCCGCCTCAAGCCCGCACACGTCAACGCCCCTGAGGCGGTGGTCAAGAAGGTCCTGCAGGCTAGCCAGGAGGGAGCATAGGAGGGGCAAGATGGAGCAGCCACGTAACGAGACGGTCGCGGGTTTTGCGGCCTGGGCCGCGACGTATGATGAGACGGTGGCAAGAGAGGTCGAGCAGTACTCGGGTATGCCCTACGAGGAAATGCTGCGCCGCGTCGTGCAGGCCGCCGAACTGTCGCCAGGCGACCACGTGCTCGACGTCGGCGCCGGCACCGGCTCGCTGAGCCTGGCTGTAGCGCAGCACCTGCCCGAAGGTCGCGTGGTGGGCATCGACCCCACAGGAGAGATGCTTGCCCGGGCACGACAGCACGCCCAGGCCTCTGGCATGGCGGGGCGGGTGGAGTTCCGGCAGGAGGCCGCCGAGTCGCTGCCCTTCCCGGATGCTTCTTTCGATGCTGTCGTCAGCTCCATCGCCCTGCACCACACCACGGTTCGGCAGAGCCTGAGGGAAATCTTCCGCGTTCTCAAGCCTGGCGGGCGCTTGGCAATCGCCGACATGTCGGCGATTGCCAAGTTCCGGGGCTGCCTCGGGCTCTTGCTTCCGCCGGTCACGTGCCTGTACTACTTGGTTGTCAAGCGCTCTGTGCCGATGATGCGCGCCGAACTGGCCGCCCTTCGGCAGGTGTTCCTGAAGCAGGAGTGGAAGGCGATGCTGCGCGAGGTCGGCTTTGTATCCATCGAGGTTCAAGAGTTCCGCAACACAGCGTCGGAGTGGCTCCCATCGATGTTGGTGATCCGGGCCCGCAAAGAGGACACCAGCCTTCAGTAGGACCGTTCGCACAGTAAGGCAGAGTAATCGATGTCCTTGGCCCTTGCCTTATCGCTCATCGCGTTGGTCTGCTACGCAGCCCTCCTGGCATTGGTCTTCCGGAGAGGGCTGCGTAGCCGGGTCAACCAGCTCTTTGGCCTGTTCTTGGCGGCAATGTTGCTGTGGCAAGCGGCCTACATCATCGTCTGCCTCAGCCATAGCGAAGCGGCTGCTCTGCTGGGGTATCGTATCTCGACCGCATCGGTCACCGCCGAGTTCATCCTCTTCTGCTTCTTTGTGCGTGCGCTGCTGGGAAGCCGTGAGCGACTCGGCCTGATCTTGACCGGCGCCCTGATCTGGGTCGGCAGCACCGTGGCGGCCCTTACCGACCAGGGGCATTTCCTCATCGGCATCCGCCAAGACTTGGACACTGGCCTCTTCGTGCCCGAGTACGGGCCGTTTATCTCCATTACCGCCATCTCGACAATCAGTTTCCTCTGCGTAGGCATCGTCAGCCTCGTGCGCGGCCTACGCCAGGCAACGAGCAACCCTGAGCGGAACCGGTTACGGTACCTGCTGCTGGCCATTCTCATCATCCTTCTCGGCGCCCTCGCCAACATGCCCCGCGCCCTGATCGGCTATCCCATCGACGTCGTCGCCAATATCATCGCCGCGTCGCTTCTCTCCTATGCGATCCTGCGCTACCAGTTGCTGGATATCACGGTGGTGGTGCGCCGGGGGCTGGCCTACACCATGCTTACGGTAGCCATCGCCTTGGCCTACCTGCTGAGCATCCTCCTCTTCGAGTTCCTTGCGCGCGGCGCACTCAACACGCGAGCCTTTGTCATCATCCCACTCCTGCTGGCGGTCCTGGCCACCGCGGTCCTCCGGCCCCTGCGAGAGAGGGCCCTGGCCTGGGTCGACCGGTTCATCTTCCGTCAAAGGTACAACTCGGCCCTCATGCTGCGCGAGCTGAGCCGGCGCACGGCCGCAGTGATCGACCTGGAGAAGCTGGGCAACATCCTCCTCAGCGAGATCTGCCGCGCCATGCGCCTGCGACATGCCGCCCTATTTCTGCGCCGCGAGGGCACAGGCGATTTCTACGTGGCTGCCCAGCAGGGCCTCGGTGGCTCCTCTTGCCCCCGCTTGGGCCAGGACCACCCGGTGGTGCAGTGGCTCCGGCTTTCGGAGCAGCCCCTGCACAGCCGGGAGCTGGACCTTCTCCCTCAGTTCCGGAGCCTCTGGCATGAGGAGAAGGAAGCCCTGCGTCAGCTCGACGCTGAGCTCTTTGTGCCCCTGCTTTCTAAGGACGGGCTGGTTGGCATCCTGGCGGTAAGTGGGCGCCTCGGCGGAGGGGGGCTCTCTGACGAGGACGAGGTGACGCTGGTGACGCTGGCCAACCAGACGGCAGTGGCAGTGGAGAACGCCCGCCTGTTCGCCACCACCCGCGCCCGGGTGGCCGAGCTCACCGCCCTGCAGGAGACCGGCGTGCGCCTGGTCTCTTCACGCACCCTGCCCAGCGTGCTCCGCGTGGTGGCCGAGAGCGCCATCGGCCTGCTCTCGGCCGACGAGGCCTATGTGGCCATCTATCAGGCCGACAGAGGCTACTGGCTGAGCCACGGCGTAGGCGTCGACGGGCAGGAAAGAACCTTGGTGTGGGATTCACCCGAAGGGCTGGCCATCCGCGCAGCCCAGCGGGGCACCAAGCCCATGATCGTGGAAGACTTGCGCCTCACGCCAATCTTGCAGCCACAGGAAGCCCGCGAGAGCCGCGTCAGGAGCTGTGCCATCCACCCGTTGCGCCGTGGCGATGCGGCCATCGGCGTGCTGGCAGCGCTCTACTACCAGCCCAAGGCGTTCTCTGACGAAGAGATGCGCCTCCTTAGCATGCTCTCGGACCATGCCAGCCTAGCTATCGAGAACGCCAGGCTGCTGGAAGCGGAGCGGGCCAGGCGCCAGCTGGCGGATACGCTGCGCGAGATGTCGCGCGTCATCGGCTCTACCCTCGACCTGGATAGGGTGCTCGAGCTGGTCTTGGAACAACTGAAAAACGTGGTACACTATGATAGTGCGGCGATTATGCTGCTTTCAGGCGACCAGCTCGAGGTGAGCAATGCGCGGGGGTTCGTGCCCCGCACACGCATCATCGGCACCAGCTTCCCGGTGAGCCGGTACCCCTTCTTTGAGAACCTGCTTGCCCGGCGCGAACCCCTGGTCATCGATGACGTGACGTCGCACAACCCAGGGTTCAAGTTGGAAGGCTTTCGGGCCCGCTCCGCCATTGCCGTGCCATTGGTGGTACGCGACCAACCGCGCGGCATCCTGATCATGAGCACGGCCGAGGCCAACTGCTATACCGCCGACGACTTGCAGAACGCTCTGGCCTTTGCCAACCAGGCGGCCATCGCCATCGAGAACGCGCGGCTCTACCGCGAGGCAATCCAAGAGAAGCACAAGGCCGAAACGATCCTGCGTGAGACGTTCAGCGGCATCGTGGTCACCGATGTGGACCTGCGCGTGGTGAGCTTTAATGCCGGCGCCGAAGCCATTACCGGCTACAAAGCCGCCGACGTCTTGGGCAAGTACTTGCCCGATGTGCTGGGCCCCTACATCGCCAGCCCCGAGAGCCCGCTCGGCCAGGCCGTGGCGAGCGGCCAGCGGGTCGGCCCTCAGGAGACTGTGGTGCCAGCGGCGAACGGCATGCGCGACGTGCTGCAGGGCGCGGTGCCTCTGCGCGGTGGGGATGGTGCCCCCTTTGGTTACCTGTTGAGCCTGGCCGACATCACGCGCCTGAAGGAAGTGGACCGCCTGAAATCCGACATTGTGGCCAACGTCTCGCACGAGCTGCGCACGCCCCTGGCCTCTATCAAGGCCTATGCCGAGCTCTTGCTCCACAACGTCGAAGGAGATGATCGGGAACTGCGCGACCAATTCCTGGAAGTGATCGACCTCGAGGCCGATCGCCTGTCGCAACTGATCAGCGACCTTTTGAACCTCTCTCGGCTCGAAGCTGGCCGTTTCGAAGTGCGCAAGGCGCCCATTGACCTGGGTGCGATGCTGAACGATGTGCTCGGCACGCTCGATGTGCAGCGCCGCAACCAGGGGGTGACCATCCGCATCGACGCACCCGCGGACCTGCCCAAGCTCAATGCCGACCGAGAGATGGTCGCCATGATCGTGAAGAACCTGACAGGCAACGCCATCAAGTTCAGCCGGCGGGGCGGCGAGGTGACCATCGCTCTGCGCGATGAGGGCGAGTGGCTGGCGATGCAGGTCATCGACCACGGTATGGGCATTCCCAGCGATGCCATCCCCCACCTCTTCCAAAAGTTCTATCGAGCCCCGATGGCTGCCGAGGCGGGGATCGAGGGGACCGGCCTGGGCCTGGTGCTGGTCAAACAGGCGGTGGAAGCCCATGGCGGGACGATTGGGGTAGAGAGCCAGCTAGGAGTAGGCACCACGTTCACCGTGCGCCTGCCTTGGGGGTAGCCGAGAGCCTGGCACGACGACGGACCGACTCGGAATAGCGGTTTCCCTGCCCCAGTGGCGGCATGGCAGCGGTTTCTTGTATGCCCGTGGGATAGGATCCTCGGCCCCGGGTGGCCGCGGCCTTCGTTGGACAGGAGGAAAGTGCGCATGCCAGATGGCACCAAGCTGCTGATCATCGACGACGACCAGACGCTGGTCAACGCCCTCAGGTTGTATCTCTCCAAAGAGGGGTACCAGGTGCTTACAGCGGCCAACGGGTTGGAAGGCCTGCAGACGCTCTACAACGAGCGCCCCGACATCGTCCTGCTGGACATCATGATGCCCAAGCTCGACGGCTGGGAAGTCTGCCGGCGCATCCGCGAGATGTCAGACGTGCCCGTCATCATGCTCACGGCGCGCGACCAGGAGAACGATCGCGTGATGGGGCTCAAAATGGGCGCCGATGACTATATCTCCAAGCCCTTCAGCCTGAAGGAACTGGAAGCGCGCCTGGAGGCCGTGCTCCGCCGTACGCAGGCGCCCACGCCCGTCCGCGGGCGTCTCCTCTACTGCGACGAGTACCTCACCATCGATGCCGATCGGTGGGAGGTGCGGCGCAACGGCGAACTGGTCGACCTTACGCCAACGGAGCTACGCCTGCTGCTCGTCTTGGCCGAGAATGCGGGGCGGGTGGTGAGCCACCAACAACTGTTGGAGCAGGTGTGGGGGTCCGAATACGTCGACGAGACCGACTACACAAAACTCTTCATCTGGCGCCTGCGCCAAAAGATCGAGCCCGACCCAGCCAACCCACGCTATATCCTGACCGAGCGTGGCCTCGGTTACCGCTTTGCCCGCGGGGGCGGTGCCCCTCGCTCGGAACCGGCAAGCTGAGGTTGGGCCGCATCGCGGCGCTCAAACCTTGCCTTGCCCGAGCTCCGCGGTCGCAGCTATGACTCTCGCCATGACCAGGGCGCTCCTGGCGCCCCAACGAGGGCGGGCAATCCTTCGAGTTGTGGGGGTTGGTGGGCGAAGCCAGCCGCCAACCCCCAGCCCGCGCTGCGCGGAGGGCAATGGGCCCATCGCCCAAGAGCCCAACCGGCTCTGATTCTCCGCGCACCTGCCCACCCCCGAAGCCCGCCCAGTCGCCGCAGTGGCACATGTGCCCAATTCCCCTTGAGCCCTACCGATCTGTCGGCACGCTGCTCACGACCATGTACCCCTCGTGCAGTTGGACGGCCGAAATGCGCATGCCCCGCTGGGCCAAGAGGGCGTTAGGGTCCACATCTTCAGCGAGGGCCTGGCTGATGAGCTGCTTGACCAGGCCGCTAAACGCCGAGTAGGCACCACCCAACTGGACGTCGAGCACCTCCAGCCCCAGGCGCTGGTCGTGCACCACAGGCCGCAACACAATCTCCACCGGCACCCGCGCACCCTGCAGCTGGGCTACCTGCGCTCGACCGTTCACGGTGATGCCCGTCGTGTGGATGCTGACGTGGGTATCGCTCAGGTCGACGCCCTCGCCCAGGTGTGTCTGCGAGCCTTGCAGCCAGTGGTTCACATCCTGCTCGCTGATGCGAGTCTCTGTCGCTGGTGTGCCAGTTCCTGGGCTCGTATTGGCCGGCGTGGGGGCTAGAGTTGGCGTGGGAGAGGCGAGCAGCGGAGCCGTGGGGGTAGGGACAGGGGTGGGCGTGCTCGGAGACAGGATGGGGATGACGCAGGCCACCAACAGAGCAGCCGTCAGGCCGACAGCCAGCACCACCATCCAGCTCAGCGCGGACCGTTCTCCTCCGCGCATGGCGACTGTGCCTCCTTCCGTAACGCGCTTCGCGTCGGCCCCCATTGTATACGCGTTGGTTGATTGCGCAAACCGATGCCCCGATCTCGGACCACCCAACAAAACTGCCAGCACATCACAGCTGGCAGCCCTGTTGGGCGGTCTCACATCCCCTGTAGGCGGCTCTCGAGCACCTGCGAGTCGCCAAAGCCCTCCAGGCGCAGATAGTAGCGGGCCACCTCGGTCAGAGCGGCCAGGGGGATGAGCCCCACAATCTCACTGCCCACGATGCTGACGCCATAGCGCGCGGCTTCGATGCGCACCAGCTCAAAGGCGCGGTAGAGGGGAGTGGCAAGAGGGTCAACAATGTTCATCGACACCTGCACCTGGTCGCGCTCGGCCAGTTCGAGCCCGATGGCCTTCACAGAGACCAGGCCGCCACTTCTGGCCCGCACCGCTCGAGCCACCTGGCGAGCCACCTCGACGTCGGGCGTGCCCAGGTTGACGTTGAAGGCCACCAGGAAGGTACGCGCACCCACCGCCACCGCTCCGCCGGTGGGGTGGGGCCGCGCCGGGCCAAAGTCGGGCTGCCAGCCGGGTTGGGCCAGGCGCTCTGCCAGACCCTCGAACTCGCCCCGCCGCACCTCGGCCAGGTTGCGCCGCTCGGGCCGGCTGGCCGCCTCTTCATAGAGAAAGACCGGCAGCTCGAACTCGCGGGCCAGGCGCGCGCCGATGCGCCGGGCCAGGGCCACGGCATCGTCCATCGTCGCCTCGCTCAGGGGCACGACAGGCACCACGTCGACCGCTCCCATGCGCGGATGCGCACCCCGGTGGGCGTTCATGTCGATGCGCTGGAGCGCCTCGGCCGCGACGGCGCACACCGCTTCTTCCACCACCTCGGCCGTGCCCACCAAGCTCAGCACGGTGCGATGGTGGTCCGCGTTGGGCGCCACATCGAGCACCTGCGCTC
>Ga0315298_1005484_pt1 | contig 17995 bp, 18 predicted proteins | sample WHS_1_MG_FD_203077 | JGI IMG/M metagenome (GOLD analysis project Ga0315298, IMG submission 203077) | Extremophilic microbial mat communities from Washburn Hot Springs, YNP, Wyoming, USA - WHS_1_MG | ecosystem: Environmental > Aquatic > Thermal springs > Hot (42-90C) | place: USA: Wyoming...
CCCCGCGGTTTCGGGGACCGTTGCCTTGATTTTGTACTATGTAGCACAGATCAACATTATGCTTGCTGCCTTTAATTTAATACCCATTCCGCCACTGGACGGTTCAAAAATACTGATAGGTCTTTTACCTGCGAGGTACGAGGCTCTGTTACTGCGGTTGGAACCTTACGGATTTTTCATCATTGTTGCATTGCTTTATTTAGGTATCCTTGATCCGGTGATCGTATTTTTTCGTCACCTGATTTTATTTTTCATCGGTCTTTTGCTTTCTTAAAAAACTTTTGTAAGGGGGAGACATGACAACTATGCGGGAACCTAAGTTTGGATCAGATCTAATTGTGGAACTCTTAAACAAGCTCGGCATCGAGTATGCTGCCTTTAACCCTGGGGCCACCTTCCGGGGTATCCATGATTCTATCGTGAATTATGGAGGAAACAAAAATCCCGAGGTTATTTTCTGTTGCCACGAAGAAATCTCGGTGGCCATTGCCCACGGTTATGCCAAAGTGGCAGGTAAACCCATGGCGGCAATCACCCATGATATTGTGGGTTTGCAGCACGCCAGTATGGCCATATTTAACGCTTGGTGTGATCGCGTTCCTGTGCTTGTTTTAGGGGGTACCGGTCCCATGGATACGACCCGTCGCCGACCTTGGATCGATTGGGTACACACGGCCCTTGTTCAGGGCAATCAGGTGCGGGATTACGTAAAATGGGATGACCAGCCTTATAATCTGCGGAGTGTGCCCCATTCCTTGATCCGCGGTTATCGCATAGCTATGACGGAACCTCGGGCACCCGTTTATATCTGTTTTGATGTAACCATCCAGGAAGAGCCCTTGGTGGAGACAGTGGAACTGCCGAACATTGAAAGATTCTTGCCCCCTTCGCCGGTGCAGGCCAATCCCCAGGCGTTAAGACAAGCGGCACAGATGCTGGTGAAGGCCAAAAGTCCCATCATCATTGCCGATCACATGGGTCGTCATCCCGAAACGGTTCCCCACCTGATAGCTTTGGCTGAACTACTTTCTGCACCTGTTTTTGATCGCGGTGGTCGTTTTAATTTTCCCAATACCCATCCGCTGGACCTTACGGGCGGGGGCCTTGATTTTCTTGAACAGGCCGATGTGGTGCTGGCTCTCGATGTTCAAGATCTCCAGGGGGCCTTCAGCCGTTTGGATCCGCAGACACGCAGTAAAGTATATCACATAAGTCCCCAGGCCAAAATTATCCATATTTCCTTAAACGACATGCTTGTCCATAGTTGGGCCTCGGACTACCATTATCTGGAACCGCAGGACCTACCCATTAGCGCCGACACTTCGGTCGCTCTACCAGAGTTACTTAATCTCATCCGCCAAGAGATGGAACAAAAGAGTAGTACCACCAAGGACAGGGAAGAAAGATTCGCGCGAATTCGGGAAACCCATGATAACTTGAGAAGGAAGTGGAGAGAGGAGGCGGATCGGGCATCAAGCAAAGAGAAAATAGCAACTTCTTTTCTGGCACGGGAAATTTGGGAAGTAATTAAGAACGAAGATTGGGTTTTGGTAAACGGTACAGCCCGCGAGTGGGCGCGACGACTCTGGGATTGGACAAAACCCTATCAGTATCTCGGTGGTAGCGGCGGTGCAGGATTGGGTTACGGTATGGGGGCCTCCATTGGAGCAGCTTTGGCCCATCGGCATTCGGGAAAGGTCTGTGTGAACATCCAGGCCGATGGGGATTTCTTGATGACTCCCAGTGCTCTCTGGACGGCGGCTCACCACAAAATTCCCTTACTTATCGTCATTTTCAATAACCAGTCCTTCTACAATTCGGAGGAACACCAGTTGCGTGTGGCCCGTTTCAGAAACCGTCCCTTAGAAAATGCCCCGATTGGGACCCATCTGAGCGATCCGACGATAGATTATACAAAACTGGCACAGGGATTTGGAATTCACAGTGAGGGACCGGTTAGGAAGCCGGAAAATTTAAGGGGGGCCTTGGCGCGGGCGTTATACGTGGTAAAAGAAAAGGGGCTGCCGGCTTTGGTGGATGTCCTATGTGAACCACGGTAATATACCATGGGAGGGTCATGATATTTGACCTCTTTTCCAGCATTACCCCCATAAACTTTCTTTATCTGCTCTACGGTGCTTCCTTTCTCTTCATGGGGGTGTCCATTGCCACCAAGGATATGAAGGGAAGCAACCTGAAATTGGGGGAAAGTTTGTGGCTGCTCGCTTCTTTCGGATTTCTCCATGGGGCCCATGCCTGGCTGGAACTGGGTACATGGGTCGAGGGGAGAAATCTCAGCTACCAACAAATCTTTACCATCGAGACAGTTTCCGCCGGTGTACTCATCCTTTCCTTTATCTTTCTTCTGGAATTCGGTTTTGCCCTAATTAAAGTAGTGCACGAAAGGTGGGTGCATAACTTTCGGGCACCAATCGTTGTGGGTCTTTTCTTTGTCTGGCTTTCCTACTTGTTGAACCATGGGCTCGTGATTAGTATGCAATTTTTGAAACGGGCTGACGTAGGAGCGAGGTACACCTTTGGTTTTGTGGGCGGGCTGCTTACGGCCTATGGTCTTGTGGTATACGCCCAAAATATAAAAGCGATGAGTAGCGAAGTGGCGAGGAGCCTTAATTTTGCCGGTATAACTTTTCTCTTTTATGCTTTTTTTGCAGGTATCATTTCCTCCGGCTATACCATGCCGCTGGTACCTGTGCCTATTGAATTGTATCGGGGCGGCACGGCCGTGGGAATCATTTATTTTATTACCCGTGCATTGAACATTTTTGACATCGAAACGAGAAGGAAAATCGAAGAACAGGCCCGCCTTCTCGTGCAGGCAGAGAAACTTTCTTCCTTAGGGCGATTAGCAGCCGGAATCGCCCATGAAATAAATAATCCCCTCACTAATGCCTATCTGGGTCTTCAGACGTTGAAACGCAAATTGCCCAGCAATGATTTGTTCGCTCTAATAGAGGCCGTAGAGAAGAGTATCGAGCGGGCGTCTCATATCGCCCAGGAGTTACTCCAGTTTTCCCGCGCCCGGGAGGTGGATTTTATCCCCCTCGATATAAATCACGTCATCACCAGTTCCCTAACCCTGCTTAAGCATAAATTACACCATATCGTAACCCATTTAGAGCTAAACACCGTTCCGGAGATTATGGGGGACCCCGTTAAGCTCGAACAGGTGTTTATCAATGTTATATTAAATGCAATTGAGGCCATGCCCGAGGGGGGGAGATTGACGGTTGCATCCCTCGCAGAAAATGGGGTAGTCGAGGTCAAGATTAGAGATACAGGTCATGGAATTGCTGAAGAGAACTTACCTCGGGTGTTTGAGCCATTTTTTACTACGAAGGAAGTGGGCAAGGGAACGGGCCTGGGTCTTTCTGTTAGTTACGGTATAGTGAAACAGCACCACGGAGAGATAGAGATTTCCAGTTCACCTGGCAAAGGGACGGTGGTTTCTATTAGAATTCCCACAGGGGAAAGGTATGCAGAGCATTCTTATCATTGATGATGATGGAGAATTTAGAAAGTATCTTAGGGAGATTTTGCGGGATGCGGGCTATGAGGTGGAAGAGGCAGCTTTAGCCACGGAGGCTTTTGAGGTACTTTCCCGCAAGGGCTTCGATATCGTTCTTCTCGATTATTTGATGCCGAAAAAAAGTGGTATCGATGCCTTAGAAGAAATCAAGAGGTTACAACCGCGGGCCAAAGTTATCATGATTACTGCCTTTGCTTCTATCGAAAATGCCGTCGAAGCTATTAAAAAAGGAGCCTGTGACTATGTGGCCAAGCCTTTCAAAATAGAGTCCCTTCTCCTTACTATAAAGATGGCCCTGGAGGAGGCGAAGTTCGACCGAGGGATAAAGAAGTTAAATTTAGACTACACCTTAAGTGCCTTGGCCAGCCCCATAAGGAGAAACATATTAAAGCTTATAAACGAAGGAATTTCCACGCGCCTCATGGGCATTACGCGACAGTTAAAGATAGAAGACCATACAAAGGTAGTTTTTCATCTCAGGATGTTAAAAGATGCCGGCCTTATCGACCAGGATGAAGATAAGGCCTACTTCCTTACGGCCGAAGGGGCCCTAATGCTGGAATGTTTACAAACGATAGAGCGTTTCTTAAACCGGAACGTCCCTCGGTGAACAAAACTTCACATCTCTATCCAACGTTGAACAGTAAAATTCTATTGCATCTCCTTCTGGTATCCACGAAAATCACGCACACATAAAGGCGTTATCAAGGCCCCACTATGACAATAACAAAAAAAGTCCTTTTCGGTGTAATTCTTATTTTGGTGATTCTTTTTGTGGGTTTCAGGTGGCATTCCTTTTTTGCCGGCCCTATGGTGGAACAGCCCATTTCTTACAGTCACAAGATCCACACAGAGATGCTCAAATGCGAAGAATGCCATCGCGGCGTCATCAATTCTGCCGCTGCTACTTTTCCCGATATACAGGTATGTATGGGATGTCACAAGGATCAACCTCTATCCAGCAGTCCCGAAGAAAAAAAGCTCCTCGGTTATATAAAAAGTGGCCAGAATGTACCCTGGCGTCGATTATACAAGAACCCGGTACATGTTTATTTTTCCCATAGTCGCCATGTAACGGCAGGGAAACTGGCCTGCGAGACCTGTCATGGGGAAATGGGAAAGACGGTAAAACCGCCCGGTAGAGCCTTGGTGAACATAAAGATGGGGGATTGTATCTCTTGTCACGAGGCAAACAAGGTGGATAAGAGTTGTATTGTCTGCCATAGATAGAAGCGGCAATTGGAGGGTAGATGGGGGCCTTCACGAGAAGAGAATTTTTAACAGCCTTGGGGATGATGGCAGGGGGAGGGGTCCTTGGCTATACCCCTGATATTACGGCGCACCTCTTCAATACCGTATGGGGTGAAGATTGGGTTGAGGTACCCACTGGACCGGAAAGTCATGTCCTCACGCTGTGCCGTTTATGTCCCGCCGGTTGTGGTATCCAGGTTCGCCTGGTGGGAGAACGTCCCGTTAAAATCGAGGGCAATCCTTATCATCCCGTAAACAGAGGTACCCTTTGTCCTAAAGGGCAGGCCGGTTTGGTGGCCCTGTATGACCCAGACCGGATAAAAAATCCCTTACGTCGATTGGGTAGCCGGGGGGAAGGAAAATGGGAGGAGATACCCTGGAGTGAGGCTATAAATCTTATTGTAAACCGATTGAAGGAACTGCGCAAGAAGAATGCCCCCCATAGATTGGCCGTTTTGATTCCCGATGAGGAGGATTTAACAAGTCTAATTGTGGCGAGATTCTGTCATCAATTCGGTACGCCCAATTTAGTTAAACTGCCTGATGGTTTGGATTCCGGTTGCTTAGAGGCTTTCTATCTTATGCAGGGCAGGAAAAGAGGGGTAGTTTATGACCTGAAGATGGCCAATTACATCCTTTCCTTTGGGATGGATTTCCTTCAATCTTTCCGATCGCCGGTAGAGGCGATGGCGGCCTACAGTTCTTTAAGGAGAGGTCGCATAACGCGGGGGAAGCTTGTCCAGGTGGAAGCGCGCCATTCTGTAACGGCTACCAAAGCGGATGAATGGATACCGGTGAAACCGGGGATGGAAGGGGCGCTTGCTTTGGGTATGGCCCATTTCATCATAAGGGAAGGTCTCTACGATAAGAATTTTGTCGAAAAATATACCCTCGGTTTTGACAACTGGAGAGATGCTGCTGGTATAGAGCATCGGGGCTTTCGGAGCTTAGTATTGCAGAATTATGCGCCCCTTTCCGTATCAGAGATTACCGGTGTGCCTGTGGATGTCATATTAAGATTGGCAAAGGAATTTGCCACCCAGGGGCCGGCCTTGGCTATAGGTGCAAGGGGGAATATTTATCAACAGATGGCAATTCATTCTCTCAATGCTTTGGTGGGGAGTATCGATAGGCCGGGCGGGGTTCTCACCGTAAAGAATCCGCCACTTATTGACTTTAACTCAGCGGATATCGATGAGACAGCAAGAAGAGGGAATAATATACCAGCTCTGGTTGAAAGTGAGGGGAAGTTTCTCCTTCCGGAGGAAGCCTTCAATTCATTTACCGAGAAGGTGAAGGAGGGGAAACCCTATGCCTTGGATACGCTCTTTATCGTCCAGACAAACCCCCTATTTCCCTCATATTCTGGGGCAGCTTTTATTCAGGCTTTGGAGAAAATCCCTTTTATTGTAAGTTTCTCACCCTATATGGATGAGACAACCCTTTATGCCGATCTGGTTTTACCAGACCATTCCTACTTGGAGAAATGGCAATGCCACTTCTCCTTTACCCTTCAGGGGTTGCCCTTTGTGGGCATTGGTAGACCCGTTGTTAAACCGAGACTAAATACCAGGGATACTACGGAGGTAATTATTTCCCTGGCCCAAGGGTTGGGAGACAGTGTATCTAAGGTCTTTCCCTGGAAAGAGGGGAAGGAGGTAATCTTTCACGTAATGAAGAAGGTCTATGACCTCAGTCGGGGTGATCTTTTCGTACCTGAAGTAGAGGAAGATTTTCTGAAGGAATTGGGGAGAAGGGGCTGGCGGGCACCCGGCTATGCCACTTACGAGGATTTTTGGGAAGGGGTGCAGGAAAAAGGAGGATGGTGGGATCCCGTTTATGCGTATGAAGAATGGGATTTGGTCTTCAAAACCCCCTCAAGGAAATTTGAATTTTATTCACAACTTTTGAAAACCCAGATGCCGCCAAATGCCCTCCGGAAGAGGGGGGACGATATCGCCTATCTGCCCCATTGGGAAGAAGAGTCATCGGAGAAAGGGTTTCCTTACTACCTGAAACTATTTCAACCCTTAGTATTGGCCGGTCTTTTCCCTGCTAACAATCCCTATCTCAATGATCTTGCCAGCTTATATGCTCCCGAGAAATGGCATACCTACGCTGAGATAAACACCCATACGGCAGAGCAGTTGGGTATAAAGAATGGAGATCTCATCTATTTGGAATCGCCGTACGCGAAAATTAAGGTGAGGGCGAGATTGACCCAAGGAACCATGCCGGAGGTGATAAGTGTTCCCCTGGGATGGGGGCACAAAAGCTTAGGCCGTTGGGCAAAAGGCATCGGCGAGGATGGAGGGAAATTAGTGGTCCCAAAGAGGGACGCCCTTTCGGGTGGGGTATTCATAACGAAAGTTAAAATCTACAAAGCGTAGGTGTTTATATGAGTCGCTGGGGGATGGTAATCGATCTGGATAAATGCACTGCCTGTCAGGCCTGCGTCGTTGCCTGTCAGATAGAAAATAACATTCCGCCGCCCGATCCTCGGGAAGCGCAAAGATTTCGGTCCATAAGCTGGATCAAGTTGGTTGAGTATGGGGAGGGAGAATACCCGAATGTGAAGGTCCGTTTAATACCTGTACTCTGCATGCAGTGTGAACAACCTCCCTGTATCAAGGTATGCCCTGTGGGTGCTACGAACAAAACGAAGGAAGGAATTGTAGACCAGATTTACGGCCGATGTATCGGTTGTCGCTACTGTGCCAATGCCTGCCCTTATACGGTCAAATCCATGAATTGGTACAAACCGACCTGGCCCAAAGAAATGATGGAATCACTGAATCCCGATGTTTCCGTTAGGCCAAAAGGGGTGGTGGAAAAGTGTATTTTCTGCGCCCATCGTATCCAGAAGGCAAAGGACAGGGCAAAGGTGGAAAAAAGGGAAATGATACCGGAGGATTATATGCCGGCCTGTGCCCAAACTTGCCCAAGTAAGGCCATCTATTTCGGCGACCTCGATGATAAGGACGGTATCGTGTTCAAACTATCGCGCAGCCCACGGGCGTTTAGACTTCTGGAGGAATTGGGAACGGAACCGAAGGTTTATTACTTAAGGGAAGGGGCTTGACGTGGAAGTAGGGAAGGAAGGAACAAAGGACGAGATTTTGTATCAACCCATCCTGAAGACGGGTAGAGGATTTTATATCCTTTTCGGCCTTTTGGGCCTGGTGGTTTTGGTAGCCCTCTTTGCCTATTTCACCCAGTTTAGGTACGGATTGGGCGTGACCGGTTTGAACAGCCCCATCTTCTGGGGAGTCTATATCACCAATTTTGTCTTTTTTATCGGTGTGAGCCATGCGGGAACCTTAATCTCCGCCATCCTCAGGATTTCAAAAGCGGAGTGGCGACGTTCCATTACCCGTTCCGCCGAAGTAATCACGGTTCTTGTCCTGTTCTTCGGCTTGGGGAATATATTGATTGATCTGGGCCGTATTGATCGGGTATTTAAAGTATTGGCCCACGGTCGTTTTCAATCTCCCCTACTCTGGGATGTAGTGAGCATTACCACCTATCTGACGGCAAGTTCCATCTATCTCTATCTGCCTCTTATACCCGATATAGCCCTGCTGCGGGATAAGGTCCAGGGTAGACTTAGAAAGCGGCTGTATCAGGTTCTCGCTTTGGGTTGGGTGGGAACGGAAAAGCAGATTCACTATCTGGAAAAGAGCATAAGCATCATGGCCGTGACCGTGTTACCCATCGCCGTTTCCGTCCATACGGTGGTGTCGTACGTATTCTCCATGACTATCCAGCCTATGTGGCACAGCGCCATTTTCGGTCCTTATTTTGTCGCAGGAGCAATCTTTTCCGGTATTGCGGCCATAATCGTCGCGATGGCTGTGTTAAGGAAGGTTTATCATTTGGAAGACTATTTTCGGGAGGTACACTTCAACAACTTAGGCATCCTCCTGCTTACGATGACCTGTTTATGGTTGTATTTTACCTTCTGCGAATACCTAACGGTTTTTTATGGTGCCGAACCCGACGAGATAAAGGTATTCATGGAAAAGTTAACGGGCAAGTACGCCCCCCATTTTTGGTTTATGGTGCTTACCTGTTTTATTATCCCTTTTGTTATCTTGGCAAATCGAAAGACGAGAACAATTAAGGGGACCGTCATAGCTTCAATATCGGTAAATATTGGTATGTGGTTAGAACGCTTTACCATTGTCGTCCCCACTTTAATGCATCCTCGTTTACCTTATGGAGAGGCGTCCTACAGTGCCACCTGGGTCGAATGGGTGATACTAGCGGGGTGTTTTGCTCTTTTTGCGATGATTTACATGATTTTTACCAAACTTTTCCCCATTGTTTCCATCTGGGAGGTCCAGGAAGGACGCGAGAAAGCCCGACTCGAGGTGACGGAGAGGTTAAGAACATATTTACCCTTATGAACGAAGGAGGGGAGAAGAGGATGGAGGGAAACCGCCATTCCCGAGAGGATAAAGTAATTTTGGGTGTGCAAGTGGCGCTCGTGGTTTTGTTCTATCTTTTTGCGGTGGGGGTATTTGTTTTTGTTTGGTATGCCTTTTATCGTTCCGTTACGGAGGGTGACCATCCCACCCACGCCCTGATACTCGCCACCATCGTTAGTTTTGCCTTTACTATTTTGACGACGGTGATGACGATGATTTTTTCCGTCATCATCAAAGAGGGAAGAAAGAAACTTCCAGAAAATGGAGGTTCGGCCAATGAAATTAAAATTACGTAAAGTGGTCCTGGCCCTCGTGATGCTATTATTGGGAATTTCCCTGAATTTGGTTTTTGCCGAAGAGAAAAAATATCTAATTCCCGGGGATGCGCGCAAAGGTTGGCGTGTTTTTACCGAGAAGGGTTGTATCCAGTGCCATGGCATCGGAGAAAAGGGAAGAGTCCTCATGGCACCGGATTTAGCCCGGAGTCCCACCGTTCATCGTTCTGCCTCCGGTCTCGCGGCTCAGCTATGGAATCATGCCCCCGAAATGTGGGAAAAGATGACGGCAAAATGGATCAAGTTCCACAGGATAACGGAACAGGAAATGGCGGATCTTTTCGCTTTTTTGTATTTTATCCGTTATCTCGACGAGCCCGGAAATGCCCTGCGGGGAAAGGAAGTTTTAAAGGCGAAGGGATGCACCGAATGTCATAGTATCGGTGAAAGAAAAGGGACAATCGGTCCCGATTTGGCCGTTTGGAAAGAATTGACCAATCCTATTATTTGGGCCCAGATGATGTGGAATCATGCCCCCAAGATGAAGGCGGTTATGGAGAAAGTGGGTATCAAATGGCCGAAACTGGAGAAAAGTGATATTGCCGATATCCTTGCCTATCTTAAGAGTCTAAAACCTACCAAGGTGGAAGTTACTCTATCCCCTGGCATACCGGAGGAAGGAAAAAAAATCTTTATTCAGAAGGGTTGTGCCCGTTGCCATGCTATAGATGAAAAGAGCCCTACCAAGGGGCCGAATTTGGGTGCCGGAAGGAGAGATTTCCCCCCCACCATCGGTCAGTTTGCTGGCCTCATGTGGAACCACTTCCCCGAGATGGCCAAAGAAATGGCCAAGGAAAATATACCAATTCCCGAACTAACCTCAAAAGATATGGCCAATATTACCGCTTACCTTTTTTCTATTCGTTACTTCGACCCGGTGGGTAATTGGGCTGAAGGAAAAAAACTTTTTCAAGAAAAACAATGTGTTACCTGCCACGATATGGGGAAAACGGCAACGAAAAAGGAAGGGCCTTCACTGGCGATGCTAAGAGGTAGTACCTCTCCCATTTCTCTGGCTACGGCTCTGTGGAACCACGGTCCTCAGATGATTGGGAAGATGCGGGAAATGGGGGTAAAATGGCAGAAGCTAACCGATAGGGAATTGGTCAATATGATGGAGTATTTCAATAGAGGGGATTGATGTTTTGGTAGGTCAAGAGGGGGGAACATGGCAGGAGGAGGGGATGATTCAAAAGAGATCATTCGGGATACGGGAGGAGAAATAAAAATCCCTCGCTATGCCTGGTCCCTGATGGGTGTTCTTGTGGTAGTGGTAGTGGGAATTATTACCTACTTTTCTTTAGGCAGATATGACCATGTTTCACCCGGCCGTTACGTGGGGCCAGAAAGATGCAAGGAGTGCCATCCCAAGCAGTATGAATCATGGAAAAGGACGAAAATGGCCAAAAGTTTCAATGCATTACGTCCCGGAGTCTTCGTGAAAGAAAAACTGATGGTAGGACTCGATCCTGACAGGGACTATACCCATGACGCAGAATGTTTACCCTGCCACACAACGGGTTATGGTCTGGTAGGTGGATTTGTATCTATTGAAGAAACCCCGGAGATGGCCGGGGTAAGCTGCGAAGCCTGCCACGGCCACGGCGGAACCTACGTTGGTACGGTAATGGACCCTAAAAATCCCACCTTCAGAACGGCCGAGGCGAGGGAAGCGGGACTTATCTACCCTCCTCCCGAAAGGGTCTGCCGGGAGTGTCACAACGAGCGTAGTCCCTACGTCGGACAGGATTACAAATTTTATTACGACGAACGGGTAAAGTTGGGCACCCATGAGCATTACCATTTAAAGTATGAGCATGGAAAATAATAACATTAAGAGAGGTTTAGTGATGAGAAAATTATTATTGGTTTTTTTGATGGTTGGCAGTGTGAGTCTATTTGTTTTGGGTACCGTAGAGGCAAAAACGAAGTATTTAAAAAAGACAGAAATCGAAGAAACGATGAGGGAATTTAATAGGGCATTGGGTGTAGATTGTAATTTTTGTCATGTGTCGGACCCAAGTAAAACATATAAAGATTTGGCGGGAAAGACCTTTGACGAAAAAGAATTGACAATCCTTGTCCATCAGCGTATAGCCCGGGCCATGTTAGGCGATATGCTGTATTATAACGAAAAAGAAGGTAGAAACCTCACCTGTTATTCCTGCCATCAAGGAAAAACGGAGGTACGTATTCCGAAAGAAAAGAAATAAAGGAGGTAAGAAAGGTAAATGAAGAGATTAATTTTGCTCGGTTTACTTTTGTGGTTGTGGATGTTTTCGGTGAATGCCTGGGCCGTGGCGCCGGGGAAGACGTTAAGTTGGGATACAAAACAGGGGAAGGTCACCTTTGATGGTAAGGTACATGCCGACCGTGGCCTTAAATGCAATAACTGCCATACGAAAATTTTTAAGATGAAGAAAGGTTCGGCCGAGATGAAGATGGCCGATTTGAATGCGGGCAAATACTGCGGGAGCTGTCACAACGGCAAAGAGGCTTTTAAAACAAGTGATCCAGCCAATTGTGGAAAGTGCCATAAATAAAATTTAATGCCATTTGAAGAGAGCAAGAAGGTTAGAGAAGTCATCACTCCAGGCCTCGATACCTTGTTTAATTTTAATAGGTTCCCAGGATTTGCTACGGGCTAAGCTGCCCAGGTCTTTTAACTGGCGGGCGAGAAGGACCCAGGTAGAGCTGTACTTTTCACTTCCGATTTCTTCGTCATCTTCGCAGATGCGACCGATCAGCCCCATATCCTGGGCCATTTTACCCAACATGGGTGCTAAATTTACGTACTTGTTGGAGATATGAACCAGGATAAGGCCCTTTTGATTTAGCTTTTTAAGGTAGAGCTCCATGGCCTCTTTCGTGATCAGATGGACGGGGATAGCATCGGAACTGAAGGCATCGAGGATAAGTAAGTTGTAATACTCAGGGGGTGCTTTGGCGAAGGTAAGCCTGGCATCCCCTAATACGATCTTCCACGATCCCCGGCAGTCATGGAGATAGGAGAAATAAAAGGGGTCGGTGGCAATCTTTTTTACGGCCGGGTCGATTTCATAGAAGTGAATTTCCTCTCCAGGATTAATGTAGGCGGCGATGGTACCCACGCCTAAGCCGAAGACAGCCACCTTTTTCTTTGTAGGTTCTTCCTTTAAGGCAGAAAAGACTTGCCCCACCGGTCCTTCCCTGTGGTAATAGGCGGTAGGTTCACTCCACTTATCGGGCTCCAACCATTGCTTACCGTGAATGGTCGTCCCGTGATAGAGGACGGCAAATTCTCTGTCTTCATCCCAGGCAACGGTCAGTACGCCAAAAAAACTCCGCGTCCGATAGACGATCTCTTTTTTTGTATCCTCCATAAAGACGATGGTCAAAAGTAGGGCGGCAACACATAGCCCGAAGAGGCCCTTCTTTTTTACCTGCATGAAGGGCAGGCAAAGGAGAAGTAGTAAGAGGTAGGTTAGAGCATTCTTTAGGTTAGAGAGGCCGAGAGGTAAAATTTTTTTGAGAAAATCGAGGGGTAGTTTGCCGATGAGCGTGTAGGTAATAAGGGTAAGGATCAGGGGAGGAAGACTGTACCAAAGGAGATTCCCCAAGAGACTTTCCTTTTTTGCTTTCCCCGTAAGGGGGAGTATTAAGGCGCCGAGGATAAGTACGAAGGGATACTCGAGGACGGTTTTAAAGATAAAAGGAGCAATGAGGGCGTTGAACATTCCTCCCAATACCCCCCCAAAGGAAATGAGGAGATAGAATTCCGTAAGATGCCGGGCTTGGGGTCGCAGGCGGGCGATTTCTCCGTGGCATACCAGGGCATAAATAAAGAAGTTTCCCAGGTGAAAGAGAAAGGTCACCCATTTGGGGATACCCACATCGGCATAGGTGACAAAAATGAGGGAAAGCAGCGTAAGGGGCAGAAGCTTTATCATTAGTTTATGGAATTTTGCGGGAATACGGGCGAAAACAATGATGAAGGAGAGGAGATAGAGGGTAAGAGGTAGTATCCAGAAAAGGGGGATGGCGGCAACGTCGGTACTTACAAAACTTGTAACCCCTAACATCAAACTGGAAGGTACAAAGGCCAGGATGACCAGGTACAGACGTCTTCCATAGGTAGGTTTATTTTCTTCCAAGGCAGCGTTTAAATCTTGTCTATCTTTCTGAAATTTTTCCCTTATGTGACGAAGGAGTGGAAAGATACTGCCTGAAACGGCAAGCAAAACAAGGATTATATATCCTTCTGTCCATAATCTGCTTTGTTCGTTAAGTTTTAGATAGGGTTCTACTACGGCAGGATAGGCAATAAGTGCCATCATGCTGCCTAAATTGCTTGCACTATAGAGAAAGTAAGGGTCCTCACTGTAGAGATGACCGCTTTCGGCAAACCACTTCTGGAGCAAGATGGAGTTTGCCGAGAGGACAAAGAAGGGAAGACCGATAGAGACGATGAGGATGTAAACGATGGCATAGATCGGGTTGCCCTCGGGAGAGGGTAACCAGTGCGAGGGAAGGGAAAGGGGGAGCACGAGAAGCCCAAGAAATACCATCAGGAGATGAATAGCAATTTGCCCTGGTAGAGGAATTTTGCGGGATAAAAGATGGGCATAGCCGTAACCCAAAAGAAGATTGGCCTGGAAGAAAACCATGCAGGTATTCCAGACGGCGGGAGATCCTCCGAGAAGGGGGAGAATCATACGGGCGATCAAGGGTTCCACCAAGAAAAGAAGGGCGGCGTTCACAAAAAGGGCAACTGAAAAGAGAGAAGGCAAAAGGAAATTCATTTCCACCTTGGAAATTTTTTAACAGCCAATCTGCAAGAAAATTTTACTTTTGTCAATTGGGTAAATTTATAGTGGGACATCATACCTATACCACGTATAGGAAGGCACGATTATATATTGATAATAAAATACTTGACAAATATACCCTATATAGGTATATTAAAGCGGGAGGTGAGAAAATGGACTTAATTAAAAAGAAGAAAATTATCGACCGTCTAAGGCGGATTGAGGGTCAGATTCGGGGTTTGGAGAGACTGGTGGGAAGTGATACCCCTTGTCTCGATATTTTGACCCAGGTGGCAGCAGTGACAGCCGCGATGAAGAAGACAGGAGCTGAGGTGGTTCGCGCCTATTTAGAAGAGTGTCTGGCCAAAGCCCCTTCTACAGAGGGGGAGACCTTGAAGGAGAAAATGGTGGAGTTTCAAAGGTCCCTCACTCGTTACATCGACATGGTTTAAGGAGGAGAGAAAAAATGAATCGACGAACGTTTTTCAAGACGGCAGGGGCAACAACCTTAATCGGAACGGCAAGTCTTTTGGGCGGTGTCAGCCCTGCTCAGGCAAAGGAAGGAAAGCTCGCAACGCTCATTGATCTTACTAAATGCAATGGTTGCATCGATCGTAAAGTGCCTGCCTGTGTGGCGGCCTGTAAAGAGAGCAAGAAAGGCTCTATCCCGGAACCTGTCCACCCGATACCTGTACCTTTCCCTACCCGGAAAGTGGAAGATTGGTCAAAAAAGAAAGAGGTAATAAATCGCCTTACTCCTTACAACCTTATCTTTGTCCAGAAGGCCAAAGTAACTTCTGAAGGTAAGGAAAAGACCATCTTTATCCCGCGGCGGTGTATGCACTGCGATAATCCTGCCTGTGCCACCTTGTGCCCCTTTTCGGCTAATCACAAGTTTAAGAATGGAGCTGTCGTTATCGACCAGGACAAATGCTTCGGTGGGGCCAAGTGCAAGACCCTCTGTCCCTGGGAAATCCCCCAGCGTCAGTCTGGGGTGGGTATCTATCTTAAGGTAATGCCTACCCTGATGGGGAACGGCGTGATGTATAAATGTGATCTTTGCTATGACCGCCTGAAAGAGGGCAAAAAGCCAGTATGTATCGAGGCGTGTCCCCAAAAGGCGATGCATATCGGACCCCGTAAAGATATTTACGAAATGGCCGAAGTGTTGGCCAAAAATATAGGCGGCTATATTTACGGAAAAGAGGAGAACGGCGGAACGAGTACTCTTTATGTTTCCTCCGTTCCCTTCTCTGAACTGAACAAGGCCATCGAGAAAGGACCGGGTAGGCCCGGGCTCCCGCCCGTGAAGCGCCGCCTGGCAGGTACGGAGCCCTTAGGCAAAGCGGTACTCGCTTCACCGGCTTTGGGTGTGGCCGTAGGATTGGTCGGGGCTTTAAAGTCGCTTTCGAAACGTAAGGAAAAATTGTCCGAGAAGGAGGAATAGGAAATGTCTCACCTTATAGAAGAAAAGAACTTGATCGTCCGCCATGGTTGGCTGGAACTTTTACTCCATTGGGTAATCGCCCTTTCGGGGCTTGTACTTTTTCTTTCGGGCCTCTTTGAACTACCCATGGCTGCCCGTTATAAGATTACCAACCTCCCCGGTCTTGCCTGGTCGGGAGATTTTGTGACTTCCCTCTATCTCCACTATTTGGCCTCAATTTTTTTTATCACCGCCTCTTTCTTCCACCTTACCTATCATGGCCTTTTAGGGGATTGGGGGATGTTACCAAAAAGAGGGGACTTAAAGGCATCCGTTTTGGTGATAAAGAGCTTCTTCGGTAAAGGAGAGGAACCACCCCTGGACAAGTATTTGCCCGAGCAGCGAATCGCCTATGTGGGTATGGCAGTAATTATGGCAATACTTATCATCTCCGGTCTTGTGAAAACCTACAAAAACGTTTTTGCCCCCGATCTTTCCCATCGGTTAATACTATGGGCTACCTGGTCCCACAATATCTCCTTTATCCTCTTCTTCTTTGCCTTTTTGGCCCATATCGGTGCCCTCATTATCAAGCCAAATCGCCCCTTAATCTGGGGAATCATGACAGGCAAGGTGCGCCTCGATTATGCCCGTAGGCGTCACCCGCTCTGGGTCGAAAAGCTAAAGAATGTAGCTTCCTATGCCGATATAGAGAAAGAGACCCTTATTTGTAAAGGGGAAGGAGAAAATTAATTTCCTGTGCCGGGCAAAAAGGGCTTGACTAAGCAGGGTTAATTAAATAACCTGTCTTAAAAATTGGAACGTCTCGACTGTCAGGGGAGAGATGGAAGATGTATTTCCCGAAGCCAAAGGGCTTTACCCTAATCGAGCTCATTATCGCCCTGGCTATAATGGGTATTCTCGCTGCTATTGCAGGGGTTTCCCTTTATAACTATAAGTTGAATTTGAATCTTAAAGCAGCGGCGGGGGATATAGCCGCTGATATGGCCAATTGTAAGGTTAAGGCCTCCTCTGAAGGGGTGCGTTACCGCATCGTCTTCAACATAGGTAGCAATTACAGCATTCAAAAGGGAACGGAGTCGGGTGAACCCTTTACCACTGTCCTTACAAAATCCCCTTCCACCTTTGGTACGGATATCCGTATCGTCAGTGCAAATTTTGCCGGCAATACATACGTCGATTTCTATACGCGGGGTACGGTTTCTCCTGGGAGTGTGCAACTTACAAATAGTAGGAATTCTACCGCTACCGTTGTGGTAAATATGACGGGGAGAACCTATGTGCAGACCACCTTGCGATAATAGGGGTATGACCTTGGTGGAAGTGGCGATTGCCGTTTTTGTGCTATCTATCGGGTTGCTTGCCCTTTTATCGTTGCAGCCCTCGGCCTGGAGGACGGTAGGTAAGGCGGATTATTTGGGACGGGCGGCAGAAATTCTCCAGAAACAATTAGAAAATGAAGAAGCCTTTATCATGAATCCCTGCAATACGGTAACGGAAGGGACATCGACGGCCACCCTTTTGGCCAGCGGTCAAGAGGCGGCGATCCAGGGAGATGCCACTTATACTGTAACAACAACGATTACGGCAGTGGGGGCAAATCTCTGGCGGGTGGAGGTAACGGTTACGTGGGTCAATCAACTGACCCACGGCTACCGGAGTATCAGGGAAAGTATCCTCGTTACCAGACAGGATGCTTACCGTTTCCCCCAAACATGTTCATAGATTATGGGAAATAGAAAGGGATATACCATTGTCGAGGTGTTGGTTGCTACCGTTGTTTCCCTTTTTGTCTTAGGTAGCATTTATATGGCTATCACCGTGGCCCAGCGTTCCTCTTCAGGTATCGAGGGGAAGGTGACGGCCCAGCAGGATGTGCGGGCGGCCTTAGAAATAATGGCTGCCGAGATCAGGATGGCTTCTTTCAATCCCAATTTTGCAAGCGGTATCTGGGTTGGTACCCAATCCTACAAGGGGATCCAGGAGGCAACGGCCAATTCTATCACCGTTCAGATGGATATTAACGGAAATTCTCTAATTGGTGACCCAAACGAAATCATAAGATACAACTACGATACGGCAAACGAAAGGGTGACGCGAGATACGGGCGGTGGGGCCCAACCCTTCCTCGGTGACGACCCCGCCAGTGGCCGCCCCCGGCGGGTGCGGGTAATAAATGCTACCTTCAATATTCCCGT
>Ga0315298_1005486_pt1 | contig 17990 bp, 16 predicted proteins | sample WHS_1_MG_FD_203077 | JGI IMG/M metagenome (GOLD analysis project Ga0315298, IMG submission 203077) | Extremophilic microbial mat communities from Washburn Hot Springs, YNP, Wyoming, USA - WHS_1_MG | ecosystem: Environmental > Aquatic > Thermal springs > Hot (42-90C) | place: USA: Wyoming...
GTGGGGGAGAGGGGAGGATGAAATTGGGGTAGGCTATGCTTACCTTAAAGGTGCAGGTAAATCGGAGATTGACCATACCCACGCCACGGAAGTATATACCAAATTTCAGGTTTGTGATTTTAGTGATTTAACCTTAGATATTCAATACCTGAAAGATAACATTGAAAATGAAGCTGACCCCGAAGGATTTATTTACGGAATAAGATTAAACACCTATTTTTAACCATTGGTTAAAAATAATGGGGTCTAATGTGGACCCGGAAAGGAGAAAAAAATGCATATACCAGATGGCTATTTAGGACCACCAACCTGTGGGATTTTATATGGGATAATGGTCCCTTTATGGGCGATAGCTTCCAAAATAGTTAAAAAAAACCTGCAAGCAAAGCAGGTTCCCCTTTTGGCGATTGGGGCTGCCTTTAGCTTTGTGATTATGATGTTTAATGTGCCTATTCCCGGAGGCTCAACCGGCCATGCAGTAGGCGGAGTTTTGGTGGCTATATTGTTGGGACCCTGGGCGGCCAGTATTGCTATTACTGTTGCTCTGGTAGTTCAGGCGCTACTCTTTGGCGATGGAGGAATAACCGCGATTGGTGCGAATTGTTTTAATATGGCTTTTGTGCTTCCTTTTGCGGGATATTATATTTACCAGGCGATCAGTTATAATACTCCCATAGATTCAAATCGGCGAGTTATTGCTGCGGGGATTGCCGCTTATGTAGCCCTTAATCTTGCGGCGGCGATTACTGGTTTTGAGTTCGGAATTCAGCCCCTCTTACATAAAACCGCCAGTGGTCAAGCACTTTATTGCCCCTATGGATTAAAGATCGCCCTTCCCGCTATGTTAGGGGAACATCTTTTAATTTTTGGTTGGGTCGAGGCTATTGTAACTGCACTGGTGGTAAAATACCTTCAAAAACAAGCACCCGAACTTCTTTACCGGGGAGGTAAATAATTATGAAAATTACAACTAAATTATGGATTGGCTTAGTTGTATTGGTAATTCTTTCTCCTTTAGGTTTAATTTTACCCGAGTATTTTAAAGCTGGAGCAGCCTGGGGAGAATGGGGAGCGGATGAGATTGAAAGCCTGGTAGGATATATCCCCAACGGGCTAAAAAAGCTTGCCGACCTCTGGAATGCTCCTATTCCGGATTATGCCTTCCGGGGCTGGGAAGAAAAAGGCTTGACCCACCTCAGTTTTGCCTATATTATTTCGGCAATCGTAGGGATTGCGGTAGTAACTTTATTGATATTTTTGTTAGGCAGGTTTTTAGCCCGAAGAAATGAGTAAGCTCTTCCGTTTATTTAAAATCAAAAACCATAATTTCATTGAGCGCTCACTTATGGGCGCTTTACTATTTTTTAAAGATTCTGTTTTTGCTGAAGAGATTGCCTTAAAAAGGGGATTTCTTCAATCCATTGATCCCCGGATAAAAACCATAACTATTCTTCTTTTATTAGGCACTGCGATATTTACTAAAAATATCTTCTCGTTATTAGGGCTTTATTCCTTCAGTTTAATTTTAGCCTATTGCTCCAATATTGGCTTAAGGTTTTTCCTTAAACGGACCTTAATTTTTATTCCCCTTTTTTCTTTTTTTATTGCTTTTCCGGCGATGTTTAGTATATTTACTCCCGGCGAAGCATTGGTGACGATAAAGTTAGGAGATTTTGCTATCAGTATTACTAAGCCCGGGTTAGCAAGTGCAGGTTTATTTTTAGCGCGGGTTACTACCTCGGTATCTCTGGTTGTGCTTTTGATCCTTACTACCAAACATTTTGAGCTACTGCGCGTTCTTCAAGTTTTTAGAATACCACGGATTTTTATAATGACCGTAGGGATGTGTTATCGTTACCTTTATCTATTTGTAGAAATGATTGAAAATACCTATCGAGCAATCAAAAGCCGGGTAGGAACTCGAATTCATTATAAGAGGGGACAAAAATTAGTTGCCTGGAATATTGTTTCGCTTTGGCGTCGCTCGTACCTTTTAAATGAACAGGTTTATAATGCGATGCTTTCCCGGGGATATACGGGTGAAGTGTATTTATTGAATAACTGGAAAATGAAAGTGAAAGATTGGGTATGGTTAGGTGGCACGCTGCTAATTGTTTATCTCTTAATAATCCGTGAAACTTAGAAGCGACAAAGATATGAAAGAAGCGCTTTACGAGCTCAGCAATGTCCATTTTTCTTACTTAGGTAAATTTCCGGCACTAAGTGGAATTGATCTTACTATTAACTCGGGAGAAAAAATAGCGATCATCGGTGCCAATGGATCGGGTAAATCCACTTTGTTGCATATTTTAGATGGATTGATTTTCCCCACCGAAGGAATAATAAAATTTTTGGGGAAGGGATTAAGCGAAGAAGTTTTTCGTGATGAAAATTTTTCCCGCGATTTTCGGCGAAGGATAGGTTTAGTTTTTCAGAATCCAGAAGTTCAGTTGTTTTGCCCTACGGTCAAAGATGATATTATTTTTGGCCCATTGCACCTTGGAATGGAGAAGGATAAAATTCAATACCAGCTTGATACCCTGGTAGAAATTTTTAACCTAAAACCCCTATTAGAACGTTCACCCCATCAACTAAGTATTGGGGAAAAGCGTAAGGTGGCAATAGCTTCTACCCTCGCTATTGATCCAGAAGTTATTTTACTGGATGAGCCCACTGCCGGATTAGACCCTTTAACCGTAAGGCAGATAATTGACTTTTTTTTATCTGGTCCCATCACTAACAAGACAGTTATCATTGCTACCCATGACCTCCATTTTGTCGAAGAAGTAGCTGACCTTGTTTATGTCTTTAGCCCGGAAAAGCAGATAGTCCGAGGAGGGAAAGTGCTGGAGGTGCTTCAAGATGCCTCTTTACTGGAAGCCAATAACCTTATTCATGCCCATGCCCATCGGCACCAAGATATGGTGCATCTCCATCCCCACCATCATCTTCACCACCGCCACCACCATTACACTTCGTAGGTGTCTATAATGCCCCCGACACGATTTGAACGTGCGACACAGGGATTAGGAATCCCTTGCTCTATCCTGCTGAGCTACGGGGGCGAAAACTAATAAAAAAGCCACTTAATAAGGTGCCATTGTCATTAATAATTATTAAGATTTACCAAGATTCCGAAACAAGTTCGGGATGACATTTCTGTTTGTTATTCGAGATTTTGTTATGCTGCACTCTTTTTAGCATCTCATTTAATGTGTTGATTGATATTATTTTTAACATTCTTGAGATGTTTCGTCAACAAAAGAAAAAGAAATAGGACATAATAAGGTAAAAAGTTACGGAGCATAATTTTTGCCCTAAACTTGTTTCTGGGCCTTAGTTTTATTCCCAATGGTTTAACATTAGGATGACGGTTAATGAGCAGAAATGAGACTGCTAAAAAAATAAAAATATCAATTGGTTATATTATTTTTCGAGTAACTAAATTGGGGTAAACTGATAAGATTTTACCCAGAAGATGATAGGAGTTATTACCAATGAGTAGGATTAATTTATTTTTGCTAAGCGTCGGAAAAATTATAATTATTGCCCCCTCATCAAAATTTATTTTCTGGGTTGACAAATTAGTTATTTATTGAATAAGATAATAAAAGCCTAATAATTAACCTGGTTGTCGGAAGGCAATCAAAATTATATGGATTATAAAAACAAGACCAAAGCTGAACTTATATCTGTAATAAAAAGGTTAGAAAAGCAACTTACCCTTCTTAAAAAAGATAACTCCCTCCAAGAAAAGAAAGATTCCCTAATCGAAAATGGAACTAAATTTTACACTCTGGTTGAATCAGCTAATGATGCGATTTTCCTTCTTAAAGGCGAAATATTTATTGATTGTAACACCAAGACAGTAGAAATTTTTGGATTAAAAAGTAAAAAAGATATTGTAGGGAAAGCTCCTTACTATTTTTCGCCGGAGCGACAGCCGGATGGGCGGCTTTCCAGGGATAAGGCTTTGGAGTTTATTTTTGCCGCGCGGAAAGGAATACCGCAATTTTTTGAATGGCAACATTGTAAACAAGATCGGACTCCATTTGACACAGAAGTGAGCTTAAACCGCCTACCTCCTCCCCATGAAGATGTAATAATTGCTATTGTAAGAGACATTACTGAACGAAAACGAGCCGAAGAAAACTTAAGGAGTCTAAATACCCGACTTATGGAAGAGCATCGGCAGAGGAAACTTTTATCCAAGCGCTTAATTCAACTACTGGAAAGCCATAATCGGAAGATTTCAATGGATCTCCATGACCATATCGGTCAGACTTTGGTTACCCTTAAAATTGACCTGGATTTAATTGCCGATCGGGTAAAATCTCCTGATACCAGCTTAAAATTGGTAATAGAAAAAGCTAAAGCTAAAACTATCCAGGCAATTGAGGATATTGAGAAGATTTCTCATGGATTAAGGCCAAGCATGCTCGACACCTTAGGCCTACTTCCTTCTTTGCGAGACCTTTTTGAAGAGGTAAAGAAGCAGACTAATATTGAGATCCATTTTTTTACCCGGGATATCCCGAAGCGTTTTGATCCAGAAAAGGAGTTAACCATTTTTCGAGTGGTTCAGGAAGGATTGACCAATGTGATAAAACATTCCCGGGCAAAGAATTGTTTTGTCAACTTGATTAAAAAAGATAATTCGATTGTCTTAAGTGTGGAAGATGATGGTGTGGGGTTTAAAGCTAATGGTAAACTGGGTGCTTCGAAGGGTAAAATTCCGCTGGGATTAATTTTTATGAAAGAGCGGGTAATTCAATTAAATGGAGAATTTTCGATTGAATCTCGGGTGGGAGGAGGAGTGCATTTGTTTGCGGAAATACCGATTTAAAAAGACAATGGATTTAAATTTAGAGGTGATTTGGTATGGGTAAAACTAAAATCCTTATTGTTGATGACCATCGGGTGGTGATTGAAGGAATAAAAAGTGCACTTAGTGTCTATCCGGATTTAGAGATAGTAGGAGAAGCTCTCAATGGTCATCAAGCAATAAAAAAGGTTAAGTCATTAAGTCCAGATATTGTTATTATGGATATTTCTATGCCGGATTTAAATGGGATTGATGCTACTTTGCAAATAAAAAAAATGGAGCCTAACATTAAAATTATAATTTTTACTATGTACTCTAACCGAGAATATATTATTGATCTTTATAAAGCAGGCATTTCATCCTATATTTTAAAAAAAGAACCGATGTCCGAATTAGTTAATGCGATAAAAGCGGTAGAAAGTGGAGGCACATTTTTCAGTGGTGTGGCTTCGGAAGTGTTATTTAATTATGTAAAAGAGCTGGATGAGGCGAAAGAACCTAAATTGACTGATGAATTTGAAACTTTAAGTTTGCGCGAACGGGAGGTATTTCAAGGGTTAGCGGAAGGGAAGTCGGTTAAGGAGATTGCCGAAATTTTAGGGATAAGTCGGAAAACGGTAGAAACGCATAAATACAATATCATGGAAAAACTTCACGCTCAAAATGTAACCGACCTCACTAAGTTGGCTATTAGAAAAGGAATTATTCAAATTTGAAAATTCCTACCAGAAAATTAAAAATATTTTCAGAAATTTTTCTTGAAAAATCAGAAAATTCCCGATTGACAATTAGAAGAGAATAGAAGAAAAGGGGTAAGATAAGAGGCAAAATTTTTTAGGAGGATAGGTGAAGTCGCAGAATTTTCCCTACCGACGATTAATAATCCTTTAAAGAGGAAAGCTGGATTATGAAAAAAAATTTAGGTTTGTTTTGTTTATTTTTGTTTTTTTCGATTGCGGGGCTATCGTTTGCTCAATCTTCCCCTAAAGCGATCATAAAAGATAACTTATTTAGCGTAGATTTTATCAACCCAAATCAGGGATGGGCAGTCGGTTATTATGGCACTATTCTCCACACTGCGGATGGAGGTAAGACCTGGACCTATCAGTCTTCCGGCACAAAAACTTCCCTTAATGATGTTGATTTTGTGGACCCTAATAATGGCTGGGTTGTGGGTTATGGTCCTACTATTCTTCATACTACTGATGGAGGGAAAACCTGGAATAAGCAAAAAATCGATGAAGATATATTTCTTACTGCCTGCCACTTTATTAATGAAAAGAAAGGATGGGTAGTAGGAGAATGGGGGACGATTTTGTTTACTGAAGATGGGGGTAATACTTGGACTAGCCAGTTAAGCGGGGGTGATGCTATTCTTTATGATATTTGTTTTGCCGATGAAATGAATGGCTGGGCAGTAGGAGAGTTTGGGACTATTTATCATACTACTGATGGCGGTAAAAAATGGGAACTTCAACCGAGCGGAGTGGAGCATGTTTTATTTTCCTGCACTGCGATAGATAATAACAATGTCTGGTGCGTGGGAATTGAGTCGGTAGTTCTTCGGACTAAGAATGGAGGTAACACCTGGGAAAGAGTAGTTACTCCCCATGTGGGTCGGGAACCATTTTACCATATAGCGTTTTTGGATTACCAGCATGGAGTTATTTGTGGTCAAAGTGTAGCGATGTATACTGAGGATGGAGGAGAGAGTTGGAAGCCATGTAATTTTAGCAATGGCACAATAAATTACCTCTGGTTACATGGTATTTCTCCGGTAGGTAATGATGGTATTCTTTGGATGGTAGGTGAGAAACGAAGCATATTTATAAGTACCAACCAGGGTAAGGAATGGGAAAAAATTGATTGGTAATAAACAGAACTTTTTATTTGGAGTGAGGAGATTATGAGTTCAGAAGCACCCCGATGGGCTAAATTGGTAGTTAAATACCGCTGGGCATTATTGGCACTTATGGTTTTAATTTTAACCCCGGTTTTTATTTATGGGGTTTCGATTATGTCAGTAAATGTGGTTTTGGAAGATATGTTCCCTTTTGGTCATCCTTTTGTAAAGCTGCATAAAGAATTTGGTTCTCAATTTGGAGGCGCAAGCACGGTTCTGGTTGAAGTAAAAGTTAAGGAGGGTGATATTTTTAATCCTCAGACCCTGGGGAAAGTGAAAGCAATTACTGATGCGATTACTTTCCATGATGATTCCTATATGCTTCTTACTGCTTCCATTTCGGAACGGAAGATGAAATATTACCGGGGGTATTCGGGAGGAAATATCGAAATTGATGGCTTAATGTGGCCAAAAATTCCTCAGACCCCGGAAGAGTTGCAGTTTATGAAAGAAAATATCTTTACTAATCCTTTGTATGAAGGGGTTTTAGTAAGTCGGGATGGTAAGGCTACTTTGATTATTTCAGAATTTAAGGAGAAAATTAATTATCGTAAGTTATTTGATTTTTTTCAGGGGTTAAAAGCTAAGTATCAAGATGAAAATACTACTATCCATATGGTTGGTAAGCCGGTTTTGCTCGGTTGGATTTACAGTTACTGGCCGGAGATGATGCGAATTTTCGCCTTAGGGATCGGTTTGATGATAATTTTACTTTTGCTTTTTTTCCGGACCTGGCAGGGGATGGTTATTCCGATAGCCACTGCTCTTCTTTCTGCGATCTGGGGTTTGGGAGTGGTCGGATTTGTAGGGGTAAACTTAAGCCCGCTTCTTTTTGTGCTCCCTTTTCTTTTGGCGGCTCGTTCTTTAGGGCAGTCGGTCCAGATGGTACAGCGGTATTTCGAGGAGCTTGATGTCAAGAAGGGTAACCGCCAGGAAGCGGCGGCGATGGCAATGTCTGCGCTTTTAATTCCCGGATTTTCTGCAGTAGCTACTGATATGGCTGGTTTTGCGGTTTGTTACTTAGCAAAAATTTTACTGATGCAACAGTTAGCAATTTCGCTTACTATCTGGATGATTACTATTTTTGTCTTAACCGGAATTTTTACTCCGCTTTTTGCCTGTATCCTTCCTAACCCGAAAGAGAAATTTTTAAAAGCCGTTCACGAGGAGCATGAGGTAGGAGGTAAGGTCCATTTTGTCGATGGAATAAATCTCTGGCTGACCCGGTTTGCAATTGGAAAAGCTAATTGGCTGGTAATCGGACTATTTGTTTTGATGTATGCTTATAGTATCTGGCATACGGTTAGGGTTCCAATAGGAGATGCGACTCCGGGGTCTCCGATTTTGTGGCCGGATTCAGTCTATAACCGGGATTATGATGAAATTAACCGGACCTTTGATAAAGCCGGAGCAGATAACTATATAGTATTTTTCCGGGGTAAGGAAGAATTCGCGGCAAAAAAACCCGAAGTACTTCAGACCCTGGAAGCCATTGATAGATTTATGGCGGAAAATATGCCGGATGTTTATGGTGGAGCTGCTTCTATTGCCCATATTGTTAAAAAGATTAATAAAGAGATGCACGACACCTCCCCGCTTTGGGAGTTTATTCCGAATGAGGAGGAGTTGTGTAGCACCATGCTTTTTATGATTCAATCGAAAAGCGTTCCTGGTGATTTAGACCGTTATGCTGACCCCAAATTTTACAATACCAATGTGCTTATGTTTTTTAAAAATCATACCGAAGATACGATCAACCGGATTCGCGAAAATATGAAGAAGTTTTTTACGATTTATCCCCAGAAATTACCTTACGGAGAATTCCTGCTTGCCGGCGGGGTTATCGGAATGGAAACCGCAGTGAATGAAGAAATTGCTGCTACTCATTTTAGAATTGATACCTATGTTTTGGTGGCAGTTTTTATAATGTGTGCGCTTTCTTTCCGTTCGCTTTTAGCGGGTGTTCTTCTTTGTATCCCTCTTCTTTTGGCTACCCTGGTTTGTTTTGCCTATATGAGTCATGCCAAAATTGGATTGACCATCAATACTCTTCCGGTTTCTGCCGTAGGGGTAGGAGTAGGAGTTAACTTCGGACTTTACATTTTCAGTCGAGTTAAAGAAGAATTGAAGTATAACCAAGGTGATTGGGTGCGGTCACTTATGGTTACCGCGCGCACTGCCTCGAAAGGGGTAGTGTATACTGCGTTGCCTTTGATTTTACCTTGTTTCTTATGGTATTATATGTCCAGTTTAAAATTCCAGGCGCAGATGGGGATGCTTTTAGCTTTGATTTTAGGGTTTAATATGTTGTGTGCCTTGGTTCTTCATCCTGCTCTTATTTACCGGCTGAAACCAAAATTTTTCTTAAAAGGTTAAGGGCGTGGGGTTGATTATGGGCTGAGGTTTGATTTAAAAACTAAAAGGAAAGGAGGTGAAGTTTAAGCAGTTTGTCTGAAAACGGGAATTAGTTGTTAATCCTAATTACAAAGGAGGCAGAAAGGAATGAAAAGATTAACATTATGCCTGGCTCTGCTGGCGATATTTTTGGCATTACCAGCATGGGCGCAAATTTATAATATTGGTGGGAAGGAAGTTACCATGGATGGTTTCTTCCGCCAGGAGTTTCTCTTTAATGTTAATAGCAATAGTGACTATAACACCAATCAGACCGGATTTCATGGTGCCTATCAGATGTGGTTGCTGGATACCAACCTTGCCTGGAATGATAACCTTGAATTTCGGGGAATCTTCCGGATGTGGGGAGATCTTGCCTATTATATGTTAGAGAATAACCATCACTGGGAACACTTTTATGGTGGTTCAGAAAGGCAGTTAGCCTGGGATACTCAGTGGGACCAGATTGTCCGTGAACTCTATGTTACCTATGCTACTGATAAGTTTTTGTTCCGGGCAGGAAAGCAGCAGATCGGTTGGGGAGAGGCGGATGGGTTAAGGCTGATGGATGTAATCAACCCGTTGGATGCCCGGAGGATGTTCCAGTTTTACGACACCGAAGGGTATGAAGAAGTCCGGATCCCTAAACTGATTATTAAGACTGAGTTTTATCCTGGAAACCTCTGGAAGTTTTATGATACCGCAGTAGAGCTTTACTGGAACCCCGGGGACATAAAGGAATTTGGTGACCTTTTACCACCCCATCTCGATGCCCATCAGAGACCGTGGGCTGAATATGCTGATAAATATGGATTTGCTCCTTTTGGTAATGTTCCTTGGCCTAATGATATGGGTAACCACTGGGGAGCGTGGGCACCGCCTACTCCTACTGCGCCAGTGCCAGTCCGGCTGTTTAAGCAGGAACGGGCGACGGCAATTGAAAATTCCGAGTTTGGAACCCGGATAAAGATAAATATCTGGAGCACCTTTATCACCCTTAATTACTGGCAGGGATTTGATACCAGTGATCATGAAATTATAAAATCTCATCTTGCTGGTGGTCTTGGGCCGGGAGGTGGTGTTTTACATATCGATGAGTTGGGATATAACCCCATCACCTTAGGGATGTTTGGGGCGCCGGTTGCGGCCTGGTTTGACCGGGTATGGCCCCGGATGCGAGTCGCTGGTTTTACCTTAAGCCGGGAGCTTTTTGGAGTTGGTCCGATGTTCTGCCAGAATGCTAACCCGGTGTTAAGGATGGAGGGTCTCTATAGCTTTGACCAGACTTTTAATACTGAAGAAAATACCTATTTGATGACAGATGCCGGTCCTCTTCCTATTTCTCTGTTTAACACCGTTAAGCGCGACCAGATCCGGTATATGGTGGGGTTTGACTGGGCGATGCAGATTCCCTGGAACCCGAAGAAATCTACTTTTGTCAGTGGTCAGTTTTTCCACATTTATACCCGGGGAAACAGCGGCCCTTACAACCTTCTTCAGCTTGCCCCTTATGACTGGGCCTGGCCGAAAAACCAGTTTTATATGACTTGGTTAATGAAGACCGAATATATGAACGAACGGGTATGCCCCTCGGTGCTTTATGTGCAGGATTTTCATACCCGGTCTTTTTGGATAAAGAGCAAACTCGACTTTAAGATTGGCGACCACTGGCGGCCCCAGATTGGTTATTTGCTTATTGGTCCTAATCAGAACCGGACGAGATATATTGCTGGTTTCCCTTATCCGGTGCGGGATAACTATGAATCTTTCGGTTTGTTCCATGATCGGGATACGGCTTGGTTGAGGATTCAATACCAGTTCTAAATTAAGTAAAAAAAATGGGCAGCGGTAGTGGTTTTATCGCTGCCCGGTTATTAAAAACATTCTGGAGGATAAAGAATATGATTAAGGAAAAAAGAATGTTATGGCTGATGACCTTAACAATTTTTTGCGTGTTCTTCATCGGCGTTACTTTTCCGGCAAATTGCTGGCAAACTAAAGACCCGCAGTTAGCGGAAGATTTTGCGAAGATGTTAGGTTTTAAGGTTAAAGATAAAGTGGGTAAGGTAGCACCTGAAATAAAGCCGGGGATGGTAATTGATGGCAACAATTACAAACAATACCCGGGATTGGTTGAGCTTTTACCCAAAAGCCTGTATGATCGCCTTGATCCAAAATCCTATGCTCCCTTAGCTCCGATCAAGGTAAAAGAGACGGATCAGTATCATCTCGGGAGACGTTATCTGGAAAACTCACTTAAATCCGCAAAAACCGCTAAAATTGCTGCCGATGGGTTAACCTTGGAAGGATATTGTGGCGGTTATCCATTCATAAACCCCAAAAACGGGGTAGAGCTTGCCCAATGGGCAAATAAACAGTATTTGGGTGATACTTTTGCGATGCGTCCGATGCGACTTCGCCTTTATGGTAAGGACAATAAACCTGAGCGGGAATTGCGGCAGCATCTAAATTGTTACCGCTTTATGTACCGGAATGACTGGGGGCCAGACTTTATTGAGCCCAATCCAGAAAAAATTGAATATATCGTTTCCGGAACATTTATTTATCCGAAAGATATTTCCGGAACCTCCTATGTCCGTAAACGCTATGTTCCCGCGGATAAGTCAGATGAGTTTCTTTTATTTGTTGCTTCGATGCGAAGAATCCGGAGGATGTCCGGCCGCGATACTCAGGATCCTTTGTTTGGTTCGGATTTAGTGTGGGATGATTATAATACCTTTTGGCAGAAACTTTCGACCAAAGATTTCCCAATGGAATATAAGATGCTACCTCCACGGGAAATGCTGCTTCCCACCTTTATTGACTATGACTGGCCAAATGACCGGGCTTCAGCTGGTTATACTGACTATAAAGTAGATGAATCGGGTGAGCAGTGCTATCTCCATTATGGGACTTGGCAGCGGCGCTGGGTTTATCCTTGTGAAATGGTCAGTAAGGACCCAAGTTATTGTTATAGCAAGAGAGTATGGGTAGCGGAACCAGAAATATGCGCAGGAGTGCAAACCGATATGTATGACCAGTCCGGACGTCTCTGGCGTTCGTGGGTGCGAGATTACAATCTTTCCCAGACCGGAGTGGGAATTATGGAAGAGTTGATTGATATTGTCGACGTCATTAATCACCATCGAACAATTCTTGATTTTAAAGGGCACAAAGACCCCCTCTGGATGGGGCCGGAGTATGCTGATGTCCGCTTTTTATCTAAGAAGGCAAAATAATCCACTCCTTCCTCCTTTTGTTTTAACAGAACGCCTTTTCATTTTAAGAAAGGGCGTTCTGCCTTTTTAAAAGAAATAATTAAGTAACCAAGCACAGTTAGGCAATATAAGAGGAGGCAATATGAATAAAGATATTTTGCGAAAGATGTTTGACAACCCACCCCCTAAAGTGGGAATTCCTGCCGCTAAAGCGATTCCTCGAATATCTCCCGGACGTGTCCCCTATTCCCACGAGGAGTTAGAAAACCATCTCCAAAAATATCTGGCAATGATTAAAGCCAAAGGAGCAGATGATGCCCGGATTATTAATTGCCGGAATATTCCTCAAGACCCGCGAGTGCTTTTAAAGTGTTCTCACCCTAAATGCCCGGGATATGGAGTAAGCGGTAGTTGTCCACCGCATTGTGGGGGAGATTTTCAGAAAGCAAAAGAATACTTGAAGGCTTATACCTGGGCAATTGTATATCGAGTCAATATACCCGCCGAAGGGCGAAAATATATTTGTGGTCCGGATTCCCTATTGTGTTATAGTACCAAGGAAGGTCGTCATCGGTTAGGCTCATTTCAGCGGTACTGTCATGGGATGGGGGATGAGGTAGAAAGTGCGGCTTTTTATGACGGACACTACTTTGCCATTAATTTGCATTTTGGTCCTTGTCTGACCAGTTTATGTGAAGAGTTTGACCATTGCCAGGAAATTAAGGCAGGAGTTTGTCGCTTTCCTACTCTGGCTAAGCCGAGTGTAGAACAGACATTTTGTATTGACCTAATTCGATTGGCTACAAATATTGGCTGGGAGCATTATATAATGGGATTCTGTCCTCAACCTCAAGATTTTCCCCCAGAATTTGTTTCTTACTTTATTGGCCTGATTTTGATAGAATAAAAAAGCTTCGGCGAAGTTTTTGGGCGGGGATTCCGGAGCTCAGCAAAATTAGTGGGTTTGCCCCTGCCTTATTTGAAGAAAACCTTTTGGAGGAGGAAGACAATGATTGATTTTAGCCTGACTGAAGAACAAAGGATGCTCCAGGAAACAGTCCGTAAATTTGCAATCAATGAAATCCGACCAGTTGCCCGGGAATTAGACCGAGCTCATGATCCGGCTGAAAGTTTTCCGTGGGATTTGATTAAAAAAGGAATGCAGCTGGGTTTGGGAACTATCCTGGTGCCAGCAAAGTATGGTGGTTATGGTGGCAGTCTGATCGACTTTGCCTTGGTAGCGGAAGAATTAGCATATGGTGATACGGGTATTGGAGATGTTTTTTGGGTTACTATGTCTTTATCAAGGCTTATTAATATTGGTGGAAATGAAGCCCAGAAAGAGAAATGGTTCAAAGCAATGGTTGAAGATGAAGCCGGGACTTTCATTATCGGTGGAGGTATGACCGAACCTTCCGGAGGATCAGAAATATTCTGCCCGCTTTCGGATCCAAAGTTTGGAGTTCGGACTACTGCCATCCGGGATGGTGACTATTATATCATTAATGGGAGGAAGTCTTTTATTACTAATGGAGGTGTAGCTAAATTATATCTTATCCTGGCCCGAACTGACAAAAATGTTCCTAATATGGAGGGATGCAGTATTTTTTTAGTTCCGGAGGGGACCCCTGGTTTGTCTTTCGGTAAAGTTGAAGAAAAGATGGGGCACCGTTTGTCAGTGGTAAGAGAAATAATTCTAGAAAATGTTCGGGTGCCAAAGGAAAATTTGCTTGGCAAAGAAGGGGAGGGATTTAAGATTCTTCTTGAGTGTTATGAAGGGAATGGAGTCGCAGCGGGAGCAAGTGCAGTAGGTTTGGCAAGGGCGGCTTATGATGTCGCCTTTCAATATGCACAGGATAGAGTTATCTGGGGGCAGCCCATTATTCAGTACGAATCAGTTGCAGCCAAGCTGGTAGATATGCGGATGAAAATAGAGGCTTCACGTGCTTTAATCTGGAAGATGGCTTGGGCAGCAGAACATCCTGAGCTTAGCCGGGGATTAAGCAAATTGGGTTCGATGGCTAAAGTTTTTCCGACCAGTTTAGTCCGGGAGATAACTATTCAGGCGATGGAAATATTAGCCGGGTATGGATTTAGTATGGAATTTCCGATTGAAAAATTTGTGCGCGATGCAATGCTTTTTCCGATTTATGATGGCACTAATGATCTTCTTAAAAGATTTATGGGATGGCGCTTAAACGAAGTGCCTTCAACTATTTTTTGATTAATTTTTAAAAGCAGGAAGGAGGTTAATAAAATGGTTTCAATGAAAGAGGCAAAGACTGGTCAGGAGATGCTGGATTCTTGGCAAGAATTGGTAGGGGAGGGAGATATTGAAGATATCAAACAAGTATTTCAAGTTTATGCTGAAAAGATGCCTGACATTTTGAAAAACTTTACTCAAAAACCATTGGTAGAATCTCTGGAGCGGGGTGTGCTTGATCCTAAAACCCGCGAGCTTGTTTTAGTAGGAATGTTAGCTGCTATGCAATGTGGACCAGGGCTGGTATTTCATATTCAAGGAGCGATAAAAGAGGGAGCAACCGAGCAAGAAATAATGGAGGTCATTTATCTTTCCTGTTATGAACACTGCAAAGTACAGGCCGCAGCTTTAGGACAAAGTGTAGCCGAAGGATTAAGAAGGGCAGCAAAAATGAAAAAATAATTCAATGATTAAAAACCCCTTTCCTTTTAAGGAAAGGGGTTTTTAATCATTGCAGTTTTATTTATTCTGCAGTCTACGATTGTTTACTTATCAGAAACCACAGTTATTTTCGCACTACCGTAGACATGGGAAAGCCCCTTGGAAGGCGTGGTAGCAGTGATGGTTGCTTCTCCGGGAGCAACGGCAGTAATTTCCCCCAAATCATCAATAAAAACTACCTTATCATTGGAAGAAGCCCAACCTACTACTTGGTCTTCAAAAAGTTCTCCCTTTTCATTAAGTACCTTTGCATTTAGCTGATGTTTTTCTCCTACTTTGAGGGTTAATTGTTCCGGCTCAACTTTTATTGCATTAAGGATGGATACTTTACATTGAACCACTGCCTTTTCATTATTAGCACTAATAGTGATAGTAGCATTGCCCGAACCCTTGGCAGTTAATAATCCCGTGTTAGAAACTTCTACTACTTCAGGATTAGAGCTTTCCCAGTGGAGTACTGCGTTAGGGACTGGTTTGTTCTCCTTATCGAGAGCAACTGCTTCGATTTGGAATGTTTCTCCTAATTTGTTTAATTCTACTGACTTAGGATTAGCATTGATCCAGCTTACCTTAGGAGAACAACCCAATATAAGTGAGAATAACAAAAAAGATAACCCAAGTGTTTTGATTTTTTTTACTTCCGCTTTAACTTTTATCATAGCTTAACTACCTCCTCAATTAGTTAATTGATATAAATTAAATTAGTATGAACTATTATATCAAAGCACCAATTGAAGTAAAGCACTTTTTTAATCTCCCCTAAGCTTTTCCTCATTTTCTTGCTCTTCTTTACACTCAATACATAAAGTGGTTACCGGCCGGGCTTTTAACCGCTCCTCAGAAATCTCCTCTCCGCACCTTTCACAAATACCAAAAGTCCCATTTTCGACCCTTTCTAAGGCTTTCTCAATTTTGGCAATTAATTTTCTTTCTCGCTCCCGGATTCGCAAAATAAAGTTACGGTCAGCCTCAAGTGAGGCGCGATCGATTGGGTCGGGGAAAGAATCCCCTTTATCACTCATAGCTTTAACCGTAATGCCAGCTTCAGCTAAAAGTTCATCGCGCTGTTTTTCAAGGAGTTTTCGAAAATATTCAAGCTTCTTTTTATCCATTCCACTTATTTATTTTAACCAACCCAGGCTTTTTGTTTTAAACCAGTTACTTACTGTAAAATGATCATTAATTATTTTAACAAAGTTAATTTTTTTTGTAAAGAATTATTTGAATTAAAGGCTTAAAGAGCGTTTAATGCTGGGCTCTTTTTGCGTCCAGTTCTTTTTAACTGTGACCCAGAGTTCCAAGTAGACTTTAGTAGATAATAATTTTTCAATCTCTTCGCGGGAAATTTTTCCGATTTTTTTCAACATACTTCCTTCTTTGCCGATAAGAATTCCTTTCTGGGATGGCTTTTCTACCCAGATATTTGCTCTTATTAAGGTTACTCCGGGCTTTATTTCTTTAAATTCTTCGATTTCAACCGCAACCGAATAGGGAATTTCCTGATGGAGGAGAAGAAAAATTTTTTCCCGGATAATTTCCGAAACCATAAATCTTTCGGTTTGGTTAGTGAATAATTCCTCCGGAAAATATTTTGGCCCTTCGGGAAGGTAATTTAGAAGGCACTTCTCCAGCTCCGGGATGCCTTCGCCTTTGAGAGCAGAAATCGGTATTATCTCAGCAAACGAGAATAATTTTCGATAAGTATCAATTAAGGTTAATAAAGTGGGTTTTTCTATCAGATCAATCTTATTAATTAACAAAAAAACTGGTTTGTTTATTTCTTTTAATTGAGGAAGGATATAATCGAAATCCTCGCTTGATTCACTTTCAATAGCATCTACCATCACCATAATAATATCGCTTTCTTGAAATGCAGCTTGAGCACTCTGGACCAGATGGAGGTTAAATTTTTTTCGGGCGCGATGAATTCCTGGGGTATCAATAAAGATTATCTGAGCTGAAGGTAAATTTTTTATCCCGAGAATTCGATGACGGGTGGTCTGAGGTTTGGGAGTAACAATAGAAACTTTTTCCCCGATGAGAGCATTAAGGAGAGTCGATTTTCCCACATTGGGAGGTCCAATAATACCAACAAACCCTGATTTAAATTTGGTATCCATTTAGTTTCCAAAGACTCGGGCAAAAATATAGTCGATATGGCGGAGATGATGTTCGAAGTTAAAAGCCTCAGTAATTTCTGAAGTGGTTAGATAATTCAGTAGCTCCGCATCTTCGCTCAAGGTTTTCTGAAAATTACTATTTTTATCTTCCCAAACTTTCATCGCATTTTTTTGGACAATCCGATATGCTTCCTCCCGGCTAAGCCCTTTTTTTATTAGCAGTAAAAGTATTGCTTCGGAAAAAATTAGCCCGCGAGATTTTTCTAAGTTTTCTCTCATTCGCTCCGGGTAGATTACCAGTTTTTCTATAATACCAGAGAACCGGTGAAGCATAAAATCAAGAAGAATAGTAGCGTCGGGAGCAATCACCCGTTCCACCGAAGAATGGCTGATGTCGCGTTCGTGCCAGAGAGCTACATTTTCCAGACTAGCTAAGGCATAGGAACGTATGAGTCGTGCCAGGCCGGTAATATTTTCGGAAAGAACTGGATTCCTTTTATGCGGCATTGCGGATGAGCCTTTTTGTCCGGGAGCAAAATATTCTTCAGCTTCCAAAACTTCGGTTCTTTGGAGGTGCCGAATTTCAAAAGAAAACTTTTCCAGTGAGCTGGCAATAAGGGCTAAGGTAAGAAAAAAATTCGCATGCCGGTCGCGTTGAATAATTTGGGTGGATATGGGGTCAGGTTTCAGGCCTAAATGTTGACATACATATTCTTCCACTTGAGGAGAGAGGTGGGCAAAAGTTCCCACTGCTCCGGAAATTTTCCCAAAACTAATATTCTCTTTTGCCTGCAAAAGCCGTTCTCGATGGCGGCGCATCTCCTCG
>Ga0315298_1005487_pt1 | contig 17990 bp, 18 predicted proteins | sample WHS_1_MG_FD_203077 | JGI IMG/M metagenome (GOLD analysis project Ga0315298, IMG submission 203077) | Extremophilic microbial mat communities from Washburn Hot Springs, YNP, Wyoming, USA - WHS_1_MG | ecosystem: Environmental > Aquatic > Thermal springs > Hot (42-90C) | place: USA: Wyoming...
GCTTAATTCAAAATGCCCCGCTTCCAGACGCGACAAGTTCAGAAAATCGTTAATCAAAGTGGTCAAGTGGTCCGTCTCACGATCAATCACGGATAGCCATTCCCGGCGCAGGTCCCCGTTGCCTCCATCCGCACCATGCAACAAGAGTTCCGTATAGGCTTTGATTGAAGTCAATGGCGCACGCAACTCATGCGATACATTGGCTATAATGTTGGACTTGAACCGGTCAATTTCCTTCAGCCTGCTCTGTTCCTCGATAACCTGCTGATACAAGCGCGCATTTTCCAGCGCAACCGCTACTTGGCTGCCAATCGTCATCGCCAAATTGATTTGATCCTGCGTGAAACGCCCCTCTGGATCAACATGGTCGAGCGCCATAATGCCTATCACATAATCCCGCGCTACCAGCGGTACAATCAACAGGCTATGGATACCAAATGGTTTAGTCCACGCCTCCGGCAAGGCAGAAATCGCAGCCCCCTGGAGAACCAGTGGCTGGCGATCTTCGATGACGCGCCTCAGAATGGGCACCTCTTCCACCTTTTGGGCATAGGTATGATAGCGAAAGCGCTCCCAAAGTTCTTTATCCGTTGCTCCAGAGGCGTATTGCGACATGAGTGGCTGGATGCGCTGGCGCTGCTCGTCGAAGAGCAGGATGCTGCAGCGGTGCACTTGACATGCTTCCGCGGTGCGTTGCGCAATCAGCTTCAACATCTGCGTGAGGTCCAACGTGGAGCTCACCGCCGTGGCGATGTCCAGCAGCACCAGCGATTCCTGCAGGCGCTGTCGCTCCGTCGGAAATTTGGCAGCGAGACGAAACCCAACGGACACCAGTATAGCAGCAACCGCCGCCATCGCCAATGCGCTGAGAATGCTCTCCTGGAGAGTTGTCCTCTGCAGGAGATAATCCGCCATCTCCCTGCCAATGATGACTACCCAGACAAGCCCTAGGATAAACCAGCGGAGCCTGCGAAGCCTTTCTCCCTCTTCTTTGAGCGCCGCCACCCTTCCCTCACCCTCAGTCTTAGACCATGAACCGCGCTTCAGTGCCATTATAGCACAAATTGTTGATAAATAAAAACTCTGCTGTTACCAAATAGATACATTTGCTCAACCCACTTATAAGGACGAAAAAGGGATGCTTGGGTTGCGCCTGCCTAGCACATGTTTTTCCCTGAACCCAGGGCCTCTGTCACCTTTTACCCGCATACATCTGCCATCCTGCACCCGCACACACTGATTCCCCTTGCACTCCGCACCCATGTGTCACCCTACACCTAGCACACCTTTGTCACCCTGCACCTAGCGCACCCTGAACGAAGTAAAGGGTCTCGCGTAACTTTAGCCGTATTTTCCCAAGTACTGCGAGATGCTTCACTTCCCCTTCGCTTTCCCTTCGCTCAGGGCAAGGCTCAGGGCGAAGGTTCAGTATGACATCGGAAGGTTTTTTCAACACCCTCCTGTAAGGCGCAGGGATAAATTGCCACATCTCAGCGACCCGTGATACAATGGCAATACAGAGTACTGCACACCGGGAAGGAAGTACATGACAGCAGAAGCGGCCAAGCCAGCTTGCTATATCGGCACCTCGGGGTGGGTTTACCCCCACTGGCGGGGGATACTCTACCCTTGGGAGTTGCCCACCAGCCAGTGGCTGAAGCACTATGCCACTCGCTTCGATACAGTCGAGGTAAACAACACCTTTTATCATCTCCCCTCGGAGCAGGCTTTCCGCTCTTGGAAGGAAGAAGCACCAGATCGTTTCCTCTATGCAGTCAAGGCAAGTCGTTATATTACGCACATGAAAAAGCTCGCCGGGGTGGAAGAAGCCCTAGCGCGTTTTCTGGAGCGCAGCCGTTTGCTAGGAGAACACCTTGGCCCTGTCCTCTATCAACTCCCACCCCGCTGGGCATGCAATCTAGAGCGGCTGCACAATTTCCTCCACTTGCTCCCTGGCGATCTGCGCCATGTCTTCGAGTTCCGCCATGCCTCATGGCTCGAGGACGCAGCATTCTCTCTGTTGGAAGAGCACGGAGTGGCCTTCTGCATCGTCAGCCTGCCGGATTTCCCATGTCTCCTGCGCGTCACGGCACCTTTTGTCTACATCCGCTTACATGGGGCTGAAGCCAAGTACGGCAGTTGTTACCGCGAAGAGGAATTACAATGGTGGGCTGAGCAAATTCTCGGTTTCCTCGCAGACGGCAATGACGTATACGTATACTTTAACAACGATGCTTTTGGCTACGCGGTGGAAAATGCACTGCGGCTTAAAGAACTTGTGGGGAACTAAAGAGGCCAGGTTTTCAGGAAACATGGCCTCTCAAATGCTACATTTCCCGCCTGCCTTCCAGTGCCTGGGCGAGCGTTACCTCATCAGCGTACTCCAAATCACCGCCAATGGGCAACCCCCGAGCTAGCCTCGTCACCCGGATGCCCAGCGGCAGAATCTGCCGGGCAATGTACATGGCAGTGGCTTCCCCTTCCAGGTTGGGGTTCGTTGCCAGAAGCACTTCGCGGACCACGCCATTCCGGACGCGCTGAACCAGTTCACGGATCTTGAGCTCTTCTGGCCCAATCCCTTCGACGGGTGAAATGGCTCCGTGGAGCACGTGGTACAAACCCTGGTATTGCCGCGTCCGTTCAATTGCCAGCACATCCAGGGGCTCTTCAACCACGCAAATCTGGGTCTGATCGCGGTCGGGGCTGCTGCAAATGGCACACGGGCTGCTTTCAGCAATGTTGAAGCACACACTGCATAAAACGGTGCGCTCCTTCACCTGACGGATCGCTTCTGCTAAGGACTGTACCTGCTCCACGGGAGCACGCAACAGGAAATAGGTCAAGCGCGAAGCAGTCTTGGGGCCAATGCCCGGCAGACGTGAAAATTCCTCGATTAGTCGCATGACCGGCTTGGGTGTTGCAGACATCACATCAATCCCGCCGCGCGTAGTGGGCCTGTGAACGACGCCATCTTCTGCTCCGCCAGTTCTCGGGATTTCCTCAAGGCTTCGTTCATCGCCGTCATGATCATATCCTGCAGCAGATCCACCGCATCAGGGTCTACAGCATCAGGATGAATGGTTACGGCGCGTACCTGCTGCTGACCATCCATGACCACCGTTACCGCTCCTCCCACGGACACGGTAACGGTCTCCTGAGCAAGTTCCTCCTGAGCCTGCATCATCTGCGCTTGTAACTGTTGCACTTGTTTCATCATCGCGCTGGTATCAGGTGAGAAGCGCATTCGGCTTCCTTTGCCCTTGCTGCCCATGCCTCGTCCTCCTTCACCGCCCTACTGGATGTCCACCACTTTGGCGCCATAGCGTTTGATCGCTTCGCTGACCACCGGGTTGTCCAACAACTTTTCGCGGCGGTCCGCTTCGTTCTGCTGTTCCCTCCCCTTGCGATCTCCTTCAAAAAGGACGCATTTCACGCGATAGGAACGCCCTGTCAGCTCCGCCAACGCCCCCTCCACGACGGTACGATGCTTCTCATCGACCATTCTCTCCTTATGGAAACTATGGTAAAAGCCCAGCGTCACCAAATCATCTTCCACCAAGACCGGTTCGCAGGATTTGAGCAACGCCTCGACGACGCGATTGCGCAGTCGGGTTGCTTGGAGCAACCTGCCCCAATTCTCTTGCAACCACGCCAAAGTGATCCCTGGAATGGCGGCACCCTCATTGGGGGATGCCACAGATGGCTCTGGGGCTTCCTCAACTGCTTCCGCCGCGGCAACCGGTGGAGGGGATACCACAACGGGTGCTGCACCCTCAACCAATGCGCTAGTTTCCTTCGCCTCCTTAGCGACTGCTTTCGCTGCGCCAGAACGCGCGGGCTGCGCAAGACCCAAGGGTTGTTCTTTTACGCCTGATGGCATGGCTCCTTCATCCCACAGCGCCGCTTCCATAAAAGCCATTTCCAAGGGCAACTGGCCATAGATACCGGTCTTGATATAGTTGGCTGCCTGGTTGAAAAGCTTGGCAATGTGCAACAAACGTCCCAAAGGGATCGCCTCAGCCAGGGCAGTCATTTCCTGGCGCATCTCATCCGTTACACTCAGCAGAGAAGCGCTGCCATTCTTCACCAAGAGCAATCCACGCAAGTACTCCAGCACTTCGCGCGTGAACTGCCGAGGTTCCACGCCGCTGTCCAACGCTTCGTTGATGAGCCTCAATCCGTTGCTGACATCCCGGGTCACAAGCGCCCGGATTATCCCGGAAATGACCTCTTCCGGGGCTGTGCCCAGCACGCGACGCACATCCTCCAGGGTGATTTCCTCCGCGCCGTAAGAAGCCAACTGATCTAGCAGGCTCTCCGCATCCCGGAAGCTGCCGGAAGCGTAGCGGGCAATGGCATCCAATGCCGCGGACTGAATACGGATGCCTTCTTGGGCACAGATACGCTCCAGTTTTTGTTTGAGGTGGGATAGGGAAACGCGCCGGAAATCAAACCTCTGACAACGAGAAAGCACAGTGAGTGGGACTTTGTGCGGTTCAGTGGTCGCTAGGATAAAGATAGCATGCGGGGGTGGCTCTTCCAAAGTTTTCAGCAGAGCGTTGAACGCCTCGTTAGTCAGCATGTGCACTTCGTCAATCACATAGACCTTGTACCGGCACTCGGTGGGTGCAAAAGCGATCTTTTCGCGTAAGTTGCGGATTTCATCAATACCACGGTTGGAGGCGGCATCCATTTCAATCAAATCTAAGGAACGCCCTTCGTTCAGGCTCTGGCAGATGGCACAGCGATTGCACGGTTCGCCATCTTGCAGATCTAAGCAGTTTACCGCCTTGGCTAAAACCCGCGCCGTAGTCGTCTTCCCCGTGCCCCTGGGACCAGAGAATAGGTAGGCATGCGCAATGCGGCCAGCACGCAACGCATTGCGCAAGGTCTGTGTAACGTGCTCCTGTCCGATGATCTCAGCAAATGTTTGTGAGCGCCATCTGCGGTATAGTGCCTGTGCGGCCATTTCCCCTCCTTCCATGCTAAGGATAGTTTAACACGGATAGGAAAGAAATGCAAGCGCTTTTGGACTTTTACAATGGATATGTTATACTATGCCAAGTTTCAGCCAGGCTGTTCATGCCGCTTCTATTGCCTTCAGGCAGACAGCCCAACCAATCGCTTGTAACAAGTTGTACCCATTTGGGAGGTGAAATGTTACGGAATATCGGCCCAATTGAATTGCTGATCATCCTGGTAATCGTTATCCTTATCTTCGGCGTAGGACGGGTGAGCGAGATCGGCGCTGCACTGGGCAAGAGCATTCGTGAGTTCCGTCGGGAAATCCGCAAATCGGAAGAAGAGCCTGAGACAAAGGAAAAGGATACCCAGGGGGAAAAGGGTACCCAAGAGGAAGAGTAAAAAGCCAGTCCTAGAGAAACTGGGCGAGGTACGCCTCAACCTCATCCGCCAATGCCCCACGACGGCGGATCAGTGGCGGGAACACCGTTACATCCACCACCGTGGAAGGGATTCCGCCTGGGCAACGACCCGCATCGAGAATCAGAGCCACTTGGTCACCAAAGATGGCTTGTGCTTCTTCAGCAGTTACCGCTTCGGGTTGTCCAGATAGGTTGGCGCTGGTCGCAGCCAGAGGTGCACCTAGTGTCCTGATGAGCTGCAAGGCAACCTCATGCCCCGGAATGCGCACCGCGACAGAGTTACCACCAGCCACGAGTATATCTAATACTGCAGCAGCCCTTGGCAACACGAGTGTCACCGGGCCTGGCCAGAAACGCTCTGCGAGGCGCCAGGCGATGGGTGGTATGTCAACAGCCACCATTGTGACATCTTCTACCCGGGCGAGCAACAGCGGGATAGCTTTCTGGAATTCCCGCCCTTTTAAGGCAAACAATCTCTCGATAGCCGACGCCATGAAACCATGCGCACCTAGACCATACACCGTGTCAGTAGGGAAAACAACCACTTGCCCTGCACGCAACAGGGCCACTGCCTGCTCTATGCTGTTTCGTTTGTTGGCAGACAATACAGGCATATCCAGTCCTTACGTCTGAATGCGTACGATCCGATCTAGCCCCGCATAGTCCTGGAACAACTCTACCTGGGCAGCAGGATAGCATTGCGCCGCAAACGTCATCACTTCTTTTCCTTGGCCAGCACCTATCTCGAGCAACATCGCTCCGCCCGGCAAGAGCCACGGCCCAGCCTGGGTCAACAGCCGCCGAATCTGCGCCAAGCCATCTGGCCCCCCATCCAGAGCAACAAGGGGTTCATAGTCAACCACATCGGGCGCAGCGGTAGCCAAATAGCCTGTGGAAACGTAGGGTAAATTGGCGACGATAAGATGTACCGGCTCAGGCAGGGGCTGGAGCAAATCCCCTTGTAGCAAATGCACTCGCTGCGACAATCCATAGCGCGAGATATTACAAGCTGCTACCTCCAACGCTTCGGCAAAGGCATCCGTTGCGTAGACCATGGCATGGGGCAGATGCATCGCCAAACTGATGGCAATCACGCCACTGCCCGTGCCTACATCGGCTAGGATCAGCGGCTGCTTCCCCGTCACCAAATGCACGGCTGTTTCCAACGCTCGCTCCACCAGCAATTCGGTCTCAGGACGAGGGATAAGGACCCGGCGATCCACCATGAAATCCAGGCCGTAAAATTCCCGGTGCCCTGTAATATACGGCACTGGTTCCCGACGATACCGGCGTTCCACAAACGCTTGGAAAGCCTGTTGTTGCGCAGGCGTCAACTCAAACTCTGGCCTAGCATAGAGGCCAGCCCGTTGCCAACCCAACACATGTGCCAATAACACTTCAGCATCGAGACGGGGAGAGGGGACGCCCGCTTCGGATAGGGCGGATGTAGCCCACAGGAGCACCTGCTGCACGGAAGCGGCATGCTCCGGCACGCTGCCAGGAGTGAAACGGTCATTACGCGATGCCTGCAACACGGAGTTTCTCCGCCTGTTCTGCCGTGATGAGCTGCTCAATGAACTCGTCCAATTCACCAGCCAGCACCTCTTCGAGGCGGTAGCTGGAAAAGTTAATACGGTGGTCAGTGACCCGATTCTGCGGAAAGTTATAGGTGCGGACTTTTTCGCTGCGCTCCCCCGTGCCCACTTGGGAACGGCGCTCGGCATCCACTTTTTCCTCAAGCGCTCGCCGCTCCATATCGTACAGTCGTGCGCGTAGGATAGACAGAGCACGCATTTTGTTCTGCAACTGGGACCGTTCATCCTGGCAAGAGACAACAATGCCAGTGGGCAAATGGGTGATGCGCACTGCAGAGTCCGTAGTATTCACGCTTTGCCCACCATGCCCACTCGAGCGGAAGACCTCGATACGCAGGTCTTCCGGTTTGATGTCTACATCTACTTCATCTGCTTCGGGCAGAACGGCTACCGTTGCCGTAGAGGTATGAATGCGCCCACTTGCTTCTGTGACGGGCACTCGCTGCACCCGATGAACGCCGCTTTCGTGCTTCAATCGGGAATAGGCGCCTTTGCCTTGCACCTCAAAGATCACCTCTTTGAATCCCCCGATGCCCGTTACATTTGCGCTCAGCAGTTCTGTTTTCCAACCATGTGCCTCTGCATAGCGCACGTACATGCGGTACAGATCGGCGGCGAACAGCGCTGCCTCCTCGCCCCCTGTGCCAGCACGGATCTCCATAATCACATTGCGCTCATCATTGGGATCCTTGGGCAACAGGAGCACGCGCAATTTTTGCTGCAGTTCGTTCTCCTGGGCTTCGAGACGCTCTATCTCCTGCTTGACCAGGTCGCGCATGTCGTCATCTAGCTCATCTTCCAACATGCTCCTGGTCTTATCCAATTCCTCTCTCACTTTTTTTGCGCTGCGGTACGTCTCTACCAGTTCCGCCAGTTCTGCCCGCTCCTGGGCATACTCTCGCAGCCGGTTATAATCCGTGGCCACCTCAGGATCAGCCAACAGGCGTTCCAATTCCTCGTAACGATCTTCGATTTGTTCAAGTTTCTCCAAAATAGATACCGTAGTCATCTTTCTCCCAAAATCAAAAGAAAACCCCTTGAGCGGGGCGATTGTGTAGTGTACTATTTATCATTATACAATGGGAGCCGAGCATTGGCAAATGCGGTGCAGAGTTTGTTGGCGTATTTGCCGTATCGCTGTACATTGAGTAAGCTTGCGCCATGCAGGCTCACATCGCTTGTGCCAGTTGTATTATTGAGGACTTGCGCGGCGCCCTAGAGACAACCGTGGTGGATGAAACAAAGCGCTTGGCTATCATACGCGAAGCAATGGCTTGGCTGGGTCAAGAGTTCGACCAGCAGCACATCCCGTCTTTTTACATCACCCGCGTCCATCGCTTGCTGAAACAGCGCACCGGGCTGGAGATGCCCTTCCGTAGCCTGCGGCAACAATGCAATGAAGCGGGTTTAGTCGTTCGCCAGCAAGTTGCACAGGAATTGGCGCATATCAGGGACAACACAGAGCGCCTGCGTTGGCTAGCCTTATGGGCTATCGCGGGTAACCACCTCGATTTCCGCACCGTAGGCACCGGCTACCATCTGGCAGCAGAAGAAATCACCGCCTCGCTGGCTGCCGTGGTTGCTGAAGGATTGGCCATAGACCACATACCAGCCCTGCTACCATCGCTGCGCCAAGACTGCCACGTGCTCTACCTAGCTGATAACGTCGGAGAGATCGCCTTGGACACCCTTTTGGTCGCAGAACTCCAACGTTATGGCTGCCAGGTGACCGTGGCGGTCAAGGGTGGTCCCATCACAAGCGACGCCGTGTGGGAAGATGCGCAAAGCGTGGGTATGGACAAGCTCGCCCCGGTGATCCTGACTGGCCCGGATACATTGGGCTTACCTCTGGATGAGATGTCCACAGACCTACGCAGAGAACTGGAACGAGCCCAGGTCATTATCAGCAAGGGGCAAGCCAATTACTACGCTTGTTCTGAACTGGCGCGGGACTACGGGGGAGTTTTCTTCTGCTTGCTGCGCACCAAATGCCCTGTTGCAGCACAAAGCATGGGATTGGACCAGGCACGGGCAAATGTGGCTCTCCAGTTACCACTGAGAAGGGACTAAAGGCATTGCTGTACTCCTCGCAGCAGGCAATGCGGCATCGCTGCAATATACTCAGGACATTGCCATTTGCTGAAAGCCGCTTTTATGGCTATGATGTACAAGCGTGATGAGCGAGATTGAGCGAGTGATCCTGATTGTCCTAGATAGTGTGGGGATTGGTGCATTGCCCGATGCCCACCTGTATGGCGATGAAGGCTCAGATACCCTGGGGAATATGGCGCGGGAATTGGGAGGCCTTCACCTGCCTCACTTTCAAAAGCTGGGGCTAGGCAACATCCATCCTATCCTGGGCGTGCCCGCCGCCGTGTCTCCTCTAGCCGCCTATGGGCGCATGGCAGAGGCATCGGCTGGCAAGGACACGACTATTGGCCATTGGGAAATCGCTGGGGTAATCTCCCGCTACCCAATGCCGACTTATCCACACGGATTTCCCGAGGAACTGATTGCGGAATACGAGCGGCGCATCGGGCGCAAGGTCTTGGGCAACTATCCCGCTTCTGGCACCGTCATTATCGAGGAACTCGGGCCTGAACACATGCGCACTGGCTACCCCATCGTCTACACCAGTGCGGACAGTGTCTTTCAGGTCGCCGCTCATGAGGAAATCATCCCAGTGGAAGAACTCTATCGCATTTGTCGCATTGCACGCGAAATGCTCACAGGCGAGCACAATGTGGGGCGGGTCATTGCACGCCCCTTCATTGGCCAACCAGGGGCTTTTCAGCGCACGGACAGACGCCGTGATTTCTCCGCCGCACCGCCGGAGCCAACCTTGCTGGACCACATCGTGCAAGCCGGCAAAACAGTGTGGGCAGTGGGGAAAATCGAGGACATCTTTGCCGGGCAAGGCATTACCCACGCAGTTCACACTCATGACAACATGGATGGCGTGGACAAAACCTTGGAGGCGATGGCAAAAGCAGGCCCTGGCTTGATCTTCACCAACCTGGTAGATTTCGACATGGTCTATGGACACCGCAACAATGTACAAGGCTATGCTGCAGCCTTACAGGACGTGGACGCACGTGTGCCAGAACTGATGGCTGCGCTACGGCGGGAGGACGTGCTGATCTTCACTGCTGACCATGGCTGTGATCCAACCACGCCCAGCACCGATCATTCCAGGGAGTACGTGCCGCTGCTTGTTTATGGTGAACAAATTCAGGCAGGAGTCAACTTGGGCACACGTGACACCTTTGCCGATGTAGGAGCCACTATCGCGGACTGGCTAGGTGTCCAACCGCCCAAGAATGGGCAGAGCATGGCCAAGGAACTGCAAAAGCGGCGCTAAAGACTGAGGCAACTGAAGGAGGGACAATGGTGGTCAATTTCTTTATCAAGCTACCGCTCTTCCTGGCGTATTTACTGGGAGCAGCGCTCACCGGGGCACTGGTGATAAAGCGGAGAAACGTCAGCAGTGCCCTTGCTTTCCTCGGTTTCATGCTCCTTGTCGCCGTGCAAGCAGTATGGAATTTCACCACGCCATTTACCATGCGATTGTCTGGACGAGGCGTACCACTGACAAGAGCAGCACTGATCTCCACCTTTGCTGCCTTTGTCCTTAACCTGATCGCGGCTGTCGCTGTGTTATGCATCGTTGGCGCTATCGCTATGGCAACTAGGAATAAGAGCCAGTCGTGAGAACCAGCGAGTTCGATTATTTCCTCCCGCCAGAATTCATTGCTCAGACTCCTATTGAGCCACGCGATGCTTCTCGCCTGCTTGTATTGCACCGCAGCGATGGGCATATCCAACACCGCCATTTTCGAGATATTACCTCTTATCTACGCAAGGGTGACTTGTTGGTGGCCAATGACAGCCGCGTGATCCCCGCACGGCTATTCGGACATAAGATACCCACTGGTGGCAAGGTGGAACTGCTGCTTATCAAAAAGCGCGATGATGGAAACTGGGACGTGTTGCTGAAGCCTGGCCGCCGGGTGAAGCCCGGGACTGTGCTCGCCATTCATTCCATCACCGGAACAAACGCTGAAGCAAGCACGATTCATCCCGCGCCAGAAATGACTGCCCGCGTTTTGGCTTCCACTGAGGGAGGCGGTAGAGTTATCTCGTTTTCGCAACCTATTGAGCCTTTGCTTGACCGTATTGGCATGATCCCATTGCCTCCATACATCCACGCTCCACTGGAAAACCCAGAGCGTTACCAGACCGTTTACGCACGGGTGCGCGGCTCCGTCGCCGCGCCAACGGCCGGCCTGCACTTTACGCCTGAATTAGTGCAACAATTGCAACAACAAGGGGTAGAATTTGCTTTTGTTACCCTGCATATCAGCATGGACACTTTCCGGCCAGTGCATGAAACAAACGTTGAAGAGCACCGCATGTACAGCGAATACTGCGAAATGCCAAGGGAAACCTGCGAAGCTATCAACTGCGCACGCCGAGAAGGACGGCGCGTCATCGCCATCGGCACAACGACTGTGCGCGTGCTTGAAACTGCTGCTTTGCGCTTGCAAGCTGGGGAAACTGCGCTCAAGCCTTTCACCGGCTACACGGACCTGTTTATCTACCCAGGGTTCCAATTCCGCGTAGTTGACGCCATGGTCACTAACTTCCACCTGCCTCGTTCGACACTGCTGATGCTCGTCGCTGCCTTTGCCGGCAAAGACCTTATTGACCGTGCCTACCAGGAAGCCATCCGCGAACGCTATCGTTTTTACAGCTTTGGCGACGCGATGCTGATTTTGTGAGCAGTCTATGACCTACGGAGAGAAAAACGAGAAGAATATACGCATAACCAGCGAACTGGCTATCCCACTTTCTGAACTGGAGTTTCGCTTCTCACGCAGCGGGGGTCCAGGTGGGCAGAGAGTGAACCGGCGTGAGACGCGTGTAGAACTGCTTTTTGACGTGCAGCACTCGCCTAGCCTGAACGAAGCACAACGAATGCGTCTGCTTAACCGTTTGGCGAGCCACATAGATAGTGAGGGCATCCTCCGCATTGTCGCCACAACCTATCGCAGCCAGCTTCGCAATCGAGAAGAAGCACTGGAACGGTTTGTCCAGCTAATACGACGGGGGCTGTACGTACCGAGACGACGTCTCTCCACCAGGCCCTCCACACAAAGCGTACAGCAACGCCTCGAACAGAAACGAAGACGGGGGCAAATCAAAGCACTGCGCAAGCGTATCCCGTTGGATACCAACGAATGACCTCCTGCTTCATTTGACTGTAATCACCTCTTGTGCTATTCTTTCGCGAGGTGCGCAGCGAGAGAGCGATCAGCACAGTGGGCTTGCCGCAGACAAGAAACTCGTGAGTGACCGTTGGGAGAGCCACTCTAATCGCTGATCGTTCACTAAGCACACAACGGACAACAAGGGGAGCAGAAGATGCCGCGATACTTTGTCGTCGTAGCGGGCAATATAGGCGCAGGAAAAACATCCTTGACCAAGCTCATGGCTGCTCGCCTGGGCTGGGATGCTTTTTACGAATCGGTGGATGACAACCCTTATCTGGCTGATTTTTACAAGGACATGCGCAAATGGAGTTTTCATTTGCAGATCTTTTTCCTTGGCCACCGCGCCAAAATCCACCGCTATCTAAGCACAGAGCATCCTAACTCAAGCATTCTGGACCGCAGTATCTATGAAGATGCTGAGATATTCGTGCGTGCTCTGCACACATTGAACCACCTGGATGAACGGGACCTGAAAGCCTATCGCAGTGTCTATGAAGAGGTGATTCGCAACCTGCCAGCGCCCCATTTGTTGGTCTATCTGCGTGCCACGGTGCCGACATTGATGGCACGCATTCGCCAACGCAGCCGGGAAATTGAAGCCGGCATCACGGCGGACTACCTGGCTTTGCTCAACTCGTTCTACGAAGAATGGCTGCAGCACTTTGACCTATGCCCAGTGCTGACTATACCAAGCGATGAACTGGATTTTGTCAAGCACGATCACCATCTGACCATTATTACCAACCGTGTCCTGGACAGACTAAAAGGGAAAGAGGAAATCACTTTTCAATAACGGGTCAGGGCACTAGACCAATTTGCATCTTATGAAAAGCTATGCTAAAATAAATTGGTAGATTGGAATATGCAAGTCAACTATTAGGTCTGAATGAAGGAGTGTAACATGTTGAAGAGAATAGAAGAATATCTCACCTCATTGGAAGTGGAAAAGGGCTATTCAGAGAACACCCGCGTCGCTTACAAAAACGATTTGCGGCAATTCATGGAGTTCCTGCAAACCCGCGCAGAGCCCAAAGTGACAAGCTGGGACGACGTTACGAAAGATCACTTGGTAACCTATATCCTCAATTTGAAGTCGGATCGGGAATATGCCTCTACCACAGTGGCGAGAAAGATAGCTGCCATCAAGTCCTTCTTCCACTTTCTGGTAGCCGATGGGCTGATCAAAGACGATCCCACCGCGACATTGGACTCTCCACGCATAAAAAAGTATCTGCCCCGCGCAATTTCTCAGCAAGATGTCGAGAAATTGCTGGAGGCAGCGAGCAAATCGGATGCCCCTAGAGCCCTCCGCGATCGCGCTATCCTCGAGTTGTTGTATGCCACAGGCATGAGAGTGAGCGAACTCGTGGCTCTGAACGTAGGGGATGTGGACCTAGCCTCAGCAAGCGTCCGCTGCTTTGGCAAGGGGGGCAAAGAGCGAGTGATCCCCGTTTACGAACGCGCTGTACAAGCCCTTGACGAGTATCTAAACAAAGGCCGCCCCCAACTTGTGCGCGACCCAGAGCAAAAAGCGCTCTTCTTGAACCAGCGTGGGATGCGCCTGACCAGGCAAGGGCTATGGCTGATCGTCAAGGGCTATGTCAAAGAGGCTGGCATCCAAGCGCAGGTCACCCCGCACACTTTACGCCATTCCTTCGCGACTCACATGCTGCGTGGCGGTGCGGACTTGCGCAACGTCCAGGAACTCCTGGGTCATGCCAACATCGCTACGACACAGGTATACACACAAGTCAGCAACGAGCGGCTGCGCGAAGTGTACGATGAAGCCCATCCACGCGCCAAGTAGAAACAATGCAAAAGCCCTTCTCTAAAACGGAGATCAGCGAGGCGGTAGCATATATTGCTGGGAGAGCCAGCCTGCAACCCCGTGTAGGAATTATTCTGGGATCAGGGCTGGCCTCCCTAGCTGATGAAGTTGCGCAGCCTGTGCGCATCCCATATTCGGAGATACCCCATTTTGTTTCCACTACGGTAGAGGGACATCCTGGCGAGCTGGTAGTTGGTTGGCTACAGGACTGCCCAGTATTCTTGATGCGCGGTCGGTTTCACTATTATGAAGGCTACTCCATGCAGGAGGTGACTTTCCCCATTCGAGTCATGTGGGGCATGGGGATAAAATATCTCATTGTAACCAATGCTGCAGGCGGTTTGAACCCCTCGTTCCGCCCTGGCGATCTCATGCTTATCACCGACCATATCGGCCTGACCAACATGGTGGGCCTCAACCCATTACGCGGCCCCAATGATCCAGAGATTGGCCCACGCTTTCCGGATATGTCCCAAGCCTATGACCCTACCTTGCGCGAATTAGCACTGCAAGCAGCCACAGACTTGGGCATCCCTCTGCATCAAGGAGTGTATATCATGCTGAGTGGCCCCAGTTATGAGACCCCAGCCGATTTGCGCTTCCTGCGTCTCATCGGCGCGGATGCGGTGGGCATGTCCACAGTGCCGGAGGTTACCGTAGCACATCACGCAGGCATCCGTGTGCTGGCTATTTCAGGCATCAGCAATGTCGCTGTCATGGGACCAGGTACGGCTACGGTCAGCCATGAAGAAGTCCTTGCTGCAGGACAAACCATAGTAGCAAAACTGAGCCCGCTCATTAAGGAGATTCTCCGCAGGCTGGAACAAAATTTGGCCTAGAACCAGTCTTATTAGTAACGTTCTGGAGCTACGGACAGAGAGCAACACGCTATGCTGCAAGCCATAGACCATTGGAACCACAAAGGCGCCCAAAGATGATGCTCATAAAAGTTCTTTCTCTGATCAAAGCCTATTCGCTCTGGATATATATCGCAGGCTTCTTGGCTGCCTTGCTTAGCCTGCGCGAACTCCGCAAAGCGCAAAAAGACAAACAAGAAACCATTTTTACCTTGGAGAAAGAACTGGCTTCAGCTCGTGAGAACCGGGCACGCACCTCTCTGATACTCGCCAGTGCTTTACTGGTCGTCTTGACTTTGCTGATGTTCGTAGTTATTCCTGCCCAACCGATACCCGTAGCACAGGAACCTACTCCGACCTCGCTGCTGGTCATTGAATTGCCAACCAGCACACCCGCTCCACCGACTCCGACGATGACCCGTATCCCCACACGTCCAAGGCCTACGCCCTTGCCGCCAACGCCAACCGCCACCGCCACCCCGATGCCACCACCACCTTGCCCTCAACCTGGTGTCCAGATCACCTCTCCCCGGATGAATCAAGTCATTTCCGGTCAAGTAACCATCCTGGGTACAGCGCAAATCGATCGCTTTCAATTCTATAAACTGGAATATGGCATAGGCGAAAATCCAGCGCAATGGCACAGCATTGGCGAGATAAATCGTACTCCTGTGGTTAATGGGGTGCTCGGCGTCTGGAATACGACGGGATTCCCCAGCGGAGTCTTTACACTCCGCCTAACGGTAGTGGATATCACGGGCAATTTCCCCCCGCCCTGCGATGTACGGGTCATGATCCAATAGAATCTGCACGCAACGCATGAAATCGGCCAGTGGAACCATTGGCCGATTTGTTTTTCCTTGACCTACACCAAAGAGCCTCTTGGCGATGCGCCTATATTTTGCTACAATACCGCCATAGCACGACATCGCTACTCTCTGGAGGCCAGTCACTATGAGGAAAAAATTCACGCTGTTCATCATGCTCGCCTTGCTGCTCTTCTTTTTTGTACCCCACAAGTTGCAAGGGCGTACACCTCAGGCTGCCTATGGGATAGGGCACTCAGCGCTCGGCTTTGTTCCCTGGGATGGCGCAATGCCACCCAAGGGCAATCCGAAAATAACCTCCACTCTTTACCAGCTCATTCGCCTTGCCAGCAATGGAGATTGGGCTCAAGTCCAGCGCTATGCCAACCATTGGGGACTGAGGATCGAGAACCAGCAAATCCGTGTCGTGCTGGAAGTCAAGTCTGATGCTCTGGCTGCCTTTGACCTCTTAGCCAGGGAGATGGGCCTCCAGGTAGAAGCCATATACCGCGACCATGTACAGGTCTTGGCTCCAGTTACCTCGCTGCTGCACCTCGCTGACCAGCCGTGGGTGCATCGCGTGCGCCTGCCGTACTATCCATTGCCCTTGGCTGTGACCAGTGAAGGAGTCGCGATTACCGCTGCGAATACGTGGCATGCCGCGGGCCTTGTGGGCAACGGTGTAAAGGTCGCCGTGATTGACCTGGGTTTTCAAAACTATACCGCCCTCCAGGCTAGCGGGGAACTGCCGATGAATCTGGTTGCACGTAGTTTTCGCAGCGATGGGGACATCGAAGCGGGCCAAGTGCACGGCAGTGCCTGCGCTGAGATCATCTACGATATGGCTCCCGGTGCTCAATTATATTTGCTGAACTTTGAGACAGATGTCGAATTCGGCAACGCCGTGGACTATGCTATCGCGCAGGGAGTAAAGGTTATTTCTTGCTCTATAGGCTGGCTTGGAGCTGGGCCTTTCGACGGCACTGGGCCTATCTGCGACATCGTCAACCATGCTCGCGACCATGGCGTCTTCTGGGCACAAGCAGCCGGAAATGCCGCCAACAAGCATTGGGAAGGCCCTTGGTATGATCCCGATGGGAACGGGCGGCATAACTTTAGTCTTAGTGACGAAACCCAATCCTTCACCGCAGCAGCATACTCGACCATCCAAGCCAATCTGGTATGGAATGATCCCTGGGGAGCCTCGAGCAACGACTACGATCTCTATCTCTACGATGCGAATAACCAACTGGTAGCGAGTTCCACAGACTGGCAAAATGGGGACGATTTCCCCAGCGAGTTCATTTATTATAACGTGGGACCTGCTGGCGGTACCTATCACCTGGTGATCCAACGTTATTCTGCTACCGGCGTGTCCCAATTGGAACTTTATTCCTTCCAGCAGGTCTTTGAATACCGGGTGCCAACGAGTAGCCTGATCATACCTGCTGACGCAGGAGGAGCAGTAGCCACAGGGGCTACCTACTGGCTAACGGATGCCCTAGAATCGTTCAGTTCTCGAGGGCCAACGAATGACGGCCGCTCAAAACCCGAGTTCACTGCTCCGGATGGGGTTTCCTCAGCAGCCTATGGAGGCTCTTTCTTCGGCACCTCGGCAGCAGCACCGCATTTGGCAGGGGCAGCCGCTCTGGTCCGGGGTATCTATCCAAGCTACAATGTAACAGACACACTGACCTTCTTGGCGCAGCGCGCTGTTGACCGTGGTATTGTCGGGCGTGACAATGAGTACGGCTACGGCCGCATCTCCTTAGGAGCCGTACCCAGCACGCCTACTCCTACCGTTACTGCTACAACCACACCAACGCTTACTCCCACAGTGCCCACCCCCTCGCCAACGCCAACAGCTTCTGTTACGCCTACCCGTACCTTTACCCCGACACCCACGTTGACGCCCGGTGGCGCGACTACCATCACCCTGCAATACGGCCTCAATGGCTATACCGACGCCGAGGATACCTACATCTACCAGTATGAGCCAGACAAAACCAACTCCTCCGCTTCCCTGCTCAAAGTCGGCTACAAACAGCAGAACGCTGCCCTGCTGCGCTTCGACCTGTCCCCCATCCCACCCAACGCCTCCATCACCCAAGCCACCCTCTACCTCTACGCCGCCGGCTGGAGCGGAGCGGACATCTCCTTCGCCGCCTATGCCATCAGCCGCACCGTCTCCCTCAACCAAACCACCTGGAACCAGGCTCAAACCGGCAACCCCTGGGACTCCCCAGG
>Ga0315298_1005488_pt1 | contig 17988 bp, 16 predicted proteins | sample WHS_1_MG_FD_203077 | JGI IMG/M metagenome (GOLD analysis project Ga0315298, IMG submission 203077) | Extremophilic microbial mat communities from Washburn Hot Springs, YNP, Wyoming, USA - WHS_1_MG | ecosystem: Environmental > Aquatic > Thermal springs > Hot (42-90C) | place: USA: Wyoming...
TAGGAGCGCTCACCCTGCGCCGGCTGGCTGAGATCAGCCCCGAAGCCCTGGCGACTGGCGTAATAGACCTGGCACGCCGTCTGGGTGGTGAAGTTACCGTTGCGCAGGTACAGGCAGAGTTCCGTATCCCCAGCGCATTAGCGCTCAGCACGCTCGAAAAACTGCGCGGGCGCGGGGAATGCCAGCGTGAGCAACGCACTGACCACGACGTATACGTCTTCAAGAGCGTTATGCCAGCCAAAGCCATCAAGCGCTGTCCGTACTGCGGCAGCGAATTCGCGGTCAAGAGCGCTCTGCGCGAGTGCCCTAACTGCGGTGCCATGTTGGAGATTGTCAAGGAATAGACTAGAGGTTTGAAAAATCGGTTTCCTACAGCAATCTGGTTGGCTTGTCTGCTTGCCCTGTTTCTCGCGTTTGGGGCAGTAGCAAGCTGGCTATGGCTCAAGCATACTCGCCGTACGGCTACGCCCCAGATACCCGCGGTGTCGCCCGCATGGATTGAACTGCGACGCGACGCCACGGTTTCCCTGAGCGCTGCCAAAATGCCATGGGTCAACGTGTATATTCCTCCCGCTGACCCCTATGACCTAGCCCGGCGGCTGCGCCATATCCCTGGCCCCTTCCCTTTGCCAACGCCTGCCTCACCTACCCCATATGCCGTGGGAGACCGTGAAACATTTTGGGTGCTCAACCTCGACACAGCGGAAAGCTTCCCCATCAGCGCTACACTCTGCGATATCAGCCCGCACCTGTACATGTGGGTACAGGATGATGTCTCTGTCCCTCAGGATGCCTTAGAGCGGTCTGCGCTAGCCTTTGAAGAACGCATCTACCCCACTGTACGGCACTACTTCGGCACAGAACCCAGCCCAGGCGTTGACAACGACGTGCGCCTGACTGTGCTGAACGCATATTTCCCCGGTGCCGCTGGCTATTTCTCCAGCAGCGACCAATACCCTTCGACCGTGATCACTACTAGCAATGAGCGCGAGATGTTCTACATCAACTTGGCTAGCGAATACCCTGGCACCCCGTCCTATGAAGCCACGCTAGCCCACGAATTTCAGCACATGGTGCACTGGTTTGCCGATCCGAACGAGGATGCCTGGGTTACCGAAGGCGCCTCAGAACTAGCCATGTACCTGTGCGGATACCAGGGCTATCACCGCAGCCGCCTATTTTCCCGCAACCCCGACATACAGTTGAACGATTGGGATTCAGATGTGGGTGCTACTGCGGCGCATTATGGCGCTTCCTTCCTGTTCATGGCATACTTCACGGAACGCTTTGGCCCTCAGGTGGTCAGAGAACTGGTGTCAAAGGTGGAGAATGGCATCGCCGGCTTTGATGCAGTGTTACAGGCGCACCCCATTGCCCCTGCAAAATCAGATACGTCAGCACAAAGCCTATCCTTCGATGACCTATTTGCCGACTGGGTAGTGGCGAACTATCTGGACGGGGAAAGCAGTTACCCGCTCACCAGCCCTTATGCCTATCAGGCACTGGAGGTGCAAGTGCAGCCTGAACGGGTCATTTCCAGTTACCCCGCAAAAGGGGATGGCGACGTACACCAGTACGCCGCCGATTACCTCGTGCTGGAACCATCCGGGCAGGACTTGCGTTTGGATCTCACCCTGAGCACCACCACCAGATGGATCCCTAATCAGGCGCACAGTGGACGCTATCAATGGTGGTCTAACCGTGGGGACTGTAGCGATATGACCCTTACGCGTGCCTTTGACCTGCGCGGTTTGAAAGAAGCCTCCTTACAGGTATGGCTGTGGTATGACATTGAGGAAGGCTGGGACTATGCTTACGTCGAAGTCTCTACAGATGGCGGCATGACCTGGCATATCCTGCCAGGCAGGTATACCACTGCCGAAAATCCCAGCGGCTACAGTTATGGACCTGGCTATACCGGCATATCCACCACGGACCCCACAATATCTGAAAACGCCGCGTGGATAGAGGAAACCTTTGACCTCTCGCCCTTCGCAGGACAGCAAGTGCTCATCCGCTTTGAATACGTAACCGACGAGTCGGTCAATCGCGCCGGCTTGTGCATCGATGACATCCGCATCCCTGAACTGGGCTATGTCCATGACGTGGAGGAAGGCGAGGATGGATGGGTGGCACAAGGCTTCGTGCGCACGGATAATGTCCTGCCTCAACGTTACATGATCCAGTTGCTCCACCTGGCAGACCGGATCACGATCGAACGGGTATTCCTGGAGCAGGAACAATGCACCACCCTAATGATCGCCGGATCCCATCCACACATACGCAAAGTAGTGGTGATCATTTCCGCACTGACTCCGGGTAGCACCGAACCCGCCAGTTACCACTATGAAATATATCCCGTGAAATAAAAAGCCCGGCACACATGCGCCGGGCTGACAAAGCGCCTACACGGTGGTTAGCCAGCACCGCCCCCACCGCCTCCACCGCCACCGCCGCCACCGCCACTCCAGCCACCACTCCGGCCACCACTACCAGAGCTACGTGGCGCACTAGCCAATGTGCTGGAGGCAGAATTCAGCATACTGAAGAGGCCATCGCTCATGCTCTGTAAGGAGGACATCATACTGTCACTGGCGCCTTGCAGGGACGGCAGCCCTGTTCCCCCTTTGCCCATGTCTGGTAGACCCTGTCCTACCCCAGAAGGCTGGCTGGCCCTTCCACCCCTGTTGACAACCACAGGGCGATAGGGATGATACCAGGTTGGTCCTGGTGCGTCTACTTTGGCAAATCTAGCTACCCACTCCCGTTCTAGTCCAAAGACAATCGCGTACGCCAAATACTTTTCAAAAATTTCCTTCGCTTGCGCGAGATCGGTATATTTTTCAATGTCTTTCAGGTAACGCTGAAAGGCGCGCCAACTGGCTGCAGCCTGTGCTCCCTTCTCTGTCTTCCGTGGCATGACCTATGCCATGACAACCAGGATAGGGCCAAGCAGTAAGATACCAAGACCGGGACAGAATGCCGTATCAGCGTAGGTGTGCAAAAACATGCCAGCAAAAAGGGCAATCAGGATTCCCCCCGCAAGCAAAACCCCACCCAAAACTATATATAGGCTCCGCGTCTTCTCCGGGCTGCGCGGGAAAAGCCCCTCTTTCACCACTTCTTTGTACATCTGCGCTGTGATCTCGGGCAAAGCAGAGTAGAACTTGTTCCTGAGCTCAGAAAGGCGTACCTGTCGCCCCCGACCACGGAAAAGGCGACGGAGCAGAGTGCGCTCATAGGAGCGCAGGCTGCCATCATCCGTTAGCAATTCAAAAATAAAGTCCCGTCGCTTGCCAATCCCCAAGAAACCCGGCTCCTCTTCTTCGGTGATGCTAATGACACCCCGATGCGCCAGGTCCACAATCGTAGCGACGATGTCTTTCATATCTGCCTTTTCGTCTACGAGCACACCTACCAAACCGGGAGGAAGTTCCGATGGGGGTTCTGGCAAATAGTCAGCGACCACTCCAACGGGAACATCACGCCCCCTCGTGTACCAGACCAGATATAGGCCCACAGCGCCTGCGATGAGAATCAAGAGCCCCAGCACAGCGAAAACAAGGTTCGCCAGGCTCCGGTAGCGTTCATTGTAGTCAGCGAGGCGATCCTCTGCGATTTGCCAAGAGGGTGGCTGCCCTTGGACAATGCCATGAGGAAACTGCACCCGCACCTCAACTTCCTGGCCTGGCCAAATGTCACGGGCAGTGAAAACGATGGTATTGCCATCTATGATTTCATACTCCGCGTCTGCGCCATAGGAGGCTACCTTCAATTCCTCGCGTGAAATGCTACCAGGCAAATGCACCGTTATCCGCGCGGAGCGCACGACAAAATCCCTGTCGGGGAAAATGGCTTTCCACCAGACCTGATCGCCACCTTCGTAGAAACGCAGTCCCCCTTTGACGGTATAGGCGATCGTAAAGGTACGTGCAGCGTTGCTGGTGTAAGGGTAATACCAGGTAATGCGGAAATTCCCATCCTGGCGGGAGGTGGTAAATGTACCAGGCACCTCCTCGCCGGGGCGGTATGCCACCCCCTCTTCGCTCACGCTCACATCAGTAACCGATTCCAGGCGATTCATCGGAATGTTCCGATAAGCAAAGTGAAAACTCCCGCTCGTGAAAACAAACTTCTGGGTCTCCACCACGCGGATGTCCGAGTTCGCCAGGACAGTGATATCCACATTGATGAAATCCCAATAGTATTGCTTGCTCTGCGCAGAAACTGTATAGCCAATGGCGAGAAGCACAATACCAATGACGAGCCAACCAAACCATTTCTTTAACGACATCTTCGCTCCTTCCCCGCTCGCAAAGCCACAGCCTTATGCCCCAATCCGCTTGGCTTCTACCCGCTGTTTGAATTTCGCCACATCAATGATCATGCGCTCATGGATGCCTTCGCCAATCTTCTCCCGCTCATCGAAAGCCTCCACCTGAAAAGTGAGCTTGCGGCCATCCACTGCGATTAATTTTGCCTGGGCACGCACGGTCATGCCCAAAGGCGTGGCAGCCAGATGGCGCACATCCACTCGGATACCCACTGTACGGTATCCGTCTGGCAACAGGTGGTCTACAGCACGCACTGCAGCCCCTTCCATCAGGCGCACCATCTCGGGCGTGGCAAGCACAGAAACATTGCCGCTGCCCAAATGCTTGGCTGTGTTTTCTACCTCCACTCTCATCTCGCGTTCACCGACCAGGCCAGGCACTATTTGCTCGAACACTATCCCCTCCCAATAAAGACATGCCGGATCCTGATCTAAACATCAGCACCCGGCATGTAAAAATCCGTCTCAGCACACGTCAAGGGACTGCCGTCATCCCACCGCAATTTGCTAGGCAAGCAACGCCTGGAGTTCTGGACCCTCAATGGTCTCCACCTCAATGAGACGCTTGGCCAGCCTTTCCAACTTTTCGCGGTTTTCTTTCAAGATATTCATCGCGCGTTGATAAGCGGTCTCGATAATGCGCTTGACCTCCGCATCAATGAGTCGTGCGACTTCCTCGCTATAGTCCCTCTGCTCTGCGATCTCCCGGCCCAGGAAGATCAATTCTTCCTTTTGCCCAAAAGTACGCGGACCCAGCACCTCGCTCATGCCGTACTGCGTAACCATCGCCCGCGCCAGCTTGGTGGCTTGCTCCAGGTCATTGCTGGCACCGGTTGTGATGTCCCCGAACACCAGCTCTTCAGCAGCGCGGCCAGCCAACAACCCCGTGATTTCGTCCTCAAATTTCGTCTTACTGCGTAGGTAGCGATCGTCCTCAGGCAGATGGATGGTGTAACCCAAAGCCATACCGCGTGATACAATGGAGACTTTGTTTACCGGATCCGCCTTTGGCAGATGGTGCATGACCAACGCATGGCCAGCCTCATGGTGGGCGACGATATTTTTCTCCTCTGCACTAATCAGGCGGCTCTTCCGTTCTGGCCCGGCAATAACGCGCTCCACCGCTTCCTTAAATTCATCCATGCCGATAACCTTTTTGTTGCGCCGTGCAGCCAAAATCGCTGCCTCGTTGACCAGGTTTTCGATATCCGCACCCGAGAAGCCCGGCGTCTGCCTGGCCAGTTCCATCAAATCTACATCTTCAGCCAATGGCTTGCCACGCACGTGCACTTCCAGGATTGCCTTGCGCCCGTTCATATCGGGCCGATCGAGCACAACACGCCGGTCAAAGCGGCCTGGCCGCAGCAGTGCAGGGTCGAGGATATCCGGACGGTTTGTCGCCGCCATGACAATGACCTTCGTATCGGTGTCGAAACCATCCATCTCCACGAGAATCTGGTTCAGCGTCTGTTCGCGCTCATCGTGGCTGCCGCCCAAGCCAGCACCCCGGTGCCGCCCAACAGCGTCAATCTCATCCACAAAGACAATGCACGGGCTATTCCGCTTTGCCTGGTCAAAGAGGTCGCGCACGCGGCTGGCGCCAACGCCCACGAACATTTCAACGAATTCCGAACCGCTGATGCTGAAGAAAGGCACGCCAGCCTCGCCTGCCACCGCCCGCGCGAGCAGCGTCTTGCCCGTTCCAGGTGCGCCAACCAGCAAGACACCCTTCGGGATACGTGCTCCCAGCATGGTGAACTTGGCTGGCTCCCTCAAGAATTCGACCACTTCCTGGAGTTCCTGCTTGGCTTCGTCAACGCCCGCCACATCCTGGAAAGTAACCGTAGGCTTGTCTCCGGTGAACAGGCGCGCACGGCTTTTGCCAAAAGACAATGCCTGGTTGTTCCCACTCTGGGCTTGGCGCAACATGAGAAGTAGAATCAGCCCCAGCCCCAGCAAGGGCACATAGTTCACCAGCATGGGAACAATATCCACCCAAGCGCTGGGCTTTTCTGGCACGATTTCCACCGCCGCAAATTCTTCCGGCGTTACCCCTAGGCTGGTCAGGGTCTCTGTAAGGCTAACCCCGGATTCCTTGCGCGAGCGCAATTTGGCCGGTTGCTGCCCCTCATTCATCCAGATGGTCAGGTCATCACCTGAAATGCTGATTTTCTTCACCGCACCGGCTTTCACATAGCTAGCTACCTTGTTGATAGATACCGAAGGAAGTTCTTCAGCCGGCACGACGAAGTTGAAATAGATCAAGGCGATGACCGCCAGCGTGATCAACAGATATACAAATCCGTTCTTCGACCAACTCGATCCCACTATACCTCCTAAAACCGCAAAAAAGCCGCCCGAAGCGGCACGACGGTACACAAACATTGATTCAGGCTACCCCTGTGGGCCCACCTGGATTCGAACCAGGGACGACCCGGTTATGAGCCGGGGGCTCTAACCACTGAGCTATGGGCCCTTCAGAGCGGGTGACGGGACTCGAACCCGTGACAACCTACTTGGAAGGCAGGGGCTCTACCATCTGAGCTACACCCGCATGGCCAGGCACCGCAGCATTCGTGCCTGGTGCTGTCGGGGTGAGAGGACTTGAACCTCCGACCCCAGCGTCCCAAACGCTGTGCGCTACCAACTGCGCTACACCCCGCGCTATATATTATAGCCCATTTATTGGGGCTCGTCAATTTGGGATTCGTAACGAGTGACCAGTGACGAGTGATGCGGGTTGTTAGGTCTTGCGGTCAAAATAGATGCTCTTACCTGTTGCTGACAAGGGGATACCCATGACATAATCCGCATCAATAAGCCCCATCTCGCGCGCCACAACACCTGCGCGGTACATGATGCGGTTATCCACATTCAGCATCGCAGCCGTTTTAACCGCCGAACCCAAGGCAATCCCCATATCCAGCAAGCGAAAAGCGCATTGTGGCCCCCGGAACTCGCCCTCGAGAGTATTTGGAACGATGCATTTCTCGGCACCGCAGGCGCTGCAATTCAACCCCATCGCCTTGGCATCTTTGATCCCAATCAATACCACGACAGGCGAATCTTTGACATTCTGCCCATCCCGGTCAAAGTTGCGCTTACCGGTGCGTTCTCCAAAGCGGATCATCGCTTCACCCAACTCTCGGCAGGCTTCGCCCTCGATGATCTTCGTTACCACAAAATCTTGCCCTGCCGATTTGGGCGCCGTACGCGCGGCAATGCACATCAACTCTGCTACGGTACGCAAGCCACTAGACATGATGATTCCATTCTCCTCCCCAGGAAATCAAAACATCGCACAGCATTGCACTGGCTTTATCGTGCTCACCATTCAACAAAAGGCTTGTAGCCTCCTATGGCCAAAGGCATGAAGGCTATGCCCCATACTAGGGAGCACACCTAAACAATGGACTCGGTCTCGGTCGTCGGCACGGAGGGCATTGCCCTGAAACGATACACCTGTCCAAGCAAATGGCTGCCAACCAGCGTGGCCCAGAACTCGGTAAAGATCACGCCAATGCAACACAGGATCGTACCAAAGCCAGCGACAAATTGGGCTACGATGGCGAGGAGCACGGCAATGATATAGTTGCCCAGGTTAGCCTGGATGTATTGGAAGATGTCTCCAAAGCGGAAGAAAGCGCCAAAATCGCCACTAAGGGCATAATGAGTATATGCCGAGGGCAATACCAAGCCCAGGAACAAGCCGTAAAGCGCGGAGAGACAACTCATACTCCAAATACACAAAACAATCGGTGCAGCGACGCGCCCAGGCTCTGCCGTATCATACCCAGTGACGGCACTGACAATTGCTGCAAACATTGCCAACGCGATCAGTGGGATAGCCCAAACCAGCGCTCCCAATGTGCTCATAAGCCCTTTGACAAAGTAATCCCCAAAGTCATCCCAGCCAGGCAAAGGTTGCTCAGCACCTTCTGCCACATTCTTCAGAACCCGCAATGCATAGCCAACCACAGCCAGGTTAACAATGGGAATGAGGCCCAAAATGCCACCGATAAGCACCTTGGTGACCCATTCCTTGTCATCGAAAACGTATGTAAATGACTTGCCCCAATCCATATTCCCGCCTCCTTGATGTAGTAGCAAATCGGGTGCAACCAGGAAAGACCTCGCAGGATAGCACACCTCTCCCCATGTGGTCTGAGCCTGGCGCCTGTCAATGCCCGGGGATAATTATAGCACAGAAGCAGATAATCGGCAAGCACAGCGATGGATTTGACATTTCCTGGGATGTGGTTTAGAATTAAGGCAAGCCTAAAATTTTCAACAGAAATATTAAAGGTGAGGCTAATATGACAGACAACCCTTCGGTGTTAAGCGAGAACATCCAGATGTATCTGGTGCACATCCTGCGCTTGGGTGCAAAGGGCCAGCCGGTGCCTCTTTCCCAACTGGCTGCGGCGCTGGATGTTTCGCCTATCTCTGTCAACCAGATGTGCCGCAAGCTCCAAGATGAGGGTCTCGTGACCTATATCCCTTACAAAGGAGTCTCTATCAATCCAGCAGGAGAACGGCTGGCGGCACGCATTCTGCGCCGCCATCGCTTATGGGAAGTCTTCTTAGTGGAACGCCTGCAAATGAAGTGGGAAGATGCCCATAAAACAGCTTGCCGGCTGGAGCACGATACACCAGATGAAGTCATCGAGCGTCTGGATGCTTTTCTCAACCGGCCCCGCTTCAATCCTCAAGGCGAACCCATCCCAACTAGTGCGGGGGAGTTCGCCTCGGCTATCGTAAGCCCACTGACAGAGATGAAGGCAGGGCAGAGGGGCTGCTATGTCCGCTGCACGGCGGATGCCGCAACCTGTGACTTCCTGGCTGCCCAGGGGATGCGCCCTGGGGCATCGTTACAGGTTTTGGCAGTCGCGCTGGACAGTATCCTGGTAGAAGTCAACGGTAGGAGGATTGCCTTAGATCGCTCGGTAGCCGCAACCTTACAGGTAGAGCAAGAACAAAAGACGGAAGGAGCCCACTGATGAACAACATATACCCTCTTAGCGAACTGAAGACAGGAGAAACCGCTCTTATCCAGGAATTGCGCGGCGGTTATAGTTTTCGCAGCCGTCTGGCAGCGCTTGGCTTCACACCAGGAGCAGAAATCAAGATGGTACAAAACCTGGGTCATGGACCCCTCATTGTTTCCCTACGGGATACACGCATCGCCTTAGGACGGGGCGAGGCACAGAAAATTTTGATCCGCTTGGGAAAGGAGCCTCTATGTCACAATCAGGTCAAGAGCGAAAACGCATCCGCATAGCTCTGGCTGGGCAACCGAATGTAGGCAAAAGCACAGTATTCAATCTGCTTACCGGTTTGAACCAGCACGTGGGTAATTGGCCCGGCAAAACTGTCGAACAAAAGACCGGCATATGCCACTGGCAAGACTGGACATTCGATGTGGTGGATTTGCCAGGCACATACAGCCTAAGCGCCAACTCACCAGAGGAACTGATCGCCCGCGAGTACATCATCAAAGAAAGGCCAGACGTCGTCGTAGCCATCGTGGATGCGGCAGCCCTTGAACGCAATCTTTACCTGGTTTCCGAGTTATTGCCTCTGCCTGTGCCTATTGTCCTTGGTTTGAACATGGTGGATGTGGCTGAACAGCAGGGGCTCAAAGTCGAACCTCACGTGCTGGAAGCGGCATTGGGCGTGCCTGTAGTGCCCATGATTGCGACAAAGGGACAGGGCATCACAGAATTGCTAGCACGTATCCAAGATATTGTGTGCAATGGTGCAAACTATACTCCCAATGTGCCGGATATCCGCACGGATCATAAAGAAATTCTAGACCGCATCGAGGCACTTATTGCTGACCATGTGCCTCCGGAGTATCCACAGACATGGGTGGCACTCAAAATCCTGGAAGGCGACAAACAACTGACGGAGATGATGCGCACGCGGCTGCCCCAGGAGGCTTGGGATGAAATCTACCGCATTATCAAACAACACGAGGATGCCTGTGTGGCTGTCGCCAGCGGGCGATACGCCTGGATTGGGCGCATGGTGCGTGCTGCAGTGGTAAAACCAAAAGCAGGTCAGATTTCATTGACCGATCGGTTGGATCGCTGGGCAACACACCCCTTGTGGGGCTTGTTCATCCTCATTGGGATACTGGCATTGACCTTTTGGCTGACATATACTATTGCCTCACCTGTTACACAGCTCCTGGAGGCGTACGTCGTGCATAACCTAGCCAATTTGGCTACCACTGAGCTAGCCTCCGCTCCATCATGGCTGACAAGTTTGGTGGTAGATGGGATAATCGGTGGCGTGGGTACCGTGCTGACCTTTTTCCCCATCCTGCTCATTTTCTTTGCCATGCTAGGCATCCTAGAAGATATCGGCTACATGGCGCGAGGAGCTTATGTCATGGACCGCTTTATGCACATGATGGGCTTGCATGGCAAATCTTTCCTGCCCCTGTTCTTGGGATTTGGCTGCAACGTGCCGGCAGTGCTAGGCTCACGCGTCATTGAATCAGAGCGTGGTCGCCTCTTGACCATCCTCCTCGCTCCACTGGTTCCTTGCACAGCACGCATGGCTGTCGTGGCTTTTCTGGCGCCTGTTTTCTTCACTGCCCCAACGCTTGTTTCGTGGGGCTTGCTCACCATCAATCTCATTGTGCTGGCTCTTTTGGGCGTGCTCCTGCACAAGTTCGTGCTGAAGGGAGAGCATATTGCATTCATCATGGAGCTCCCTTTGTACCACTTGCCCAATTGGCGCACGATTGCCTTGACAGTCTGGCAGCGATTGTTGTCCTTCTTGACCAAAGCAGGCACTATCATCTTGATTGCCTCGGTCGTCATCTGGGCTCTCTCTACTCTGCCCCATGGGGACATTGAAACCAGCCTTTTGGCCGCCTTTGGGCGGCTTTTGGAGCCCGTTGGCCAACTCATGGGCTTGGATTCGCACATGATGGTCGCCCTGCTCAGCGGATTTGTGGCGAAAGAGAATGCCGTTGCCACACTGGGCGTGCTTTTCGCCACAGAAGGAAACGGGGCTGGCTTGGCAGCAATCTTACCCACTATTCTGACTCCGGCGGCAGCGTTGGCATTTCTGGTCGTAGAGATGCTGTTCATTCCATGTATCGCCACGCTAAGCGCCATCAGGCAAGAGACCAATTCCTGGCGATGGACCCTTTTCAGTGTATTGCTCCTGTTCCTGGTCTCGCTGGCTGGTGGGCTGCTCACCTATCAGATCGCCCGCCTGCTCGGTGGGTAACCATACCCCCTTGCTCTCTACACCAACGCCGCCTTTATCCATAAGGAGGTTCGGAGATAGATGCTGGAGAAACTCCTGCAAATCCTAGCCACTGGTGGTACCCATAACCTCAAGCACCTAGCCCAACAATTGGACGTCAGCGAAGCGCTTTTGCAAAACATGATCGAAGAACTGGTTCGCCTAGGCTATTTGCAACCCTTGAATGCGAAATGTCGCGCTGATTGCAAGGCTTGCCCCATTGCCAGCGACTGTGCCCTCGGAGCCGCGAATCACATATGGGTGTTGACCGAAGCCGGCAAAAAGTGGCACAGTGTTAGACTTTTATATGAATTGCCGCAAAAACCTTGACAACAATGCACTAAAGTTATAGAATGTCCTTGCAACGATAGAACAGGAAAGGTTAGTGCGATGGACGAGAAGGACATCTCCCAAGACACCGAGCAACGAGGCGACTTGCAAGAACAACTCGCGGCAGCCCGAAAAGAGGCCGCCGAAAACCGCGATAAATATCTCCGTGCTTTGGCAGAATCCGAGAACATGCGCAAGCGTCTGGAGCGCCTGTGCGAAGAGCGCATGTGGCAGGAGAAAAAACGCTTATTGACCTATTTCGTCGAACTGGGCGATCAATTAGAGGAAGCCCTGAAGTATGCCGATGCAGACGATCCACTAGGCACCGGCATACGTCTGACTTACCAGCAATTACAGAACATCCTTACTAAGGAAGGGGCTGAGATCTTGCCTACAGTGGGGCAGATTTTCGACCCTAATGTCCATGAAGCGGTGGAGCTGACCGACAGCGCGGGAAAGGAAAACGAGGTTACCTTCGAATACCGTAAGGGCTATACGCTCGACGGCAGATTGCTGCGTCCTGCGCGCGTACAGGTCAGAAAAACCAACAATAAAGAAGAAACAAACGCTTGAAAACATTGCTTGGTTAGGGAACTGGGGTAAGCGGTATGGAGTACAAGGACTATTATAAGATATTGGGCGTGGATAAGACAGCCAGCCAACAGGAGATCAAAAAAGCCTATCGGCGACTGGCTCGCAAATACCACCCCGACGTGAACCCGGGGGACAAGACCGCGGAAGCCCGCTTCAAAGAGATCAACGAAGCCTATGAGGTGTTGAGCGATCCTGAGAAGCGCAAGAAATATGACGAGCTCGGTGCAAGCTGGCAGCAGTGGCAGCGCATGGGCGGAGATCCACGTGGCTTTGATTGGAGCCAGTGGTTTGCCGGTGGGCAACCTGGAAGCGGCCCGCGTGTGCACGTGGAATACGGCGATCTCGGTGACCTTTTCGGGGGCGGATTTTCCGAGTTCTTCCGCACAATCTTTGGGGATATGGGCGGTGCCGAATACGTGCGGCAAACACGCAGCCGCCGCGGTAGCGATCTAGAGTATCCGGTGGAAATCACACTGGAGGAAGCTTACACAGGCACCACCCGCATCCTGCAGCTAGACAACCGCAGGATTGAGGTCAAGATCCCCGCCGGCGTAGACACCGGTTCACGCGTGCGGATAGCGGGCGAGGGTGCCCCTGGCATTGGGGGTGGGCAAAAGGGCGACCTCTATCTCAAGATCTCGGTCCTCCCGCATAAAATCTTTGAGCGCAAGGGGGATGACCTGTATTGCGAAGTGCCCATTGACCTCTACACGGCAGTCCTCGGCGGCGAAGTCCCTGTGCCCACACTGAAGGGCCAGGTCATGCTCAAAGTCCCTCCGGAGACGCAGAGCGGCAAGCGTTTCCGTCTCAAAGGCTTGGGCATGCCCAACTTGAAGAATCCAGAAGTCAAAGGCGATCTCTATGCCGAAGCGAAGATCGTCCTGCCGCGTGGACTGACCAAGCAAGAGAAAGAACTGTTTGCTCAACTAGCGTCGTTGCGAAGCCGTTAAACCCATGCAAAGGAGTGTAGAGATGAGAAAGGTTATACAAAAATGGTGTCTGATCGGTTTCATAGGCTTATTGCTGCTCAGTCTAACCGGCTGTGGGCTCTGTGGGTTACCGGTCTGTGGACGCTTGTCGCGTCTGGCGCCTACTCCAACTGTCGTTGGGCGCGCACTACCAGAGTTAGTGACCGCTACGCCCACACCTTTGCCCGCTGAGGTCATCAAAGAAGCGGATGCCGAGGAACTGCTGCTTATCAACATCTACAAGCGGGTGAACCCGTCGGTGGTTCACATCCGCGTCGTGCAGCGAGTTAGTTCCGAGGGATTCACTCTTCCCCAGATCCCAGGATTCCCGAATATCCCGCAGAACCCTGAAGAATTCTATCAGCAAGGTAGTGGGTCTGGATTCGTGCTAGACAAAGAAGGACATATCGTTACCAACAACCATGTGGTGGAGAATGCGGAGGAGGTACAGGTTACCTTTCATGACGGCACAACCGTGCATGCCAAGGTTGTCGGAACTGATCCGGACAGCGACTTGGCCGTGATCAAGGTGGATGTGCCAGAGACAATGCTCTATCCTGTCGAGTTGGGTGATTCGGATCGTTTGGAGGTTGGCCAGCGTGCTATTGCATTAGGCAATCCATTCGGGTTACGCGGGACCCTCACTACGGGGATCATCAGTGCGCTGGGCCGTAGCCTCCCCTTAGGGCGTGCTTCGGAGATCATCGGGGCGCGTTTCACCATACCTGAACTCATTCAAACGGATGCTGCGATTAACCCTGGCAACTCAGGTGGCCCATTGCTTGATTCGCAAGGCCGCGTGATCGGGGTAAACACCGCTTATGAATCCAGTGCGTCGGGGATCGGTTTCGCCGTGCCTGTGAACACGGTAAAACGCGTCGTGCCTAAGCTGATCAAAGACGGCTACTATCCCTATCCCTGGCTTGGCATCAGCGGCACTGACCTTTCTCTGGACGTCATTGAGGAAATGAACCTGCCGGTGCAACGTGGTGCGATCATTCTGGAGGTTACACCGGGCAGCCCTGCCGAGAAGGCAGGTTTGCGCGGCAGTACCAAAACGGTACAGAAAGCCGGCCGCAAGATCCAAATTGGCGGTGACGTGATCATTGCCATTGATGGGCAGAAAGTGACACAATTCGAAGACCTCCTGGTTTACATCCTGCGCTATACCGAGGTAGGCCAGGAAGTAACATTGACCATTATCCGTGATGGCAAGGAGCGTTCCGTAACAGTGAAACTTGGCGAAAGGCCCAAGTAATAAAAAAGTTGGAGGGATAGGCTATGAAACGCATGGCAATTCTATGGATATTGATCGGTCTGTTGGCTGCGGCTTTGCTGGCTTGTGACATGTCACCCCGCATCAGCCCTACACCACAGCCTTCACCCACGCCTATTGTCATCGTGGTTACCTCCACCCCATTGCCGCCGACAGTGGTGCAGGCTGCCGATGCGGAAGAACAAGTGGTGATTGACGTCTATGCCCGCGCCAGCCCTGCGGTTGTGTATATCACCAGCCGCGTGATCGTGCAAGATTTCTTCTGGGGCGCTATCCCCCAGGAAGGCACGGGGTCCGGCTTTATCATAGATAAAGAAGGGCATGTGGTTACCAACAACCACGTCGTGGAGAATGCAGAAAAGATCGTCGTCACCTTATCAGATGAAACCTCCGTCGAGGCGAAATTGGTGGGGACGGATCCGGCAAACGACTTGGCAGTGCTCAAGATTGACGTCCCGCCCGAAAAATTGCACCCAGTTGAACTGGGCACTTCGGCTGATTTGCGCGTGGGGCAACGGGCGATCGCCATTGGCAACCCCTTTGGCCTGGACCGCACGTTGACCACCGGGGTGATCAGTTCATTGGGCAGGCCGCTGGATTTAGGCGGGGGCCGACGCCCGATCTACAACGTCATCCAGACCGATGCCGCTATTAACCCAGGAAACTCCGGTGGCCCACTGCTAGATTCGAAGGGCAGGGTAATCGGCGTCAATACCGCCATTTATTCGCCCAGCGGCGGATCAGTGGGTATCGGTTTCGCTATCCCAGTGGATACGGTGCGCCGCGTCGTCAAATCCATCATCGAGAAGGGGTATTACCCACATCCCTGGTTGGGGATCACGGGCTTGACCATAGTCCCGGAACTAGCGGAGGCACTTGATCTGCCAGTCGAACGAGGCGTTTTAATCGTTGAAGTAACACCTGGCCAGGCTGCCGCACGCGCAGGGTTGCGTGGCGGGCAGCGCCGTGTGCAGGTGGGGAGCTATATCATCCCCGTTGGCGGTGATATCCTGATTGGCATTGATGGCAGAAAAATCAAGGAAATCGGAGATTTGATCAAGTATCTGGAAACAGAAACCGAGGTTGGACAACAGGTAACTCTGACCATCATTCGCGATGGCCGTGAAATGACCCTACAGGCCACATTGGGTGAACAACCCAGACAGGAGTAACCTGGAGGAAGCATGGCTATGCAGTACCCAAGCCCTGATGAACCTTGCTATGTGATCGGCATTGCAGCGCAAATGGTCAATCTACATCCGCAGACCTTGCGTTATTACGAACGCATTGGCTTGGTGGTGCCAGCGCGTTCTCGGGGAAATATCCGGCTTTACTCCCAACGGGATATCGAGCGTCTGCAGAAAATCTCTCGGTTAACCAACGAGTTAGGCATCAACCTGGCAGGAGTAGAAGTGATTATGCACCTAACCGATACCATTGAACGCATGCAAGCCGAAATGGACGCGCTGCGGGCATCACTCGAGGCAGAGATCGAACGGCTGCGGCAACGTCTGCTCAGCAGCGGCATAGCCGTTGACGAAGAATGACTTGTCCCTTTCACCAAATATTTGAGGAGGTCAAACAGTGATTACAGAAAAAGAACTTCAAGAACTAGCAGGATTCGTCAGCGAAGGTACGCCAGCACTGAGCCTGTATCTTGATACGGATCTCACCCAACAATCCAAAGAGAAATGCAAACTTGTCCTACGCGATTTGTTGGACAAGGTGAGGGATTCGGCATCGGACAAGGATCTGGCGCAAGTCGAGCGCTTCCTTGACTTGGAATACGATTGGCAGGCAAGAGGAGTAGCGATATTCTCCGCCGCTGAGCAGGGATTTTGGCGCGCCTACCCATTGGCTGCTGGCATTGAAAGCGAAGCACACACCGGGGACAGGCTGTACCTCAAGCCCCTCACCCAGTTCCTGGATCACTACGACCGTTATGGCGTGGTGCTGGTTGACCGCGAAAGCGCACGCTTCTTCCTCCTGCATCTGGGGCAGATTGAGGAGAAGAGCGAATGGATCGGGCAGGATTTAAAGCGCCACAAACAGGGCGGATTTGCTGCCGCCCGCTATCAGCGCCATGTGGACAAACAAGCGGAGCAGAATTTGAAATTGGCGGCTGAAGCAACCACTCGCTTCTGTCAAGAAAACCGCTGCAAGGGAGTTATCCTAGGCGGAGCGGAGGAGACATTAGCCCGCTTTCGCGAAATGCTGCCCAAAGCGCTGCAGAAACAAATCATTGGCACTCTAGTGCTGGATGTGACCGCTCCCGCCAGCGAGGTGATGGAGCGCGCCACGGAACTCATCCGGGATGAGGAAAACAAGCGGCAGCAAAAATTGGTCGAGGACCTCATCACCGCAGCAGCCAAAGGTGCAGGCGCGGTAACGGGCTTAGCCGATACTTTTTACGTCGCCCATCAAGGGCGTGCCCATATCTTAGTGGTAGAGAAAGGCTTTGAAGCCGATGGCTATCTGTGTGATGGGTGTCAATATGTCAGTGCAGAACCGGTCACCAAGTGCCCGTTCTGCGGCGGTAAACCGCACAAAATCCACGGGGCTGTAAACCGTGTGGTGCAGCGAGTTATCGCAGCGGGAGGCAAAGTGGAAACCGTAACAGAGAACGAAGCCTTAGCCAAAGCAGGGCATATTGGTGCGATTCTGCGCTATTAAAAAGTGATGAGTGACGGGTGATAAGTGACGAGTGACGGGTAAAAAGATGTAATAGTTTAGATGTTGTGGAGTAGTAGTATGAATTTGAACCGTTATACAGAAAAAGCGCAAGAAGCCCTGGTCCAAGCCCAGGAACTTGCGATGGAATATAATCACAGTCAAATTGATCCGGAGCATTTGCTCCTGGCGCTGTTGCAGCAGGCAGATGGCGTGGTGCCACAGATCATCGCAAAATTGGGCCTCACGCCAGCAATGTTACAGCGTCCATTGGAAGAGGAATTGCAGCGGCGCCCCAAGGTCTATGGTGCGGCAGCGCGGGTTGGCATTGGGCCAACTCTGCAGAATGTGCTCAACCGTGCCGAAGCACAGGCGCAGTCTATGCGCGACGAGTACGTATCCACCGAGCACCTGCTGATGGGCTTTGTGCTGGTGCCGAGCGGGCGTGCGGGTGAAATCCTGCAGCAGTACGGCATCACGCTCAACCGCATCTATGAAGCCCTGACCAGTATTCGTGGTACCCAGCGGGTGACAGACCAACACCCCGAAGG
>Ga0315298_1005492_pt1 | contig 17978 bp, 18 predicted proteins | sample WHS_1_MG_FD_203077 | JGI IMG/M metagenome (GOLD analysis project Ga0315298, IMG submission 203077) | Extremophilic microbial mat communities from Washburn Hot Springs, YNP, Wyoming, USA - WHS_1_MG | ecosystem: Environmental > Aquatic > Thermal springs > Hot (42-90C) | place: USA: Wyoming...
GAGATAGGACCATGGTTCGGCATGAAACACGGCATGATGGGCAATGGTATGAGACCGGGCATGAATGGCATGGGACCAGGTGGCATGATGGGCTGTCCGTGTAATACACCTCAATAGAACAACTAATTTTTCAGGGGCAATTCATGAAATTGCCCCTACTTGTATTTATAGATTCATCCTGTTAGAAAGCCTGCTATTTTCTCCATCACAGCCAGATGAGCCTCTCGTGCAAGCTCTGTAGAAGTTAGTATCCTTTGGTCTATTTCAGCATCTCAGTTTTTATAGAACCACCCATTGTTTTCATTTTATTGCCTTATCAATTTCAGTTGATTTGTTTCCGTATACACTTCCTGACAATACACCATACACCATGAGTCATCCCATGTTCCCTGCATAAGATCAGTGGTAAAGGTAAAAACACCCTTTTGAACATTACTACTATCATAAAGTACCAATGTTGTACCTGTAATAACACCAGTATAAAAGCTTGGTGATACATCAGGGACATACCCTGTACCACCGCAGGAATTTATCACAGTGAAATTAGAACTTGTAAAATCCTGTTCTATATTGACCTTAGTGTCATTACCGGCCACAGCAGTAATAATGAATGTAACCATGCGATCTTCTGATGCAACAAGCCCCAAAGAGCCATCAGTTGTACAAAAATCGGTTTTTATATAGAATGGTACTGCAAAGGTAGTTTTCCATGCACCTACTATATTCCTTGCCGGTGTAAGAGAACTACTTCCGCTTCCGCCACTATTGCCACAACCATAACTCATTGAAAATAGAGCTACTGCTACACCAACTATCAATAAAACTTTTTTGAAATTAATGTATATAAAGCTATTTGTTTTACTTAACATAATTCTCCCCTTACCTCACCATGTCCATCCAACGTTTCTTCCGCAGATTATTCCGGATGTTGTACCGCTTGTACCGTCGGCAGAATATATAGTCTCTGAATAAGAGCATTGTTCATTAATAACTGCGGTTGTGTACAACGGATTGGTATCAGTTCCTACAATTGTAAGACTACCTATGGATCGGTACGATTCGTCTTTATATCCACTATGAATGTTACCGCTAAATGAACCCTTTTCATTGATTGTGCCGGTAATGGTAAGAGCAATAGTATTACCGCCAACTTTACTGTCAGAGCAATTAGACATTGCATAGTAAAGATCTACGGTGTCGATGCCATTAGAAGAAGATACGGACGTTGTGCCTGTTATGGTCACTGTCCCGCCCAAGGGGCAGCTTACAGACTGTAAATTCACAGGACCAGATGGCTTCCCTGCAAGATTTTGATTAAAGATGTCCGTTATCAGCCATCCTATCCCCCATACCACATCCGAATCAATCTGTTTTTGTGAGAATGTTTTTGAGGAAGAACTGCTTCCGCTACTGCCACCGCCGCTGCTCCCGCTGCTACCGCATCCTGCCATTGTTAATACCATGAATACTGCTGACATCCCCAGCACTGCACCCATGACCTTTTTAACTGTTTTGTATTGTTTCATAAAAACCTCCTTTGTTTTTATTGTTTAATTTTATTGTCTCTGAAATGTAACGATGTACTGATTGTCATATATGTCTGTTGTAACAAGATATAGCGGGGTAACATTTGACCAAACTATATTCTGACATGGAAGTATATGTTCTGTTGTAGATGGTGGTATACTATCAGACTGATAAAGCCATCCTGAACCTTGAGGGTAATTTGCACATGGTGTACCGTTACCTTCTATTTGTATTAGCACCCTACCTATCAATGCCACTGGATCAATATGTCCTGAACCATCGCCAAGTTGATATACCCAGTCTATTTTATTAATCGTGCCATCGCTGTTTAATGTTAGGGTTGGCTTTGCAACTACTATCTTTGATGGGGCAGAAGATTGGTCAGGCATGCTAAAGGTTAAAACTGCATTGTTATAGCTGACTGTATATTTCCCTGCAGGTGGAATAGCTGGATTTTGTATATAAGGTGTAAAGTATACTTTGCCATCCCCGATAACAATAAATTGATCTTCTGGTGCATTTGAGAGCCCTGATCCAGCCGGACCTGAAAAGGTTACTGTGTCAGGTAGATTGGAGCCTTTAAGTCCAAATGCAAGTCTATAACCAGAAATACTGGCAGGTGTAATAACTTGAGCTATTAAATTCGTGCCACCATTCGTGCTAATTGTACCTCCATTTATAAAATACAGGATCTGAAACTTAAAAAACTTGCCCTCAAGGATATCTATCTTACCATTACCATCAACATCAGGGTTGATAACAGTTGATGCAAACAGGGAATTACTCTGCGCCAATGCCTTTTGTTCTTCAGGTGTTAATGGAATTTCAGCACCAATGGGGTTATGACCTGGTTCAACAATCTTGTCATTTGAAGATAAGGTCTGTAGATCAATGGTTGCTGTATCTGTGAGCTTTGTTAATGGTAATGAATTTATGCCATTATCTAAGGTAAGATAACCAAGGAAATTATCATTCGCACCTGCGAAGATGATACCTACGGGCTGTCCTGTTGCAACATCTATTGAAAAGCTATTGTCAGTAACAGGTGCAACTTCATAGCTCCAGTTGTTTGAGAATACAATCACCTTCATAACCTGATGTGGGTCCAGTGCATAAGCGGATTTGGTTATCCTTGCAAAGAGCCTTTCTATCCAGTTGTTTTTAGCGTTCGTTCCACCCGTAAAACTTCCCTTTATTGTTACCCTGGAAGCTCCTGATTTGTTAGTTGTTGTATTGTTGCATGATATGTTCATAATTGTTATCATGCCGATGAGCCCTATTATAAGGCTATGCATTATTTTATTTTGTATGTTCATTTTTTTCTCCTTTTTGCTTTTGTTTTTAATATTGCGATCAGAAATTATATTGAAACTGAAACACTTCTGATTTTTAAGATAGGGCATAGAGATGTAAGACGCATGGAAAAGATCAGGGTTTTATTTAATACCTTAAATCGTCAAACACCTATGCCTTGAAGGCTTTTGGCGGATGAAAGATAGAATTAAAAAAATCCTGTGAATAAAGAAGATTATCTTTAAAATCTATTTCAGCAATATTTTTCCACACATGGATAAACATATTGTTTATAAATGTAAATAAAGGTATTTGCTCATAAACTTGAGCCCCTACTCTTTGAGTAATAAAACCATCTGTTATCTCTGTACCAGAAAAACAGCATAAAGCACGATCATTCTCAGTGTTACTGTCAGGATGACTATCAGAATAACTATCAGCCTGTGAAACAATATCTTCACTATTTATTTCAAATGTTGGTACTGCATTTGAAGGTAACAATAAAAAAAAGAACAGGAGATTGTAAAAGATACAATGTAACCATGTTCTACGAAGCATTTTCATAGTTTTAAATTATTCCAAATTCTTAACAATGTCAAGTAAATTAGCCAGAAATGCAATAAAGGAATTTGTTCATTAGTTTATTTTTATTGAATAATGTGTTATATATATAAACACATGCTTGAAAAATTATTCCATTTAAAAGAATACAATACAGATATTAAAACAGAATCTATCGCAGGTCTTACAACATTTATGACAATGGCTTATATCATCCTTGTAAATCCGGCTATTCTCTCGGTACCAGCACCTAATGGAGCCGGTATGAATTTTGAGTCAGTAATGGCTGCCACTGCTATCAGTGCTGCTATTGCAACTATGTTGATGGGTTTGATTGCAAACTATCCTATAGCACTTGCACCTGGTATGGGAATGAACGCGCTTTTTTCCTTTACCATATGTGGTACAATGGGTGTTGATTGGAGAATAGCTCTTGGTATTGTTTTTATATCAAGCGTGATCTTTATACTACTTACATTCTGGGGCATCCGCGAACTTATATTTAATGCAATTCCTGATACGATAAAGTATGCCACAGTTGTCGGTATAGGTTTATTTATAGCTTTTATAGGACTTAAAGATGCGGGAATTGTTGTATCAAATCCTGAAACATCTGTAAGCCTTGGAAACCTTAGAGCTACGCCAACGATTATATCAATAATAGGTATTATCATAATAGCTGTGCTTATGTCGCTAAATATAAGAGGTTCTATACTTATCGGTATAATTATATCTGGTATTATTGGTTATTTAACAGGTATTGTACACTTTGATTTTTCGCATGGTATCATCACCCTGCCCTCACTCCATGCAACAATAGGAAAGATGAACATCAAAGATGCTGTTAATGTAAAATATATAGGTGCAATCTTTACTGTTTTATTCTTTTCTATGTTTGATGCTATTGGAACACTTGTAGGTGTAACAAGACAAGCAGGCTTAATGCAATCAGGTCAGGTTCCAAGATTAAAGAAAGCTCTGTTTGTAGATGCAATTGGTTCAAGTATTGGTGCGTTCCTTGGGACATCTCCTGTTACTGCTTACATAGAAAGCGCTTCAGGGACTGCAGTAGGAGGGAGGACAGGTTTAACAAGCATTGTTACTTCAATCTTTTTACTACTTGCTATATTCTTTACCCCTATTGCAAAGGGATTGGGTGAAGGTTACATAAGTGGTGGTACATATATGTACCCTGTAACTGCACCTGCTTTAATCATTGTAGGTAGTCTTATGATGTCAACTATAGCTGACATACAATGGTTTGATCCTTCAGAGGCTATACCGGCATTTTTAACCATTACTACAATGCCATTAACCTATAGTATATCAAATGGACTTGCCGTTGGTTTTCTTTCATATCCTGTAATAAAGCTTTTAAGTGGAAAAGGTAAAAATGTGCACTGGCTTGTTTATGTTATTGCGTTCTTCATCTTACTGAGGTTTATATATCTATAAATGCAAGAATGCATTTTTAGGTTAAACTATCAAACAAGGTTGTGGCTAAATCATTTGCGTTTGTTAAATAACATTCTGGATAGAGCTAAATTTACATCAGCGAGATTGATCCAGCATCCTCTGTGCGGTTAGTTCCTGCTGTGCCATATATTGTTGAACAATCTGCATACCTTCTCTTCTCTGAAGCCCTGCCAGTGATATGGGTTCACCATATATAACAACCCCTTTTGTGAAAGGTATGGGAATCAAAAACCTATCCCATGATTTTACCTGAATAAAATGTTTAAACCTTACTGTAACAGTTATAAGTGGTATATTCATCTTTTGAGCAAACCAGACAGGACCGGGCTTTAAAACATGGTATGGTCCTTTAGGACCATCACCCGTTAAGGCTAAAGTATATTTATTTTCTATATATCTCATGGTCTCGCGAGTTGCTGTTTCTCCGCCGCGGGTGCTTGATCCCCTGACCACCTCAAGCCCGTAACGTTTTATCACATCTGTTGCTATATCTCCATCCTTACTTCTGCTTATGATGATAACTACCCTTTTATTTTTATGAAGAGAAGGAAGTAATAAAAATTCACCATGCCAGAACACTGCGACTGTTGCTGTCTTAGACATAATATCATCAAATTCTTTTCTTCTTACATAAACCCACCTGATAGTTAATGATAAAAGATATGTTAGAAACCAGATAACCCAGCCTGCTAACAAAACAAAGATAGAATCAAAGATTTTTTTCATTACTTATAGATGGCTCTTTTGAAAACAGTGTGTGCTGAAGCATATAGAGTTTATTGTAATAACCTGCGTTCCGCATCAGAACATCATGCGGTCCCTCTTCAACTAATTGACCTTTTACCAGGACAGCTATTCTATCTGCCCGTTCTGCTGTATATAATCTATGTGCTACCAGAAATGTAGTTTTGCCTTTCATAAGATTATCAAGTGCCTTTTGCACCTCGCTTTCTGATCTCGCATCAAGATTAGATGTAGCCTCGTCAAGTATAAGAATAGCAGGATTCTTAAGTATTGCTCTTGCAATGGCTATCCTCTGTCTCTCGCCTCCAGATAGCCTCGCTCCTCTTTCACCTAAATTTGTATTATAACCATCCGGTAACTTCATTATAAAATCATGGGCATAAGCGGATTTTGCAGCTTCTATCACCTGGTCAAATGTAGCATCCATTTTTCCGTAAAGAATATTGTTGTAAACTGTGTCATCAAAAAGTATGGTTTCCTGAGTTACAATACCTATTGCGTTCCTTAATGATTTAAGTGTGATCTCCCTTATGTCAATATTGTCTATTTTAATTGAACCTGATGTTGGATCATAAAACCTGGTAAGGAGTCCTACAAGCGTGCTTTTCCCTGCTCCACTATCTCCAACTATTGCGAGTATCTCTCCTTTTTTCACCTTGAGGTTGATGTTCTTAAGAGCATCCATATTACCATACCTGAATGTTACATTATTAAAAGAGATATGATCCTTTATTTCATGAAGTACATATTTACCTTGATGGACTGTTTCTAAAGGCTCATCCAGAACTTCAAATACACGCATTGATGCAGCAAGTCCATCCTGGATAACACTATTTATATTACTAAGATTCTTTACAGGTTGATACAGTAAACCAATTGCAGCAAAAAATGAAAAAAATCCCTCTGGCGTAAGCGTTCCATTCATAATTCTTACTCCACCGTACCAGAAGGCACCAACAAATCCTATAACCATTAAAAACTCCATAGATGGAACAAAAAGTGCATTTACCTTTATACCTCTCATAAGTGCAGCATAAAGATCAGATGTAAATCGTCTGAATCTACTTATTTCATGTTCTTCCTGATTAAATGCCTTAACTATATTTATACTTGAGATAGATTCAAATAGTTTGTTATTAAGCGTTGCCGCTGCGTTTTGACCCTGGACACTTACCTTTCTCAACTTCTTACCCACCCAGACAACTGAATAACCAGCTACAGGATAAACAAGAAATGTAAGTACCGCAAGCTTCCAATCCAGATAAAACGCAAGTCCTACAAGTACTATAATAGAAAAGCTATCTCTTAAACTTCCAGCCACTGCACTTGTAACAGCCCCCTGGATCAATCCTACATCATTCATGATCCTTGATACCAGTGTCCCGGTGTTGGTTTTAGAAAAATAGCTCATGGGCAAATACTGTATGTGCTGGAATAGATTATTGCGGATATCCATTATTACCCTTTGTCCAATATTCCCCATAAAATATGCTTGCCCGTAATATGAAAGTCCTTTAAGTAATGCCACAATAATCAATGTAATTGGAAGATAATAAAACAATTCTTTTTTAGGAATTTTCGCAAGAAAAAGAAAGGGACCAGCTATATGCAAACTTGTTTCAGCAGGGTTTATAACAAATTTTACAAGCGGGCCCGCAAGATACGCAAGCGCACCTGTCATGAGAGACAAGACAATCATAAGTAACATAGCAATGATAAACCTGCCTATATAGGGTCTTAAATATCTCAACAATCTATAGATTATCTGTTTATTCATAAACTCAAACCCATTAGATTTATTATCTCACTTGCTGCATTATCTGAAGCATCCATATCAGTTAAAATATGCCTTAATTTTAAATAACCCTGCTTTATTCTATTATAAGCCTTTTTATCATTAAGATACATTTTTATCATATCCGCAAGTCTTTCAGGTTTAAATTCATCCTGAACGAGCTCTGGTACTATATCTTCTCCAGTAGCTATATTCACTATACCAATTCTATTTATAGAAAGAAGCAACCTTGCTACTATATGTGACAAGAATGAAACCTTATAAACAACAATCATTGGTGTACCAAGAAGTGCTGTTTCAAGTGTTGCAGTTCCAGAGGTAACAACAGCAAAATCAGATAAACCAACAGCATTGTATGTGTCATCAATGATCACCTTAGTCGGCACATTAAAATCTGCTACCATCTTGTTACATATATCTGCCTGAGCAGACAGAACAGGAACAACGAAGGTTAGACCCTTATAAGTGCTGTTAAGGATAGCCATGGTCTCCAACATGATAGGTAAATGACTTTTTATCTCTGATGTCCTGCTTCCTGGCAACATTGCTATTATACGGTGGTCATGCGGGATATTGTATTGCTCTAATAACCTTTCTTTGGTCTCGGTCATTTTTACTATCTTCACAAGCGGATGACCAACGAACCTTACATCAACGCCAGCTTTTTTGTATATTGATTCCTCAAAATTAAATATTACTAACACCTTCTTGAAATACCTGGCTATTTTTTTTATTCTTCCCTTTCTCCATGCCCAGACCTGTGGTGATATATAATAAACAAGTGGAATTTTTAACTCGTATAACCTCTTTGCGAGTCTGAGATTAAAATCTGGGAAATCAATTAATACCCCGAGGTCAATGTGCTCTTTTAGAACAGCCTCATTAATAGTTTTAAATGCCTGTCTTATCAGACCAAGATGTCTTATCACTTCTGAAATACCGACTACTGCTATTTTATCTGCATCAAATAGGACCCTTACGCCTGCCTCCTTCATAAGCTTACCACCAATTCCTATGAACTCTATGCTGTTAACTTTATTTTTATCAAACTCGGCAACCTTGCGACTTATCGCTTTCACAAGATTAGCACCGTGGATGTCAGCGGATGGCTCACCAGCTACTATTAATATTCTTTTCATATCCTATAACTTTAAGATTTTTATCTATTTTACTGAGGATCTTAAAAGCACTTTCAAGTGCCAACAATCCGTCCTCTCCTTTAACAACGGGTTCTGTATTTGTCTTTACAGCTTCAACAAAGCTTTTTATCTCTTCAAAAAGGCTATCCTCTTTTGATATCTCAAGTTGATTTGCCTCAAGTTCTGGCTTTGGTCCTGGATGTATCTTTACAATATTAACCTTAGATGTCCCATAATCTATAGAAAAATAAGCATTACTCTGGAATAATCTTATCTTTCTCATCCTCTCTGTAGATACCCTGCTTGCGGTAACATTTGCGACACAACCGTTTTTAAACTTCAGCCGTGCATTTGCAATATCTATCTTGTCCGTTAATACTGGCACACCCACTGCATCAATAGAAGTTATATCGGATTGTATTAATGAAAGTATAATATCAAGATCGTGAATCATCAGATCCCTGACAACATCTACATCGGTTCCTCTAACAGAAAAAGGACTTAACCTGTGTACCTCAATAAATACAGGTTTATCGATCATTCCTCTTATCGTCCTTATTGCACTATTAAAACGTTCAAGATGCCCTATTTGAAATACAAGATTATGCCTTTTAGCGATTTCAACCAATTTTTTTGCATGAGAAACTGTATCTGCTATGGGTTTTTCAAGCAAAACAGGGATCCGGTGCCTTAAAAAAAAACCAGCAACTTCATAATGATTAACCGTAGGTACAACAACACTTACAGCATCTACAATGCCGGCTATTTCTTTGTAATCTGAGTATGTATTAACTTTGAACCTATCGTATGCCCTTTTTCTTTTTTCTTCATCTACATCAACTATTGCAACAAGCTCTGTACCTTCAATCTGCTTATATTTTTCACAATGGAATGTTCCTAAATAACCAGCTCCTATAACACCAACTCTTAATTTCATAATCTATACCTGCAAACACCTCTCTGTGAAGTTTGAATAAATTCTATTATGTGTTGGATGTCTGGATCAGGTGGCAGTTCGTCATTAACCTTTTTTATTGCATCAGCAAGACTATAATTACTTCTGAAGAGTATTTTATAAGTCTTTTCTATAAGCTGAATCTTTTCTCTGGTATACCCTCTTCGCCTTAAACCAACTATGTTTATCCCATACAATCTTGCTCTGTCTCCACTTGCTATTGTAAAGGGTGGAACATCCATTGATACCATTGCGCCTCCACCAAGCATTGCAAGTTTGCCTACCCTTGTGAATTGATGAATAGCAACAAGCCCACCAAGGATAGCCATGCTCTCTATTGTAACATGACCCGCAAGGGTTGCATTGTTTGCAAACACAGTTTCATCACCAACAACACAGTCATGTGCTACATGTGAACCTATCATAAAAAGATTCCTATTACCTATGGTTGTTATACCTTTACCTGTTGGTGTGCCTGGATTTATTACAACATGTTCGCGTATAATATTATTATCGCCTATCACAAGACGTGTGGGTTCGTTTTTATATTTAAGGTCTTGGGGGGGTGAACCAAGTGATGCAAATTGATAAATCTTATTATTCTTACCAATTTCAGTATAACCATCAATGACAACAGATGGACCTATGATCGTTCCATCACCTATCTGAACATTAGCCCCGATGATCGTATATGGTCCTATCTGAACATCTCCGAGCTTCGCAGATGGTGACACAATAGCAGTTGGATGTATATTCATTTTCCCTCCTCCACAATAGCGGTTAATATCTCACCTTCAGCAACTATTTTCTCATTTACATAAGCCTTGCATTCAAATATTGTAAAATTCTTTATCCGCCTCTTTAAGTTTGACTCAAGTCTTAAGCAATCACCGGGTTCGACTGGTTGTCTGAATCTAAAATTGTTGATACCTGCAAGATAGGGTATACCTGTTATACCCTCTGGTAAAGATTTTGCAGCAAGGATACCACTTACCTGAGCAAGTGCTTCCACTATTATAACACCTGGCAATGTTGGGGTACCAGGGAAATGACCATTAAATATTGGTTCGTCTATAGAAACATTTTTTATTGCCACAATCCTTTCATCCACAATAACTTCTTCCACTCTATCCACAAACAAAAATGGATACCTTTGTGGTATCAACTTCATTATACCTTTAATATCTATTTTCATTTTTACCTTCCGTAGTTTGATTTGAACCTAAATGCTTTTTAAGCTCGTAAAGTAATCTCTTCATCTCTGGTAGTTCTTTAAAAACAGATACTGCCTTAAGCCATTCAATGTGATTAATAGCAGGAGAACCTGACACTACAGAGTGCGGGGGTAAATCCTTTGCTACACCAGATTGTGCACCGATCATACTAAAATCTCCTATCTTTAGATGTCCTATAATACCAACCTGTCCTGCAATAGTTACACTGTTTCCTATATGTGTACTACCAGAAATACCTGCCTGACTTACTATAAGACAATTTTCGCCTACTCTAACATTATGAGCTATCTGTACCAGATTATCTATCTTGGTTCCACTACCAATACGGGTTGTTCCGAGTGCTGCCCGGTCTATAGTAGTATTAGCACCTATCTCTACATCATCCCCTATTTCAACATGCCCTATCTGTTGAATCTTTACATTTTTAATACCATCTTTTGCAAAACCAAAGCCATCCGCACCAATTACAGCACCTGAATGAATAATACATCTTTTCCCTATTATTGTGTGATGGTAGATGGATACATTCGCGTATATTACAGTATCATCGTGAATAACGCTTCCATAACCTATGTAAGTATGGGGATATATACGTACCCTGTTTCCGATCTGAACATCATTATCAATATAACAGAAAGGTGCAAGATGTGTATCCTTTCCTATCTGTGTGTTCCGCCCGATATAAGCCCTTCCATCTATTCCCCAATCAGGATGCGCTGGCGGATGAAATTTTGCAACAAGCTTTGCAAAAGCGAGATATGGTTCCTTTACAATAACCTGAGCTATATTCAAACCATCTATTAGACTTTCCGTAACTATAGCAGACGCCTTTGTTTGATACACCAGTGGCTTATATTTTGGATTTGAGATAAAAGTTATAACACCGCTTTCTGCCTCTTCAAGGGTTCCAACATCTTTGATCACAATATTCTCATCCCCTTCTATCTTACCATTGATAAACTGGGCAAGCTCTTTTAATGTGTACATGTTTCCCTCATTTACTTTTATTCTTTTCCTCTGCTTGCTGGTTAAAAAGCTTCATAACCTTATCAGTTAGATCTTCACTTTCTGGAGCATAGAGAATACCACCTTGTGACTTTTCTATTATTAAACTGTATTTCCCTTCTTTGCCGATCTTTGTAATTATATCCTGGAGTTGTGAAAGAATATCTTTGGTTAGTTCACTATCCTGTTTTTGTAGTTCCTCATCATACTGTTGAACAAGTTTAAGAAATTGGTCCCTTTTCTTTACAAATTCTGCCTGTTTTTCAACAAGTGCATCACGAGAAAGCAATGAACTCTGTGCCTCAAGTGATTTCTGCATCTCTTCAAGTTCTTGTTTCTTTTTGTTTAATTCTTTTTTTCTTGCAGCAAATTCTTTCTCAAGAGCAGCTTTTGCCTTTTTCCCTTCGTCTGATTGAAGAAGGATCTTCTGCAGATCAATGTAACCAATCTTTGGAGCTGTATCTGCTGCATACAGTTTCGTCCCCATTGTTATTAACATGGTTGATACAACAAGTATCATTGTTATTCTTTTCATTTTACCTCCTGAAATTTTATTTCTTTAATAAAATGTTCCAATAGAAAATTCAAACACATTTGGCTGATCTGTTGGTCTCGGGTTAAGTGGGAACCCCCACTCAAATCTAAATGGTGCAATCGGTGTGTACCATCTTATCCCAAAACCATACCCCATCTGTAAGGGTGATGCAAAATAACCCTGATTTTCTGCATATGCATTTCCAGTATCAAAGAATATAACACCATCTATTTTGGCTTCTTTAATTAAGGGGAATACATATTCCATTGTAGTAGCTATCATCTTGTTACCACCATACAAGAGTTGGGTGGTTGGTGCAAATGGATCTGTATTCGTTAGCAAAGCCGGCATCTCCGGACCAATGGTTCTATAATTATAGCCTCTTACAGAATTAATACCACCAAGAAAATATCTGTTCACAAATGGTAAAAATCCATTCCCGGGTACATAGCCATATCCTATCCTGCCATTTATCATAAATACTGTGTCAAGCGGCAAAGGAAAATATTTTGAGGCTGAAGCATCAAATTTCAAAAATGTAAAGCTACCACCTAATGGGCCTCCCGCAAACTCAGCTGAACCACTGACGAGAGAGCCCTTTGTAGTATACAAAGGATTATCTCTTGTATCATTTACAAAACCTAAAGTTAAAGCACTTGTTACACCGTTTGTAAGAAGGTATGAATATGCACTGCTTATACTTGAGAAATATGAGTTATCATAGCCATAATTTGCATAAACCCTTAATCTATCAACAAGCCAATAACCGAGCTGCAGGCTTCCACCGGAATCATTGGTAGTGTAACCAGGATATATGTTAGACATATTGTAGAGGGTTGTACCCATTGACCAGTTGGTATCAAAGAAATAGGGATCATAATAAGATATACTGTATTGCTTGGTAATGCCACCAATTTGAGCCATAAGGTTTAGCTGGGTTCCCAGTCCAGCAAGGTTTTGCAGTTGAACCTGTGCAGTAAGAAAGAACTGTTGATAAGAACTGTACCCACCTCCAAGCATAGCCATCCCACCATGACCTTCTTTTACCTTTACATCAAGGTCCATCTTCTCAATGTCATCTTCTGAGGTTCCTTTTGTAGTACTTATGTCAACATTGTCAAAAAAACCAGTAGCATAAATACGCTCCTTTGATGCCTTTATCTCATTCTCTTTATACAGCTCACCTTCCCATACCCGCATCTGTCTTCTTATAACCTTATCTCTTGTTTTTGTATTGCCCATTATAGTGATCCTGTTTATATAGGTAAGCAAGCCCTTGTTAATCTGAAACATTATAGCTACAGTTTTATCTTTGTCATTAACAGCTGTCTCTGGATTAACATTTGCAAAGGCATAGCCGTTATCCGTATAAACATCCGTAACTCTAAAGATATCATCCATCAATTTCGTTCGGTTAAACCATTCACCGGGCTTTGTATGTATATACTTCATGAGCTTTTCTTTGGGATAGAGTAGATCACCCTCTATATCTATGGACGAGATCTTATACCGGCTACCTTCTTCAAGGTTTATAACTATATCTATTGTCTTACCATCAGGATTAAGAAAAATATGAGGCTGTTCTATTTTTATATTGATATAACCATTATCCATATAGAACATCGTTAATCTGGTTATATCTCTATCCAATTCAGATTCGTTGAACTTTCCACTACCTGTAATGAAACTAAAAAGCCCTGGTGTAGAACTTTCCATTTTTGAACGCAATTCCTCACTTGTAAATGCATGGTTGCCTATGAAATTTATAGAGCCTATTTTGACTACCTCTCCTTCCTTTATGTGAAAGACTATATTAACTTCCATTGTAGAAACAGGGACAACATCATAGGTAACATTGACATTATAATATCCTTTTTCTTTATACATACTAACGATTTTATCTATTGACGCTGACACAGCTGATTTATCAAAAAAGGTCCTTGGTTTAAATGTTAATGCATCCTTTAATTTATCACTTGAGAATTCGGAATTTCCTTTAAATTCTATTTCCTTGACAAGTGGCCTCTCCACAAAGCTATATATCAAATTAATACCATTTTCATAGGGTTCTTCATAAACATTTATACTGTCAAAATAGCCAAGTTTAAACAGCCTTAGTATATCATCATCAATCGTTTGTATTGACAATGGCTCACCAACTTTTTGTTTAATATTCTCAAGTATAACTTCTTTTTGTATTCGTTCATTACCCTGTATGGTTATTTTTTCTACCAACGGTTGATCTGATAATCCAGTCTTTGGAAGGAAGAAAACTACGGTAAAGCTAACGAAGAACAAAAATTTAATCAGCAATCTGGAATAATACCCCATCGCTTATCCTGTATCTCTTTAACATCATTTTTGCAAAGGTCTCATTATGTGTTACCATTATAATGGTTATACCAATAGTTTTATTAAATTGTAATAACAAATTCATTATTATCTCACCACTGTGAGAATCAAGATTACCAGTTGGCTCATCCGCGAGTACCAGTGGAGGTGACATGATCAGCGCTCGCGCAACTGCTACCTTTTGCTGTTCCCCACCGGAAAGCTCAGATGGTTTGTTCGTAATCTTTTCAATAAGACCGACATCCTTTAACAGGGTTATAGCCTTTTCTTGTGCCATTTTTCTGTTCATACCTGCTATAATGGCAGGAAACATCACATTTTCAACAATATCAAATTCCATGAGTAGATGATGTGCCTGAAAAATGAATCCAATATTTGCATTTCTAAAAGCGGATAACTCACTGTCAGATTTATTAAAAATGCTCTCTCCTTTAAAAAGAACATCCCCTGATGTTGGTTTATCAAGGCTACCTACAATCTGCAAAAGTGTTGTTTTGCCAGAACCAGAAACGCCCATTATGCTCACAGTCTCACCGTTGTTCACCTTGAGATTTACACCTTTTAAAACATCAACACGCCTCTTACTATCGTAAAAGCTTTTATGTATATCAACTACCTTAAGTAATGATTCAGAATTATTCATATTGTCTGCATTCAATAAAATACAGTATAAGTTAAGTCAAGAACATAAATAATGCATCACATAGTAAGTATAGCAGTTCTTGCTGAACTGATATTGGCAGGTAATAGGTATGCAGTGGTCATCTCTAAATACTTCTTGAGATCAAAGCCCTGTAAAAAGCCTTTAGCTTAATGGTGTGCTTCCTTGCATTTATCATGCTTTCTTTATAATCCTTTTTTATAAAAAAATAAATACCTGCGGTAATATAATTGCTTAATACCTGTCTTGCTTGACTTATCAACTCTATACTTCCATCACTTGAGCCATTGTCCGAAACAATCACTTCGTAAGGTGTATCGTAAGGGTTAATATGATCTTTTATAGATTCAATGCAATTGATGATTTCATCTCTTACATTGTAATTAACTATGATAATGGAAAGTATTGGAACTTCATGGTTTTGCATATGTTTATATGCTATAATACATACAATACAAACAAAGCAAATAATCTCTTTACCTAAACTTGATAATTGGCGTTTTAAAAGTTCAGAAGTTGTTTTTTATCCGAAAACCTCCTGCGAAAATGATTACCTATACTCTGGTTTCTTTGCGTAAAAATTATTGACAGACATTTACAAAAAGGTATATACAAACGCAAATTATGAAACCATTTATAAAAAATTTTCCCCTTTACAATTTTTTAAATAAGAAATACCTGTCTCTCATATTCGCATTAATACTTATATCAGGATGCGTGACGATACCAAAAAACTTTGGTCCAGGGAAGATAATGCCCAATAGCATATTGGTTTTACCCCCTATGAATAACACTGTAGATATGAGTGCACCTGATGTTGTCTGGCCTATTGTGCATAATGTAATTATCCGAAGAGGCTATCAATCCCCTTCAATAGACTATGTAAAAAAGGTATTGGAAGAGCACAATATTCACTATGCTGGTGAAATAAACATGTACACACCGGAAGAATTAGGCAAGATGTTTAATGCAGATGCCATCCTGTACACAACAATAACAGATTGGTCTACGACATGGTTGCTTGTTTATGCCTCCCAGACAGTGGGCTTGCAGTTTGTTCTAAAGAGTGCCACGGATGGTGATGTACTATGGCAAAATCAATATACGCAAACAGAGAGAGGAATTGCTACAAATCCAAAACAAATGGCTGAACTTGCTGTCGGGGCTGCTGTATCACCATATACACCCATAGCAAGAGATGTAGTTAATATAGCTTTTTCACGGTTTCCTTTATGCTCTCATGAAAAGGATTAGTCACTTTCTCCCTTTTAAACTTGCCATCATTATCATATTATTAAGATGTTCTATCTTAAAGGGTTTCTCAATATAAAATAGAGCTCCGATTTTAAAGGCTGATTTTACAACTTCGTCTGCACCATAAGCAGTCATCATAATAACAGGGATATGAGGCCATTTGTTTTTTATTACCTCCGCAAGCTTTATTCCATCCATCACCGGTAGTTTTATATCAGTCACAACTATATCCGCATGTTCATTTTCAAGTTCTCTCAGCGCCTCTTCGCTACTTGTAACCGCTTTTGTAGTCAGCTGTTCATTTGTTTCTTCAAGCAGTTTCGCAACATTTTCGGCAAATTGAATTTCATCATCAACTATCAGTACCTTTTTCATCCCACCACCTCCTTTCTAATAAAGGTATAAAAGCTATTAAACCATCCACTTATAATACAAGTAGGGGTATACCAAACATTAGTATACATACTTGTATATGCTTTTTCTTGAAAGAAATTGCAATATATATGCCAATTAAATGAATTATAACTTATTGAAATTTCTAACTTATTTAGCTATATTCAAAAAGTATAACAAATAATGTTAATACACCATGTAAAAAATACATATAGTTCTTAAAATGGCTGGTATATATAAACCCTGTATAAAGCTTCGTACCGTGGATAATATCAAATGGCTTATTATGAAAATAGGAACAATTGTCCTGCTGTCCCTATTTTTTTCTATAATCAATAAAGCTATAAAGACCTAAAACCTGAAAACAACATCCAGGGATGTTTGGCTTGCATCCTCCCTATACGGAAGGTTAAGGGTACCTCCGTTGGTATATACCTTCGTGAAAGTGTGATTATGATATGCCAGTGCTGCACCGATTGCGAAATTGGTTTCTATAAAGTACTCATATCCGAACCCAAGATCAATTGAAGCACCGGCCTCTGTGTCGTAAGACCCATTATTTTTATAAGATAGTTGAAGTGAGGCTATCCCAACGCCTACCAAAAAGAATATATCCTGTGAATAAGAGTGGTCCAGAGGTATCATAGGCTTTAAGTCCAGAGATACATTAAGAAAACGCCAATCACCACTATAACCGGTATTTGGATCAGACCATGATCCCAAGAGACCAAAACGTGCTACCAGTTCAAGTCCAAGATAATCCATAAATTGGTATCCACCACCGATAGCTATGTCAAACGCCGGTGAGGAGTAAGGTTGGTCCGGACCTGTAGGAATATCAGTTCCAAGGTCCCCAACCGCGTACCACCCGTTGTGCGAGACAGGAGAAGGATTATTTGCTCCAGAGTGGTATCCTTTAGATGGTACATTTTTTGATGGTGATACGGGTACGGGCTGTGGCTTGTTCATCGTGCCATCTTTTTCTATATTTGCTCCACTATTTTCCTCGTTATATTTTTCATTTGCGGTATTGGCTTCTTGAATTGACGCGAC
>Ga0315298_1005494_pt1 | contig 17977 bp, 19 predicted proteins | sample WHS_1_MG_FD_203077 | JGI IMG/M metagenome (GOLD analysis project Ga0315298, IMG submission 203077) | Extremophilic microbial mat communities from Washburn Hot Springs, YNP, Wyoming, USA - WHS_1_MG | ecosystem: Environmental > Aquatic > Thermal springs > Hot (42-90C) | place: USA: Wyoming...
TATCAATAATTTACCATACCTATTTAACCCTTATATTGGTGTAGATGGTGTTATAGTAAACTTTAATGATTATGTAACTCAGATAAGTGCTTCATGTGATACAGATACCCTCATCCCCACTGGTACTGTATCTTTGTCTATACCTAATCATTATTCAAATCTCTTTATAGCTCCAGGTGGGAATAAAATAATAAGTACTATGTCTCTAATCAAAATATTTGGAAAAGGCTACTACTTTGATAAAGATGGAAACACTGTATATAAGAGAGTCTTCTATGGGATAATAGATTCTATATCATATACTTTTACAATAAATACCTTGGAGATAAGTATTAATTGTAAAGGTATAATGCGATTACTAGAACTAATTCAAACAAATATATCTCCATCTGCATTGAATTATGGTGTACTTAATGGGATTAATCCGACAGCATTTAGTTCAAGAGATTATAGTAAAAATCCATTAGCTATTATTAGAGATAATGTTATAGTACCATTAACACCTGGAGAAACTACTGCTGCTTTCCAACCACCAACAATACAAACAAGTGGAAATAACTCAGAAGATAGTAGAATACCTAGAGGAGAACTCGAGGATGCAATTAATAAGAGATATGTTAGTAGATGGGGGATCATATTAGAAGAGTTAAATAAATGTATAAGAATATTTGGGATAGATTATACCAAAGATGTTCCTATAAAAGATGGCACAGATGCTCTTAAAAGTTATTTTGCCTATCAAAATGACAAAGTATTAAAATTTTTACCAGATTATTCTGTTGGATCTATTCAATTACTAACATCTAATATAACTTCTAGACTTGAGAGAATAAGAGTTATGTCTGATGCTGCGGGATATGAGGCATATCAGGATTTGAATGGTGATATAATATTTAAACCACCTCTATTTAATTTAAATTCAACAAAATATAGCCCAACAAATACACCTAATCTCCATAATCCATTTATAATCAAGTTGGTTGAGGTTTTAGATGAACAAGAACAAGAGGATGAGAATGCAGTAAGATCTACACGTGTTACAGTTAGAGGTCTTCCTTGGGGTGCTTTATTACAAGGTCAAGCTACTGAAATTGTTCCTGGTGCAGCTTCATATACTGATGTTAACTTATTATCTAAATTTGGTCTAAGAGAAGAACCAGTCAAAGAAATAGTTTTCTTGGGGGATAATACCAAAGTTAATTATGCATTTGCTATATCTGAAATGTATAAGATGAATAGAGCATATAGAACATATAGAGTATCTATTCCTTTCAGACCAGAACTAAAATTAGGATTCCCATGTTATATAGAGCACCATGATATGTTTGGATATATAAGAAATATATCATGGAATTATAACGTAGGTGGTACTAATACAATGTCTATAACCATGGATTCTATTCGTCGTCGATCTCTAATGCCTATACTGATATCTAGAGAAGAAAATGGTAAAAAGATTCAGACATATGAATTTAAGTCTATCCCAAATCTAGTATCTAGATTTACAAAGAATGATAAGGTCTTACAAGATACAGCAACACCATCACAGAAAGAAGCTAATCCAGAAGGTACATATCAGGCTAGAACACAAACAGCTGATGAGAAGAAGACAGACTTAAAGAGAAATGAAGCTCCAGAAGATCTAGCGTATGGAAAGAACTTATCTTTTGATGATTATTATCGCTTTATAACTTTAGAAGTTAAATCTCCTGATTTGAATCAGACATGGAGAATAACTAAGGATACAGATAATAAATTTAGTGTTCCTAGAGCTTGTGATGAGAATTATTTAATTGATCTGTTTGAGGTTCAACCTTATACAGATGAAGATGGGTATGAGCTATATGGTCCTCTTCCATGGGGGAGATGGATGACTGTTGAGGAATGTATCCAGTTATTTACTGAATCATTGGATAGTACTAATAAGTCAAATAAGGATCTAACAAATCCTGTAGAATCTTATATGTATTCTGCAGTAGGTAATCCAATAGTTAATGCATTAACTTCTAAGATTATGCGTGATATAGAAATTAGTTTTGCTAACTCAGATATAACAGAATTTACTTTAAAAACTGAAGTTGATTATTCTAAACCACAAGATCAGAATTTTGATTCAGCACCACAATCTGTTGGTGTAGCTACTGGTGGAAATCCAACTATAGGATCACCTGAGTATGTAACTAAGGCAGATATGATAAAACAAAAACTAGTTATGAGTCCAAAAGATAATAGTCTTTCCTATAGTCCAGATAATAAATAAGAGATTAAATTATGAAGCCTATAAATTTGAATAGTAGATTAAGCCATTTAGAACACAGATATTCTGATATAAGGAATGGTTTATTTATAGGTTCCGTAGAGTTTGTTGACTATGAAAAGAAACAATTAGCAATAAGAGATTTAGCTAGTGATATTCTATATGAGAGAGTAGATATTTTTCCGGCTACAGGTTCTAGTTATACCCAGACTGATCTAACTATGCCAGAAGTTGGAGCAATTGGTATTTGTGGGGTCATATCTAATAATGGTGGATTCATTAGAATAGGTGTTATTCAATGGTCTGTATCTAATACTTTAACTGGTTTAAACACTGTAGGATATAGAGGATTTATAAATCCTAAAGGGCAGAATCTTAGAAAGCGCGGTATCTATAGAAAGACATATCCAGGTCAGAAAACTGCCACCTTGACAGAGGGTTTCTCTGAAGTACAAGATGCTGGTTGGGATCGTCAATCTAATGAATTATCTAGAGATAAACTAAATATATTTAGTAGAACCAGATCAATGGTATCAGGCACACATGTCTTCTATGATGAAAGTGGGCTATCATTATCTGGATTAGTAGATAGAGAATTTGATACCAGTTTAATGGAGACTAAGTTACCAGACGGTACATCTAAAAGATATGTATATCTCAACAACAGTTCTAAATCTAGATTTATAGATGGATTAGATAACTCCATACCTCTAGTAGAGAGATTATCTAAAGTACACGAGTTTGGTTTAGATTTTCCTGTACCATTGGAACTAGTTAGATCTAAGCTTTTAGACCAGATTTTAGGATCAACTGCCAACCCATTTGATAGAACAAAAGTAAATACAAATGGAGATTTTTCTGTAGATGATCAAACAGGTATTGATACTCAGGATACAGATCACCCATATGATGTAGACACAGCACCTACTGGATCTGCTACCAACGATTGTACTTCATATAGAAGAAAAGGTTATATCATAGAGAAATCTGAAGGGACTTTAGTAGGGTCTAATCCTTGGGATAACCTAACATATGGGAAAGTTTTAAAACCAGTTATATTCCCATACACATCAGATGGTAGATTTGGCACCAGTGTAGAATCTAGTTATCTCCCTGTAAATCAGTCACAAGATCAAGTAGAAACACTATTAGCTGCTTCTGCTTTCTCCATAAGATTCCCATATGAATATAATACAACAAGATTAGATATTACAAAAGAAGGTTTAACCTTAATAGAGCTAGGTTCTACTATACCTAAAGAGAATATATCAATAGATGGTTCTACATATGAACATCCATATGGAGCAGGAAGAAGCTTGGAACTACACGCTGTTGGTTCAGCACGTATGGTCTTGGGAAAGAATCGAGATGAGGAGGAATCCTTGGATTTGACCACTCTTGGTCAAGTTGTTATGAGATTAGGATCTGATGATTCTTCATTACCAAATGATAGAAGACATGTTCTAACTCAATCTCGTTATCAGAACGATTCTATTCAATATAGAAAATTTCAATATTGGAATACACCTAAATTGGAGGCTGGAGACTCTGGTCCATTAGATAACAAGAGAGGAGCAGAGGGAGTAAGTCTCAGAGCTGCATTTGATGGAGGAACCGTTCTCAGACTTGGTGCTAGAAATCCTAATGCTTTGAGGAAACATTTATACAATGGATATAAAGATGGTCAAGGTCTGAATCAATATGGATTGTCCGATCCAAGTAGAAAAGATTCTAGAACCGATGGTAGACCAATATATGGTTCTGGTGACTCAGTATATGCTTTCCATGACTTGACTACCGCTGGTGCATCCCAACTAGGATTGCCTCCATATTTCTATTCAGGATCCAGTATAACTAATATGGATAGGCATGGATTATCCTTGGACATCCATGCTGTTAGAGACATTCTGTTAAGAGCAGGTGCTAACCCAGAATCTGGAGTGTCTGTATCCATAGATCTTGGTGGTGGACTTGTTGCCATGATTAGTAAGGATAATAAAGGTAGATCAATCACAGCTACTCTAGATGGTGGTGGAGAGATTGTAATTGGCACTAATAATGAAGGTAGATCTCTACAATTAGAACTAAATGGAGATGTTAATATAGTATGTAAAGGTAATTGGCATCAATATGTTACTGGAGATTATTATATAGAGTCAACAAACAAGACCGAAGTAACTAAAGTAGAGAATGTGATCAAGGCCATGAATATCAGACAAGCAGCTATGGTACAGCATGTTACAGAAGCTCCTGATATAGTTAATAACCAGGGTTTGTATAAATCATGATAAGAAAAATTGGAATATATAAAATCTATTGTTGTATTGATAATAAATCATATATAGGAAGTTCTGTTAATTTGAATGTTAGATTAGGCAAACATAAAAATATGTTAAGGAGAGGTATACATAAAAATAATCATCTACAAAATGCCTGGAATCTTTATGGTGAAATTAATTTTTCATTTGAAATAGTAGAGATAGTAGAAGATAAATTCTGGCTGAGAGCTAGAGAACAGGCTTGGATAAATAGATTAAGATGTTTTGATAGAGATTATGGATATAATAAATCTAGGGATTCTTTTTATTCTAGCCTCAATAGATATGTCATTAAAGGAAGCACATAATACTGTTGAGGCTAGGATAAATTATTCAAAAGCAGCTATAAAATGGCAAAATGATCCAAATTATCGAGATTCTATTAAAGTTAGATCTCTAAAAAGAGCTGAACAACTAAGAGGTACAAAGCAGAAAGAATGTACTAAAGAAAAAAGAAGGAAATCTATGTTAGCTTTCTTTGATGAGAAGACTGGTTTAACAAGAGAAGAGAGAATTGAGAAGAGGATAAATAGGCATAAATATGTCTCTAAAGAACAGAAAGCTAGAAAATTAGAGTTACAAAGAATCCGAAGATTAAAAATAAGAAATGATAAAAATTTAAAATAAATTTTATAAGTCTTAGTTATGAAAATCACACCTGATCAGATAGCAGCCTTAGATAGATGTAAATTCCTCAATAAGAGGATTAAAACAGCTTTAGCAAAAGATTATCCTTTAGCTATGCTTTATGTTACAGATATTAATCCAAATCGTTTTCCTGAAGCTGAACCTTTGTTTATGACACAACCTTATGGTGCTTCTAGATATGCTAGAGATGTTATAAAAGGCCGTTGGCCTGAAGCAGAACCTTACATAATGAAAAGTCCTATACACGCATATCACTATGCCCATGATATAATTAAAGGTCCATGGCCAGAGGCCGAACCATATATCCTAAAGAATTATATCAGTATGTTATATTATTCTATGAATATTCTAAAACATAGATGGCTTGAAGCTGAAAAGATCTTACCCAATGAGTCCAAATATTGGGACACATACAAGAAACACTTTGGATTGGAATAATATATGACTGTTGTAATGTTACCTTCAGTAATAGGTGCCCTCAATCGTTATAAGTATATAAATAAGAGAGTAGATAAAGCTATATTTAGTAACTATAAATCAGCATACATGTATTATATTACAACTAGAGATGAGAGGGATCTACCTAGATTAAAAGATATGATATTAAATTCAGATGATCTTAGTTACATGGTGAAATTATCTAATTACGTAATACATGGTCGTTGGCCTGAGGCTGAACTTAAGATAATGAAGAACCCAGAATGGGCATACAAATATGCTTTAAATATTATTAGAGGATCATGGCCAGAGGCCGAGCCATATATAGCAAAGAGTGGTGAATGGTCATATCAATATGCATATGGTGTATTAGCAAAGCCATTTCCTCTTGGAGAAGAAGCTATAAAGAAGGATGCTCTTGATGAATTAGAGAAGGATCCAGATTATTCTGAATATGAAAGTCAAGGATGGATTAGAGCACATAATTATTATCTTCGTTTACTGCATGGAAGTCCAGATAAATTTTCTGAGTGGTTGACATCATAATGAAAAGAGCCACCTTTCGGTGGCTCTAAACTTAATACTTAGTAACTAGTGTATATTATACACCAACTAGCTCATTGTATAGCTGGTAAGCATTTACACGAGCTGACTCAGTGGTGTAACGAGCACCATCAAGCCTACGGATTGAACCTCTCTGAGCAGCATCAACAGCTGAGTGGACGATCTGTAGACGGTGTTCAGCAATTCTCTCAGCCTTCTTTGAACGTACTGGATTGCTCTTTACAGCATCGGTAACGAAAGTACGAAGGGTAACACTCTTACGCTTTGTCATATTTAACTCCTATGTTATTTAAATAACCCCAGATGAATGGGTCTGACAACATAAGGGATACTCCCATTTCCATATTTACGTATAAAAAGAAGGCCAGGAAATTTCCTGGCCTATCCCTGATAACATGGTATTGCTGATTTACCAGGCACATACATCTTTGATAGAATTTTGATAGAGGACTCAACTTCTCGTCCATCATTCCTAGTTCTAACATTTTTTAGACATGCTTCTGGGTCATTTTCAAACCAGATACACTCATATTCTCTACCATACAATTCTAACATATCCTGTACGACCATAAAGATTTCAGGATTACAGAAGTTAGGGATCCAATCAATACCAGACCATCTGTCTTTTTAAGATGATTCTTGACCTCATCAATGGTGGAACCATCCCTAGTTCCTATGTCATCTAATATAGTCCTGTCTGAGAATCTGGTGACTGCTAAAGTAGTCTTACCAGATCCAGGCAATCCTATTATTAAGACAACAGGTCTCAAATCAGTTCCTTTTCAACTAGATAGTTGTATAACTCACCAAGGTCAATCTTCTTAGTAGCATACTTCGTATAGTTACCATAATAGTCACTACTACGGTAGTCGCTGGTCTTGATTAGTCTGGAGCATAGATTCTTATATTGTAAGAACGAGATGCTTGGGCACAGAGCTTCCAACAACTCATCCAACTCTGTAAATTCAGGCTCTGGCTCTCCAATAACAGCTGTGTCAGGTTCACCACCCCAACAGCTTCCACCTGTTATACCACCAATACACCACTCTTTCTTAAGATATCCAGCTCTGAGCTCATACTCCATGTTTAGTTCAGTTAACTTTGACTCATACTCTTTATAGCTCATTGTCATAATATATTCTCCTTACAATATTAAGGGCCTGGTTTCCCAGGCCCCATCCATTCAACTATCGAGAACTTACTCGGCAACCAGCTTGTAGCTAGTCCCCTCGATCTCGACAGAGTCACCAGCGAGAAGCTTACGAGCCATCTGACTGTTGATTGGGTTCTTTGAGCGAGGGCCACGCTCAGGCTGTTCGATCTTGATACCGAGCTCAGGCTTGCCAGCATCGGCAAGAATCTTGTTCAGACTCTCCAGGGCCTCGTGATACTTGCGAGTATTCACATATCCCTGGACATGCTCGAGGTTGATGAGGCGACGAACGTGGAAGAAATCGTTGAATCCCATGTCAGCGGTAAGCTTGTCGAGATTCTCACGATTGCGGTCAGCCTCTGGGAGCGTATCCATAAGGATGGTCTTGATATCCTTAATACGCTTCTTGGTCTCGGTAGATGGCTCGGTCTCGAGCTTAACTACCTTGGGTTCCTTAGCCTTCTTCTCAGGCTTGGTGTCGGTTGCAGTCGTCATTGTGTTGCTCCTTGGAGAAATGGCCCTACGTGGTTGTGGGCTAGATGATATTACTATACTTGAGTTGCAATTAGGTAATTTTTACAGAAGAGCCCAGAAAGACCAATGGGCTTTGGGACCATTGAAGTAAAGCTGGGCACTGATGGCCAATGTAGCAATCGCCAGCCACAGAAGGAATAACTGAAAACGAGTGAGACCATACAGCCAGTTGAACATGTTTTGCTCCTAGGAAAGAGTTAGTAAATTCCAGTACAATTAGGTTTTTGAGCTTGCAAATAATCTAATTCTTACCAGGTGGCTAGCTTAGCTACAGGCTTTGTATATGCCATTTCGGTTAAGATTGAGAGGGCAGAACTACTCATATACAGTCCAGAGAATATACTTTTAATGAGGTCTTCAGAGTCTATTTCCCAGAAGGTTCTAGACATATAGGATCCCAATAGATCTTACTTGTGGATGAGCTCGACGAAGGAGTTATGAATATCAGCGATATGCTCACCGAGAGGGTCACCTGACTTGGCTTCAACTCGGGCATTCTGACAGACCAGGAAGAACAGTCGCGCAGCCAGCTTCTCTTCCTTCTGAACATCACTCAGATCGTCCCAAGAATTGCCATGCCGAGCCTTGAGACGCTTGAGTTCATCCTTGACGATGGCCTTCATGCTCATTGCTGGTTCTCCCAGGACTTTTAGTCCCCTGACCATATTATACCCAGTTCAGCCAGAACCTGGTAACTTTTTTTAGTTCCATTTTTCCACTGACTTAATAACTCCACTGATTTCAGCACATCGTAGTTATTGAAATTAATGGACTTAAGCCACTGAAACTTGGAAGGGCTACATCCAGTGGACTTAGCTTTCTGCCACTCATCAGTCCTACTATAGGTATACCATAAGAAGGTCATATATAGGTAATTTAATTTCTGGGTAACATTATCCCCAGGTTTCAGCCACTTATAAGGTGAATCCCACACATCTTTGTACTCTTTCTTCTGGGATAGATCTTCACCATTAGTTATTAAGGCGATAGCTTCCCACAACATATTTTCAATATCATCTCTATCTCGATAAAGAATGTAGTCTCCGATAGGATTTACCATATTCTTATCGAGTTTCTTACCAGGATGTGTTATTGAATATGCTTTCTTTATTATACAGTTTATTGCAGATGATCTTTTAGTTACTGGGGTATTAGACCATACTCCTATCTTCTTGAAAACATCTTGAGATATTTCTAGATATGACTCAGAATTGATAACTAATATTGTGTTATCTTCATCCTTATATAGGATATCATCTGTTATCTTTTCAGTCTGCTTACATATGGTAGGGACATTTCCAGTAATCTTAAAATATTCCTTCTTAAAGAATCTTAACTGTTCATCATCTGACCCAATAACTACATTTATTTTGGGTAACTTATCTCTATCCAGGATAAGGGGGATAGGATATGGATCATTGGAAAGAAGATTACTCACCATTCACTTTAGTCCAACTATGTACGAATCCGGGGACTCTACTTAGATGATACTTAACAGCTTCTTTATTAAAAGGTAGTTCATTTAGATTGCTATATACTAGTGAGTCTAATATACTTTCTATTTCTAGATTAAAATACTTATAAAGATTGGAGTTGGCGCGATAATCAGCTTCAAAAATTCTATTTATCTTTCCATCTTCTTTTATCATCTCTAATTGAGATCTTCCCGCTGGCTCATTAGGGTTGAATACACCAATAGACACTCCACCATTCTTACTTACAATATTAAAGGCTGGGATATCTGTTACTCCATCCCCAACATATATCATTTTATCTATTGGTATTCTGCGATCTGTATCATCTTCTGGATAATAATCAAATCCTAGTGCATTAGATCCTCTAGATATGTAATCTATAATACAAGCCTTCTCTCGTGTAGATACAACGTTCGATACTCCACAGATACCATTATAATCATAATTGAATGAACATGCAAATATATGATCACAATATCTATTTAATGGAGTTCCTTCAATAACTTCTTTTAAACCAGAACTAATAATGTATACTTCTAGATCCTGTATCTTACCAAGATGTCTAAAGAAGTCTAGGACACCAGGAAATAAGTCGATCTTTGATCCAATACTGGTTAGATAATCTTTATCTATCTTAAGATCATGGTTAGTGATGGACTGATTGAAACTTATTAAAGAGTTTAAATATATTAGTTCATGAAGAAAATCACCTTCCATCTTTTTAGAGGTGTTGGCAATTATCTCCCAAAATTCTCTTTCATTGATTTTATAATCTTCAAACAAAGGCCTCTGCATATAGTAAGGACTTAATGTCTTATCAAAGTCAAATATAATAGCTGCCTTTTGTCTATTCCATATTCTCATATCTACCTGCTACCTCCGGTAACCAAATTTTAGATTTTTCTTTATCGACATAAATACTGTGATCCACCCATCCTAGAACATTTGATATCACAGCTTGATATCGAGTATCTACTTTGATACCTTCAGCCTCTAGTTTATGTGTCCAAAAATTTCTAGTAGAGACTAGGGATAAGTCTTTAATAGTCTTCTCACAGACTCTATTCTTGGTAGGTTCACTATTCAATAGCACATCTAAGATAGCATTATCTTCTGGGGTTCTAGCTACTTCATCATCCTCAGAACGTAGAGACATCCATGTCATATATGGACCGTTGTCACCTGTATTTTCTTTGAAATGATCATCCATATATTGATTTTTGTTGTTATAGGAATCTGGATATTTATATAACCAGAATATTGATGTATCAATCTTGGGCATACCAGAAATGAAGGTATGTTCGTAATTGTACATGAACTTATTAGCAACACCATATCCATATGTGTCACCAATATCTCTATATCCATACACAGGATTGAACAGAATCTTATTCAGAGATCCCTTGTCCTTGTAGAATTCCCCTGTCTGAGTTTTATACCAAGAGATTTCTTTCATAGGTAGCCCAGTCTTAACTCGAGCCACTTGGTATCTCATCATGACTATCGTTCTAGCTAATCTTATATATGTATCCCAGTAGCTAGAGCTAACACCCTGAATATAGTCATGTCCATTACCCCAATCCCATTTAGAATTGAGATGAATCTTACTAAGAGTTACATTATTAAATGGGTCCTGATTACTGCCATATTCTGGGTAATATTCTGTGGAGATACCCAAATTATCTCTTGTGATCTTATTTAATCTAGAATCTAGGATAATTGAATCCCAACTTTTATATACACTATAATTTAAAGACATTGGTATAGAATATGGTCTATAGTTCAAATCATTAGAATCTGTAAGACCACTAATAAAGGGTAAAACAAAGTATAAATCTTTATTCAGCTGCTTACCATTAACATCTACTACAAATGGTACAGACCCTAGATTATCTCTATCCAATGTATCCACATCTACTTGATTAAAATCAATCTTAGTAGGTAGGTCATTGTTATGGACTGCTTGCTGAAAATACTCTTGGTTATTCATCAACCTCTTGTCTTGGATCCTAGTGTATAGGATGAAGAACATGATGGTTGGTGAAAAAATTATTACAGCTATAAAGAATTCAACATACCTAAAAATTTTATATAATTTCTGAAGTATCTCCAGCATGTATATGCCTCCAAGATATCTTACTTAGAAATTATTAGTCTTCAATAACGTTATTCTTGAGTTCCTTACCAGCATTCTGAATCAAGCTGTGTTCTAGGACATTTAATACAGCATCAACTGCAGACAAGTGTGTTAAACAAGCTATACCCAGTGGAGTTATAGAAACACTGAGTAATCCATCTTTGCTACTCTTGACTATAAGCTCGTTGGCTGCAAGACCATTCAACACTAAACTAATGATGACTCTAATTTTATTATCTTTATCGTTATCTAGGATAATATTACCATTTTCATCTCTCTGATCTATTTGTAGACGAGCTGACATTTGATCAAATAGGGTTTTGTTAGGATCTGAAGGACTAGCTATTTCATTGAAAATCATGTATACAATGTCAGAAGCAGTGGATATATCGAGACCACCCATTATCCTCATGAGAGGAGAGACAGTAGTTGCTCCTATAATATAGGCTATAATAAAACTAGATCCAATATCTTGAGCATCTATAATATCATCATTACCTAAGAATGACAAAATAGTAGGATTCTTGGATTTTTCTTTCAATATAGCTATTACACTCTCTTTAATCCTATCAGTAGATTCTTTTAATGGTTTACCATCAACATCTACTAGTACATTATGTGGGTCCAGGATCTGAGCCATATGGCTCTGTGCCTTTAATATGGATTCTCTATGTATCTTTACTATAGTCTCTATTTTCTTTTTATCTAGGATATTTTCGTTCTCACTCATTTCAACCTCGTCCATTATTAATACTTCTGCAATGTGCTCTTATAAAATCTATAGCCTTTCGAGGACAATCGAAAGTATCATAGATGTTACCAACTCTGGCAAATAGAAAAGATCTTTTGTATATATCTATATTCCAATCTCTACCATTGGTGACCCCAGTGCATCTGAGTGCCGATACTCCTCTCTTACTCTTCGTCCAAGAGAGGGAGAGTTCTTGATCACCCATAATTTTAAATATCTGATCTAGCGATATCAGATATTCTTGTTCATTGGATACAGATTCAGTAAATCTGTTATATAATTTACCTTTCAGCATCTACTCTCTCACGATTGTAATCTTCTATCATGGTCTTGAATACCAGAAGACTCTCATCTAAGCAGATACCCTTCTTTCTTCCTCTTATATCACAGGACATATGAATTCCTATTCTACTAGGATCTCCTATCTCATTAAATATACAACATGATTTATATATCTCAAAAATCTCATCAGATGGTATACTTAAATATTTTCCTAATAGTACTTTAGAATTTAGATCGGCATTATTATCTTTTATCTGTATTCTGTCACTAGTAGCTAGTACTAGATCCTGGTATTCTTTTATAAAATTGAATATCTGTTCACTTAGATTATTAGATTTATCTAAGGTGTAGAAATGGTTATTTATGATAGATTCTATTATAGATTTTATTGGTTGCTTGATCACTATCGAGTTATGTACTCTAGAATTTTTCCATTTAAATAGAAAGAAACATACTTTTTCATAATTGTTATTGATTTTGGCTATAGAATCGATGACTTTTAGATTCTTTAGTAGATAGTATTTGGGGACATTATCTTCAATCATACTCATAGCCTCTTAGATAGATTTCAAAAATCATAGGATATATTTAAATGTTAGATAGAGACGTATTCTCTGGTCTTATACGATATAAATTCATCAACAAGAAGATCAAAGATATTATAGTTAAAAATCCAAAGTATGCATATTATTATGCTGAATTTAATAGGAAGAGATGGCCAGAGGCCGAGCCAACTATAATTGATGGTAAAGATATAAATATTGCATTTTCTTATTTTAAGTATGTGATGAAAGGTAACTGGCCTGAATTTACACAAAAAATTCATACTGATCCAAAGTATGCATATTATTATGCTATGAAAGTTATCCTACACAGATGGCCCGAAGGTGAACCAGTCATAATGAAGAACCCAGAATGGGCATACAAATATGCTTTAAATATTATTAGAGGATCATGGCCAGAGGCCGAGCCATATATAGCAACTGATCCTAAATGGGCATTCTTCTACACACAGAGAATACTGAAAGGTAAACGCTGGCCTGAAGCTGAACCCTATATAATAAAGAGCCCAGAATGGGCTTCAAAATATGCTAGTTTTGTTTTGAAAAATCGTTTACCTGAAGCTGAACCCTACATCATGAAAGATCCTGAATGGGCATATGCTTATGTATTAAATGTTATTAAACATAGATGGCCTGAGGCTGAGCCATATATAAGACAATCCAAGAAATGGTGGGATCTATATAAATATTTTGTTGGTATCAGGGAATGAATATTATAGATCTTCTATAATATCATCAATTATCTGATCATCTTTGGCATGCTTTCGTAGATTACTAACATATCCTACGGCACAATTTATTGCATTCTTATGTGGTTTTAGATCATCTGATCTACGAGACTTACAGGTTCCCATAATAATCTGACCATCTGCTACCAGATCATCATCCAAGAACACATATGTCATAACATCAATAGACTTGTCGAACTCAGAATAGTTGTATACACCGGACATATCCCACCTGCCTTCATTCTTGGCAGCTTTATCATATCCATCTCTATTACCCTGAACTGGTGTGATCAATAGGATACCTTCACCATTTCTGAAGTTGAGAGCAAATCTCTTAGCATCCTGAATATTTTCATTATGACGTTCTTTTTCATTACCGTAACCAGAAACGTCACATAGTGTTAAATAGTCAATCAAGAATATATCTAAGGGTGTAACACGATCTGTTATCTCAGCCAAAGTTTTGATAGCTTCCCAAGTCATACCTTCAGTTGGTTGTCTAATTATGATCTTACCTGGCACATTCTGTTCAAAGTCTGGGACTACTTCATTGAACAAGAAGTCTTCTTCTGCTTTTGTCAACAAACCATCATCGAAAGCCTTGACTGTAATATTAAATCTCCCACCCCATTTTGGATGATGGCTGTGGATGATATAATACATGACAATCTCTTCTTCAAACTTCTGTTCGAGAGATATATGTAGTCCATTTAGTCCTTGTAGTGCAGCATTATATAACCAGGATCTACAGAAGCTAGTCTTTCTCTGACCAGCAAATCCTAGGACACCAACAAAGTGTCCTTTTCTAAAACTAATATGATTGTCGAATGTTGTAAGACCACAATCAATCTTTCTCTTGCTAGAGTCTTTCCTCTTGATTGAAGCATACAAATCTGATAATATATTACCTGAATCTTGGACACTGCCATGAGTTATTGTATTACCAATATCGATAGAATTATTATCTAGCTTTTGTATTAGATATTTAACAGCATCATCTGGTCCTTTAAGATGATCTGTCTTCTTACCTTTCTTGATCTCAACACCAACACTGTTGATCAACTTCATATTGGTGATTAGATCATCCATCTTAAATCTACGTGCTTCTTCACTCTTTCTATTAAGAAGAGCTCCTAGATCCTCTTGTTCATGATGTCTTAGACTATCTCTAAGCTCTTTGTATTCTGTTAGAGCTTCTTCTACCTCTGCATTTGGACTAGTCTCTAACCAGTCTTCAATGATCGCTAAAGATGGTGCTTCTTGATTACTTATCCAGTGATTGTGAACAATACCTATTATTGTTGGTTCAATCCCGAGTAGAACTCTTCTTATTATATTTAGTTCACCACTCAACCACATACAATTTGATCTAGCTCTTGTTGCTGATTCTTTATTGTCTTCTAGACGCAACAAACTATGGAATATAGACCAGAAAGTATTGGTGATCTGATATTGCTTATCTTTAGCCATTTAAATTAATCCTCTTCGTATACTATTGAATCTTTCCACCATTGTGGGAGTATACTGTCACATTTATGTAAAAAGAATCCAAAATCACTATCTAGGACATAGGTCATAGAATAGTCTTCCTTAGATCTGATACTTCGCCCTGTGGCCTGAACCATTACAAGAGCTGTCATCCATTGATACCATTTTGGATCTTTATTTAATCGATATTTTATAAACTTATCACCAAGATAAGGGTATGGGATCTTACAGATAATCTGCCAACGGCTTAGATCATCTTTAAGGTCGAGACCTTCAGTCATTGAAGGGCTCAACAGAATGGTTGGCTCCTCTGAATTGTTATGAGTCTCGATTGCTTGATCTCTCTCACCAAATCCAGATCCATGAGCTAATAATCTATGCTTATGTTTAGTTTTACCAATAAACTCAGATATTGCTTTCTGGATCTTATAGCTCTGACAATGTATAATCCCTTTCTCATTAGGATGTTTATTCATAATCTCTAAGATCTTCTTTAACATCTTAGGCATTGTGTTCTCTATATTGGACATACCCATCTTTCCAACTGGAGTGAAGAATATTCTTCTATTCTCTACAGGGAAATCTGACTCTAGTCTTAAGAATCCAGCTTCTTTAGGGTCTATACCAAGATTTCTACAGAATGTTGCTTTATCTAATATTGTAGCAGACATCATAACTATTCTCTTACCCATACTAAATAATAAATCATGGGAGAAGAGATTAGCTGTTGTTGGTTTTAAATATAAGGCTCCAGTCTCAGGATTACTGTATATAAACCATTCTTTATAGTTATCTCTATCAAATCTTCTAACTTTGCATAAGAATTTATCCAGTGCATCATGCTTTCTAGATACTTCTAGTGTTGCTTCATCATCTCCAGCTAGCTTTGCATTCTTCATATCGAAGAGAAGCTGAGCCTCCATAGTAGCACCAGCAGGATCAAAAATCTGATAGATCCAATTATATATCTTTTCATTTGTATCTGGATCATCTTCATCAACTATTGGAGGATCTTCTATTCCAAGAGAAGCTGTTCTACTCTTAGTTATCTCAATATCAGCAAATCCTAAGATCTCTTTCTCTGAATTATGAGCCTCATCAATTATTAAAAATGAACGAGGCTCTAGCTGATTAACATACTTAGTTTCATTTAAAAAATAAGCAAAGTTAGTTACTCCAATAGGATTCTTTGTAAATAGATACTTGGCTCTCTTATAAGGACAGCCAGTACAGACTTGCTGCCCTTCTTCACCAGCGAGTATCTTCTTCAATTTAGAGCCACTAGAACAATCTAAATCAAACTCATTACATCTATAGTTAGCAGCACCTTTTAGCTCTACCATACCTTTATCAGCAAAGTCTCTCATGTATTGTCTTTGTAGAGTCTTTTGTGTGGTCAAGATATATGCGCCTGGTTTATATCCTTTATCATTTAGTGTAGATGCCCATGAACTAATAGCATAGGCTATACCAGACTTACCTACTCCCGTAGGTAGTTCCAAAATAATGAATCGTTTATTTTTAAGCTCAGCTCGGGCTATAGCTTCTAAGGCTCGTTCCTGGGCTGGTCTTATACTACTAAATGGAAAATGTCCCTTTATAATCTCACGTAGCTCTAGAACTTCTTTCTCCAAATCCTTATCTGTCTTCTGCATATCTCCAATATTCCTTAGGTAACGTTCCAGTAATTGCTTGTTCAAATCTCTCCATCAAGAGATTATTAAATATATTACCATTGACATGTTTGTGCAACATATGTCGTTGCCACATAATGAGATCTGTATATAGATCCTCATTCTGTTCAATGTAGTTAATCTTCTGATACAGTTCTTCTGGAGATTCTACTCTGGTAAAATGATCTGTAGGAATATAGTGCCCATCACTATCCATATTCTTATCTGTGAAGAATACTACATCATTTTTCCAGAAATGGAATATCTTTGGAGTAGCCCAACCAGGATGAATCGGAAGAGCAAAGCTGTATTTAGCTCTTGATACTGTTTCCTGATATAAAGCAGATCCAGCAATTGGTCCAAGATAACGATTATCATGCTCTTTTTCTTGTCCCCAATCTCCATAGATCTTAAGATCATCCACTGTCCATGGTAAGGGATCAATCAATTTAGTAAATTGCTTGCCTCTCCAACTGGTTAGTTTGTGTTGGGTAATAGTAAATAAATCTGGTTTTGGTGGGATAGGAGCATCCAGACTCTGAATATCCATACCATATACACCAAGAAATTCCATATATCCAAACTCGGTTTCATACTCTATGATCTTCTCATCATTATTGAATGGATAACCAGATCTCATTCTTAGTTTTTCACCATCCTTAAAACCTAGACTAACATCTGGACCTTTCTTGAAGTCTCTGCATGTTAGAGGATTTCTAGGATCAAAATATAACCAGATCCATGGCTTACCTTGATTGTATTCAAGCGTATCCGCTGTAGGAGTCCAGTATCTCCAGAAACGAGGAAGAGCTTTACCTCGGACTTCCTCTGGTTGCTTGAGGATTGGGTTGGGAACATCGGTTGTTGGACCACCAATAATCAGGATGGCATCACAGTCAGCTACAGCCTGATGAACTCTTTGTCTCATTGGTTCATCCCAACCAGTAAAGACTCCATTCTTATCTAGT
>Ga0315298_1005496_pt1 | contig 17975 bp, 14 predicted proteins | sample WHS_1_MG_FD_203077 | JGI IMG/M metagenome (GOLD analysis project Ga0315298, IMG submission 203077) | Extremophilic microbial mat communities from Washburn Hot Springs, YNP, Wyoming, USA - WHS_1_MG | ecosystem: Environmental > Aquatic > Thermal springs > Hot (42-90C) | place: USA: Wyoming...
TGTCGAGTTGGGCCATCGTGCCGCCGATGGCCGGGGAGGATTCCACGAGGTGCACCTGAAAACCGGCATCGGCCAAATCGAGCGAGGCCTGGATGCCGGCGATGCCCCCGCCGACGACGAGGACGGAACCGATGGGGTTCTGGGCGCCTTGCTCAGCCATTAGAAGGCCCCCTCGAGCGTTTTGATCTGTGCGGCGATGGCCTCAAGGGCCTTCTCTAGGGCAGAAGAAAGCGGCGTTTCGGTTGACGTCAAGGCCGCGCGCACGAATTCGAGGCGCGCCGCGTGGGCGAGCCGATCTACCTGGCGAATGCGCTCCGCGCAATGGGCCGAAACGTATCCCTCGGCCACGGCCATCTCGCGCAAGGCGCGCATCACGTCTCCGAATTTCACATTCTGCGGGCAATAGGCCGAGCAGGTGTAGCACGTCTCGCAATACCAGAGGAGTTCGCTCGAAAGGACGGCTTCCCTCTGGCCCAATAGGATTTGGCGGATGATCCGCCGGGGGCTGAAGCGTTCCTCTACCTCGGCTACGGGGCAGCCCGCCGTGCAGGTGCCGCAGGCATAACAGACCTTGATCTGCTCCGCACCCGGCTGGAGGGCGACATCATACTTGAAGTTCGGATCATAGGTTGCGTCGTCCATCGGCTCATCCTTTGTGGAGGTCATGGCGTGGGGCCAACTGCCCTCTCGGGTGGCTCGGGCCTCGGCAAAAGGCCGGCCATTTCGGCGATGGGGCGGATGGCCTCTTCCCATTCGACGGCCATGATGTGCACACCGCGCACGCCTTCGATGGTGCGCAATTCTTGGATCGTCTCGGCGCAGAGGCGCATCCCCTCCTCACGGGCCTTGGCCCCTCGGCCAGCGCGCGATAGGCGCTCGATGATCGCTTCGGGCACGGTGATGCCCGGCACGTTCGCGTTGATAAAGCGCCCGGCTGCCGCCGATTTGAGGGGCATCACCCCGGCGAGGATGGCTACCTTCTCGTGCAGGCCCAAATCCACCACGCGGCGCATCCACTCTTTGAAACGCGCCACGTCAAAAACGCATTGGGTCTGGATGAAATCCGCCCCGGCGGCCACCTTTTTGGCCAAGCGGATGATGCGCATCTCGAAGGGGTCCCCAAAGGGGTTTGCCGCGCCCCCGATGAGGAGGGGCACCTGGCCCTCGACGGCATCTCCGCCCGCTGTAAGGCCCTCGTCGCGTAGGCGCTTGACCATCTGGATCATCTGGATGGAATCGAGGTCGTAGACGTTTTTGGCGGAAGGGTGATTGCCGAACGTTTGGTGGTCTCCGCTTAGGCACAGGAGGTTGCGCACGCCGAGGGCCACCGCGCCAAAGATATCGGCCTGCATGGCCAGGCGGTTGCGATCTCGGCAGGTCATCTGCATGACCGGCTCGAGGCCGTGTTGATGCAAGATGGCACACGTGGCAGCGCTCGAAAGGCGCACGATGGCCGTTTGGTTATCCGTCACGTTGATGGCGTCGCAAGCGCCAGCCAAGAGGGACATCTTGCGCTCGACGACGGTCACCTCCGGCCCTTTGGGGGGACCCAACTCGGCCGTTACCACGAAATGTCCGGCCTCCAAGAGCCTCTCCAGGCGGCTGCCGCTCTTCATGGCCGCAAATCCTCCCGCGTGACGCGGCGCGGCCCGCCATCGTGCGCAGGGCGCCAATCTTTGGGGGGTTCGATGGCGTAAAGGCGCTCTAATTGGCCCAAGCGCGATAATCGGTCATAGATCAGTTGCCAGGCGCACTCCAGATGTTCGGGGTCCACCTCGCAACGGCCATTGGAGGAACCACCGCATGGCCCATTGAGGAGCGACTTGCTGCAGCGCGTGATGGGGCAAATGCCCCCAAAGCGGCCGAGCACGCAATCTCCACAGCCGAGGCAACGCTCGGCCCAAATGCCCGTTGTTTCGGGGCGCCCCATGAACTTGGTGTTCAACGCGGGGTAGATGAGGGCGTTCGGGAACTGCTCGGCGAGCGTTTGCACGCCGACCCCACAGGCCATCGAGAGCACGGCCTCTACCTTGGCGATATCCTCCGCGAGAGGGGCATTGAACTCTTCTTCGCATTGGCGCTCGACGCTCCGCTCGATGATCTCAAGGGCGGGCGTGCGCTCGCGCAGGGCCAAGCGCAAGGCGGCGCTGAGCACGGCCACCTCTTTGGCGCCCCCGGCGAGGCAGACGGCGACACAGGTATCGCACCCCACCACGAGGAGGCGGTTCACCCCTTGGATGAAAGAGAGGATTTCCGCCATCGGTTTGCGTTCTGCGACGATCATCGTTCCTCCAACCAAGCGAGGAGATCGGCGGCCATGGTGGGCGAGATGGGGCGGAAGGCGACGCACTCTGGGGCGATGCCGATCTCCTGAAGGAGGCCTTGCACTTCTTGGACCCGTTTCTCGGCCCAGCGGTTGCCGTCGAGCGATTCACAGGCGCCCTCATAGCAGGTGAGCACCCACACTTGGCGAGCACCCGCCTCGAAAGCGCGTAGGATGTGCAGGACGTCTACATTGCCCCCACACGGGAGGTTCACCCAGGCCACATCTGAGGGGAGCGATTGCCCCATTGCTTTGAGGGAGGCGAACGCTTCCCCGGCTGAGCGGCTACAGGCGAAAATAACCAGGCGCGGCACAGTGCTCATCGGGCGTAGGCTCCTTGAGGCGCGGCGGTGAGCCAACTCGGCATCTCCTCGCCCTTTATCGAGATGGCCTGTGCGGGGCAATGGGCAACGCAGATGCCGCACCCCCAGCAGGCCCTCGCGTCAATATAGGCGGCCAAGAGGCCCTCGCGTTCTACCATCTCGGCAGCCCTATGAGGGCAGGTGCGCACGCACGTCAAACAGCGGATGCATTGGCCCCGATCCACCTCCGCAAAGGCGCCGCTGGGCGGCTCGTCCAGGGAATGGAGGAAGGCGTCTATACTTGCTACCCCTCGCGAGGCATCCTCGAGGGCTAGTTCCAGGTCAGCATCCATATGGCAGCGCCCTGCGAAATAGATGCCTTTGCGGTTGGAAAGGCCCGGCCGATAGTGGCGGATGTTGACCTCCTGAAAGAAGCCATCCGCGCCCAGGCGCACCTTGAGCAAGGCGGCCAGTTCCGATGTCGCTGGGTGCGGCTGAACGGCCTCGGGGAGGATGAGCGCATCCCCCCGGACGGGGCCATCGGGCGCCTCAATGCGCACGCCCTCCTCATCAAGGTGGATGCTCGCGGTATCATATCGGCAAAAGACGATTCCCTCGTGGCGCATCGCGCGCGTCAACCGTTCGAGGGGAGCGGAATCTACCTTCAGGTCGCGGTAGAAAAGGGTAATCTCCGCATGGCCCTGGCGCAGATCGCGCGCCAGGTAGAGCGCCTCCACGGCCGTCTCGCGGCACGTCTCTCCGCCCAAATCGAGCATCACGAGGAGGTGCGCGCTGCGCCGGGCAAGGATCGCGGCCAGAGAACGCTCCTCCAGGTGTTTGCGCACCTGTGAAGGCGTGAGGACCCTCGGCCCAAGGGGAAGGCCATAACGCGCTTGGGGGTAATAGCGCGCGTTGCCAAGGGCGATGAGCACCGCTCCCGCCGAAATCCGCTCGACCGCCTCACCGCAGCGAACTTGCGCGATAAACTCTCCTGCCTGGCCCTCGAAGCCCAGCAATATGCCGTGGGTGTGCATAATCCCGTTCGGCGGCAGATCGGCCGGCCTCTCCATCTCTTCTAGGGGGATCCAATCTACCCGATGGCCCAAGGCGGCGAGTTCCCGCACGGCATGAATGGCCTCTGGCGCGGCGCCCAATACGATGACCCCTTTGGGTTGGGAAGATGGCGAGGTCATCCTGCCTCCCTTTGGAGATAGCGCATGCAGGCCTGAGCGGCCTCTTGGGCGTGGGCGATGCTTTCGGCAATGGAACGGGGCGCCTGGCAGCAGCCGGCTACGAATATGCCGGGCGTGAGGGTGCTCGTCCCATCGGGGGCGGTGGCAAAAAAGCCCGAGGGATCCTGGTTGAGGCCAAACTGTTCGGCCACCTCAGCGGCATCTGCCCTGGGCTGGATGCCCGTCGCGAGCACGACGAGATCGAATGACTCGCGGATCTGCCGACTCGTCAACACCTCCTCGTAGCGGAAGGAAATCGCCCCTTCTGCCGTACCTTCCAAGATGGCGGGAAGCCCCGCGATCACTCGGAAGGCCCCCTTTGCGGCGGCCCAAGTTGCGGCCATATCTCGGCCGGAGGTTTGGAGATCCATCTTGAAGAAGGTCATTTCGGCCTTTGGGGAATGTTCTTTCAAGACGCGCGCCAACCTCAAGGCGTAGCGGCAGCAGACCTGGGAGCAATATCCTCGGCCGTTGTGCTCATCGCGCGAGCCGACGCACTGGATAAAGGCCACCCTGTTTAGCGGCAAGTCATCGCAGGCCTTGCGGCCCTGCGCCTGGAGGAGGGCCTCCAAATCTCGCCCGGTGATGACGTGCGGCAAGAGGCCATAGCCATAAGGGCCTTTGCCGAGGGGAGAGATGGGATCGAACCCCGTGGCGAGGATCACCGCATGGGCTTCCAAAGAGAGGGGCTTGGCCTGTGCCTGCTGGCCATGGAGCAGGAACCCCCCTTCGCGGCGTTCGACGCGTCCTATACGCGTCTCGAGGAGGGTATGAATGCCCTCGGTATTCTGCAAGGCGCGGAGATGGTCGCGGAAAAGGCATCCCCCGCAATGCTGGCATACGCCTTCGACCGCCTTGCAGCAGACGGTCGAAGCATTCCCCCCCAGTTGGGCCTCTCGCTCGATGAGAATGACGCCGATGCCACGTTGTGCCAAGTTGAGCGCAGCCGCGATCCCGGCGATGCCCCCGCCGATGACCGCGACGCGAGGCCGATCCGACATGCCCATTCCCTTTAGAAGGCGAGGTACGTTGCGTATAGGAGATTATACGCCGTTTGGCGGCAGGGTCAATCAGCGCCAAGGCGCTCGCACGCCCTTGACAAATGTGCTATGATTCTTTTGCCCGCGAACGCTCAAAGGAGGAGAAAATGGGCGACCGTCTCTATCGCTTCATTCGCCGCTGTGGGGCGCCTTTTCGCTTTCGCGTGTTCGGCCTATATCACCTCAGGGTTCAGCCGGCCATCTTTGTGGGGAACCATGCGGGGAGCACGGGGCCGCTTCAGGCCATTTTTACGCTCCCCGTGCGCCTTCACCCTTGGGTCGTCCGGGATATGACCGATTTTCGCCTTGCGCCGGCTTATTTACTGGACGATTTCATCCGCCCCACGTGGCACCTCAAAGGGCGGCTGGGGATGGTCGTCTCGACCATCGTGGCGCGTTTGGCCGTCTGGCTCATCAATGGGATTGGGTGCATCCCTGTGACGAAGGAATACGGCCTTTTTGACGGCAGCCTGCGGCGCAGCCTGGAACTCCTTCAGGCGGGGAGGAGTTTGCTCATTTTCCCCGAGGATGCACAGGGGCCACTCGACCCACAGACGGGATTGTACCCCTTTCTCACGGGGTTCGCCTGGCTCTGCTACTTGCATGATCGCGCGAACGGGCACCCCGTGCCGGTCTATCCCTTTGCGGTGCATGCGGGGCGCCACGCCTTGGCTTTGGGGGCACCCCGCACGCTCGACCGGCAAGGAGATCGGCGCGAAAGCGTCCGTCGCCTCTGCCGAGAGATCGAAAGCGATATTGCAGCGCTTTACCGCGCGTTGGACGAGGGCATTCTCCCCCCTGAGCCGCGCCTAAGTGAGCCTTCTTTCCGTTCGCGGTTTGCGCAGGAAAAGGAACGCGGCCGCGCCGAGCACAAAGGCCCCTACAAACAGCGCATAGGGCATGCGGTAGCTCCCTGTTACGTCATAGAGGAATCCCGCGAGCGGCCCCCCTCCCACCATGCCCGGTAGGATAAAGAAGGTAATCAACCCCCAAATGGTGCCGTAGGCCCGCACGCCATAGTATTCCGCCACGATTGCAGCGCGCGTGCAGAGTTGCCCGCCCATCCCCAGGCCAAAAAGGAGGGCAAAAACCCAGGCCGCCTCGGGCCGCGGGGAAGAAAGGGCCACGATCACCGAAATCGCCTGAGCGAGGAGCGATAGGCTACATACCAGGCGCGCCGAAAAGCGGTCGGCGGCCCAGCCCAAGGTTACCTTGCCGATAATGCCCCAGAGGGCCAAGAACCCCCAGATGCTGGAAGCCGCCGCGCGCGAAAGGCCCCGATCCATCAAAAAGGGGATGGCGTGCATCTGAATGGCTACCGAGGCCAACTGCCCTAGGGCAAAGCCCAGGCTCATCATCCAAAAGGTGGGCGTGCGCAGGGCTTCACGCGCCGAATAGGAAGGCGCAACGTTTGCCGGGCCTTCTGCCGGCGAAGGGGCAGGTTCGGGGGGCGCTTCGCGGATGATCCAAAGGACGATGGGTAGGCTGCACACGAAGGCAAGCACGCCGAGGAGCATCGTAAAGGCCCGCCAGCCGTAGGCGTCAATGAACGGGGCAGAAAGGGGCACAAGGATGACCCCTGGCAGGCTCCCGCCGATGAGGGCGACGCCCATCGCCAAGCCGCGCCGCTTACGGAACCACCGCGCCACAAGCGCGCTGCAAGAGACGTTCCCCAGCCCTGACGAGGCGATGCCCAAGAGGATATAGAGGGCATACAAGACGAGGATTGCCCTCTCAGGGGACGTATGGCCGATTCGGCTGATCAACCCCCAGATGATGAAACTGGCTACCCCCGTGATGCCCATCATCCAGCGAGACCCCCACCGATCCACCAGGTTGCCGATGGGCAGAGCACTCAGGTTGTTTGCAAGGATATAGAGGCTTTGGGCTACGGAATAGGCGCCACGCCCCCAGCCGAATTCCGCCGTGAGCGGCGTAAAGAGGATGCCCATGGTATACCAGGGCATCCCCGATCCGACCGAACTGATGACCACCACACCCAAGAGCACCCACAGGCTGCGGTCTATGGTGCGCAGCCGACGTACCGCACGTTGGAGCGCTTCGCTCATGCCTTCCCCGCCGACCCGAAGACGGTCATATGGTGCTTGACCACCTCTTTAATGGCCTCTTGGACGGCGCGCCCTAGTTCCATATAGCGCACATTGGGGTTTTGCAGTTTTTCGCGGAGCGTATCCACTGCGGCGAGGGCCATGGCGGTGTAGATGTTGATCTTGGCGATGCCAAACGAAATGGCTTTTTGAAAATCGGGGTCTGGGATGCCCGTGCCCCCATGGAGGACGAGCGGCACCTCGACACGCGAGCGGATCTCCTGCAGGCGCTCGAAATCGAGTTTTGGCTCGCCTTTGTAGACGCCGTGCGCGGAACCGATGGCGATGGCTAGGGCATCTACCCCCGTCTCGGCCACAAAACGGACGGCCTCCTCGGGTTGGGTGAAGGCGGCGCGCACCTCTTCAAAGCGGTCATAGGTATCGCCACGCCCTACGTGGCCAATTTCACCCTCCACGCCGAGGCCGGCCAGATGGGCTGCCTCGACCACCTTTTTCGTCTGAGAGACGTTTTCCTCATAGGGTCGGGTGGAGACATCGAGCATCACATCCGTAAAGCCAGCGGCGATAGCGTCCATCACGCTGGCAAAGTCGCGACCGTGGTCCAGTTCGATCGCCACGGGCACGGGGATGCGATCGGCCAATTCGCGGATGAGCGCTACAGCGGCCTTGCGGGGCATGCCCATCGGCGCCACGATGACGGGCGAGCGAAGTTCGGCGGCGGCCTCCAGCACGCCCAAGACGCCCTCGAGCGTGTGCACATCGAACAGCCCCACTGCGTAGCCGCCTTGCTGGGCGGCTTTGAGCATCGGTACCATGGATTGAAGCGGCATAATTCACCTCTCCTCATTCAGCATTCTCAAAGGCACGTCTTTTATTTTATCCTTCGCAATGGGCATTTGCAAGCCATTTTACGGGGCGCGAAGTGCAGGCCTTGCAAGGCTTGTCTTCCATGCGGAGGGTGTGGCCCTTATGGGGTTGGTGTGAGGGTTTGGCCTTCTGGCGCCGTGCCGACCACTTCCTCGAATAGGCCCTCTATCCAGGCCCGTTCGCCGGGGAAGGTTTCGCCGTACGTCTTGACGAACGCCTTCAGGCTGGGGTTATGCTTCGGCATGCGGCAAAAGGCCAGGAGCACCTTGCCGTATGGCACATCGCCCGGCTCGATGTTGGCAAACCAAAGCATATAGCGCTGAGGGTAGAGGGAACTCGCCTCTTTCAAAAGGCGGTAGAAAAAGGTCGTTACCACGCCCGGCGTGGCGAGGGCTTCGTCGGGGGGGCGTATATCCTCGGTGGGTTGACCTTCTCGGAAGCGCACGCGGAAGCCGTTCTCGGGTGCCCAATCGGCGCGAAGGAGGCGATCCTGTAGGGTGGGCGACAAATTGGGGGAACTTCTCAGCGCCGCGAGGAGGGCGGGGTTGGCCTCCCCCTGTAGGAGGTCTAGGGCGCCGGCCCAGCCCTCCTCCAGGGCGCGGGCCGGAGAGGTTACCTCATAGGGGCGAGCGGGCGGCCAAGAAGAGGCCGGCCTTTGGCCCATCAGTTCGTAGAGGAGTAGCCCTTCAGCCCAAGCAAAGTGGTCTCGCGCCCAGTCGGCATCCATGCGGCCCTCGCGCCCCAGGGCCAAAGCCAATTCGATGGGGACGCGGGCCGAATCTTTCGAGATCGTTACCTCTCTTCGAACCCCTGTCTCCTCGCTATCCACTACGATCACCAAGGCGTTGGCCACCGTCTGCGAGCGCCCTGTGGAAATGTCGCTTGCGATGAGTGCCTTGGTGGCGCCATCGAACAGGCCGATGAGGCGCTCCATCGAGGGGTCAGAAAGGACCTGCGTTTGAAAGGCGAGGAAAGCGGGGTCCTCCTCGCGAAGGACGGCCAAGGTTTCCCCCTCTTGGCGCACGAGGAGATAAGGTTGGGAGGTTCGGATGGCTGTGGGCAGGCAGGCCACCAAGGTAAGCGCCACCAGAAAGGCGCCGATCGCCTGGGAAAACCCCGCGAGGAACCGCGAGGAAGGAAAACTGTTCTGGGCGAAGGAAGGTCTTTTGTGCATAGGGTCCGCCAGGGGGCCATTCTACCACGCGTGCCGTAAGGGGCCAAGGCGCATGCGAGAAAGGGGCAAACCGAGTATAATGCACCCGAAAGGAAGGCCCGCCTTTGAGATCTCCTTTTCGCATCACGGTAACCGAGATTCGGCGCGCTCGGCAGATTGCTGAGGTGCTCATCCGCAACGGCCTGGGCTTTTTGGCCGAGATCACGGGCTTGACGCGCTTTTTGCCCCCTTGGCGGGCGCGCCGCCTGCGCACGGATGTGCGCGCGGTCGGCTTGACTATCCCCCAACGCTTCCGGCAGACGCTCGAAGAACTTGGGCCGACGTTCATCAAACTCGGCCAGGTGTTGAGCACGAGGCCGGACGTTTTGCCCGCGGAATACATCTTGGAATTGAGCAAACTCCTCGATGCCGCCCCGCCCGTACCCCCTGAGGAGATCGTGCGCGTCATTGAAGAAGAACTCCACGGGTCGCTGGGCCAATTCTTTTCCTCGTTCGACCCTCAACCCATTGCCTCGGCCTCCATTGGACAGGTGCACCGTGCTACGCTGAACGATGGCACGCCCGTCGTCGTCAAGGTGCAGAGGCCGGGCATCGAGCGCATTGTCCAGGCCGATTTGAACCTCCTGTATACCCAGGCTGCCTTCTTGGAAAGGCGCTCGGAGACGCTCCGCAGTTACGGCCTGCTCGATATCATCGAAGAGTTTTCGCAGGCGCTCCGCGATGAACTCGATTACACCCAAGAGGGCCGCAATGCCGACCGCGTGCGCCAAGTGGCCGAGGGCGAGGGCATCTTGGTGCCCAAAGTCTATTGGGATTTGACGACGCGGCGCGTCATCACCCTTTCGGATCTGCGGGGCATCAAACTTTCGGAAATCGAGGCCCTCAAGGGGGCCGGCTACGACCTTGCGGCGTTGGCTGCCCAAGTGGTGCAATGTTACATGCGTTTGGTCTTTGTGCACGGCATCTTTCATGCGGACCCGCACCCGGCGAACATCCTAGTATGCGATGCGCAGATCGGCCTGGTGGATTTCGGGGTGATCGGCTACCTTACCGGGCGCATTCAGGAGGATTTAGGGGACCTTCTATTTGCCCTCACCGAACAGAATGCCGAGGAGATGGTGCGCATCATCGTGCGGATGGGCGCAGCGAATGTGGCCACCGATCGCACTGCCCTAGAGCGGGATGTGCGGCGCCTCCTTGTGCGATATTACAACGTCTCGCTAGAAAGCCTGCCGATGGCGCAATTCCTGGGGGAACTGATGGCCCTGGCCTTTCGGCACCATGTGCGGCTCCCCTCCGATTTGGCGCTTTTGGCGCGCACCGTGGTGGTGCTGGAAGGCGTGGCAAGGACGCTGGACCCCTCGCTTGTCTTGGCGCGCTACCTGGAGCCATTCGTGATGCAACTGGTGCGCCGGCGCCTTTCGCTCAAGCGCACGGTGATGGATTCCATTTCGACATTGCGAGAGTTGGAAGATCTCTTGCGCGTCTTGCCAAGGCGTATGGATACGATTTCGGAGCAGGTGGAACGCGGCGAGATGACGCTGGGCGTAGAAGTGCGCCGCTTAAACCAGGCCCTAGCGCGGATCGAGGCCATCGGCAACCGCATTTCGTTTAGCGTTGTGGTGGCGGCCATCATCGTGGGGTCAGCGCTCCTCTTGGTGGGGGGAGGGGGCGCGGCCATCTTCCGCATCCCCTTTACCGAAATCGTGTTGCCCATCCCGCAGGTGGGGTTCCTCATCGCGGGCCTTTTGGGGGCCTGGTTGATCTTTTCCATTTTGCGCTCAAGGGGGTTATAATCGCCGAGCCAAGGTTCAAGGGTTCGGGGCATCATCGAAAGGGAGGCCAAGGATGAAGGTTCTCGTTACCGGTGGGGCGGGCTTTATTGGCTCGCATGTGGTGGATGCCTGCCTGGAGGCAGGGCACGATGTGTGCGTGGTGGATGACCTTTCTACTGGCAAGCGGGCCAATGTGAACCCTCGTGCCCGCCTTTATGTGGCTGACATTCGCGATCGCGAGGCGATGGACGAGATCTTTGCTGCCGAGCGGCCAGAGGCCATTTGCCATTTGGCTGCCAAAGCGAACGTCCGCGAATCCATGGTGGCGCCCATCCTCTATGCCGAGGTGAACATCCTGGGGTCGCTCGTCCTTTTGGAGTTGGCGCGCACCTACGGCACGCGCAAGGTCGTCTATGCCTCAACGGGGGGCGCAGTGTACGGCGAACCGGAATATCTCCCAGTGGATGAGGAGCATCCCGTCAACCCGCTTGACCCGTATGGCGCAAGCAAACACCATGTGGAGCACTATTTGCGCATCTACCGTGCCCAGTTTGGCATAGATTACACCATCCTGCGGTTTGCCAATGTCTACGGCCCCCGTCAGGATCCCTTGGGGGAAGCGGGCGTCGTGGCGATCTGGTCGCGCTTGATGCTCAAAGGAGAGCGCCCCGTGATCAATGGCACGGGCGAGCAGGAGCGCGATTTCGTTTACGTCGAGGATACGGCGCATGCCAACGTTTTGGCGCTCACGCAGGGCAGTGGTGAGACGCTCAACCTTGGCACCGGCATCGGCACTTCCATCAACGCCCTGTTTGAGAAACTCAAGGCGATCACCGGCTATCGGGGTGACCCGGAATATGCCCCGGCCAAAAAGGGAGAGGTGTTTCGCATCTATATCACCGGCCAAAAAGCCCGGCGCGTGTTGGGTTGGGAGCCAAAAGTTACGCTAGAAGAGGGCCTGCGCCGCACGGTGGATTATTTTCGCACGTTGAACCTATAAGGCTGCCGCAAAAAGCCAGGCCGAGAGGGGGAGCCGGCATGGCAGGTGATGCGCAAACCGATTCGCTCGTGGGGAGCGTGCCCTCGATCGAGGCTTTTTTACAGGCTGTAGCGCGCGCCGAGGGAGTGGATGCGCATCATCAGATCGTTCACATCGAAAAGATTGCCCCCCGCGAGCCGGAGTATGCGTCTCTTTCGCCTCCCTTGCCGCCGCCTCTCGAGCAAGCCTTGCGGGCGACGGGCATCCGGCGCCTTTATACGCATCAAGTAGAAGCCCTCAAAAGGGCGCGAGAGGGCCAGAACGTCATCGTCGTAACCTCTACCTCAAGCGGCAAGACGCTTTGCTACAACCTGGCCGTTCTCGAGACCATCTTGGCCGATCGGCAATCCAGCGCGCTCTATCTTTACCCCGTCAATGCCCTGGTGAACGACCAATTCAAAGCCTTGGGGCGTATGAACCTCGCCTTGGGCCACCACGCTGTGGGCATAGCGCGCTATACCGGCGCGGTGAACGAGGCGATGCGCAAGGCCGTGCGCGCGCGCCAACCCAACATCCTCTTTACAAACCCGGAGATGCTCCATTTCAGCCTCTTGTGGTGGCATCCGCTTTGGGAGCACTTTTGGAGCCATCTGCGCTACGTGGTGGTGGATGAGATTCACACCTACCGGGGCGTATTCGGCGCGAATATGGCCCACCTCTTTCAGCGATTGCGGCGGATGGCAGCGCACTATGGCGCGTCTCCGCAATTCATCGCCTGTTCGGCCACCATCGCCAACCCCCAGGACCTCGCCGAGACCTTGACGGGCTTGCCCTTTACGGTGGTAGATCGCGATGGCTCAGGCCGAGGCAAGCGGTATTTTGTCCTTTGGAACCCGCCGCTCGCCCCCGATGCCGACCCTGCCCGAAATGTGCGTCGCTCCTGCGAAGAGGAGGCGGTGAACCTCCTGCGCCGCTGCCTGGAGGCCAACTATCAGACGATCGTCTTTGCGCGCGCCCGAGCCGTGACGGAGCGGATGCTCCGCCTATCTCTCAAAAAGGGGCCTGAGGAGGAACTCCCGCAGGTTGGCTCTTATCGCGCGGGGTATTTGGCTGAAGAACGGGAAGAGATCGAATCGGCGCTCAAAGAGGGGAGGTTGCGCGGCGTCATCACCACGAATGCCCTCGAGATGGGCGTGGATATCGGCGGGCTGGACGTAGCCATCCTCACGGGCTACCCGGGGACGATCATGTCCACCTGGCAGCAGGCCGGCCGGGCCGGCCGCCGAGGGCGCGAGGCGCTCATCTTTTTGATCGCCTCGCAGAACGCGCTCGATCAGTATTATGTGCGGCACCCGGAACACCTGTTCAGCCAACCCCATGAATTGGCCGTGGTGGATCTCCACAATCCGCATATTCGCCTCAAACACCTTTTATGCGCCGCGCGCGAACTTCCCTTGACCCCTGCGGAAGTAGAGGGGCTTGAGGCTTCATGGCGTGCTGCTGTACAGGCCCTGTGCGACCGGCAGATCCTCCGGGCCGATGCGGATGGGCGCCTCTCGTTTGGGGAGGAGCGCCGCGACGTACATCCCCTCGTATGGCTACGTTCTGCCGGCCACGAGAGTTACCGTTTGCTCGACGAGCACGACCGCGAGGTGGGCCTTATCGAGCCGCCGCACGTCTTCCGCGAGGCGCATCCGGGGGCTATCTATATGCATCGCGGTGAGGCATACCGCGTTTTGGCGCTTGACCGGGGGCGCCATACCGTGCGCGTCCGCGAGGAAAAGGCGCCCCACTACACACGGAGCCTTGGCCAGGTGGCCCTGTACGTTCAACGGGTCGAGGCTTCGCGCCCGATTGACTTTGGGGGGCTTTCTTTGCGCGCCCTGTTGGCCAGCGTGCAGGTAGAGGAAACGATCGAGGGTTACCAGGAGTTGACCTTTGGCGAGAACCGCTTGGTTCGCCACGTCATTTTGGATACGCCTCTTAGCCTGCGCCTGCGCACCACGGCTATGGCGCTCGCTTTGCCTGAGGCAATACGGGCGGCGTTGGAAGAAAAGGGGATGGCGCTCGCGGAGGGGCTTCATGCCATCGAACACCTTCTCACAGGGGTGATGCCGCTCCTGGTGATGTGCGACCGCGCCGATGTGGATGGCTTTCATACCGTATATCATGCCGAAGCCAATGGGCCGGCTATCTTTTTGTATGACGCATACGAGGGGGGCGCGGGCTTGGCGGGGGTGGCCTATCAGCACGCAGAACGCTTGCTTACTTGGGCTTATGCCACGGTCTTTTCTTGCCCTTGTGCCGAGGGGTGCCCTTCTTGCATCCATTCCGGCGCGTGCCGAGTGCGCAATGAGGCGCTCAGCAAGAAAGGAGCGCTTGCTATTTTGCAAGGCATCTTTGGGGGGGATCCGCCGCCCCCGATGTTGCCTGAAGAGAAGGAGCCGGCCCTTCGTTTGGCGCCATCCCTTGAGCGCGAAGGAGCGACCCTGCCGGATGAGATGGCCCGTGCTGTGGAGGAACTCGACGCGCTCACGCGCCGCAAAGGGTTAGCCATTAGTGATCCGACGCCTCGTGGCCCTGCTCCGACCTTTGAGGGGTATCGCGTGGGGGATGAGGTCGAACATCTCCTGTACGGGCGTGGGGTGGTAACCCAGGCCGGCTGGCACGACGGGCGCTACGTTGTTACGGTGAGGTTTGCCCATCGCGGTTTGGTGTGCGAGATAGATGCTGCCGACCGCACCCTTTCGAAGCGCGCCTGACGCCTTGACGCGTTGTTCGCTCGCGTGTTACTATCCCTTCGCGTTCGGCGCCTCACGGTAAACGATATCACAACAGGGAGGGATTTCACGATGCCCAAATATGCGATTGGCATTGATTTTGGAACGGAATCGGCGCGGGCCGTCTTGGTGGATTTGCGCGACGGGCGCCAAGTGGCGGAGGCCGTCTATCCCTATCCCGATGGCGTCATAGATGAGCGCCTGCCCGGCACGGAGATTCGCCTCGAGCCAGATTGGGCCTTGCAGAACCCGGCGGATTACCTATCGGCCGTCAAAGAGACGATTCCTCGCCTGCTCAAAGAAAGCGGCGTCTCGCCGGAGGATATTATCGGCATCGGCATTGATTTTACGGCCTGCACCATGCTACCCACCAAGGCCGATGGCACGCCTTTGTGCTTCTTGCCCGAATACCGCAACAATCCCCATGCTTGGGTCAAGTTATGGAAGCATCATGCGGCCCAGCCGGAGGCGAATCGCATCAACGAATTGGCCCGTGCGCGCGGCGAGACGTGGCTTGAGCGCTACGGTGGCAAGATCTCGTCCGAATGGTTCTTCCCCAAAGCGTTGCAGATCCTCAATGAGGCGCCCGAAATCTATGAGGCCGCCGACCGGCTCATCGAAGCGGCGGATTGGATCGTTTGGCAACTCACCGGGGTGGAGACGCGCAACGCCTGCACGGCCGGTTACAAGGCCATCTGGAGCAAGCAAGAGGGCTTCCCCAGCCCGGACTTTTTCGAGGCCCTGCATCCGCGGATGCGCAACATCGTGAAGGAAAAGATGAAGGAAGAGATCCTCCCCTTGGGGGCGCGCGCGGGTGGGCTGACGCCCGAGATGGCCGCAGCCACGGGGTTGCGCCCTGGCACGGCGGTGGCGGTGGCTAATGTGGATGCCCACGTCTCCGTGCCGGCGGCTACGGTTACCGGGCCAAGGCGCATGGTCATCATTATGGGCACTTCCAACTGCCATATGGTGGTGGGTGAAAAGCCCGTCATCGTGCCGGGGATGTGCGGCGTGGTGGAAGATGGCATCTTGCCCGGCTATGCGGGGTTTGAGGCGGGGCAATCGTGCGTGGGAGATCACTTTGCCTGGTTTGTAGAGAATTGCGCCCCTGCCGCCTATGCCCAAGAGGCCGCGGCGCGTGGCCTGAATCTGCACCAACTACTGGAGGAAAAGGCCTCGCGGCTGAAACCGGGCGAATCGGGCCTGCTCGCCTTGGATTGGTGGAACGGCAACCGTTCCGTGCTAGTGGATGTGGACCTGACGGGCCTCCTGATCGGCGCCACGCTCGGCACCAAACCGGAGGAGATCTATCGCGCGCTCATCGAGGCGACGGCCTTTGGCACGCGGGTCATCGTCGAGGCGTTTGAGGCGCACGGCGTGGCCGTAGACGAGATCGTGGCAGCGGGGGGCCTGCCCGAGCGCAACAAACTCCTGATGCAAATCTATGCCGATGTGGTGGGCCGCGAATTCAAGATCGCCGGCACCGCTCAGGCCGGCGCCCTGGGGGCGGCGATGCACGGTGCAGTGGCCGCCGGTGCGGCGGCAGGGGGGTACGATATCATCCAAGAGGCGGCGGCCCATATGGCCCACCTTAAGGATGAGACCTATAAGCCAATTGCTGCGCACAAGGCCGTATACGATCGGCTTTATGCGGAGTACGTTACCCTCCATGATTACTTTGGCCGCGGAGGGAACGACGTGATGAAACGCCTCAAGGCGCTCAAGGTGGAAATGCGGGGGGCGTGAAATCCTGTTCCTCCCGCAGGCTGAACGCTGCGGGAGGGTTTTTATGAAAGGGGATATGCTCGCTCGTTTGCACCCATCACTTCTCATTTCCCTTTCCTGGGTTGCCCTTGCCCTCTTTTTCACCGGCCTGGGCGATTGGGTGCGCTCGCTCCTCAAGCGCCCTGTGCGGGAGCAGGCGCCTTCTTGGGCGTTTGGGGTGGGGTTTAGCCTATTCCTCCTCTTGGCGCAAGCGGTGAACCTTGGGCTACCCTTGCGGTACTATCTCTATGTGCCCCTTGCGCCTTTGGCCATCTGGGGTCTGGGGGTGCGTTATGACTTTTGGCCGCGCGGCCGGCGGCCCGCTTGGGGCGCGCTAGCGGGAGATCTTACCATCCTCGCCGGCCTGTGCATCCCCCTTTCACGGTGGGTGCTCTATCAGGGCATCCCCTATGACGATGGTCTGTATCACTTGCAGACGATTCGCTGGCTACGGAGTTATCCCCTCCCGCCGGGTTTGGGGAACCTCCATGGGCGGTTGGCCTTCAATAGCGCCTATTTGTGCTATGCAGCCACGCTGTGGGAACTGCCTGGCCTGGCCCTGCGCCACTTGGCGAACGGGCCTTTGACCTTGGCGCTCCTCCTTGAAACGCTCAAAAGCCTGGGGCGCCTCATCCGAGGCGAGGGGAAAGGAGTGCCCGATCTCCTCGCGGTGTTTATCTCACCGTATGTGGTGCGCTTTGCGGCCACGTATCTCAACAACGTCTCGGCGGATGCGGGCGTCTTTATCCTTTCCGTAGGGGGGCTTTGGGGGCTGGCGCGATACCTTCAGGAGGGCGAAGAGGCCGATTTGGGCCTGCTCCTTTTGATCTGTGCGGCGGGCATCACCGTGAAGTTGAGTTTCGTCGGGTTGGGGGTGGCCATCGCCCTCATAGCGCTCGCATGGAGGACGTGGCGGCTCCACCGAGGGATAAAAGGGCTTTTCGCACTTTGGGCCGCGCCGACTGCGATGCTCAGCGTGTGGGTGGCACGGAGCGTCATCGCCAGCGGCTACCTCGTATACCCCGTGGCTTGGACGGGCCTCCCGGTCGATTGGCGCATCCCCCGCGACCTTGTGGTCGAAGAGGCGAATTGGGTGCGCAGTTGGGCACGCTCTGCCGAGGCCCATTGGAGCGTCGTCCTGAGCAATTGGGATTGGTTTGGCCCTTGGCTACGCCGCACCTTGGGCGATCAGTTCGATGTAACCTGGCCGCTAGGGTTGGCGGGGGTTGGTTTGGCTGCGGCCCTTTCCTTTTTCAAACGGTGGGAGAGGGCCACACGCCTGGAGTTCTGGGCGAGCCTTGTGCCGCCCGTGGCCAATATCCTTTACTGGTTCATAACCGCGCCCGGGGCGCGCTTTTGCAAGGGGCTTTTCTGGTTCCTTTTTGCTTCCATCGGGGCGTGGCTTTTTGAAAAGGGCCATTGGGCTAACCGGGAGGTACGCTACCAGGTAGCGTTCCTCATCGCCCTTTATCTGTGGATGCCTACCCTGCGAGACGTGGCCTTTTCATATAACGCGGCGGTGATGCCGCAAACGCCCGTCGTGGCCACGGAGCGCTTTACGACCGATTCGGGGCTGACCTTGTACGTGCCCGCGACGGGCAACCAATGTTGGGATAGTCCCCTCCCCTGCACACCTTACCCCAATGCGGCCTTGCGCTTGCGCCGGCCGG
>Ga0315298_1005499_pt1 | contig 17968 bp, 11 predicted proteins | sample WHS_1_MG_FD_203077 | JGI IMG/M metagenome (GOLD analysis project Ga0315298, IMG submission 203077) | Extremophilic microbial mat communities from Washburn Hot Springs, YNP, Wyoming, USA - WHS_1_MG | ecosystem: Environmental > Aquatic > Thermal springs > Hot (42-90C) | place: USA: Wyoming...
TGTAGCTCCCCCCTGTGTTGTATTCCCTTTCGTATACCCTATCTTATATCCTCTATTGCTTACATCTATACTGGATTGTGTATCTATCTCTATCCTGTCTGTTATATTCAATATTAATGAGTACTCTTGCTGACTTGTTGTTGGTTTGTGAGTTAATTTTGCCCCTTCTTTTATACTTATCTTATCTGCCTTTATCTCCATCTGATGCTCTGGCGCTACTATTACTCCATTTCCCTTTATCTCTATCTCATCTTCTTCTATCTTTGTATCCTCTGTTATCCCTAATGGCGTCCATACTCCTGCTGCACTACCATAACTACTTATTATTAATTTACCTTTGTTTGTTGTTTTATCTTTTAAATATATTGTCCCTGCTGCTCCTGTCCCTAACCCTCCTGTTCCTCCTATTGCCTTTATGTTATCTATATTGAAATTACTTATATTCTCGTAATAAATCGCTATCCTTCCTCCTCCGCCACTTCCTCCATTCACGTATCCATTCCCTCCATTCGCACTTATACTACCACTTCCTTCAAGTATCCCTGTGTTTATCAGTATACCTCCACCACTTCCTGCTACATCTGCCCAACCTCCACCATTGCCTCCATCTGCTTTTATGCTCCCTTCTATCTTCACCCTACCTGCATTTATCCTTATCAGACCACCTCCACTTCCTCCATTACTCCAGTTTGTTCCTCCTCCACTTCCTGGATATTGCGGGTCTTTGTAATTCCCATATACTGCATTAGTCCCATCTCCATATCCTAATCCACCATAACTTCCCCCTGATTTCCCTGTAGCTCCCCCTTGTGTCGTATTCCCTTTCGTATACCCTATCTTATATCCTCTATTGCTTACATCTATTTTTGAACTGCTATCTATGATTAAATTTTCTGTTATCTCTATACTCAATTGATATTCTTTCTCTGATGTGGTTGGAGAATGAGTTAAAGTTGAATTATAAAGAAGTTTAAGATTAGTAAAACTATGTTGCCCATTAACTGTTAGAGTGCAATTATAAACAAGTATATTCCAGTTATCATAAGTATTATTATTTTCTTCAATAGTGGAATTTGCTGAAAAAAGATACAACTTGTATTGTCCTGCCATTGAAGAATTGTTTATATCCTGAATATCAGGTCCTAATAATAAACTATAAACACCTTTACCTGTTCCTGAAAAAACAATTTCATAATTCGTAGAAGAAATTTTATTGATTGCACCTGGGGTTATTTGACCTGAAGGACCTGTAAAAACAATATCACTTTCTGTAAATGTCTCCTGCTTAATTTCATTATTAAATACAATTTCTAAATTTGAAAATGGCTGACTTACACTTCCTTTTGGAATTACATCAACAACTTTTAGGGTATCTGAAAATGAAAAGGAAAAAATTGAAAATAAAAAAGTTAATACTAACCTCATTTCTCTTTTTAAATTCGGCATTATTGCCTCCCTTGTCAAAAAAGGAAATAAGGTTACTATTAAAAAGATTTTTTATTTTCCCCAAATTAACATTTTTATGGTAGGCACTTAGAAAACGACGTGGATTAATTTTGTGACTTTTCATTTCTTTTCTTTATATTGTCCTGGTTTTATGATATCCTTCAATAAAAAAATTGTCAACAGATAAATACACTTGTTAACAAATATATCCCCCTGTTATTCAGGATTGGTTTTTGAGTAATATTTCCCCAGAGAGAGATTTAACATGATTTTTTAGTGAATTGATGACGTTTAAATTTATTATTTTTTATCATAAAATTATTCTGTTTCAGTGAAGTCGAAATTTGAAAGATTAGGTTTAATCTTATACCACTTCGTTCAATGGTTGTTTCTGGGAGAGAAGATAGAGGAAATAAACAACAGCAATTCTTGATAATTATTGATTTATATGTTATACATTTTATTCAATCAATACGAAGTGAATGTTTCTCATCGCTGTCATGGTAATTGCCAATTGCACACTGTGAACCATAAACGCAGATAATGGGGGGTGAGTATTACTGGTTTTCTTGCTACTGTTCGAGCATTAAAGAATCGTAATTACCGTCTTTTTTTCATTGGTAATGGTATTTCTTTGATTGGTACCTGGATGCAAACAGTAACCATTGGATGGCTTGTTTATAAATTAAGTCATTCCTCTTACACCCTTGGTGCAACAGGTGCTCTGGGTACATTGCCAGTATTACTATTTTCAATATTTGGCGGCTATGTCGCAGATAGAATCAACAGATTTAGAATTATCCTTACGACCCAGACACTGGCAATGATTCAGGCATTGTCACTTGCGATCTTAACCCTTACCGGACATATTACTGTTAACCATATTCTTTTTCTTTCATTTGTTCTCGGGCTAATAAATGCTTTTGATATCCCGGCGAGACAGGCGTTTGTTGTCAATATTGTTGAGAAAAAGGAAGAACTTGCCAATGCCATTGCCCTGAATTCCTTTCTTGTTAATAGTGCCAGATTGATTGGACCCTCTATTGCAGGTGTTCTTGTTGCTGCCTTTGGAGAAGGAATATGTTTTTTGATCAATGGAATCAGTTATATTGCTGTTATTTTTGCTCTTTTAATGATGAAAGTTCCTTCGGCAAAACAGGTGATAGATGGAAGAGAAAATGAAAATGTATTAAAAAAACTTCATGAAGGTTTCAGTTATGTGAAAACATTTGTTCCAGTTCGCACAGTAATTTTATATGTTGGTTTTTTCAGTATTTTCGGTATGTTCTATGGGGTTTTGATGCCTGTATTTGCAAAGGAAATCTTCCATGGCACTGCAAGAACACTTGGTTTTCTTATTGGTAGTGGCGGAACTGGTGCCATAATCGCTGCAATCTATCTGGCTTCGAGATCAACTCATTCAGGACTTGGTAAAATCATTCATATTGCAGGGATTGTTTTTGGAACTGGATTAATTTTGTTTTCATACACAAACAATTTCTGGTTTGCAGTAATGATTCTGATTGTTGTTGGCGCAGCAATGGTTCTTCAAATTGTTACAGCCAATATCATTTTGCAAACACTTGTTTCTGATGAAAAAAGGGGAAGGGTGATGAGTTTTCATACTCTTGCATTTATGGGAACACAACCCATTGGTTCATATATTGCAGGAGTTCTTGGTAAAACAATAGGGACGCAAGGTACTGTTTTTGTTAGTGGAATTATCTGCATTATTGGTGCGATTATTTTCAAGGTGAAATATGTTTCTTTTTTGAAAAAAATTGAAACGACTGTAATGGATGATTCACAAAGGATGTTGATCAAGCAAACATTTTCAGCCCAATAACTAACCACAATATTTATTTGTGATTGGCATTCTCCTATCTTTTCCAAATGAGCGCGGAGTAATTTTGATACCAGGTGGTGCCTGTCTCCTTTTATACTCACTTCTGTCAACCATTCTCACAACACGGGCAGTAGTGTCTCTATCAAATCCTTTTTTTGTAATATAATCAATGCTTTTATCCTGTTCAACATACATTTTTAAGATTTCATCAAGGATTTCATATGGTGGCAGGGAATCAGTATCTTTTTGATTTGCTCTTAATTCGGCTGTTGGTTCTCTTGTAATGATATGTTCAGGAATTACTGGTTTTAGACTATTGCGATACCTTGCGAGTTTATAAACAATTGTCTTCGGGACATCCTTAATCACTGCAAATCCGCCTGCCATATCACCGTACAGTGTTGCATATCCTGTGCTGATTTCTGATTTATTTCCTGTTGTGAGAACAAGGTATCCGAATTTATTTGAAAGAGCCATAAGCAGGTTTCCACGGATACGTGCCTGAATGTTTTCTTCAGTAATATCGGGCTTTGTATTTTCAAAGTGTGGTTGAAGCGTCTTTAAATAAGAAGAAAAAATTTCTTCAATAGGAATTTCCAGCAGTTTAATACCAAGATTTTGAGCAAGATTTTTTGCATCAGATATTGAATCCTGAGAAGTAAATCGTGATGGCATAAAGACACCGATGACCCTGTCTTTTCCAAGCGCATCGACTGCAATTGTTGTCACAAGTGCAGAATCAATTCCACCACTAATTCCGATGACTGTTTTCTGAAAGCCATTTTTACTGACATAGTCCCTTAATCCCAGTACCAGTGCCTCATAAATTTCCTGCTCAAGGGAAAGATGTTGAGAAAGATAACAGGAAATGTTTTCCTTTTTTCTTTCATTCAGCCGAAAAATTATATTATTCCTGATTTTTCTTAAAGGAACTTCAATATCATGGATAAGAAGTTGTTCTTTAAATGCATCAGCCCTTGAGACAATTTTTCCACCTGGTTCAACGATGAAACTCTGTCCATCAAATACAAGTTCATCCTGTCCACCAACAAGGTTTGTGTAAACAATGTAAACATTGTTTTCTTCCGCCATGTCTTTTACAATTTTTTCTCTTTCTTTGATTTTTTCCATATGATATGGTGATGCATTGATATTGAAAATCAAGGATGCCTTTTGTTTTGCCTGAATTTTTATTGGTCCTGTATCATGCCATATATCCTCACATATGCTGACTCCAAAAATAAATCTGCCTTGTTCTGTTTCAGCGCGATATACAGGATTCTCATCACCCTGTGAAAAATATCTTTTTTCATCAAAAACACCATAATTGGGAAGAAGTTTTTTATGATAAATCGCCTTAATCTTACCTCTATGGATGATTGCAGCAGCATTGAAAATTTTTCCCTGTGTTCTATCAACAAATCCAGCAATTACAATAATATCTCCAATTTTTTTTGCAAGTTCCCTGATTGTTTTTAAATTATCATTGATAAAGGATGTTTTCAGTAGTAAATCATCAGGAGGATACCCTGTAATGGCAAGTTCTGGAAAAGCAACAATATCAACGCCTGTTCCCTGTGCTTTCTCAATATATTCCAGAATTTTTTCCGCATTACCCTTGAGGTCTCCAACAGTACAGTTGATCTGGGCACATGCAATTCTTATAGGAAATTTTCCCATTTTTCCCCTTTGATTGTTGCTTTAAATTATAGTATACTTCCTTATGAAATGATAGCAAAATATCCAGAGGTAAAAAATTTTGTTTCCCTCTTTTTGTCAGCATACATTGTTATTCCTGTATTCAACACTGACATTGCTTTTTCATTGTGCAGGAAGGCAATTGAGAAATATCTCACCCAGCAGATTGAAATTGAATGTGAAAATCTACCAGCGATTTTTAGTGAGAAAATTCCTGTTTTTGTTTCATTGAAAAGAGGAAGTCAAACAAGGGGATGTGCTGGAAGTTTTCAATCAGAAAATGGTTCATTTGCAAAAGACCTTGTTCATTTTTCGATTATTGCTGCAACACAGGATTTCAGATACAGACCTGTTGATTTACAGGAAATGAAGGAAATAAAAATTCAGATTACGATTCCTGAAATGCCTGTTGAGATACATAGTATATTTTCTTATAATCCTGAAAAGGAAGGTTTAATTGTAGAGAAAGATGGAAAACAGGCAGTAGTATTGCCAGGGGAAGCAAAAACTGCAGCATATGCGTTGAAAATGTGTCTTCGGAACGCTGGTATTGATGATAATTCAAATATCAGGTTATTCAAATTCAAAGCACAAATTTTTATAGAGGAGGGAAAATGAAGAAAAATATCAGTATTTTGATAATCAGTTTTATTTTTGTGTTGAGTTGTTTTTCAGACACCATTACAGGGATCGTGAAGACATCAACCGGGCAACTGGTCAATGATGCTTCAGTGAGTATATTTAAATTGCCTGAGGGTCAAAAGCCATTAAAAACAGTGGTTTCCACAAAAGATGGTAAATTCAAGTTTGATGGTCTTGAAACGGGTTATTACAAAATTGTTGCTTCAAAAAAGGGTTTTTGTGATGGAATACTTTTCAGAATTGAAGTAAATCAACCAAAATATGGAATCGTTAATTATGAAATTGTTTTGAATAAGCCGGGAAGTATCAGTGGTTTTGTCTATGACCCTGACGGAAAACCTGTTTCTGGAGCAAAAGTTTTTAAATCAGATAATAAATATGCAATCACTGATAGCAGAGGTTTTTATAAAATTGGTGGTTTAAATCCTGGTTCACATTATATTGGTGCTGAATGTTCAGGTTATGTAAAAGATTACAAAAATTGTGTTGTTGAAGAAGAAAAAGAAACACAGGGAATTAATTTTACTCTTTCATTTGGTGGTTCTATTAAAGGAACAGTTATTGACTTTGACACAAAAAAACCTGTTAAGGATGCTCGTGTTGAATGTTCTGGTGCAATCTATTCTTCATCAAAAACAGATGAAAAAGGAAATTTTTTCATAGATGGATTGCCACAAGGAAACTATAATCTTTATGTTTACAGGCAGGGATATGAATTTACACAAATTGGAAAAATCATTGGCGTGAAGGTAAAAGAGACATTTGATGCAGGAAAAATCAGTATAAAAATGAGAGAAAAGTATTTTTCTCTCAATACACGCGACTGGCTATTTTTGCCTGATGAAAATGTAAAAATATTTTTCAATGCTTTCAGAATTGAAAAAGTTAATGTTGATGTTTATGAAGTTGACCTTCTCAATGAAATTAACAGAGCAAAATCTAAAAACATTTCAATTAAGGATATCTTGATGTCTGCTGATATTTCAGGGAAAAGTCCTGTATTGAGCAAAAAATTCGATATTTCATATCCATCCCCGCTGAGTGAACTTTATGATCGGAAACTGGTGATTGGCAAATTTCCTGAAGGTACTTATATGTGTGTGATAAAACCCGAAGGAATGTCTGAACAGAAGACCTGGTTTTCAGTATCAAATATTGGTTTTATTTCAAAAACCTGTGACCGAAACTCCCTTATAACTGTTTTTTCTGTTTCAAATGCAAGTGTTTTGAAAGATGTTGATGTTTATATTTTTGATTCATTGTGGAATCTTGAACAACAGATAAAAACAAATGAAAATGGCCAATTTAATGTCAATCAGGGCAAAAAATTTTTGATTGTTAGAAACAAATCTTTTGCTTTTTCAGGTACACAAAACCCATGGGATTATGGTTATTATGACACGCGGATGATTTATGCATATACTGACAGGCCTGTTTATAGACCGAATCAGGTGGTTTATTTTAAGGCAATTCCAAGAATTGATAGGGGCAATTATTATGAAACAGCAGAAATTTCACAGTGCGATGTAAAAATATTTGCTCCTGACGGAAGTGTTGTTTACGAAACATCAATTTTACCTTCAAAGACAGGTTCTATTTATGGGCAGTATATGTTGCCAGAAGAACCGCCATTAGGAACTTACAGAATTGAATTCAATACTCAGGGCAAAAATATTCTTTCTGGTAGTTGCTCATTCAAGGTTCTTGAATATAGAAAGCCCGAATTCTCAATAGAGATAAAAACAGACAAATCAATGTATCTTCCAGGTGAAAAAATTAAAGCCAGTATAGGTGCAAAATATTATTTTGGTTCACCTGTAAAAGATACTGATGTTTTATGGTCTGTGTACAGTAGGCCGCATTATTACCAGTATTACGATGAATATGAAGAATATGAGGATGAATATGGTGGTTGGGGAAGGGGAGCCCTTGTTAGTTCAGGAAAGACAAAAACAGATGAAAATGGAATTGCGACATTGGAAATTCCAACAAAATTATCTTACCAGTCAAAGGAAACATATACCATTGAAGTGAGAATGACAGACATCAGTCGCAGGGAAATTACAGCATCCATTCAGGTGCTTGTTGTTCCTGGTACTTTTGAAATTATTGTTTCAACAGATAAATATGTTTATGGGCAGGATGAAGAAATTCCTGTGACAATTTCAACAAAATATTATGAGCAGAAAAAAGTTTCAGATAAAAAACAATTTAATCTGTCAGTCAGTTATGAGACATATGATGCAAAGAAAAAAAGATGGAGTTTCAAGGAAATAATATCAAGGAAAATTGTTCTTGATGACGATAGAACAACCATCAAATTGAAATCGCCTTCCACAGGATATATCAAAATCATGATTCAGGGTATTGATGAGTATCACAATATTATCACAGGAGAAAAATATGTCTGGATTACAGGTGTTGATCATTACTCATTCTCGTACGGGAAAAAAGATATTGAAATTATTACTGACAGGGAACAATACAATATTGGTGAAGTTGCAAAAATACTTATAACTTCTTCACATAGAGACCTTGAAATTCTTTTTACAATTGAGGGGCGGAAAATATTTGAAAACAAAATTGTGAAACTGAAAGGAAATTCCATTTTGCTTGAGATTCCTGTTAAACAGGAATATATTCCAAATGTTTTCATTTCTGCCTGTTCAGTCAGAAACAAAAATTTTATTTCATCAAGCAAACTTATAAAAACAGGTTGCAGTGATAGGTTTCTCAAAGTTGATATTCTACCCGAAAAACAACAATATCATCCAGGAGACATAGCAAAATATCTTGTGAATATCAAGGATTTTTCAGGAAAACCTGTCTCTGCTGAGTTTTCTTTTGGTGCTGTTGATGAATCAATATATGCGATTTCTGGTGAACTTGTTCCAAAAATTGAAGATTTCTTTTATGGGACAAAGGCAAACAAGGTTTCAACAGGTTATTCTTTTTATCCATGGTATTATGGAGGAGCAGGAAAGGATTTTACGCAGTCGGATATCAGGAAAAATTTCAGGGATACTGCATTCTGGTTACCATTAGCGTTTACTGATGAAAATGGCAATGGAATGATTGAGTTTAAACTTCCTGACAATCTTACAACATGGCGATCAACAGTTCGTGCAATAACAAATGATACAAAGGTTGGTACTGGAATTAATAAAGTTATCACAAGCAAGCCATTGATGGCAAATCTTATTACTCCAAGATTTTTTGTTGAAGACGACCGCCTTCTTATATCTGGAGTTATACATAATCACACAGGAAACAAACAAAAAGTTAGTGTGAAAATTGTTGCAGATGGTCTCGAGATCCTTGATGAACCAGAAAAAACTGTGGAGTTGGAAAATGAAAATTCAAAACGTGTTGACTGGAAGGTAAAGGTTAATTCAGTAAAAAATGCAAAGATTACTTTATTTGCTCAGGCATATCCTTATAAGGATGCAATGGAATTAAGTATTCCTGTTTATTCCTTTGGCATTGACCAGAGATATGTCTTTGCAGGGCAATGTGAGGATATTACAATTGATACATTCTTCTTACCTGTTGAAACGATTTCTGCCTCAATTGATGCAAAATCATATATTTATCCATCACTTGTTTCACAATTTTTCACAACACTTGATGCACTTGCAAAGTATCCCTATGGATGTGTTGAACAAACATTGAATGCATTTTTGCCTGCGATTCAGGTTGCCAGTACTCTGAAGAAAATAAAAATTGAAGACCTTCGTTATCTTGCGAAAAATACTGGTGAGTTTGAGAAAATGCTTGAAAATCTTCCGAAAAAAGTAAGTGATGGCTTGATAAAACTTTATAACTATCAAAATGGAGACGGTGGATGGGGATGGTGGCCTGGAGATGGAAGCAGTCCATATACAAGTGGTTATGTTGTTTTCGGGCTGGCGCATGCAAAAAAAACTGGTTACATAGTTAATGAGGAACGACTTGAAAGAGGGAAAAATTTCCTCAAAAGCATGATTGGTTCAATAAATGACTATAATCAAAAAACATTTATGCTTTATGCCTTGACTTATGCTGGAGAAAAAAATCAATCACTTGTTGATGATATTTATAAAAACAGGAACCAACTTAATCCATATACACTTGCTCAATTGTGTCTTATTCTTAAGGAAAGGGATGACAAAAGGGCTCAGGATACACTTGAACTTTTGTGCAGTAAATTAATTAAACCATCACCATATGTGGGCTACTGGCAGGCAGAAGAAGATGGATATTATTCCTGGATAAATCATAATATTGAAGCAACTGCCTGGGGATTGAGAGCAATTCTTGCAATTGACCCGAAAAGAAAAGAAATTCCTTATATTTTGAGATATCTTGCTATGAAGAAACAGGGAGGACTGTGGTTATCAACAAAGGATACCGCTGCGTGTTTGTTTGCCTTTACTGATTATCTTGGTATGACGGATGAACTGTCTCCTGATTATACATTCATTCTTTCATTGAACACGAAAAATGAAGCAACAGAGAAAATCGACAGAGAAAGTGTGAAACAGTTTCAGACAGTAGTTGAGATTAAACCCGAACATTTACTAAGCGGAAAAAATTCAATCGTGCTTGAAAAACATGGTACAGGCAATCTCTATTATTCCCATGTGATTAAGTACGTTGTCAGGGATATTTCTATGCCTGCATTTGATTCGGGTTTTACAATATCTCGAAGATACACTGAAATTGAGCCAGTAAAAAAGATTGATGAAAAAGGCAATACTGTATATGTTTACAATGAAATCAAGCAAGAGATAAAACCAGGTGATAGAATAAGGGTAGAGATAAAAATTTCAGGCGGTGAAAGGTTTGAGTATGTGATGATTGAAGACCCTATTCCAGCAGGTTGCGAGGTTATTGAACAGATACCTGATGAAAACTGGTGGTATTGTAGAAGAGAAATAAGGGATGAAAAGGTGGCATTTTTTACAAGTTTCTGGGGAGAGAAAGAAAGAACAATTGTTTATTATTTGAGGGCTGAAACTCCTGGTTCGTATCATGTGCTGCCGACAAAGGCACAACTAATGTATTTACCTGAGGTATGGGGACGTTCTCAAGGAAATATCATCACAATTGAGCAATGAAAAAATTAATCTTTTTGTTACTGGTGGCTTGTTGTTTTTGTTATGCAAATGAATTTAAATACAGATGGGCGACTTACACAACATATTTTAATGAACACATTGATGAACGGCAGACAAATATTAAGGTAGCAGCAAGATACCTTGATGGATTTGTTCTCCTCCCAAAAACGATTTTTTCATTTAATGATGAAGTAACAAGCCGGATTTCTGAAAACGAACTCGGCACAGCAAATACTCTTGTTGGTGAAAAAAGAGTGCCTGGTTATGGTGGTGGGTTATGTCAGGTTTCATCAACACTCTATGCAGCAGCACTTTATGCAGGACTTTCAATCTTTGAAAGAAAGCCACATTCAAAAATTGTTTCATACATTTTACCAGGTCTTGATGCAACTGTTTCAAAAGAACAAGGAGTTGATTTAAAAATTTACAATCCCTATAACTTCAGGTTCATTATCAGAGCATCTGTTGATGGTAATGCACTCAATATTTCTATTTTTGGGGAAAAACCAAAAATGCGAGAGATAGAAATTATTGTTTCAAGGCCTGAAAAGCAAGGTGATTTTATTTATACAATAACAACCCGACGTGTTTTTACTTCAGGGAAAGAAGTTTTTTCAGAAATTGTTTCAAGGGACTATTATTATTGATCCAATTAATTCCATCGCAGGCAGGGATCAGGTTATTATCGAAATCTTCTGTGCAGCCATGTGAACCATTCCTCAGGACTCTGTCGAACATAGTATTCAATACGTTGATAAAAAAACTGAGTATTCTTCTGGAAATCATCATCCTGATTATTCGTTTTTAAAAGTTTATAGGGTCCTTCAATAAAAATTGTATGCCTGAATCCATGTTTATGACGAATAAAGATACCAAAGACATCCGCATTATATTTTCTTGAAAACACGGCTGCTCCTGTTGGTGCCTGGACTATGTTTCCAAAAAATTCCACCTGAGTACCTTTTCCTGAATGCTGATCAATCAAAAGACACAGAGCATTTCCATTTTTAAGCCATTCAAGCGACTTTGCTATTGCCTGATTAAGATTTTCCTTGTTTATTGCAAATATCCCTTTTTGCCTCCTGATTCTATCCATATATCTTGCAAGATACATGTTGTTTGCATCGCGCGCAATCCAGGTGACAGGCAATTTAGAATAAATCAATGAAGCAATCATCAGGGGAAAATTGCCAAGATGAGCACTGACAAGTATCACAGGCTTTTTTGATTTACATACATTTTTTAATGTCTCAAGGTTTTTAAATTCAATCAGTTTCAATGCCTTTTCTGGTGCTATTTTTACCCATAATGCCCATTCAATAAAAAAGAATGTATTTTTCTCGATGATTTTTTTTATCATCAGTGTTTTTTCTTCAGGAGAGAAACTGTTTCCATATGCGGCAATGATATTTTTTCTAATTTTTCTTTTCAATGATGGACTGATAATATAAAAAAATCTGCCTGCGATGCTACCTATCCGACCATAGAGAATACATGGCAGAATACGAATGAAGTTAAAAACAGCGAAAAAAAACAAATATCCCAGAATATCTGTAATCAATTCTTTTTTCTTTCTTCTCATAACTAAATTTTACTCTAAAATTGCATTTTTTGTGAAATTCCTTTTATCTTTCGTTTCTAAAAGTAGTGAAAATTTCCAAAATTTAATTGAAACTGCTCTTTGACCGATGGCATAAAAAAATATATCATATTAAGATTGAAAATTTTTCAAGACAACAACACATCTATGGCTGAACAAATAAAAGCAGTAAGGGGAATGAGGGATATTCTGCCAGAAGAAGTAAGGATATGGCAGACCGTTGAATCCATTGTCTTCCAGACACTTGAAGCATTTGGATTTGAAGAAATAAGGGTGCCAGTGGTTGAAGAATTAAAACTTTTTCAACGGAGTGTTGGTTCTTTTACTGATATTGTGCAGAAGGAAATGTATGTATTCAAAGACAAAGGAGATAGAATTCTTGCCCTCAGACCCGAAGCAACTGCTTCAGTTGTACGTGCATATCTTGAACATCAGTTGTATACAAAAAGGAAAATTACTCGTTTATATTATGCTGGACCAATGTTCAGATATGATAGGCCACAAAAGGGTCGATACAGGCAATTTTTTCAAATTGGTGCAGAGATATTTGGTGGGAAAAGTCCTTATTTTGACGCAGAATTAATAGTGATTCTTGCAAAAATTATTGAAAAATTGAATGTCAGTAATTATGTTTTTGAAACCAATTCTGTTGGTTGTGATGCGTGTAAGATTTCCTATGGTATGAAATTAAAACAGTTTCTTGAACCAGCAAAAGACAGGTTATGTCAGGACTGTCAGACAAGATTACAGGGTAATGTTCTCAGGGTTCTTGATTGTAAGGTGATTTCCTGCAGGGAAATAATTAAGGAGGCACCTGTAATACAGGATGTCTTGTGTGATGATTGCAGAAAACATCAGGAAAATTTTTATACTACCCTTGACGATAATAAAATTCATTACAAAAAAAATCCATATCTTGTCAGGGGACTTGATTACTATACAAAGACAGTTTTTGAATTAAAAATTGGAGAAGAAGAAAATGCTGTTGCTGGCGGCGGACGATATGATAATCTTGTTAGTGAACTTGGTGGACCGGAAACTCCTGCTGCTGGTTTTGCCATTGGAATGGACAGATTGTGTGGATTAATCAATCTTGAAGTGGAGAGAAAAAAAGAAATTTGTGTGATTTTTCTTGGTCAGCACGCATTGCAAAAGGGAACAGCAATTTTGAATAATTCAAGGGTTGATGGTATAAAAATTGTTGCTGATTACGAACAGCGACCCTTGAAAAATCATTTGAAAATTGCTGACAGGGAAGGGGTTAAACATATTCTTATTCTCGGTGACAATGAACTTCAAAAACAAATTTTTCTTTATAAAAACATGAGTAATGGTTTTCAAAAAGAAATTAAATTTTCAGAACTTTCAAAATTTTTCAAGGAGATAAATAATGCTTAGAACTCATACCTGTGGACAACTTGGTACAGGTGACATCGGGAAAAAGGTTATTCTTTCTGGCTGGGTTTCTTCAATCAGGGATCATGGTAATATTATATTTTTTGACCTTCGCGATAGATACGGTATCACGCAAATTGTGTGTAATCTGCCTGCTTTAAAACCTGAAACACTGGAACTTGTGAAAAAGGTGAGGCAGGAATTTGTTTTGAAAATTTCAGGTACTGTTGTTGCCCGATCTCCGGAGACAGTAAACCCGAAAATTTCCACAGGCACAATTGAAATAATCCTTGAAGAACTTGAGATTCTCAATGTTTCTGAACCACTTCCCTTTGAGATTCAGGAAAGCAAAAACATAAATGAGAACACAAGGTTAAAATACAGGTATCTTGATTTAAGAAGGCAGCAATTAAAAGAAAACATTGTCTTCAGGTCTGATTTTATCAGCAGAATCAGAGAGTTTTTCTTTAAAGAAGGATTTGTTGAAATTGAAACACCTGTTCTTACAAAAAGTACTCCCGAAGGAGCAAGGGATTTTCTTGTTCCTTCACGATTGAATCCTGGAAGTTTTTATGCGTTACCACAATCCCCGCAGCTTTTCAAACAGATTTTGATGATATCAGGGTTTGACAGGTATTATCAGATTGCCCGTTGTTTCAGAGATGAAGACCTTCGTTCAGACAGGCAACCCGAATTTACTCAGATTGATGTTGAAATGTCTTTTGTTGAAGAAAACGATATCATGGATATCTCTGAGAGAATGATAAAATATGCGATAGAAAAAACTACTGACATCAAAATCAGTATCCCATTTCCCCGTTTAACCTACGAAGAGGCAATAAACAGATTTGGTACAGATAAACCGGATACTCGATTTGGTATGGAGATTATTGAACTGTCAGAGGCACTGGCTGATTCAGGAAGTAATATTCTTCAATCCATTCTTGATTCTGGTGGAGTGATAAAGGGTTTGATAATTCAGCAGGGAGAAAACATTTCAATCAAAGATGTTGATAATCTTAACGAATTTGTCAAACAAAAAGGTGGTAAAGGGATTGGATGGATGAGGTTCAGAGAAAATGAAGTGGTCTCTCCATTGAGGAAATCACTGAAGGAGGTAGTTATAGAAAAAATTAAAAAAATTAGTGGTATTAGTCCTGGTTCATTGCTTTTATTCCTTGGAGGCAAAAATCAATGGGTATGTGAAACCCTTGGTGAAATTCGTTTGCATATTGGCACAAAATTAAACCTTATTGATGAAAGTTTATTCAATTTTCTCTGGGTTGTGGATTTTCCATTATTTGAATTCAATCAGGAAGAACAGAGAATTCAGTGTGTTCATCATCCTTTTACCAGTCCTAAAAAACAGGATATTGAAAATCTTGAAAAACAACCTCTGGCAGCAAAATCACGTGCATATGACCTTGTGTTAAATGGCTCTGAAATTGGTGGGGGAAGCATAAGAATTCATGACAGGAAACTGCAGGAAAGAATTTTCTCAATTCTCAATATGAAGCCCGAAGAATACAATGAAAAATTTGGTTTCCTTCTTGAAGCACTTGGATATGGCGCACCGCCTCATGGAGGCATTGCATTTGGACTTGACCGACTGGTGATGATACTCAGGAAAGAGGACTCAATAAGAGAAACAATAGCATTTCCAAAGACACAAAAAGGTGTGTGTCCATTAAGTGGCGCACCTGGTATTGTTGATGAAAGGCAATTAAGAGAACTTTATATAAAGGTTGACTTTAAGCCGAAAGAATGATAAATTGAAATACGGAAAAAATATTGTGCAAAGACATAGTTTATGGGAAACAATTATTTTTAATGAACATTGCACCAGGAGAAAAAAATGAGAATTAATCTTGTGATATTCATAGTGCTGATATTCATAATTTCAGGTTGTAAAATGTTTCAGGAAAAACAGGAAGTTCAAAAAATTTCAGCACCTGATGAAATAACTTCACAGGAAACACAGGTATCTGCAGGTGGAGAAAAAAAGGCAGTGGAACCTGTTTTTAAACCAGCAAAAAGTACTCAAAAAACACCTCGTTCAGAAAAGGAAGAAATTGAAATTCAGATTATGCAGGCAAAGTCACTGATTGAGACAGCAATGGAAATTAGTAAGAATGCTGAAAAATATGCACAGGAATCATACAATACAAGCAATCAGGCAAATGCAACATCAGAAAAAGCACTTGAGGCAGCCAATAAAGCCATTCAATCATCTGCTGAAGCAGTGAAAGCCGCAAATGAGGCAGCGGATAGAGCCATTGCAGCAGCCAATGAAGCGTCAGAAAAGGCAATTGCAGCAGCAAACAAGGCAGCAAAGCAGGCGATGGATTATGCCGACCAGGCAGCACAAAAGGCAATAGACGCTGCTAATGATGCAATAAAGGCAGCAAATGAAGCAGCAGAGAAAGCAACCATTGCTTCAAACAAGGCACTTGCAGCATGTGACCAGGTGCTTGCAGAACTTGGAAGGGTAAAGGCAACAATCAAGTCACAGCAACTTGAACCAGTACTGCCTGAAGAACCAAAGGCAAAAATTTCTGGGGGAAAGACATATACTGTCAAAAAGGGAGATACCCTTTCTAAGGTTGCTACAAAATACTACGGGGATTCAAAGGGCTGGAAGAAGATTTATGATGCAAACAAGTCAAAAATCAAAAATCCAGATGTATTAATACCAGGTACAGAAATTGTGATTCCGTAATATGTCCTCATTGAAAGAAATTGTTCTGACAAATCAGGAAGCACAGATCATTTTTGGAAAGCATGATGAGAATTTGAGATTGCTTGAAGACCTTCTTGGTGTTGAAATATTTGCCCGTGGAAATGTTATTAAGTTGCGAGGTGAACATTTGCAGGTGGAAAAAGCACAGAAGGTCATTGAAAACTTGAGGCATCGTGTTCACAGATTGAAGTATCTTTCTCCAGAAGACATTTTTGATGCGATGCCTGAGGATGTTGAAAAAGAACCAACAGAGCAAAAACCAGCAGAAAAAATCACTGACTCTCCGGATGCAATTATCGTAAGGTCAAAAAGGGATGTGATTTATCCACGCAGTTTGCACCAGCGTTCATATATCAGAGCAATCAGAAAATATTCGCTTACTGTTGGAATAGGTCCTGCTGGAACAGGTAAGACATATCTTGCAGTTGCTCTTGCAATTGAATCACTTCGCAATGGTTTATTCAACAGGGTTGTTCTTACAAGACCTGCACTTGAGGCAGGGGAACGGCTTGGATTTTTACCAGGAGACCTTGAGGAAAAAATAAAACCATACCTTCAGCCCATTTATGACGCTCTATTTGATATAATGAAATATGAAGAACTGAAACGATGGAGTGAAAGAAAAATTATTGAAATCATACCCCTTGCCTATATGCGAGGAAGAACATTGAATGATGCCTTTATCATTCTTGATGAAGCGCAGAATACTACAGGTGAACAGATGAAAATGTTTCTTACCCGACTTGGTGCAAATTCAAAGGCAGTCATCACAGGTGACATTACACAAATTGACCTGCCTCTTTCAAAGGAAACAAGTGGTCTTGTAATATGTGAGAAGGTTCTTGAAAAGGTGAGTGGAGTGAAATTTATTTATTTCAGCGAGAAGGATGTTGTAAGGCATCCTCTTGTCAAAAGGATTATCAAGGCATATGACACATATCAAAAAACGCAGGGGAAAAAGGGTTCTGCTGATAAATCGTCAGAGAAAGGTTAAGTTTAATTTGAAATATCTTGAAGATGCCTTTGATTTACTTGAAAAGAAAATCCCACAATCACTGAAAAAAATTTGTATCACGCTGGTGAGCGACAGAACTATCGCTTCTATAAATAAGAAGTTTTTGAATAAAAATTACCCGACAGATGTGATATCATTCAAACTTGGTTTTTTTGGTGATGTGATTATTTCAGCAGAGACAGCAAAAAGACAATCTTTTGAGGTAAGCCATAGTGTTGAAAAAGAAATTTTATACCTTTCAATACACGGCATTTTGCATTTACTGGGATTTAATGATAACAGCCAATGCAATTATGATAAAATGAAAAAGAAACAGGATAGTATCTTTAAGGAAATTGCAGGGGTTCTGGATGCAAAACGATAAAAGACAGGATATTGTTCAGAGTTTTACAAATGCCTTCAGGGGTTTGTTTTATGCCCTGAAAACAGAAAGGAATCTGTGTATACATTTTGGAATTGGTTGTCTTGTTGTCATTGCTGGAATTTT
>Ga0315298_1005504_pt1 | contig 17955 bp, 24 predicted proteins | sample WHS_1_MG_FD_203077 | JGI IMG/M metagenome (GOLD analysis project Ga0315298, IMG submission 203077) | Extremophilic microbial mat communities from Washburn Hot Springs, YNP, Wyoming, USA - WHS_1_MG | ecosystem: Environmental > Aquatic > Thermal springs > Hot (42-90C) | place: USA: Wyoming...
TACAATTTTAATTATATCAAGCCCGACCACCAGAAAAATCCTTAGTGCTTAATTTATTGAGTGAGGTGAAAAACTTAAAATCAAGCTAGGGCCAGTAAAAACATGGCGGGGTTGCCCTAGTTTCAATCATTTGCTGGTGAATTCTCCCGCAAATCCCCCTTTTTTCTGTTTTTAAAGCATTTTTAGGCGCGCGCGCCGCCTAAAAACAACATTAGGATTATTCACCCTCTCGCCACAAACAACAATGTAGGGATACCCCATACTCTCCAATTCAGCGAGTTTCCTATCTAAAAACTCCGCGTCCCGCGCTAAAACCAAAAAACTCGCAATCTAACATCACCAGAATTAGCTCATCTTCTAAAGTTCCACCGAAAAAGTCAAATGTTGTTGTGGCGCAGAACAGCCAACAACAACACAAAAGCACAAAAACAGTTTCAACCATTCCAGCCCATGCATACATAGCATTACCATTTTAAGCTTTTTATGGCAACTGGAAAGGTGGACAGTTTAAACGGCAACGAACAAAGCCTGAAACAAATCTTCAACAAAATTAAAGGTTATCACAAATTGTCTGTCCAATCTGCTGCAAGAGACAGACACTTTAAAAGGAACTAGTTATAACATATTCAGAAACTTTTCCGCTGTAATAAATAATAAGGACAAATCTGATGTTAAGACAGCTTATAGACTTTGCGAAGCCTCAGGTTTACTTCCCTCTTAAGCGCATCGCCCAATTCACCGATTTCACCAACAACAAAATCCTTCAACACCGTTGCCACTTTATCTAACCTTATAACAGAAGACAGCTTAAGCCCTGTTAACGCAATTTCAGGATGCGATTTATCAACCACAACGTCCGCCAAACTAGGCTTATCAGGCACTCTAGAAGAAATGAAAGCCACCACAACATCTTACTCTCCCTCGAATAGAACCAATGCAGGTCTCACTTTCGCCGAAGTCAAATTTGTAAAAGGAAAAGGTATAAGAACAATTTTACCTTTCAAGAATACCTAACCTTAACATCCTTCATTGAATACACATCAGGTTCTTCAATAAGGAAACCTTTCATGGATTTCTCCGCCAAAAGCATCAAAGACAAAGTTTCCCTACTCTCAATTAGAACATCAATCTTCTTATTCAACAAAGAAAGCAAATTCTTTATTTCCTTCAAATCAACTTCAATCGTCATATCTCTCAATTTCTATCTCCCCTTTCCGCATATTTAATCGTTATTGTATAACAAGAAACCCGCCGCTAACCTGATAGTTCAATTTTTAAGTGTTTGCGAAATCGAGGCTCACATTAAGAAGCTGGTTTCCTTTAAGCGGAAAGTATTTCAACACTTCTCCACTTTTATACTTGTGGAAAAATGTCAGCAACAATAAAAATCGAACAGGAGAAAAAAAAGAAAAACTTGACAGGTTCCTCGCTTTACTCCTACTACGAGAAGGCATAAAAATAACCCTGCAAGAAGCCCTAGGCTTAATAATAGACTACGCCCTCCAAAATGAGGAGCAAATAATCCAAAAACTCAAAGAATTACCACCACTGGAAGAAGATCTAGCATGGAAAGCCATCGAAAACCCAACCAGCTGGGGAATAAAAGACTCCTCAAAGAGAATAGATGAATACCTTTACGGGAGATAAAACAATGGCAGCCTTCATTGACACAGGAATATTCATTGCATTGCGAAACGCCGACGACGAAAACCACCAACGAGCAAAAGAATTAATGAAAAAGGCGTTGAAAGCAGAGTTTCGGAAGAATCTACACGTCTGACTACATAATAAACGAAGCCGTAATAACATCCCTCGTGAGAACGAGAAGACACGACCTAGCCCTAGACATGGGAAAATACATCATCGAATCGCCAAGAATAACAAAACTCTGGACAACAAAAGAAATCTTCGAACTGGCATGGCAAAAATTCCAAACCTTAAAAGATAAACCCTAAGCTTCACAGACTGCACAACAATGGCCCACATACAAAAAACAGCATAAAACAAATCCTAAGCTTCGACTCCGGCTTCGACGGACTAATACAAAGAATCTATTGATTTAAAAAGCCAGAAGCCCCAGCCTATAAAGTATCGAACATTCCTCAACCACGATCACAGCCACACCAAAACAACACTCCTTCAAAATTTTCCTACAGCCCAGCCTAATTGCTTCTTCGCTGTTCAACCTAGGGCTTCAACCTATACCAAGCTTGTCTATCCCAATCCGACAGCAAAAGACAGACACTTAAACAGAAAATGCCCCAAGAATAATTAACCTTAACTTCAGTTATGCGCTAACGGGTTCCGCTATCAGCCATCTCCACAACGGGGTAAATTTTATGGTTCTATTGTCTATTTTATCTATGCCTTCATAGTTCCATGTTATTATCCTCAAATTTTTGCATCCTGTTTCCTTAGAAGCTTTCAACAAGGATTTAACTTCCCTTTCATCTATCTCATCCCTTCCAGAAGCATAAGTTACCTGTATTAGCTCTTTGATTTCCACTCCCTCTTTTAAAAGGAAGTCTACCTCCGCTCCTTCATGGTTCTTCCAATAGTAAATCTCCAGCATGGGCTTCTTGTTAGTTAGCCTTAAAAGTTCTAGGAAGACACAGTTTTCCATAAGTTTCCCTATGTCTTCTGAAAACCTCACAACTTTTGTTAGACCCGTATCGCAAAGGTAAATCTTCTTCGGCCAGCTCTCCCTCTGATAAACCCTAAGTGAAAACCTGTTCAAAACGAATAACGCCACCGAATCCTGTATCTTGTCAATATAACTGTAAAGCGTGTTTTTACCAAATCTCTGTGAACTCAGAGATTTTAAAATCTTGTTTACGCTTATTTCCTTAGAGAAGTTTTGCAGCAGAAAAGAAAGTAGAAACCTTGCAAGGCTTATGTTTTTAAGTTTATGTCTCTCAACAATATCCCTAAAAAGTATCATTTCAAAATACTCTTTCAAAATCCGCTCTTTTTCAGCTTCTTCAAACACAACCTCGGGAAAACCGCCGAACTCAAGGTATTCTTTCAGATAACCCCTAATTTTGGCAGCTTCATCCATTGTCATTTTCTCTGTAAACACATTTTTGGCCCTTAAAAATTCCCTAAAGCTGAATGGCAACAACAAATAAAAAAATGTTCTTCCCCTCAACTGGGTAGCTATTTCCCTACTTAAAAGCTTGGAAGAAGAACCCGTTACGAACATGTTGTAATGTTGAAGATCCAAAAGCTCCCTTATGGCTAACTCCCAGTTTTTCACGTTCTGAACCTCGTCGAAAAAAATGTTTCTGGGCGCTTTACCCGCAGCCTCTATGTAAATCCTTATCAAATCCCTTATATCTTTAAAAGTTACATCCATCAACCTCGTATCCTCAAAGTTAAGGTATAAGGAGTTCGCCCTATCCTCCCCCATCAACTGATAAAAATAATACGTTTTCCCAGCCCTTCTAGGACCAATAACTGAGATAACCCTGTCCTTCCTTCTAGGAACCTCCAGTTCTCTACTAACACCTTTAACAATTTCCCTCTTCATCCACTCTACGATATAATCTCTAACCAATGCGTGTTGCATAAGCATATTTACAAAGACAATTTATTTAAATATTATCTCAATTAAAGAGAAAATTTAATTATTCATTTTTCAAACGTTGTTGTGGTGCGGAAAACAGCAGCGACAACACAAAAGCGCGCGCATGGGATAGAGTTAAAGTGATATGTAAACAATTTTCGCGCGCGCATATTTGCTGGTGAATTTCTCCCGCAAATCCCCCTTTTTTCTGTTTTTAAAGCATTTTTAGGCATATTTTCTTTTGTCTTTTCTTTTAGCAGCACCTAATGGTTCGTTATTTGGCTATTGATTTTCAGAGTCTGAAATCTTTCCTAAACCCTTGTTTATCATATATTTTAAATCTATCGAAATTGATGCTAGGAAGAGTATTAGGAATATTATGTGTGGTAGTATAAGCGCTGTTGGTACTTCTAGGGGGTAGGCTAGGAATGTTGGTAGGAGCACGGTGAATGTTGGTATGGTTAAGATTAGGTTCGAGTTGTGGGGTTGAAGTAGTAGATGTGCGTCTTTTGTTTTTATCATAACAAATGTGGCGGTTAAGAATGAAAACCATTCGATGGTTATGTTGGCTGGGCTTCTAATGCTTAATTCGAGGCCGAAGGCTTGCGTTGTTAGTGGCCAGAAGAGCTGCACCTTTCCGCCCGCAATGTAGTCGCTTATAAGAGAATGCTGGATTAGGGCTGAGAAATATGGGAGGGCGTTTTTGTTGTATAGGGCGAATATTGGAATGAATATTATAAATGCCATTAGGATTGAGTGGGTAGGCCCTCTGTGAACAACGTAGGGGATTAATATGTCAACGTCTGGAATAACTGAAAGCATGAAGATTAGAGCAACGTTTACTTTCGTTTTCGTTATCTTGGACGTTAGTTTGGCGAGGATGTATCCGAGGGCGAAGTGGCCTACCGCATACGTTGATGCTTCCTCCCATTGCAAGGTTAAAGTTCACGTTAATAAACATGGTGTGGTTTAGGTGTTAGACGGCCGCCGGATCTTAAGCCGGCAGAATAGCCGCCTAACACGATGCAAAAGGAGGTTTCAACGATCTTGTAAAGTTTTAATTGTCCATGTTTTGACTAAGCGTTAGCCTGCTCCTCTCCGGCTTTTTCTTCCTCGCTTTGGATTTCCTCTATTGGTTTTGGTGGAGGTGTGGTTGCCATTGTCCATCCTATCCATGCGCCAATGCCCATTATGGCTATGAAGGCTATGAAGACTGGTATGGCGATAGCCCAGAATTGCACGTTAGCGGCGGCCGCTTTAATTCCAAGAATTCCTAGCCACTCTGGGTAGAAAAGTGTTGCCACGTAAAAAATGGCTATTGCAACGCACACAAGGAATATTACTCCGCCTATTATTTGGTCTTTATTCAAAGCTTTCACCTCCTTCGAGTATAAATATGCTCTCTTTAATTTCCTATTTGGCTGAAAATATAAGCGATATTCCTCTCAAGTTCGTTATGCTTCAGATGGAGGTTATGATTTGACGATTTTTTGTTGAACAGCAGTGATGTGCCAGCATTTTGGACTGTTTGTTTGTAGGTTGTTGTTTTGTATATGTGTTGTTTAAGCGAACAGTAATATTTATTAAGACTTAAGATATGATCTACGCGGTTATCAACATGGAAATACAGAAGACAAATTTAACTGTAATATTGGCAATTACATTAGCTGCTTTAGTTATGACTGCTTTGGTGTCAGGTTTACTCACTGGATATCAGCGGATACCGAACTCTGGAAACTTAAAAGCTACTGTTGGAATAGGCGTATACAGCGACCCGGCGTGCACAAATCCTTTAACATCCATTGACTGGGGTGAAGTTCAAGCTGGTCAAAGTTATTCACGAACAATCTACATTAAAAATAATGGAAACATAAAGGTTCAGCTTTCTATGACAACTGGAAACTGGACACCGTCCACGGCAAGCAGCTATTTATCAGTTAACTGGAATTGTACCAACTATATCCTAGATGTCGGCAAATCTGTTGGGGCTAATATAGCTCTTTCGGTTGCATCAACGGCTGTTGGTGGCTCCTTTTCCTTTGACATAACCATAGTGGCAACAGAATCACAATAGCCTTTCCTTTTTAGTCTTTAAAAGTGCAGCGAAGAAACACTAAAATGGTTGGAATATTCGCAAAACTACTGTTGCCATAAATCCTAGACCTAAAGCGAGGGCGACTATTCGGAGACGTTTCTTTTCAATAATTATGTTCCTTGAATATTCTGTTGCAGAAGATATAAGCTCGGATGTTATGAGCAGGATTATTGCCATAACAGCCAGCCATAGGCTTATGTCAGACAAACTCATTGGAAAGTTCATTTTTAGCCCTCAACAGTGCGGTACCAAACCTCGATTGTTTGCGCGTCAATGGACACGTTGTCCCTTTGTATTGTGACCATTCTGCCGGAAGCCTTTGCTAGGGAGCATGCTATGGCGCTTATTAATGGGCATCCGAGAAGGTGAACGCTTTTTAGGTTTTCTTCAACCCTATACAGGTTTTTGTATGTTGAGTCGAGTATTTTAACGTAAATCTGGTTGTCTTCAATTTTCATTTCAATTTCCTTTGCTAGTTGCAGGTTTTCGACAATTAGCGGTGGGAGGGTTTCGCATAACTCTGTTAGTTGAAGCTTTGCCAGATCCTTTCTAATTTCTCTTTCAAATTGTGTTAAAAGCCCCAATCCTGGCGGGGCAACGCATATTCCGTTTGGGTTTTCGAGTATGAATTTGCTTTTTGCAAGTTCCTCAATCGAGGGCATGCCGCCCGTGTCTGCTGAAATGAAAACCACTGGATCTTTTAAGCCTTTTAAGTATTCTGGGAGGTAAACTTCTTTTGGGTAAGGCGGTATGTAATAGCTTTTGCCCTTAAACTTTAAATCCTTTATTATTCTGTCGACTGTTTTATATGTTGAGATTGCCGTTGAGTCCAGCAGGCTGCTTTGCACATATTTTACAGGTCTGACAAAAAAGAATAGGGCGCCCCAAAAAGTTAGACCTAAACCTATGAAGGCTAAAATGTTCGAGTTATTATAAATCGAGAAAATTAGTGCCAATGCACCCGGAATTATGAAAGCTAAACCTATTTTTCCAGAAGGCACGCTCTTAATCCTTTTTAATTCTTGTTTAAGATCTTCAACCTCGGTTTGGAGCTGCTTTATTGTTTCCACTAAATACTGTGTGGTTGTCAATTCAGATGATTTATCTTCAGATTCTCTTCTTGCCTTTTCCTTTTTTTCTTCAGAGCTCATTTTCAAATTAAAATACAACGGTGCATCATTTAAGGTTTCTAGAGGCTGACTAAACTTTTCCCAAGCCATTATAGGCTTGGTATCGCTAAATTTTACGATTGTTTCTTCTTTTATGTAAAAATAGCCAAAATCCAAGGAGCATTATTGCGCGCGATAATCTGAAGTCTACTTAGTTCAAAGTTGTCCTTTGAAGGATGCATGTTTCGGCTGATGTTTTCGTTGAAAATAATGTAAAATAGCTCCTTAAAATGATTCTTCAGTTTCCCATTTTGGTCAGCGTACTTATCTATTAAGTACAAGCGCTCGCTACTACTACCTTTTTCTACGCATAAACAAGTTTAAGCCGAGAAGCATTGCTACTAATGCTCCTGCAGTGCCAACCAATGGAAAATCGGAAATAACATTGAAAGAAGTCCCTCTAATCATTATTGTGTTTTCGACATGCTCTTTTGTTGTTCCATTTGGCCCTATGAAGTAAGCTTTAACAGCCCATTCGCCGATAGTATCTGGGATTTGAGTGTTTGTTGCAATCCATATCGGAAATTTATCCGGATTATTCTCAGCCCAGTTTTTAATTTCTTCTGGAGCATCACTAGGAATTTCTGACATGCTGTCACACTTTACGAGAGATGTATTGTTATATTCTCTGTAGGTTGAATTATCTGGCCTTTTCCATCTAAAAAATATAGCCGTGACACTAGGATCCCTTGTTCCAGCCCATGCAGTTACGCTTTCACCAAACGGCACCTCTTTTCCATGCCAGTTTGTTGTTATGCCATAACCAGAGTTTATGGCATCCCACTGGGCATAAGAAATTTGAATAGACAAACCTAAAAATAAACAGAAGGTTAAAAGTAGAATGGCGTACCTTGTCTTCATTATCTTGCGACCTCTATTGTTAAATATTAATGTTTTATTTAATAAACCCATATGGATTACATTTCTAGAACATTATCATGAAGTTCTACTTGTGAATTTTTCATAACAATTTAACCGTGGCTATTTTTGACGGCGGATTTCAGGATTGCTTTGAATATTTTAACTCCGTCGGAGAGCATTCTCAGCTTTGAGATGCCGTATTCTCTTCTTTTACAGTTAATTGGGATTTCATGGAATTTGAAGCCGTTTTTCAGTCCTTTAACAGTTATTTCGGTTTCAATTTCATATCCGCAGGATTCTAGGGTTATTTTTTCAAGGAAATTCCTTTTGAAGGCTCTTAGTCCTGTTTGGCTGTCTGTGACTAATTTTCGTGTTAAGACCATTATTGTCATGTTAATGAGGTGATTGCCCAATATATGAAGTTTGGATGTGTGGTTTTGTCCATCACCTAAAAATCTTGAACCCGCCACTATGTCGGCTCCATTAAATAGCGGGTTAATCAGGTCCGGAATTTCTTTAGGTTTGTGGGAGCCATCTGCGTCGATTGTTACAATTATATCGCCTTGAGCATGTTGAAACCCCTTTCTTAGGGCGTAGCCTTTTCCACGGTTTCTTCCGTTGGATAGTACTGTGACTTTGTACTTGCTTGCTTCTTCTTTCGTGCGGTCTGTTGAGCCGTCGTCGACAACTATGATTTCGTAGGGTAGCCCTAAACTATCCATTATTTGGATTGTTTCTTCGATGACGTTGCCTATGGTTTTCTCTTCGTTGTAGGCTGGTATAATCACTGAAACAACTGTGCTTGGCATCTAAAGCTCTCCTTTCTCCATTTTAAACTGTCAAAACGGAAAATTAAATCCATATGTAGAATTGATATAGAAAATTTTCAACTTGTTATAGACATTAGTTAAGTGCTATATTCATTTTGCCCAACTGGTTTTATGGTTATATCGAAATAGAATTGTTTCACATCATTATCTATTATAAAATTGATAAACCTTGGATCAGGGGATATTTCCAAAGTTAGAACTACAAAAATTTGCTCTTTAGGATTAAGAGGTAAACCGGTATAATTCCATGTTAGGCGCAACGGATCTTCTACGGGCAAGGCTTCTATGACATTATTTCCTTCAGAGTTTTGAAATGTGATGTTTGAAACTGTCAGCTGAAGAATTATCGGCTCATTGCTTACACTTCTGATGTTAAATGAGCGGTTTGTCGCTGATCCTGGGTAAACGGTTCCCCAGTCAATAAACTGCTCTCCGTCTTGCGTGGTGTTTATATCCCCTCCGAAGGCTTCGACACCCATAACTTGAATGGTGCCGAGGCTTGGTAGATGTAAGTTTTGGGAGTTGCTTAGCCAAATGGAGATTGCTGCGCTTAGAATCAATGTCGCTAGAGAAACAGCTGTTATTAATAGCAGCGTCTTCCCAAAACGTCTTATAAACTGCACTATGGAGTTTGACAGAGATTTTAATCCCAAACTTTAGGCCTCATGGGTGTAATATTATTTTAAGCCCTAAAAGGCTTATCTAAAATTTGAAATATGGGATTTTTCATAAAGTTTTGAAAATTTTCCCATGATTGACAAAGGTATGTTCAGTAGTTTTGAAATTAATCCTAATCCTGAAAACATTGTTTTAAGGTTGTTAATGTCGGTTTGGTTGATTGCGCCTATGGTTGGGGCTATGATTAAATAGATTATTAGAAAAGTTAAGCCTCCGACAATCAGTTCTATCCAATATGCGTATTTTGTGATATTTATAGTTAGTAGCGTGGCCACAGTTGCGATAGATGACGATGTAAGTATTTTTATGGATGATTTAATGTCTGCTTTAGCTTTGTAATGTTTCCAAATCCAGTATAATCCTAAGAATGTGCTTGGTATTCCAGCAATTATGGTTACCAGTATTAGGCCTAATATTCCCATAGCAGGTATGAGTATGAGGGCTAACGGTATTCCAAATGTTAGAGTTAATAAGCTTAGTTTCATTTGAGTTTTGGTTTCGCCTAAGCCTGCCAGCAAGTTTCCGAATATTAAACCTCCAAAAATCACGAAAAGGTTGTTTGTGACATATAATGTTAAAAAGAAAGGTGCATACACCCATTTTTCTCCAAATAACGTGCTTATCATGGGCTTTGACAACGCCATCACAGCCATTGTAGCCGGAACAAGAATTAGTGCTGCATATTTAACCGAGGAAGTAAAAACTGTTTGAAGCAGTTCACGCTCTTTTTGGGGATTGATTTTTGAAAACACCGGGAACATGACGGTTGATATTGGAATTGTGAAAAATGTTAGCAAGGTTGCGAACTGGGTTGCAACTTGATAATTGCCTATCATGGCGTCAGTGCAGTAAATAGCCATTAAAAACGCGTAGAATTGCATGAGAAAACCACTTATGATGGAGGCTATTGAAAGTGGAACTCCGTAACGGAGCATCTTTTTCAAGGTTTGTGATATGCTGATTTTTTGGGGATTTCTCCTCTTCAACCTTCTGATCGCTGTTAAGTATAGTATAGCCAAGCCTATTATGGCTGCAGCTATAAATGAGATTGTGTAGCCTAAAGTTGCTCCTAAAGCGCTATAGCCCACGAAGACCAATATGGGTGATGCAACGGTTTTCACTACGGCTTGGCAAATATTGGTTAGGCTATTGAGTTCCATTCTTTCAAAGCCTACGAAGCTTGATTGAGCAGCTGTAAGGAGGGCTCCAGCAGAAATTGTGAGGGAAGTTATCATGATTAGGGACGTGGCTTCTGGTCTTTGAAAAACTGTTAATGCGATGAAGTTTGATAGAGAAACTAAGATTATTGATAGGAAAAGTCCTATTGCAGCCTCGAAAAGCGTGCCTGAGACAACAATTTCATATGCGTGTTCTTCTTTGTTTTCGGCTCGTGCGCTGGCTACATACTTTGTTATGGCTGAGTTGACCCCCCAATCTCTGAAGAGGATCGCCATGTATGATGGGACCAGTGCTATTGAGTACAGCCCATATTCTTCAGGCGTCATTAGCCTTGCAAGGATTATTGTGCCTATCGCCATTATAATGGTGGATGCTGCCACGCCTATGAATAGCTGAAAGCTTCCGGTGGCGGATTTTTTACCCATTTCTAAGGCTTTTTGCATGGTTTGGCTCTCCGGGTTCGCTTTTTGGCCATTTTCGCTCCGTGAAAGGTTTATGTTTCGCTTTTGGTTTTTGTTTGGCTGGTGGTTGTTTGAGGGTTTTGGTTACTGGTGGCGCAGGTTTTATTGGCAGTCATACTGTTGATAGACTTTTGGCCGAGGATTTAGATGTCATTGTTTTGGACAGTTTGCGCAGCGGAAGCCTTGAAAACATTAGCCATCACTTTGGCGAAAAGGGGTTTAGGTTTGTTCGAGGAGACGTTAGGGATGCTCATGTTGTGGAGGATTTGGTTAGCCGTGTTGATTACGTTGTTCATTTGGCAGCTTTAGTTAGTGTTCCAGAATCGCTGCGGGACCCAGTTTTGACCTATGACATTAATGTTAATGGGACGTTGAATTTGTTGAAGGCTTCGGTGGATTGTGGCGTTGAACGTTTTGTTTATGCCTCTTCGTGCGCCATTTATGGAAATGCGGAGAAACTGCCAATTAAGGAGGACTGCCCGGCTAAACCCGTGTCGCCTTACGGCATTTCAAAGTTAACTGCAGAAAATTACGTTCGGAAATACTTTGAGGATTTTGGGTTAGAAACCGTTTGCCTAAGATATTTTAACGTTTATGGTCCAAGGCAAGCTCATAGCGATTATAGCGGGGTTATAACCCAATTTATAAAACGCGTAAAGGAAGATCTTCCATTAGTGATTTTTGGGGACGGTGAACAGACGAGGGATTTCGTTTATGTTGAAGATGTTGCTGAGGCGAATTTGCTTACCCTAAAATGTAAGAATATTGCTGGAGAAGTCTTTAACATTGGCACTGGCGTGGCAACTTCCATAAACCAGTTAGCTAACATGCTTTTGGAGATAGCGAATAAAAGAGATCTGAAAATCGTCCATGGTGAAGCCAGAAAAGGCGATGTTAGGCACAGTGTTGCTGATATCTCTAAAGCTTCGAAAAAATTGGGGTTTACGCCAAAAATTACATTAAAAAATGGTTTAAAAAGGCTTTTATACTTTTGACGGAATGTTTAAGTTTTTGTTTGGTGAGGCGTGCTACAAGATTTTAGATGGCTATTAGGTTTCTCCATACCAGCATCGGCTCGTTATTGTTTGATATTACATCCATTTTTATGAAGCCGTATTCTTGTAGACGGTTCAGCCTTTCCAAAAGTTTTTCAAGTCCCATATTTTTTCCAGCCTTGTTTTTGATGGCACAGTTTATTTCAGCGGTTGTCACCGCCTTTTTTGTTCTACTTAGTTCGGTGAGGACTCCGAGCACAAGTTTGTCTTTTGGAGAGGCAAAATTATTGAAGATTTTGAGGTTGTTTGTTCTTTTTCGCCACTCCCTTGTGGATTGAGTTGCCTTCGCGATTATTATGAAAGCCACGGACATTATTAGGATGGTTTGTTGAGCGGGTACTCCCAAAGAAAACAGCGACTGAGTTTTTATCGGCTCCCAATATTGGGCTACGGATTTTCCAAGATCTAATAGTTGGCCTTCATATTGCCGGTAGCGAGAGGGGTTGGCTATCAATAAAATTATTAGGTTGATTCTAACATATTTTTGCTGTACTGTGGCTCCAATTTTGAATGTGGCTTTTTCATACCAGTAAAGCGTTAATTGAGTGTAGTTCTGCTTTGGATCTTGAAAAACAAGGTATTTGGCGATCAGTTGGTTGCCTTCGAGAAGTTGGATGTCTTTTGATTCAAGCACTTTCACTAGTGGATATCGCCCTTGTGCTGTCTGCATTGATATTAGGCAGACTTCCCAGCTGTGGAGGTTGGATATGCTGTTTGCCACGTTTATAAGAACGTATGTAACGGGTTTGGAAAGGTTTGCTGGAAAATAGGCATAAACTAGTGAGGCATCTTGTTTGGCTATTCGCTCATAGTTTGTATCTCGATATAGAAAAATTAGGTTACAGTTTGCGATTTGTGGCAAAATATTTGTTGCTTTTTCCCATGATGCAACTTCAATGTTTTCCTTGGAAATGGCGAAAACCGGCGCGTTGACGCTTAAGGATAGTATGGAACAGCTGATAAGCAAAAGTGTCATTTTTGCCCAAAAAATTTTTGAAGGCTTCTTGTTAAACTGTTTGAAAAGCTTTCCGCAATTTAAGCAAAAGTTCTGGAATTTCTCTTGCAGCCTTTTACACCATGGACATGGAGGTGCTTCATTTCTGCCGATGATGACTTTGGTTTTGAGTAGTTTCTCTGAGGCTATGAGTGTGGCAAATATTCCAACAAACGTGAGGATTAAGCCGGCTGCTGAGTGGAAGATTATCATGGCGACTTCTTCGCCGAAAACATATGCGGCGGAAACTATGGCTGTTATGCGGAGGATGTTTAAAGCTTCAAATATGAAGAATCCAAGGGTGAAAATTCCAACTTTTCCGATGGCTGAAGTTTGCACTATGGCTAACAGGAAGACGGCGAACATGAGGAAGGCGGTGAGCGTGTAGATCCCTGAACACTGAAGGCCCACGGTGAATGAGATGGGCTGTCCTTGGGGTTTTGTAAGCATTATTGTTGGAGAACCGTATGTAACGTTTAATGTTGCTGGAACGCCAAAGCATTTCAATATTGCATATGAAGCTTGCGTGTTAAAGTTGGCCAGGTTTCCGCCTAAAGTGTATGTTATTTCGCTTGGTATTGGAACAATGAAGATTAGAAGCGCTACTGGTATGATGATTGCCTTTAAGGCTTTTAGGTTGAAGAGGACAAGGATGATGCCCGATACGAATATGGGAAGAGAAAGCAGATGATATTCTAGCTGATAGAAGGTGTAAGAGCCATACCAGTATATTAGAAAAGCGATAAGGCATAGGCTTAACCCGATAAGCTCGTCGATGAACATGTTTCTCGACTTTTTCTGCATGGAATCCAAGCTTATGGAAGCCTTGAACATGTCCCTTTTCCAGTAAAGAAGTATGCCCACAAACAAGGGTATTAAGAGGACGTGGGAAAGCTCTTCCGCCTGGAAGACTTCATTCGCCAATATTTCTAGATCACGCCAATAAACCACTGTAATTAACAACAAAATGAAGGACGCTGCCAAAATATGTAGCCAGTTGCTCTTTAAGAAGGCAGGTATACATTTAAATTTTCCCAGTAACCTTTTCACGACAAACCGCCTTCTAAAATTAAAAACGGTAAACTTTTCGAAAGAGCAGGTAAAAGGGTGAAGCTAAATGGGCTTTTGCCTTTTTCTGTTTAAGAATAAGCCTAAACCCAAAAGCATGGTGGTCATTGCGCCAGCGGTGCCAACCACTGGAAAGTCCGGTATTTGTTGAGTTATTCCCGTAACTTCAAAGCAGTTCCATCTCATGGCGTACAGCCACCTACATGAATTAGCGTTCACAAACAATGCGAAAACCACCCACTTGCCCAGCTTGTCGGGTTGATATGTGCTCTGCGCTGTTTTCCAATTGTCACCGGAAACGCTGACGGTTTCTATTTTCTTGATGACGCCGTAAGGGTTAACCCAAATAAATATAATATGTGTAACACGACGATTGTCTGTTTCCGCTGTTGCAGTAACAGGATTTCCAATAATAACTGACGGGGGAGAAACGGTTAATCTATATGTTGTGTAATTCTGGTCATATTTTATCTCTCCTTCTCCAACGCTTGAACTGACGGTACTGTTAATGTCGTTGATTACCTGTTCTGCCTTAACATTGTCGTAGTCGCTTATGGTGCCCTCTTCCGCCTTGACCGCCACTGCAGAAAGCACGCTAACCGTTAAACCAGCAATTAATAGGACTAAGAGTAATTTTTGAAGATTTTTCAATGACATTTCTCCTCTTTCACTTAATGTTTATGAAGGCTTTCTTTATAAATATGCATAGAGGAAGAGTATAGACCTTTTAACAAAATCTTCTAGTGCAAGCAGATCATGTTTTGATGGTTTTTGTTATGTTTGATTTTAGGCTTAGTTTTTCTTATTTTTATTCTGTGGTGGGGTGAAAATTTTTGTGGTGTGATGGGGGTTCTGGTTGTGTTTTGGTTTTTGTTTTTTTGTTTTGTTGGTTTTGTTTTTTGGGTGTTTTGTAAGGGTTTTTATGGGGGTTTCTTGGTGTTTTATGGCCCTTTTTGTTTTGTTTCGTGTTTCTTGTGGTTATAATTGATGTTTTGTTAGGGGTTTATTAAAAGGTGGTCGTTTGGTTGAGGCGCGTTTTCTGTGGAAAAGGCCGAGGCTAAGGAGCATGGCTGTTAGGGCTCCCGCTGAGCCGAGAACCGGGATGTCGGGTATGACGTTGAAGGAGGTTGCCCTAATCGCTACCATGTCGGTTCCCTGCCTAATGAGGTGTCCTCCAGGCGCGTAGAAGAAAACTTGCACGCTCCAGTTGCTTGTGGAGTTGTGAAAGGTTTATATGCTTATTTAGGTATATTCGGTATAGGTGGCGTATACGGCTAAGGTGAAGACGAGCATATATGCAGATAAAGAATTATGGGAAAAGTTTAAGTTGAAAGCAGCTAAAAGAGGCATTGAAGTTAGTCAGGCTCTTGAGGAGCTTATTAAGGACGAGCTTTTTGAAGAGATGCTTGATGAAGCTCTTAAGGGAATAAGCAACGTGGAGGGTTGCGAGATAGATTTCGAGCCTATAAGGCCAAAGGCTGGTCTTGTGAGCGTTTTTGTGAGGAGCCTGAGGGATGAGAGGGCTAATAGCCTACCTTGATTCAAGCAGCATAGTTAAAAGGTATGTTGAGGAGCCTGGAAGCAAAACCGTTAGAGACGTTTACTTAAAAGCTTACTCTGGAGAATCAACTATTGCTTTCAGCTCTTGGAATATAGGGGAAACCCTTGGAGCGTTCGACAAAGCCCGCGTAAAAGGGATACTCAGCCCAGAAGACTACTTAACAGTTAAAAGGCGTTTCCTAATTGAAACAAGGAGACTGATGCGGCTTGGAATATTAACGCTTGTACCCGTCAAATTTAAACTATTAATTGAAAGCTGGAATCTCATTGAAAAGCACCACATATACGAGGCTGACGCCCTCCAAATAGCCTCAGCCAAAGCCGTGAAGGCCGCGCAATTCCTGACTGCAGATAAAAAAGTATATGAAACCGCAAATGTAGAAGGCTTGAAAAGCACATTAACAACATAGAGAGGAAACCCTAAAGGGAAGCCTCTCCGTTCTCATAAATTTTTCATAACTTTATTTTAATGGGATTGTTTATATTTTGCCTTTGTCCATTTCGGTTTTAAATGGGCTTGGAGAGGTTTGAGGGTTTAAGGGATAAGCTTAGGCGAGATCCCGTTTTCTTCGCTGAGGCGGTTTTGGGTTTTCATCCCTTCCCATATCAGGCTGAGCTTTTGCGTTGTAATAGTAAGCGGGTTGTTGCCTGTTGGGCTAGGCAGACGGGAAAGACAACGGCCATTGCGGTTAAGGTTGTCCATTTCGCCTTTACAAACCCGAATAAAACCACGCTTATTGTTAGCAGAGGCCTTAGGCAGAGCATGATCATGTTTAATGTTATTGAACGTTTTATTTTGAGGCATCCTTTTTGGCCAAGTCTGTTTTGAAGTCGACGCGGACGATGATTGAGCTTAAAAATGGAAGCAAGATTATAGCCTTACCATGCGGCCCAGACGGAGCCACCTTGAGGGGTTATACAGCAGATTTTGTTGTTATGGACGAGGCGGCTTTCATGCCGGAAGACGTGATAGCCAGAGTGGTTTTAAAACGTTTGAGTCTAATGTTAATAGGCGGCTAGGAGACTTCATGTCGCCCAGATCTTCTTACTCTTGCGCGCACATGTTAAAGTTGATGAAGCTTTAAGGGAGCTTTTTAAAAGTATGCAAAGCCTGTTAGGCGTGTTCATGAAGTTTAATTTTTAATGTACTTTAAATATGGGTAACTTATTATTTGGTTATTGTAAAGGCGGGTGTCGATTTGACTGAAACAACATATCATAAAAAGAAGATTTATGTTCCTGCTGAAGTTCGGGAGAGGTTAGGCTTGAGGAATGGCGATAGGCTAAACGTTGTTTCTTTGGACAGGAAGGGTTTCAGGGTTGAGTTAAAAAGAAAAACGGTTGAGGAGCGGATTCTTGATGCCTTAGCGAATTGCCGTGAAGTTGGCGTTCCCGTAGGGTTAACTAGAAGGGAAATTTATGAGGATATTGGTTGATGGCGTGGATGTGGCGGAGAGTGCTCATGCAAGTAAGAAAATATTGCTTGACACTATGATTTTATGTTACGCCCATGACCGTTTAAGTCCCCATCATGACGCCGCGTCCCTTATTATTAAGGCTTCTATAAATGGCTTAATTAGAGCTTTTGTTTCTCATCAGAATTTGTTAGATTTTTATTCCATAATGATTGGGAAGAGAGTGAAGAATCCCTAAGTTCTGATGAAGCGGCTGAAATATGCATGCTATATGAGGAAAGTGTGAGTTTTGGGAAATTACTTCCCTCGGCCACAGCCCATAGAGAGACTTTTGAATCAGCAAAACATTTATCGATTGTGGACGGCGACATATTTAACTGCGTTCTGGCATATACATGTAAGGGCAATGTTGATACTTTGTGGACGGAAAATACTAAACATTTTAAAAAGTATTCGTTCTTAAAGGTTGAAACCCCCTAAAATGGAAATGGGAAGAAAAATAATTAAAATATTATTTTTGGTGATGCTGTTGGGTACTGTTACTGTTAAGGTTGATGAGGATTTGAGAAGGAGGATGAATCGGGTTAAGATCAGTTGGTCTGAATATATTAGGGATGCTATTCGGAGTAGAGTTGAGTTGGAGGAGAAGAAGAGGGCGGCTGAAAAGCTTTTGGACAGCTTGAAAAAGAAAAGGCATGTTGTGCCTTCCGGATTTATCAATGAAACTGTTAGGGAGATGAGGAAGTCTGTTGAAGGTTTGCATTTTTGTGGTGCTCTGTCTGTTGGTTTGAGGATCAGCTAGAAATGATTAGGTAATGTTTAAATATATGTTTAAACATTTTAAAAGGCGGTTGAAAACCTTGACTAAGACGATCACGATTAGAGATGAGGTTTACCAGAAGTTGTTGAAGGTTAAGCGTGAAGGTGAAAGTTTCAGTGATTTGTTTGAGAGGCTTATTGAGGGTGTTAATTCTCTGGAAACTTTAAAAAAGCTTAGAGGTTGTGTGGAGCTTAAAGATAAAGAG
>Ga0315298_1005508_pt1 | contig 17932 bp, 18 predicted proteins | sample WHS_1_MG_FD_203077 | JGI IMG/M metagenome (GOLD analysis project Ga0315298, IMG submission 203077) | Extremophilic microbial mat communities from Washburn Hot Springs, YNP, Wyoming, USA - WHS_1_MG | ecosystem: Environmental > Aquatic > Thermal springs > Hot (42-90C) | place: USA: Wyoming...
CCAAGTAGGATGCTTTCGAACTGGAAGCCTGCGTCTCTAAGTATCTGGTGCTGCACCCTTCCATAGTAGCCGAACCTGCAAGCCCATGTGCCACTTACCATGGCAAGGGTGTCAGCTCCCATCTCTAATGCATGAAGATTGTCACCGAGGTTTACTTTGAAAGGGAGACAAACGAATTCCGGTGCATGTAGGGCGCCCAGGTCAATTGTTTTTCTTGTTGGCTTCGGCGGGACTATTACTTCTGCCCCAAGGTTTTCTAATAGTGCAGAAAGTGCGATATATGCGTTTCCCATGTGGGGGAATGAGACTTTCATTGTTTGAATAACCCCGTTGTGGGGCTTGAATCCTTTCGGGCTTTTACCTTTGACATTCTGACGAGATCACAAAATGCCTCAACCCGGGTTAAGACCCCAGCTTCACCTGTGTGTTCATCTAAGACGATGTTTATAATTGGAGGATGTCCAGGCTTTCTGACCTCTCTTGTGATTATTTCGCTTATGATTGAATCCGGACCACAAGCGAAACCCATAACGAATATTATTCCGTCCACATCGGGGCTATTAAGGAAAATGGAGGCAGCCCCAAGAAGCTCTTTTTCATAACTCCATGATATCTTAGGGTATTTCTCAATCTCTTCCCGAATCAAGTTTTCCGGTATCTCACTTTGTAAGCAAACGCGAGCACCTAACTTTCTAAGTTTTCCGGTTATGTTGTGGCCAAGGTAGGGGTCAAAGATTAGGTACTCGTGACCAACAAGAGCGATTTTAATGTCACCGGACTCAGGAGCCTCAATTTCGGCATCTTCACCTTTGTCTCCCTCAAACACCAATCCCATTGCTTCTTCTGGTGTGAGACCACTTAAAAGCATGGCCTCATAGCGTTTTTGGCAGTGGATTGCGTTCTCGAGAGCTGGTCTTGCTTTTGTCTTGCGGACACCAATCTTTTCCGCAAGTTCCTTTGCGCTTGATAGTAGAGAACGCGAGTTTATGTCAACGACGAACTCTGCAATCGGGATATCTGGCAGTGAGCTTTTTATCATATCAGGAAGACCTATTAGTTTCGGGCAGGTGTAAGTGTCACCATTTCCCTTCTCGACTGATACAAGCCTTGAAACAAAAACATAGTCAACATCTTCAAGGTCGAGAATATGGCCGAAATATAGTTTTACTGGAACGCAGATGTCATCCACACATTCCCTTACACCTCTCTCCAATAGGCTTTTTCCAGTTTTACTGGAGAGGCGAACCTCAGCTCCCATTTCCTCAAGAAGAGTTTTCCAGAGCGGGAAATACCTGTAATATGAGAGTGCTCTTGGAACCCCGACCTTCATAGTAAGCTAAATTATAATCGATTTTACGGGCAAAGTCCTGAAGAACTAATCCGTCGTGATCAATCCCTAAATTTCATATGACATTTTCGCTTTAAATTTTTCCCGTCTCTGTAAACGTAAAAGGAACTTAAGGATATGGTGAACTTTTTTAAATGGTAAAAGCAGGACGCGAGCCTGTTCTTGTGATAACATAACTAAAAGGAAGTTTGCAGGAATTGATTGATTCGGTTTGTTTTCTTGCCCTAAGAGGGTGAAAGGGAAAGCAAATAATCGTACTCAAGGTAGGGGGGAGATGTGAAAGGAAAGAAAATAATTGTTTGTTGTGCAATCTTGATATGGTTATTATTGATTTGTGGTTGTGGTGGAGGAAGTGGAGGTTCAACGAGCATTACTCATCCGGCTGAGAGTGTCGCAAGACCTAACATACAGACAATAACGGTATATTTCATATTAGGTGAAGAAATCACGCCAGTTCAAAGAAAGGTTGAGTCTGCCTCTGCCAAAGAAGCGCTTTTGGCTCTTCTTGAAGGGCCAAATTCCGAGGAGAAGGATAGAGGATTTACCACTTCAATTCCCGAGGGCACAAGTCTTTTGAGTTATAAAGTAGGAAACGGGGTTGCCACTGCTGATTTTTCGCGAGAAATCCTTAGTTACGGAGGAGGGTCAGCAAGAGTTCAAGCCATTCTTGGGCAGATAGAGAAAACGATTCTTGCAAATGAGAAGAACGCGGAGAAGGTGGAGGTATTAGTAAACAAAGTTCCGGCCGATGAGGCTCTACAGCCCTGAAGTTTTGAGACTCATATCCTCATTTACCCAAGACAGAATAAGAATTGTTCATTCTACAGTATAAGAGTTTTCATTGAAGCATTTTTTTCATGCGAATTCGAGTCCCCTCTTTTCCAGATTCTGCTTCAACTTTATCCATTAAGGAATAAATTATGAAAAGACCCCTTCCATCAGGGGAATGAGGATCTGGCATGCGAGGAGGAATAACTCTTGAGACGTCAAAGCCCGGGCCTTTGTCAAGAACCTCTACAACAATCGAGTCATCGAGGATTTCACACACAATATCAACCTGTTCTTGCGATTTCGGATTGTGAATGACCGCATTCTTACAGGCTTCATGAGTTGCAGTAACAATATCTCCAATGTGTGGTGTTGCACATTCGAATGGCTTTAGCGTAGTTCTCAAAAATTCGCGCACGGCGTAAAGACCTGTCTCGCTTGGATGCATCACGTACCTTGATACTTTCCTCGGTCTATTCCCGCGGCGAGTTCGAGGCTTTTTGTTTATCTCTTTTTCTCTATCTGAAGGATTCACGCCGGGTTTCTCCCGATTTCAAGTAAACCATGATATTCTATATTCAAGTTTGCGAAAAATAAACATGGTTTCTAAAAAATTGTGAGAATTTTACTTGAGTTGGGAAGCAAACCTTCGGTTTGCCCAAAAAGTTACAGTTGTAGTTTTTTCAGCGTAAGTTTTGAGGAGGTTCAAATGATTCTTGTTGAGTTCAATGGCAAGAAGCCAAAAGTTTCCGAAAGTGCATTTGTTGCTCCAACAGCTGTGCTTATTGGGGATGTTGTGGTGGAGGATGGTGCAAGCATATGGTGGGGTGCAGTCCTCAGGGCAGACTGGAACAGAATCAGGGTTGGGGCAAGGTCGAGCGTTCAGGACAACTGTGTTGTTCACTGCACTCCAGCGGTTGGAACTGATATCGGATGTGATGTCACAGTTGGGCACTCTGCGGTTCTTCACAGTTGCACTGTGAGGGATGGAGCACTTGTTGGAATCAACTCTGTTGTTCTGGATGGGGCAGTTGTTGGTGAAGAAAGTGTGATTTCAGCAGGCTCGGTTGTAACTCCACGCACAAATGTGGAACCTGGCTTACTCTATGGAGGGGTTCCAGCAAAAAAAATAAAGGAGCTTTCAGAAGACGCCAAGAAGATTTTTGCATCCGGCAAGGTGGCCTATGTACAACTTGCTAAAAGTTATATGGAGCAGGGGATAGACAAAATGAAAGGCGCGATTGAATAGGTAGGAGTTCGTTATCGAGTACATTTGAGCCTGCCTATTCTTATGGACAGTCAATGTCTTAAAAGACGGTTGATCTTGTAGCGGGAAGCGAAGTGAATAGTGTAAGATAGGTAGCGAAGATGTCTTGGGGAAAGCCGAGAATGAAGGAGGTATTGCGATGGGATTTTTTGACAAGATCCAGGAAACAATCCAGACAGCGGCTGATCAGACGAAGGTAAAAGCACAGGAAACTCAACTAAAGCGCGAGAGGAAAAACAAGCTCGAGGCGCTTGGTGAGCAGGTGTATAACCTTTACCTGAGCGGAGAGCTTTCAAATCCTGGGCTTGAGCAACTCTGTCAGGAGATAGAGGAACTGGACGGGCGAATTGCTGCGGCTGGTGAGCAGTTTAAGGCTGCAGGTCCAAAGCCACCTTCTGCCCCTGAGCCTTTTTCGGGAGAGCCTCCCAAGGCTCCACCACCTCCACCGCCAGCGTAAAAATTCGCAGTCGCAATTTTTAGGGGATATCAATTCCTATTTGAAGGATTCTTTAGGTAGTTCTGGGTTTGAATTGCTAATGACAGGTTTGATACTTTACTCCTTGTGTTGTAAAGTTTCTACCTGGGTAAGAGTCTGTATTTCGCGTTTGCTAAATTTTTTCGATTTACGTTAAAGCGTTGTAGACAGAAAGGGGTGTGAAATTGGACTCATCAAAATTAATGAAGGCGAAGAAAGCAGTCCCGGTTCTTGCAATTGTTACGCTTTTTGCCCTAATTTCACCAATTGTTTCCGGGTGTGGGAGTGGCTCGCCTCTTGAAGCAACTAAAAGTCTCCTTAGGTCATTTAGCAAAGGTGACTGGGAAGGATTTATGAAGGCAATCCTGCCAGACAGAGTTCGTTCTATGACTCAGGAAGACATAAATTCCTGGAAGGGAGCGCTTGAGTCAATTGACTTCGATGTGGGGCAACTTAAGTTTGAAGTTAAGCCTGAGGGCGAAAACAGTGCTATTGTGGAGATAGTAGGGGGGAACATTAAGTTTAAGAAGGCAAAACCCGGTGGGGGAACCCTCGATGTTACGAAGATGACTATGACATACGTGGATCCCGGAACAAAGAAACTGCAGGTTGAGCAAATCAAAGGTGAAGATGCAGAATCGGTCAGGCAAAATATACTCCGATATAGGACGAAGAAGTTCAAAGGGCGATGGTATGTTGACTTCCCACTTGCTGAAACGTCGTGATATCTGCTTTATTTACTTTGACCGCTTAGATATTTAAAAACTGGAGGTAGCAAGGCTTTGAATAGGTGGAAAAGAGCTCTTGTGGGTTTAGTTTTGGTTGTGATAGTTTCCATCTCATTACTTGGTGCTGGTTGTGGGGGCAATACACCCGAAGGTGCGGCTAAAAAGTTTTTGGATGCCTGGAGTTCTGGAAACTGGGAAAGCTTTAAGAAGACTGTTCTTCCGGAGGATGCAAAACTGACGAAAGAGGAGGATGAACTTGCAAGGCAGATGTTCGAGCAGGTCAAGGTTAAGTTCAATGGCATAAAGATGAAGACTACTTATGACAGTAAGGACAAAAATAAAGCAACGGTTGAGCTTACAGGCGGAAAAATATTTTTCACGGCCAAGATTTCCGGCAAAGTTGAAACGAGATCCGAGGATATCGCGAAGATGGATAAGAGCTCAAGGCCGAGTCTGGCATGCATGAGGAGAAATGGCACCTGGTTCGTTCATCAAGAAGTTGGTTTTATGATGACGAGAAGGGGGTTTATGCCCGATTAGTTAGAATCTTCGGAGAGAAGGTCGATAAGCGCCCTTATGAGGTCTGTTTCAGTGATAATACCAACGAGCCTATCATTTTCGCAAACCGGGAGACCACCAACTTTCATCTCAAGCAAGATGCGTGCAGCATCAACGAGGTCGTCATCTGGCGAAACTATTCGAGGGTCAGGAGTCATGATTGACTCAACCTTTACAGTATCTAAGAGAAATTCGTGATACTTTCTCTCGCTTAGCACAACTGATGATGCGGTTGCTTCCCTTAAATCCCTGTCGGTAACAATACCAACCAGTTTTTCACCTTCCAGCACTGGAAATCGCCTTAACTTTCTGTCCTGAATGATGTCCCATGCCCTTCTTATTGGCTCGCCCACCTGGACTGTTATCACGTTTTTCGTCATCCTGTCTCTTACTTTCAACGAGCCTCCCTTCCACAAATCGGAAACTTTTGGCGCAAAAGCTTAAAAGAAACTATAAGCAATAGCAGAAAAATTTTCTACTCACTATGATAAGCACGCAACCTGAATTATAATCCTTAAGGGCATGTAGCAGAAGTGATGAGTTGAAAAGATGGAAGTGTGATTTTTATGCTCGGGAAGAACGTGGGCAAGAAAGAAAGAAGACATGGCAAGAGAAACGAGGATGAACAACATTCCCTTGCTGCGAAGCCACCCTTCTTTGGCGGGATTGCCGGAACGCTTGAAGAAAAGGAGGAAAAGCCAAGGGAATCACCTTCTCCCAAGAAAAATAGAAAATTTGTGGATACACAAAAGGGGAAGGTTGTTGTCGAGAATTATTATCCCGCAGAGGAAATTGCCAGATTAAGGGTTGATGAGGGGTTATTTATGTTCAGCAGGCATAATCCCGAAAGGCAGAAGAAAGCCCTGGAGAATGTTGCTCTTTCCGAGGGAGGTAATGTCATTGCTTCTGTTAAGGAACAAACTCTCGTTGGCTATATTGGTATACACCATCCATCTGAAAGAGAGCGGTGGGGTAAACCATCCTATCCGTGGCTTTATGAACTTGGAGCTATAGAGGTGAGTCAAAGTCTTAGGAGGAATGGTCTTGCCAAAGCAATGCTCGATGTCGCTTTCGATGACCCGTTCTACGATGACAAAATAGTAATAACCACAGGGTTCACATGGCACTGGGACCTTGAAGGAACCGGACTTTCAAAATTCGAATACAGGACACTTGGAGTCGAGTTATTTGGAAGGTATGGTTTCATGGAAATGTCAACTGATGAACCAAACATTATGATGGACCCGGCGAATCTTTTCCTGGTGAGAATAGGGAAGAGCTCAACATTTAGCCAGTATCAAAAGTTTGCCTCGCTTCTCTTTGCAAATGAGTGGGAGGCTATGCTTCGCGGCTTCTAATAGTTGTTTGTTATTAACTTTTTGCATTCTTTTCTGATTTCGAAAACTTAATAACCTATGCAGGCATGAATCTGTCCTTGAGCTTCTTCATAACATTCGGCATAGTTGTGTATTCCATCTCTTCCAGGGGGAGTCTGTGGGGCTCAAATGGACCATGGCGCCTTAAGTAATCAGCGGCGTCAAGTGCAAGCCTTCTTGCATTATCGTAACTTTTATCTCCGAGCATGTCCCTTGGGCCGATTAGTCTCCCATCCTTTAGTTGAAATCCAAGTGCAACTACTCTTGGTGGTCCATCGAAGCGTGTAGGTGTGTCATCATTTACAGAAACTGGCATGAGAGGCCCGTGGTGTGAGCCTCGCATCCAGCCAGCGACTGCATGCGGAAATGCGAATGGCTCAAGAACTTCTCCAACGGCAGGAAGTCCGCTTTGGCATCTAACGGCCATAACCGGGTCGTCCTTTCCAATATAGCGACCTGCCATGAGGAAAAGCCTTTGCGTTGAAGTTACCGCAACCGGTTCGTCGTCACCTTTTCTAAAAACATGTTTGATAACAAATCTCGATGGCGAGCCAACAAAGACAAGCATGTCATACATTTCCTCGGGAAGACTGAATATTATTTTCTTCTCTCCGATAAGGTCAAGAACTTCAAAGCGGAAACCATCATGCATGCTCGGGTCTATGACTAAACCAATTGTGTTGAAGGGATCCGCAAACATTCTAAAAAGTGGGAGGTTCCAGGCACCTGGTTCGGTCTTGTCTGCAAGGAAAATGATTATTGGCTCAGATGGCCTTTCGTTTATAGTCATCTCAGCATATCCGGGACCCATGCCTTTTAGATTACCCGAAAAGGCATCAACTAAAAGGTCCTGCCCTGCGCCATATTGCCCGTATTCCTTTGCAACCTCGGTCATAACAGTGAATGTATCCCAGGCAAACTTGTGAATCTCCTCGCTTTCTACTCCTTTTGTGTGGGTCATTATGAGTGCAATGTCGTCCCCAACTTCGCCCTGGCAGTAGTCGATGATAAGCCCTTCGTCCTTTGCTTTTTGAAGTTGCTCAACTGCTTTTTTTCTAAGTTCGGGGTGAACATCGGAGTGTCCAACGAATCCGCCAACATCTGCCTTAATGACACTTAATGTTACTTCCATTTCCCTCCTCCTTTTATATCTTGAAATTCGTTACCAGGTTATTATATCAAAGTATAGATAAAGTATAGAGTTTACTGATTAAAGGTTTTTAGGCGTATCGCAGGAAATGCATCCGGGCTGTCACGGCAGGAGTAAGATTTAAAGGCAGGATATGCGTCCTGCTTATTGGTACGACGGCTAAACCAAGGGCTGGAAGGTGATCCCGCGGCTTTATGGGGTCCTTTCTCTTGAAGGTGCAAGAAGGGAGGTAATTTGAAGTTTTCAACAAGGGCGAGATATGGAATGAGGGCAATGCTTGATCTTGCGCTCCACGAAAAGGAAGGACTTGTATTCCTCAAGGATATTGCAAGGCGCCAGGATATATCCAAGCGGTATCTTGAGCACATGATGGCGCTTTTAAGGAAGCGAGGACTTGTAGAAGCGGAAAGAGGTGTTGGCGGAGGATACAGACTTGCAAGGTCTCCTTCGAGCATAAGACTTGATGAGATATTTGAGACGCTTGAAGGTACCATCTCTCCCGTCGCATGCCTTCGCGATTTAAGTGTTTGTGATAGGGCATCCGATTGCGTTACACGGGAAGTGTGGATGGAAGTAGAGAAAGCCATAAAGAAAGTGCTTTCGTCAAAAAGCCTTGCTGATCTTGCAAAACGCTATCAAGAAATTGGAAGGAACGGTAAAAGGTAAACAGAACCTGCTCCATCTGTTGAGGCTATCAAACTTTGTCGGACGAAAAGTTGAATGGCTTCTCACCTGTAAGAAATCTTTCCAGGTCTTCTCCATCGTATAATTTCGTAACGATTCTCCTCACCTTGGCGGCAACCATATCCATAAGGTTCTTTGTAATTGGCTCATCATAAAGCGGTGAAAGGTCAAGTGGCTTTCCTATTCGGCATGTTACCTTCCTGTAAGTTATGAGTTCCACTCCGCTCTTTGCCTTGGGATGCTTCACGAAAGGCGTTGCAAGGAAGCCCGGAATTTTAAAAAATTCCTTTTCTTCCTCTGCGATGATTGCACAAGGAATGATTGGAACATGGTTTTCTAAGGCGATTCTTGCGAAACCAGTTTTGAACTCTGAGATTTTCGAGCCTCTGTGAACATACATGAAGGATTCTATTCCTTCCGGGAAGAGGCCAACAAGCTCGCCTTCGCGAAGAAGTTTGCCTGCAGTATCAATGCTTCTGTCTCCTTCTTTACCGCCGTAAATGTTAACTTCGAAAAAGCCAACAAGTTCAAAAATGGGTCGGGAACCCGGGAAAAGGTAAAGATGAGAGCCTGCTCCGAAGTTGACGAACCTATCAACAGAGTATGCGATTACGAGGGGATCGAGATAAGATCTATGATTTGCTATGATTAGCGCTCCACCTTCTTCCGGGACATTTTCTTTCCCCTCGACCTTTATGCGGAAACGCAAAGAAAAAAGCGGGCCAAGAAGTGTTCTTGCTGTCTCATAGAAAAGCATGCTTTTAAGTTCCATTAAAAGTTATCATCTCCCTCATTGTGCTTTAACTCTGGTTAATTTCCCCTATGAGACCCGAATCTATTAATCCACCGTGATTAGATATTTGCTTAAGTCCCTCGCGCGCCCCCCCCAGGAGATTTTTGAGTCTTTCCCTGTTAAAGCTTCAACGGCTGCGGCAATCTTTGCTGCGTATAAGTCCTGAGTGTACGCGTTTCGCATCTCAACTGATACCGAATCTCCCATGAGTTCAAACATGGAGGGATACCCAAACCCTCTTACTGCAAGTTCTAAGAGATAATCATTCCAAAACTCCTCTTTGGTTTTTTGCTCAAATTTCTTTTCCGACTCGATTCTTTCCCTCGCATATCGTTTTTGCGCTTCATAAAGTATTCCAAGAACATCTTCTCCAAGTTCTCTAACAAGTTCTCGGAGTATTGCATTCATTGATTGAACTGCAACCATGCCTTCACGCTTCCCGGTCTCAGGATTATTGATTGCCCCCGCCTTAAAATCCCATTTTAATGAGCGGGCAGCCTTAAGAGGAACATTGCATTTACTGCATCTCTCATAACTTACTGGACCACTTCCTGCTTCCACCTCTTCAAGGTAGAGCCTGTCAGCGGCTTCAGGGATTTCCTCGGAATGGGTCATATGAACAATGAGATTCCCGTTCTCGATTCTGTATTCCGCTTTTGATCCCGGCATTTCCTCAATGGATTCATAAATCCCAAGGCAATTTCCTACGACCATTGGTACGAGGCAGGGATTTGAAAATGAAAGGGTGAGGTGATCACCTGCTCGATATGAGACGACTTTTGGCTTTCCCGCACCAAGGCCTGCAAGGTCATTGCGCATAACAAGGGTGACAAACTTTGCAAGGAACTGTGGTCTAAAGAATCTATTTGCAGGAACTCGTTTTACATTTATGTTCCAATAGATAGCTCTGACCATTTTGTAGAGGTCTTTACCGATGTTTTTTTGAGCTTCTATTAGGATGTGTTCGACTGGTGAACCTATTGTCTTAGTGAGTTCATCGAAAATCGACTCCCACTCTTCTACTTCCATGAACATAAGTGGAATTCTTGGCCTGACACTTCCAATGACGGTTCCATCGCTGTGCCACTCAAGATAGGAGGAGTATCTTCGTGGAAAATCACAAATTCTGCACCGCCTCATGATTGCCCTCCTTTTTTTAATAAAGAATGCCCGATCCCATAATGGGAAGAGAAAAGGAAAATACGAAGCGAGAAAAAGATAAATCCCGAACTGCGGAGTTGAAAATGACGCATGAGTCTGATCGTGTTATGCGACAGAACCTTGCGTAATCCTTGAGCAGGTCCGATAATTTCCCTTCTCACTATAAGCCTTTCCCCCATAAGATTATGCTATAAATTCTTAATTCATATTTGCTTCGGGCAACAATTCTATCGACAGGGTTGCCTTTCACCTTTACCACATGTATATATTTTACGACATGATTGAGAAATCTGCTTTCCGCCTTGACGAAGAAACGAAAAATAGGCTCTTAGGGGTATTGCTCCATTTGGGGAAATTGGTTCCTGTTGGGGAACGTTTCACGCTTGAGGTAAGGACAAGATCTGGCAAGTTCTTTCTTCACGTTGATACTCGAAGAGGAGTTATAAGGCCTGTGATCCCGGAGGATTCAAGGAAAACACTTGTCTCAATTCCACTCTGGCTTTTAAGAAAGACGGCATCATCTAAGAGTTTGAGGTTGTGGGAAAGCGGTTTGGAAAGGGGAATCGTAAGGATAGATGAATGAGGAATTTTCGTGCTGAAGAAAAACGTTTGGCCCGAACCTTAAATTTTGCTTTGGGATTTTGTTTATTTGAGATTTAAGGGCACGAGTTCCTTTGCTGTAATTGCCGGCGCGCCTGTATGGTTTGTGACTTTGCCTGAAACCCTGTAGATTCTGGAGGTGGTGAGCCTTGAGGCAAGGCGCTCGAAGTCTCCGGGAAATATTACAACCTCGAAGGTTCCTTCTTCATCCTCCATTGTGAGAAATTGCATGTACTCGCCCCTCTTTGTTACTGCTCTTCTTCGGGCTATGAGCCAGCCTATTATGCTTACATTCTTTCCGATGAGCTTCTCGAGTTCTTTCGAGCGCACCGAGCCATCTCTTGCCCCTTTTGACAGGAGTATCTCAAGGGGGTGAGCAGAAACACTTGCCTCGAGGTATTTAAGTTCCATGGCAAGTTTTATTGCTTTTGAGTAGTCGGGAAGGCGAGGGAGAGCTCTTGGTGGGCTTACCTTTGCAAGTTCCGCCTGAATAGGGAGATGCTCGACTTTTTGGGAAGAAGTGCGTGAGTGAAGCTTTGGGTAAAGGACTTTGAGTTTCCACAGGAGTTCCGGACGTGTGTTCTCAAACTGGTCGAGGGCTCCACATCTGATGAGGTTTGCAACCTCGCTCTCGGTGATGCTCACCCTTGAGAGGAAATCAGAAAGGGAGGTGAAGGGGGAGGCTGCCCTTGCTTTGCAAATTGAGTTTATTGCTTTCGTAGAAAGCCCTTTTACGGAGGATAGGCCGAAGTAAAGCACCCCATGCCGCACGGAATATTCGGGTTCGCTTCTGTTCACACATGGCAGGGCTACAGGGACACCAAGGCGCTTTGCTTCCTCTATGTGGACCGAGTGATGGTAGAAGCCAGGCGCGTTGTTGAGAACCGCGCAGATAAACTCGGCGGGGAAGTGCGCTTTGAGATAAGCTGCCTGGTAGGCGAACTCACCATAGGTTGCGGCATGAGCCTTCGGGAAACCGTATGAGGAGAATTTGGCGAGCATCTCGAAGATGGCGCTGGCAACCTTTTCGGGAATCTTTGCCGATGCGCCTTCAAGGAAGCGCCCTCTTATCCTTTCCATCTGTTCTTTCGAGCGTTTGTGGGTCATTGCCCGCCTTAACTCGTCTGCCTCTTCTGGAGTAAATGAAGCAAGTGCAATTGCGGAGCGCATGACCTGCTCCTGGTAGACAAATGTTCCAAGGGACTCGGAAAGAATTGGTTCGAGCGCTGGATGGAGATAAGTGATGGGCTCCTTTCCCATGCGTCTTGCGAGATAAAGTTCCTTCATTCCACTTCCCGAGGCGCCCGGGCGGACGAGGGCTATGGAAAGGGAAAGGTCAGAAATAGTCCTTGGTTTCATGGCGCGTAGAAGGGTGCGCATGGCGGGGCTTTCAATCTGGAAGACTCCGAGAGTTTCACCCCTTGCAAGTAGATCGAAGGTCTTGGGGTCGTCGCGCGGGAATTTTTCCGGGTTAACTTGAACGTTTCTTCCTTTGGAGGAAAGTGCTGAAGCCTCCTCGATGACCGAGAGGCCGCGTTGCCCGAGTATGTCCATTTTTACAAGGCCTATCTTTTCAATTGATCCCATGTCGTATTGAGTGATGACCATGCCCTTTGCGGAGCGCTCGAGTGGGACGAGTTCTTCAAGAGGTCTATCCGAGATCACAACCCCGCCAGTATGTATGGAAAGGTGTCTTGGAAAATTCGAAAGTTTGCAGCACATCTCAAGAATTTTCCTGTATGGCTCGCCATCGCGGGGGAGGTCTCGGTAGTAAGGGATACTGCAGGCAGCTATCTCTATTTCACTTGCACTGCAGCGCGGGATCTTCTTTGCGAAATTGTTGGCCTCTTGCGGGGAAAGCCCGTAAGCCTTTGCGACATCTCGGGCGGCGGCTCTTGACTTGAAAGTTGCGTATGTGCAGATCATTGCTACTTTGTTATGCCCGAATTTTCCGTATATGAAATTAATCACCTCGTCACGACGCTTCCAGCTTACGTCGAGATCAATGTCTGGAGGCTCCGAGCGCGCGGGCGAGAGAAACCTCTCGAAGTAGAGGTTGTGCTCGATCGGGTCGATAATCGTGATTCCAAGAAGGTAGGCTACAAGGCTTCCTGCTGCCGAACCTCGACCTGCTGCGGGAATTTTTCTCATTCGGCAAAACTTAGCTATCTCGTGTGCAACAAGGAAGTACGTGGTAAAGCCAAGGGAATCGATAATCTTGAGCTCATGGTTGAGCCTTTCGAGTACATCACTTTTGAGTGGCCGGTAGCGCTCTTGGGCTCCCTGAAGGCAGAGTTTTGCAAGGTGGGAGAAAGGTGTTTCGCCTGAAGGAATGCACACCTCCGGAAATATTCTTTCGGCGGGCTTGAATTCAAACTCGCACGCTTCCGCTATTTCGCGCGTGTTTGGGATGGCGTCTTGTGCTTCCGAGAACGGATACTGCGAAAAGATTTCTTCCATCTGTAATGGTGATTTCAGGTAGGCTTCAGGGCTTGAAAGTTTACTCCGGGGGATCCTGGTTACGGGAAGGGAGAGCCTGATTGCGGTAAGCAGAAGGTGGAGTTCGTAGTCCTTGCGCTTCGCAAAGAAGACGGGATTTGCGGCTACGCATTTAATTCTTAACCTTCGCGCTCTGTTGATGAGTTCTTCCGCCTGGCGCCTGGAGAAAAGACTTTCTGCTGAGAGTTGAGCGTAAAGCGAGTCCTGAAAGACCGGGGCGAGCGCTTCAAGAAGGGACGCGTCTGGGCAAAGGGCAAATAGCCCATCTGAAAACTCGCTTAAGGATTCCAGCGGAAGCGCTCTACCACTGAGTCTTCGCCTGGTTATGGCGCGGCAGAGGTTTCTGTAACCTTCCTGGTTTCGTGCAAGGAGGATGATGCGCGACGATGGAATTTTCTCCCGGGGAGAGGAGAGATTTTCTTTGCCGTGGGGGTTTTCGCCTCCAGCTGAAAGGTCGCATCCGATGATTGCCTTTATGCCGGCGGATGAGGCGGCCTCAAAGAAAGGGACTGCGGCGTAGAGAGAGTCGCGGTCGGTAATCGCAAGCGCGTCCATCTCCAGAAGAGCGCAGCTCTCGATGAGCTCCCCGGGGGTGCTTGCTCCCTCAAGGAGGCTGAAGTTGGAGTGGCAGTTTAAGTGCACGAATCTGGACATATCGAACCTTCCTTATCCAGGAGATTCCCTGGGTTTTCCTCCGGGTTTATGGGCTTCTGGAAGGGGCCATGGCTTTGCGCACGTTGCTTCTTCGAACGGGGTAATTTCCCATTCCACTCTTTACGGATTTGCCTTGTGGGGGCTTGCCTTGTGCGAGTTTTCCTCGTAAGGTGAGTATGGTGCTTGCGCGAAGGATTGCGCAAAAACCGTAGCGCATTCGTATTGCATCCAGGCTTTCGTTTAGCCTGTCCGGCTTGAACCCATCGAGCGGAAATTCTCCTTCCTTCCCCTCGAGGAAGAAGTCTCCCTGGGAACCTCCGGGAGAAAGACCCGAGAGCGCAACACCCACGAGCCTTACCCGCCCGGCGTTATCCAGGAGTTTCTCAAGGAGCCCGAAAGCCACGCGGCTGATAACCTGGTCCCTTGATGTGGGGTTTTTGAGCACACAGGATCTTGTGAAGGTTTTGAAATCCGAGCGGCGTAGTTTAACAGTCACGCGCGAGGCAGAAAGCCCCCTGCCTCTTAGTGCCTGCGAACATTTTTCGCAGAGAAGAAGAAGCACTCGGCGCACGAGTTCGTAGTCTATGGTGTCTTCCTCGAAGGTTGTCTCGCGGCTAATTGATTTTACGGTATGGCTTGTTTCAACCCTCCGGTGGTCAATCCCCATGGAATACTCGTGGACGATAACTCCCCACGATCCAAAGAGACTCTCGAGTGCCTCCCGCGGAAGGAGCGAAAGCTCCCCTATGGTGTGAATGCCCATCTCTGCAAGAGCTCTTGCGGTCGAAGCCCCAATGCCAGGAAGCCTCCTTACGGGCAATGGGGCAAGAAAGGCTTTCTCCTTTCCCGGCGGGACTTCTATAAAGCCATCTGGTTTTGCGACTGCAGAAGCAACCTTGCTCACCACCTTTGCGCATGAAAGTCCTGCTGAGGATGGGAGTCCGATCTCGGAGCGGATGCGCTTTCGAATTTCCTCTGCGGTTGCGCGTGGCTCTCCGAAAAGCCTGCGGGAAGAGGTGAGATCAAGGTAGGCTTCATCGAGACCCGCATGCTCGATGTATGGCGTGTAATCCTCGATGATTTCGCGCACAAGATGAGCATAGTGGAGATATGCCTCGAAATTCACTGGAAGAAATACCGCCTCCGGGCAAAGGCGCGCCGCTTCTTTAAGAGGCATGGCAGAGGCAATCCCGTACTTCCTTGCCTCGTAGGAGGCGGCTGAAACTACCCCTCTGCTTTCTGGATTCCCGCCAACTATAACTGGCTTTCCACGCAGGGATGGATTGAGTACTCTCTCCACAGAGACGAAGAAGGCGTCCATGTCAATGTGAAGTATGGCTCGCTTTCTCCCCATCTATCTCACCTTCCTTACAAAAAGCGAAGTACCGCACGAACCTTCCCCTGTATTTCAATTCGCTCTCCCGGCTTAAGTATGATTGGCTTCATTGCAGGGTTTGCAGGCTGGAGCCTTATCCTTGGTTGCCGGCGGAACTTTTCCCTGTAGAACTTCTTTAGGGTGGCTTCCCTTCCATCTATGAGAGCAACTACGGTATCGCCGTTTTCGGCAACTTTGCTTTCCTCCACGATTATGTAGTCGCCATCGAGTATTCCCTCTTCGATCATGGAATCTCCTCTCACCTTGAGGGCATAATGGCGTCCACTTCCTAAGAGGCTTTTTGGAACCTCTATTTCATCAGGGATGGGATTTGCCTCGATTGGTTCGCCTGCAGCTATCGTGCCCAATAAGGGAATGGCTTGCCCGCGGGAGATTCGGGATGAAAGGAGGGCCTCCCCTTTTCGCGTAAGGAGGATGGAACGGGCTCGGTCGCGTTCGCGATGAATGAGACCTTTCTTTTCAAGCGAGGAAATGTGCTCTGCTACGGTTGAAACGGAAGAAAGCCCGAGGTGGTTTGCGATTTCGCGAATGGTGGGCGAGTAGCCGCGGTTTGCCCGCGATTCACTTACGCACTCAAGTATTTCTACCTGTCTTTTCGTGAGCCTTTCCTTTTGCCCGACCATCTGTTCTCCAGCTGTCTTCCTTTCATGCTTCAATTGCCGGGAATCAGCCTCCTAAAAGGCCCTCGAGCCCCTCTTTTTTCTGAACCTTTTCCTTTGCACCCCTATCATACCCGAACAAAAACCGAAAATCAACCCTATCTGCTGATTTTTCCATCCGGGTGAATTTGTGAGATTTCCATAAAGAAACGTTGCTTGCCTTCGCCGTACATCTGGCATTTCCTTTGCGCTCTTCAAAGCCCCACACAATCATTTGTTTTTTCAAATCTGCGTGTTGTGCCCCTTGTCCACTACCGCCTAAAATCATTTGCGATTTTCTTGAATAATGGATAGAGAGCGCGTATAATCATCACAACCGGGATTTGAACTTGGAGGTATGAGATGAAAAGAAAAATCGCCTTTTTGGTCGTTTTCCTGCTTCTTATTGCACTTCAAGGATTTGCCATCGCTAAAACTTCCCCTCAAGGTTCAGCTGGCTCATGGCAGAAAATTGTCTCCGGAGGTTTTGGTGCAGGTAAGGCGAACGCAGCCGCTGGGCCAATGGTAGTCTACAACGGAAAACTCTATACGGCAGTAGCAAACGATTCGGGTGTCATTGTAAAGGTGAAGGATGGAAGTACATGGAAGAATGTAAACAGTGCAGGCTTTGGAGATCCAAACAATAAGGCTATAGGAAGGATGGTTGTTTATAACGGCAAAATCTATGCTGGTACTGAAAATTCTGGTACTACAGGCACTAACGGGGGTTGCCAGATCTGGAGTTATGATGGAAGTACATGGAAAGAGGAAGTAGGCGGTGGTGCTTCCGGGACGTCGACTGGACCGGGGTTCGGAAAGACCAGCAACATTGCGGTAAGTGCGATGGCGGTTTTTGGAAGCGGAGCTGGCGATCTTTATGTTGGAACTTCAAACTACGTGTTAAACCCCTTAAGCCCTGGAAGTGATGGGGCAGAAATCTGGAAATTCGACGGAACAAATTGGACTAATGTTGCGCAAGGAGGATTTGGAGATACGAAGAATATTGCAGTCAGTTCGCTTTACTCTTATGGTGGAAGTCTTTACGCAGGAACTGCTCGTGCAGAAATCAGCGTGAGCGTTATTGACCTGAGTCACGTCCGCGTGATAATTACAAGCAAGGGATGCGAATTTAGAAAATATGCAGGCGGTTCAAGCTGGAGTCTTATTAAGGGTAATGGAATAACGGATACGAAGAATGTGGCGCTTGTTGCTATGAGAGAATATGGAGGTACCCTTTACCTTGGGACGACAAACGGTGATGCTTCTTTCGTTTATGACATTTCAAAGAATGAGATAACGGACTACACCTACACTACAAACGGCCTTTGCATTTATAAATACCTGAATGGAAGTATATCAACTTTTATAAGCGGTGGATTTGACAGCAAGAATGAGTTTACTGTCTCTGGATTTTTGGATGTAACGGTTGGCTCAAAAAATGTATTGCTCATCGGGGTTTCTCAAACTGATGGTCCTGCAAAATTGAAGGTTTATAACGGCAAGGATATTTTTGCTGGAGCAGATGATGGATTTGGAAACAGCAATAACACAGGGATAACAGGTCTTGCTTCCTTAGAAGGGTACACATACGTTGGGACAGGAAACGATACCGATGGATGTGAGATCTGGTACGGTAACCCGCCTACAGAAAAGCCAACCCCCTACTACCTCTACCTTGCAGAAGGCTCTACCGACTGGGGATTCTCAACGTACATAACAATAGAGAACCCGAATAATACCTCTGTTCCCGTAAAGGTTACATACCAGACCTCAGAAGGAGAAAAGGCTGGTCCCTCTCTTACCATGCCAGCACTATCTCAGGCAACAATAAATCCAG
>Ga0315298_1005510_pt1 | contig 17931 bp, 8 predicted proteins | sample WHS_1_MG_FD_203077 | JGI IMG/M metagenome (GOLD analysis project Ga0315298, IMG submission 203077) | Extremophilic microbial mat communities from Washburn Hot Springs, YNP, Wyoming, USA - WHS_1_MG | ecosystem: Environmental > Aquatic > Thermal springs > Hot (42-90C) | place: USA: Wyoming...
CACGAGATTCGCCGCATAGGAGGTATTGCGCGACAGATAGGTGCGGATGGCTTCGGCCTCACGCTCGAGCGCGTGCCGATTGCGCCCCGAGAGCGTCAGGGTGATCGCGCCGGCCTTCTTGCCCGACATGTCCGGCAGCGGCAAAGCGGCCATCAGATGGCCCGGCCGGTAGACGAAGTACTCCCGCCAGTGTGCGAGCGCCTCGGCCGCAGCCTGCGACACCGGCAGCCCGGTCTTTCCATCGCTCGCCGCGACCGCCTGTGCCGCACGGGCACCGGGCGGCGTGACGTAGATCGTGAGGGCCATGACGTTGTGATGCTGATGCACCACGCGGTTCACGAGCTCCTGAGCGTAACTGCCGGTACCGATGACCGGGGCTGCGCCGACCGCCCAGGCCACCGCAGCCGAAGCCGCGCACGCCGTAACGAACGCCAAGCCGAATGTCTTCATGAGAGTTGCCTCGAATCTCGCTGGTGAATGGGACGCAGGTGCAGCGGATCGCGTCCGCCCGGAGCCGTGCGCCCGGACGACGCGGACCGGCTGCTGATGGTGACGGCCGGGACCCCGGATTCCTATATCGCCGGCCGAGGGCGGATCCATGACTGCGCTCGGAGTGTCCCGCCGGACCGGTCCGTGCGGTGCGCCTGAAAAGGGAACCCGACGGATTCTCAATACTCCAGCCGGCCGATCGGCGGCGCGATCCTCTCTTCTTGTCCTCCCGTTTCGTGTTCGGAATCTGAGAAGTTGGGGGACAGGCAACGCTGCGAATCTGAAGCGATTCTGACCGGCCATTCAGGTTCGGCGTGATGGCAGGACGGACTTACGTCAGTCCGCGCGCAGCGGTCGGACGCTGAGCAGCAGGCTCAGGCGCCCGTGGGCGAATTGGCGTTGAATGCGATGCAGATGCGCGGCTCGTGGCCCTCGTGCGGCTCGACGTAGTGCTCCATCCAGGCCGGGAAGAGCACCAGCAGCCCCTCGCTCGGGGCGAGCTCGATGTCGCAGTGTCCGTTCGGGACCGGTCCTTTGACCGCACTGTGCAGCACGCCGGCGCGCGGATCGCGGAACACCAGGGGCCCGGAGCCCTGGGGCACTTTGAGGTAGAACGTGCCCGACAGCATCGATCCCTCATGCATGTGCAGGAAGTTGAAGCCCCCATGCTCGTGCAGGTTGATCCAGGACTGCAGGGTGAAGCGCTGTTTGCCGAGCCCCATCTCCTCGAGCGCCTGGGTGCAGGCGAGCGTCACGGCCTGGCGCAGCGGGGCGAGATTCGGCCGCTCCAGCACGGTCATGTCCTGGCTGTTCCAACCACTGCGGTTGGTGCGCCCCGCCGGGGTGGGCTGCTCGGCGCGCAGGGCTAGCACCCAGGCGATCCACTGCGCGAAGTGCGGCTGCAGGGCCGCGAGCTGACCCTGCCAGACGCGGGTCGGAAACAGATCGAAAGACTGCAGCACTGTCGCATCGCCCCCGCCCTGCGTCGGCGATGCGCCCGGATTTACCGCCATGTGACCACCACCACCTGACGGATGCTCTGCGCGGGAATCTGCACACGTGCGATCCGGTGTGCGCCGTCCCAGCTCACCGTCTGCACGGGAGTACCGTCGACGGTGAGCGCCGTCGGCCGGTGGCGCGTGTGCAGACTCAACGCGTACCCGCGCATCGCCAGCTGCCCACGGTATTTGCCACGGGTCGGACCGATCACCAAGCGGTGGTGACCATCGCGGGTGTGGTAGTCGATCGGCGTCAGGGCGTATTGTCCGGATCGATAATCGAACGAGCTGCCGTCATCCTGGTACAGATCGAAGCGCTCGACGCCAGACCCGTACACCTGCAACACGAGCGGATTGAGCGGCTTGGCGTTGGAATACGCGCTCGGCTGCTGCTCGGGAATCACGGCGCCGGCGCGCACGAACACCGGCATGTCGGCAACACCATAGTGCGCGGTGTAGGTCTTGCCACCCGCATAGTGCTTGCCGGTGAAGAAATCGATCCACTGCCCGGGCGGCAGGTACACCGAGCGCTCCCCGCTGGCGTTGAGCACGGGCGCGACCAGCAGATCCGCGCCGAGGAAGTACTCGTGCGGATGGTGATATGCCTGCGCTCCGTGCACGCCTTCGAGATACAGCGGCCGCAGGATCGGCACCGCATGCCGGTGTGCCTCCCAGGCATAGGTGTACAGGTATGGAATCAGCTGGGTGTGCAGCGTGAAGTAGCGGCGCATCAGCGCCACACCGCGCGCCCCGTACGTCCAGGGCATGCGCAGGTTTCCCTCGAAAGGATTTTCGTGCGCGCTGTGCATGCGCAAAATAGGGCCGAACGCGCCGAACTCGATCCAGCGCGCATACAGCGCGAAGGGGATCTTCGCGCCGTGGAACCCACCGATATCGTGACTGATGTAATCGATCAGCTCATTGCCGCCGCGCGCGGAGAAGGCGACCTCGTAGGCGAGCACCGGCCACTGCGAATAGGTGTCGCCGGTGAAAAATCCCGGGTAGCGTTCACTGCCCCAACCGCCGTAGCGCGACAGAATGAAGGCGCGCCGCCCGGTCTCACGCTGCGTGGCCTCGTAGTACACCTCGTTGGTCCACAGCTGCGGATTCAGGCCCGGCATGCGCGCCGCGCCGCTGCCGCCGTCCACCCACCAGAAATCCACACCGCGGCGCAGCAGCGGGGCGTGTAGGTCGTGCATGAACACCCGTGCCTGTTCTTGGTCGGCCAGGTTGAAGCGGATCGCCGGCGGCGGCGGCGCGTTCTGGATCACGGTGGGGGCGAACATCAGGCCGCCGCCGTGCGCCGCGGACGTCACCCGCAGTGCGATCTGATTCGCCTTACCCGGCGCAACCGCGGCGGTGATATCCGCGTAGGTCGTGCGCCGCGGCCACTGCTCGTGGTGGTGCGGCACGCGATGGCCGTTGACGTAGAGCTCGTACGCGTGCGACACCCCGCCGAGATACAGGTACAGATGCGGCGGCAGCTGGGCGGGCAGCTGCACGGTTGCCCGGTACCAGCCGGTGCCGTGTTCGCCGCGCAGCAGCTGCGCGCGCCACGTGTAGCCGACCCGCACCGGCTGCCAGCGTTCCCGGCCGTGCTGGCCCGGCGTATACGGTCCGGCGCTGAACTGCCACAGACCGGCCAGATCGACGCGGAACGTCGGTTTCGGCGGCATCTGCCGGCCGAGGTCGCGCAGCACTTGCGCGGCGTGACTGTCCTGATAGGACAGGCCGCTCTCGCGGGTATTGGCGTAGCCGGGATGATCGTTCAGGGCGAGCTTGAAGCCATGCTGGTGCAGCCAGCCCATGAACTGACGCGGATGCGGAATGAGCGGACTCCAGTCGTAGCCGCCCTGCCAGCCGTAGTTGTGCCAGCCGAAGTCGAGCACCAGCGTGTCGAGCGGAATCTGCGCGCTGCGCAGGCGCGTCAGTTCGCGCTCGATGTGCTGCACGCCGTAGCGGGCGAACGCCGGATTGCGCACCGCGGGTGATCCGGGGAAGTACTCGAAGTTCAGATCCGTCACCATCGGGCCGAGCACGTAGCGCGGGATCATGGGTACGGGCCCGCAGAGCTCGGCGTATTCGCGCAGCGCCCGCCGGTAGTGCCGCCCGTAGGCGAACAGATACCAATCCTGGTCATGGGCGCTCTTGCGCGGATGGATCCAGGTATGCGCCGCATTCCACACCGGCGTGCCGCTGTCATTGATCAGGCCGTAACCGGCACGGCTGAGCAGTCCCGGCTGGGCGCGCGCCAGCCGCACGTCGATGCCCGGAATGATGTCGTTGACTGGGCTCCCCTGAGCCTGCTTCCCGGGCGGCAGGTTCTGGCGACTGACATTGTCGAGCGAGTAGGTGAGTCCGCCGAGATTCAGCGGATCGCGCTGCCCCGGAACCCAGCGGTGCACCGACGCGCCGGCGCTCTTCCAGGACACCTGGAGATTCTTCGGGGTAAACGGCCCGGAGTGCATCTGATAGCGCACACTGAGCGGGCCCGTAGAGGCAATCATCCAGCCGCCGCTCTGCTCGACGGTCACGGAAACGGCGGGCCAGTTGCGCTTCTGCACCACGACCGAGGGCGCGTTGACGAAGTGCCCGTGCGGCGCATACTCCATCCGCACCAGCGTGGGGGTGAGGAATTCGAAGCGCGCCTTACCGGCGACGACCACTGATCCGTGCTGGACCGGACCGCGTGAACACGCCGTCAGCAGCAGCGTCGCGAGCACTGCGACCCCGGCGCCGCCGCGCCGCAGAACATCCCCAGTCGATCGTTGCGCCGGTGCGCTCATAACACTCTCCGTTTCAGCTGCACGCGGCCGTGCGCGCCACGCACGACCGTGATCTCGAGGCGCTGGCCCCGAAACTGCACCCCGCGCAGCGTCAGCGAGCGCCAGCCGCGCGGCAAAACCGGAGTGTACGCGTCCACGAGGCCGCTGTGGCGGATCCGCAGACCCGTCAATGCGAAGATCAGACTCTGCAGGTAGGCACCTGAACCGGTGAGGAACGGCCCGACATTATTGCTCGCCGTCTCGGTACGCACGTTGAACGGCGGCTTGAGCGTGCCGCCGGTCAGATACAGATCGAGACAACGTCCCGCCGCGACGGCCCGGCCCACCATGTCCGCGGCGGCCACGCACGGCAGGATCCCCATGCTGACGTTGGCGAAATGCGCCAGCGGCACGGGCCGCACCGCGGCGGCGTAATCACCCCGCCACAGGGCGGGCGGCAGGCGCAGATCGAGCGCCGGCAGGAACAACAGCGGCAACGGGCCGCCCCCGAACGCCGGACCGGCGGCGGCGGCGAGCGACTCCTGGTAAGGCAGGTGGTGCCCGCCGCCCGGCGCGAGCGGAATGTCCATCCGCGCCGCCATGCGCTGCCAGTGCGGACCTGGCGGCAACCCGAGGGCGCGGGCGGCCGCAACGGCGATGCGCAGGGCGCGCACCGCGACCAGGTTGGTGTAGGTGTCGTTGGGGATGTCCCCGTGCGACTCGGACACCGAGGTCACGTGCAAAATATCGTACCGGCCGGTGTTTGCGTCGTATACCGCACGGCTGGCAAAGAATCGCGCCACCGCACGGATCACCGGCCAGCCGTGCGTGCGCAGCCAGTGTCGATCGAGGGTCGTCAGGTAGTACTGCCACTGCGCAATGGCGATCTCGGCGTTGACGTGGATTTCGCTCAGCGAGAGTGCCCGGGCGGAGGCCGGTGTCTGGTCGCTGCCGTTGTACGGATCGGACTCCCAGGGGTACATCGCCCCGACGTAGCCGAGCGCCCGGGCACGCACACGCGCGGCCTGCAGGGTGCGCTCGCGGAACGTCAACAGCGAACGGGCCCGCCGCGGGTGCAGCAGCAGCAGCGCCGGATACACCCAGGTGTCGCTGTCCCAGAACACATGTCCGGCATAGCAGAGCGTCAGACCGCAGGGACCAACCGCCCAGCCGGTGTCCGGACTGGTGTTCGCGAGCAGGTAGTACAGCGCCGAGTGCGCCACCTGCTGCGCCTTGCGGTCCCCCTCGATGCGGATGTCGGCCCGCCACAAGGTACGCCACGCGGCACGCTGCTGCTTCAGCAGCGCCGCAAAGCCACGCTCGCGCGCCGCTCGGACCCGCGCCAGATCGGCTGCGCCGCCACCACCCCACCCGGCACGCGACACGCTCGCAAACTTGGTGAATGTGTACGTGTGTCCCCGCTGGACGTGCAGGGTCACCCGCAATGCGAGGCGGCCGGGGCCGCGCCGCCCGGCGACCGAGCGCAGCAGCGCGTGGCGCGGCAGCGTGAGCGCCGCGGCCATCGCGATCGGCAGGCTGTTGGCAGCGCGGCCCGCGAGCCACAGAGTGTGGGCAGCGGCAGAGAGACCGGTACGGCTCACGAACACCGTGCCCGGATACCAGAGCGCGGCACGGTCGGGCGTGGCCGGCGCGCGCGGTGTCAACGTCACTCCGTGGGCGGCCAGCGCCTGGTTGACCTGCGGTCCGGTCAGACGCCCGAGCGCGAAGCGTGGTGAATGCGGCGGCCAGAGGGTGAGCGGAAAATCGAGCGCAACCCGGCCACTGAAGTTCGGCGTGATGCTCAGCCGGATCACCCCCAGGTGTGTCTGGCGCTGGCTGAGGAAGCTGACGACCGTGATCGCCGTGACCCGCGTCCCGGCGATGTAGCGGTAGCGAGTCGTCAGGACGGCATCGTGCAGATCGAGTGTCTGGTGATAATCGCGAAAGTGCGTCGCATTCAACGCGCCGCGGTCCATCCAGTCCGCCTCGCCCGCACCCGGCTGCGGGTCGTAATCGATGCCGTTCCACCCCGGCAGCAGTGCCGGACGGGCCATGTCCCCGGAAGTACGGTCCATGAGCCCGACCATGTAGGTCTGTGTGGCGCGGGTCCCGCGCCGGGCCGTCAGGGTCGCGAGCATGCCGTTGCCCAGCATGCCGGGAAAATAGTCCGCGAGTCCCGCGGCATCCACGCGCAGGCGAAATCCGCCGGCCGCGTGCGCCGGCGGACCCGCCGCCGCGCACAGCACCGCCCCGAGTACCGCCGCAGCGCGGGCCGTTGCGTACCCGAGGCCGGCGCGAGTCACGGTCAGTGCGTCCCGGCCACGGCGCGGTGCGCCGGACGCATCAGGCTGGCAGGCGGCCGCACCGCCAGATACACCGTACTCCAGAGTTGCGCGGCGTCGGCTTCCGAGGCGTCCGCGCTCGCCGAGCCGAACGGACGAATGTGGTAGTGGCCCGTACCGTACGTCCAGGACCACAGTTCACTGTTGGCCATCGAGTGCGTCGCGGCGATCACCCGCCACAATGCGCGTTCGGCATTCTGCAGGTGCACGCGCACCGCCGGCGGCAGATCCGTGCGGCGCAGCTGGCGCGCGAGGCCGGCCGCGAGCAGCGCCTGCTGCCAGGACCAGACCACCGTGCCGTGATAGGCGTTGCGGGTGAATTCGGCCGCGAGCGCGGGCGGCGCGAACGCGGGATTGGCCACGACCAGACCGGCGCCCGTCAGCAACCCTGCCGGGAACGGCCGCATCACGGTCGCCACCAGTCTCTGGAGCGTCCGGGGTGCGGGTTTTCCAAACAGCAGGACGTAGCCGACATCCGACTGCATCACCGGAACCGGCTGGCCCGAGCGCTGCAGCGAGAGCGCCGGGAAGGACACCGGACCGCGACCGAGCGACGCCACGGCCGCACGCGCAGGAACGCCATCGGTGGCCGCATACTCCTTGACGTCCCGCACCGCCGCCGCATGCGCCACCGTCACCGTGAACAGCTGCGAGGCGCGCTCGCTCCAGACCCGTGCCATGCGGGCCGCCTGCGCGAACTGGGGCCGCTCGGCGGCGGTGAGATACGGGTTGAGCAGCCCGCTCGCGTACAGCCGCGCGATGGAATCCAACGCGGCCGGCACGAGGGCGGCATTGACGTCGTACGGGTAGTAACCGCCGCCGAGACCGGTGTTGCTGTCGCGCCAGTCACCGACCGGAACGCCCGGCTTCAGACCGATCAGGTGCGCGCGGACCGGATCGCGCGCGAACGGCGCGGCGCTCGCGAGCACGAACTGCAGGTTGCGCACCAGCGCCGCGCCGTGCGTGCCTCGGCGCTCCTCGGGCCCACCCACCGGTGCGGCCAGGAAGGACGCGGCGCGGGCGCGCTCGCGCGGATTGAGCAGCCACGCCGCGACATCCGGTGCGAGCATGTAGTTCTCGTCGATCATCAGATACGTGTAGCTCGGCGCGGCCGAACGCACCCCGCGCTTGAGATTCTCGAGCACGGCCTCCTCGCCGATGTCCTCCTCGTGCGCCACCTGGCCATGCGCCGAGAGCCGCTCGAGCACGGAGTCGAGCGCATCGTCGATCGCGTTGGCGGTGAGCGCCGGCATCAGCAGCCGTACGCTCATCAGCGTGTCGCGGCCGAAGTACGTATCGAACCGCCAGGACCCGGCGAGGAATTTCTGCCGGTACGCCAGGAAGCTCAGCGTATCGCGCGCTGCGGCGCTACCGGCGTGCGGATGGCGCAGCAGCTGCCGGCCGGCGAGCGGCGTCAGCGGCGGCTCTCCGGTGAGACCCGTGATCCGCATGCGGATCACGCCGCGGCGATCCGCGAGCACCCCGGTCCCCTCCACCCGCCCGCGCAGCACCTGAACCGTCAGGCGATACGCGGCACCACCGTCGAGCCGTTCGCGGGCCCAGACGATGCGCTGCGCGCTCACGTGCGCCGGCGTTGCGATGCCGGGCGGCAGCCGACCGAGTGAGCCGTAGTCGCGCAGCACGCGGATGCTCGAGAGAACCGCCTGGTGCACTTGCAGCGTCGGATCACCGGTGAGCTCGAGCACCGCGGAGATTCCGTAGAGCGGCCGACCGTGCCGATCGTGCGTGCGCACCGCATGCAGCGGACCGAGCAGTCGCCAACGCGCCCAGCGCGGCTCGCGATCGAACCAGATGCCGACGCCGCTGTCCCCGGCCGGAAACGCGACGATGAGACGCGGATCGGGACCGGAGCGCAGCACCAGATCGGCGGCCACCGGTCCCTGGCGCAGAAAGGCGTTGAAGAAGCGCCCCTGCCGGACGTGAAACGCGAGGGGCCCCGCCGTAGCCACTGCTGCGCTGAAGAACACGGCCAACGTCACTGCGGCAACGGGCCAGGCCCGAGGTGAGAATCGAACTCGCATGGATGCTTTCCTTATGAATCAAGCGCCCGCCGCGGCCGTTGGATGGTATTGCAACGCCCGGATGACATCGATATCATGATGGTATCGATGTCATCCGGCAGTGACAACCACTGCGCATGACCGTAAGAAGATCGGAAGGCGCCGCAGTCCGGCGGCCCCGCAGCAGACCCTGCAGGAGGGGGGACAGGGTGAGCAGGTCAGCGTGCGCTTCGATTGCCCGCCGCAGGCACCCCTCGTCGGACTGAACTGCACACCCCTGCGCAGCGCTCCGGCGGGGTCGGCGCGCGCGGGGCATGGATTAACCGCAACACACCGCAACTCATGAGCATGTATTCGAGCCATCCCACTCGAGGGAAGCGCCGCACGGCGCTCCTGGGCGCTTTGCTGGCCCTGACGTGCGCTGCCGCCGCGGCCGCACCAGCGTTCTACGCGACGCCGGCGCAGCTGTTCGGTCCGCTGTTCGTACGCGTGCAGATGGCCCGCGTGTTTCCGGACGGCAAGACCTTCGTCGATGCTGTCCCCAAGGCCGCGCCGCCGGTGATCCTGCAGCGCTTCCGCAAGCGCGACCCGCGCACGCGCTCTGCCCTGCTGCGCTTCGTGAAGGAGAACTTCACGCTGCCGCCGCCGGATCGGACCCGCGTCCCGAAGACCCCCACGCTGCAAGCACACATCGCGGCCCTATGGCCGCTGCTGACGCGTCCAGCCGTCGTGCCGCCGCTGTACTCCTCACTGCTGTACGTGCCGAAGCCATACATCATCCCAGGTGGGCGCTTCCGCGAGTTCTATTACTGGGACTCCTACTTCACCATGCTCGGGCTCATCCCGGACGGACGGATCGTCAATGCCCGCGACATGGTCGATGACTTCTCCTACTTGATCCGCACCTACGGTCACATTCCCAACGGAACGCGCACGTACTACCTGTCACGCTCGCAGCCGCCGGTGTACTACCTGATGGTCGGACTGCTCGATCAGCACGATCCGGCGCGCGCCTGGGCCGCTCACCTCGGCTCGTTGCGGCGCGAATACGCCTACTGGATGCGCGGCGCGGCCGGGCTGCGCCCCGGTCAGGCCCGGCGCAACGTCGTCGCCATGCCCGACGGAGCGCTCCTGAACCGTTACTGGTCGCCGGTGGACACGCCGCGGGACGAGTCGTACCGCAAAGACGTGCTGCTGGCGCGCCGCTCGCACGAACCGCCGGCGGTGCTGTACCGCAACCTGCGCGCCGCGGCCGAGAGCGGCTGGGATTTCAGCTCCCGCTGGCTCGGCGACGGTCGCCACCTCTGGACCATCCGCACCACGGACCTCGTGCCGATCGACCTGAACAGTCTGCTCTACGGCATGGAGCGCGCCATTTCCCGCGGCTGCGCCGCACGGCATGACCTGGCCTGCGCGCGCAGATTTGCCGCACGCGCCGCACGCCGCAGGCGCGCCATCGACCGCTACCTGTGGGATGCCCACCGCGGCTACTTCATGGACTACGACTGGCGCACGCACCGGCGGACCGGCGAACTCAGTGCCGCTACGCTCTACCCGCTGTTCGTCGGACTCGCCGATGCACACCAGGGGAACGCTGTCGCCGCGGTGACTCGAGCGCAGTTGCTCAAGCGCGGCGGCATCGTGACGACCACGATCACCACCGGTCAACAGTGGGACGCGCCCAACGGTTGGGCACCGCTGCAGTGGATCGCCGTTCAGGGTCTGCGCCGGTACGGCCATCCCCGCTTCGCACAGCGCATTGCGCGCCGATGGGTGCGCACCGTGCGGCGCGTCTACGGACATACTGGCAAGCTGGTCGAGAAATACAACGTCGAGCGCGACTTGCCCGGCGGTGGCGGCGAATATCCGCTGCAGGATGGGTTCGGCTGGACGAACGGCGTGACGGAAGCGCTGCTCAAGCTGTACCCGCAACTGGATCACCCCTCGAGCGGCGGCGCGCCCTAACCCCCTCTGCGCGCCCTCGCCGGACTCTCGGACACGGACGTCCGCGGAGTCCGACATCGCCCGTGCGTCTTCCTGCCACGCTGACTCACAGCGTGAGCGCCACGGGGGGACTGATCTTCGGTTTCTGTCGTTCTGCCGAATCTCGGCTAGATTGCCCAGGCAGGCATCGCTAAGATCGTTGTTCTCGCGCCCGATCGATCGCAATGGAACCACAGCCACGGTCGTGGCTGGCACTGAGGAGTCCTACTTTTGCTCCCCGAGACGCATTTGTCAAGAAGTGCAAAGAATTGCCGACCGCACGGGCGCGCCGCGAGCCGTGCGATCGCGCTGTTCAGCGCCGTTCCCGCGGCCGTGCTGCTGGCGGGCTGCGGTGCCACGCAGCCGAAGCAATCCGCACAGACGCCCCTGGTGCAGACCGTCACCGTTCAGCCCCAACAGGTATCGCTCACCGAGCAGTTCGTCGGTCGACTGTCCGCATACCGCGAGGCAAACGTGTTGGCACGCGTTGCGGGTGTCCTGCTGAAGCGCCGGTACACCGAGGGCACCGAAGTGCGCGCCGGCCAGCCGCTGTTTCAGATCGATCCGGCGCCCTACCGGGCTGCGCTCGATGCCGATCTCGCCGCGCTGGCCGAAGCCAAGGCCAACGCCGCCAACGCCGCCGTGACGCTGCGGCGCGACCGCGCACTGATCGGCACGCACCTGATCGCGCAGTCGCAGTTCGACACCGATCAGGCCGCAGCCCGTTCCACCGCGGCCCTGGTGCAGCAGGCCGAAGCCAACGTCGAATCCGCACGCATCAACCTCGGCTATACGAACGTGACCTCGCCGATCACCGGCATTGCGGAGGAACAGCAGGTCACCGAGGGTGCGCTGGTCGGCCAGGGCACCGCGACACTGCTCACCACCGTCGATCAGATCAACCCGATCTACGTCAATTTCAATGAGCCGGCCGCGCTGCAGGAGCAATTGACCGCCGAACTGCAGGCCGGCCGCGTGGCGCTGGCCGGTCCGAGGGCCCGGGTGCAGCTGATGCTCTCGGACGGGACCGACTACGGCCAGCCCGGTGAGCTCGATTTCCGGGCCGCCAGCGTCGACCCCTCCACCGGCACCATCGCGTTGCGCGGAGTCATTCCGAACGCTCACGGTCACCTGCTGCCGGGAATGTTCGTGCACGTGCGCCTGAGCGTCGGACGTGCGCTGAACGCCTTCCTGGTCCCGCAGGTCGCAGTGCAGCGAGACAACAACGGCGGCGCCTACGTGCTCACCGTCGACAACAGCGACACCGTCGTGAAGAAGCCCGTCGAGACCGAGGGCACTTTGGGCAGCGACTGGATCATCTGGCGCGGACTCGCCGCTGGCGAGCGGGTCATCGTCTCGGGCATCCAAAACGCGCAACCGGGCGCCAAAGTCGCTCTGCAGCCCGAGAGTGCCGCACCGCAGGCCAACCGCTAGGAGCAGCGCGTGCCTCAATTTTTCATCGGCCGACCCATCTTCGCATGGGTCATCGCCATCCTGATCTGTCTCGGCGGCGCAATCGCTCTGTCGCACCTGCCGATCGACTCGTACCCCGACGTGGCCCCGCCGCAGGTCATCATCAGCGCCAACTACCCGGGCGCCAACGCCAAGACGGTCGAGTCGACGGTCACGCAGGTCATCGAGCAGCAGCTCACGGGTATCGACAACCTGCTCTACTTCACCTCGCAGTCGAGCTACGGCCAGTCGCAGATCACCCTCACCTTCGCCACCGGGACGAACCCCGATATCGCCGAGGTGCAGACCCAGAACCGCGTCGCGCTCGCCGAGCCGCAACTGCCCACAGAGGTCAACCAGCAGGGCATCAACATCAATAAATCGAGTGCCGGCTTCCTGGCCGTGCTCGCGCTGCGGGCCCGCCCGGGCGGACCGGACCGCGCTGCGCTCAATCACTGGGTGGCCGCGCACATCATCGACCAGATCGCACGCATCCCGGGCGTCGGCTCGGCCAATCTGTTCGGCTCGGATTACGCCATGCGGATCTGGTTGAACCCGACCCGGCTGCACGCCTACGACATGTCGGCCTCTACTGCGCTGGCGGCAATCCAGGGACAGAACATCCAGATCGCCGCCGGTTCGATCGGCGCCGCGCCAGCGATCCTGGGTCAACAGACCACGGCCACCGTGACGACCCAGGGCTGGTTCAACACGCCACAGCAGTTCCGCGACATTCTGCTGCGCACCAATCCCAATGGCACGTCGGTCTACCTGAAGAACGTCGCCGACGTACAGCTCGGTCTGCAGAACTACTCGTTCGCGGGCAAGGTCAATCGCACTGTGGTCGCACCGTTCGGCGTGCAACTGCTGCCGGGGGCGAACGCGCTCACGGTGATGAAGCTGATCAATGCCAAGATGGCACAGCTGCAGAAGACCTTTCCGCCCGGGGTCAGCTGGTTCACGCCGGTCGATTCGACGATCTTCATCAAGGCTGCGATCAAGGACGTCGCGATCACGCTGCTCGAGGCTTTTGCACTCGTGTTCATCGTGATGCTGGTGTTCCTGCAGAGCTTTCGGGCCACGCTGGTCCCGATGCTGGTCGTACCGACTGCGCTGCTAGGGGCGATGATCGGGGTATACGCGCTCGGCTATTCAATCAACCAGCTGACGCTGTTCGCCATGGTGCTAGCCATCGGCATCGTCGTTGACGATGCCATCGTGGTCGTGGAGGCAGTCGAGCGCATCATGCGCGAGGAGCACCTGCCACCGAAGGAGGCGACCCGCAAGGCAATGCAGCAGATTACCGGGGCGATCGTGGCAATCACCCTGGTGCTCGCCGCAGTGTTCATCCCGAGTGCGCTGCAAGGCGGCAGCACCGGGGTGATCTATCGTCAATTCGCGCTCACCATTGCGCTGTCGATCGTTTTCTCGGCGCTGCTTGCGATGTCGTTCTCCCCAGCGCTGTGCGCCTCGCTGATGCGCCCCGAACATCTGAAGGCCAACGTTCTGTTCCGCTACTTCAATCGGGCATTCGAGAGCACCCGTGCCGCGTACGTGCGCCGAGTGTTCGAGTCCGTCAAGCACTTGCCACGCTGGATGACTGGGTTCGCCGTGATGCTCGCGCTCGGGCTGTTCCTGTTCGTGAAGTTGCCGGGCAGCTTCGTGCCGGATGAGGACCAGGGCGACATCATGGCGAGTGTCGAGCTGCCCGCGGGGGCTACGCTGCAGCGCACCGAGGCGGTACTGCACCAGTTCTACAAGCTCATGATCAAAAATCCGGCCGTGCACGATGTGTTCCAGCTCGCCGGCAGCGGCTTCGCGGGCAACTCGGAGAACGCCGGCCGCGCGTTCATGCACCTGGTGCCGTGGAGCGATCGCTCGGAGACAGCCGATCAGGTGATCCGCTGGGCCAACCGCCAGGCCAAGCAGCACATCCACGATGCGAAGATCTTCGTGGTCAACAAGCCGACCATTCAGGGACTCGGCCAGTTCGGCGGTTTCGACTTCTACCTCGAGGATCGGGCCGGACTCGGCCGCGCGGCACTTAATGCCGCGGCTGATACGCTCATCGCGAAGGCCAACCGCGATCCGCTCCTCTACAACGTGCGCATCAACGGGCTGGCGCCCGAGCCGGAGCTGCGCCTGCACGTCGACCGTGTCCAGGCCGACTCGATGGGCGTCTCGACTCAGCAGGCCTACCAAGCCATCCAACTGATGCTCGCGCCGGTGTTTGCCAACGACTTCATCTACGACGGCCGTGTCGAGCAGGTCCTGGTGCAGGCCGCCGCACCCTACCGTATGGGGCCGCGTGATCTGCAGCAGTTCTACGTCGACAGCAGCACCGGATCGATGGTGCCGTTGTCAGCGGTCACCCAGACCCGCTGGACAGTCGCGGCCCCGGCGCTGACCCGCTACGACGGGTATCCGGCGGTCGAAATCATCGGCGCGGCCGGCCAGGGCTACAGCTCCGGACAGGCGATGAGCGAGATGCAGCGGCTGGTGACGCGCGACCTGCCGCACGGGTTCGGGTACGACTGGGCCGGCCAGTCGCTGCAGGAGAAGTTCTCCGGCGCTCAGGCACCGATGCTGTTCGCGCTGTCGATCCTGGTGGTGTACCTGGCGCTCGCGGCGCTCTATGAGAGCTGGAGCATCCCCGCGGCGGTGCTGCTCGCAATTCCGGTGGGTCTGATCGGCAGCGCGCTCGGCGCGACCTTGCACGGTCTCTCGAACGACGTATTTTTCAAGATCGGGCTGATCACGATCATCGGCCTGACCGCCAAAAATGCCATCCTGATCGTGGAATTCGCGGTCGAGCTGCAGCGCCAGGGTCACGACTTGCACCACGCCGTGCTCGAGGCGGCGCGGCTGCGGTTTCGTCCAATCGTGATGACCTCGTTCGCGTTCATCCTGGGCGTGTTCCCGATGGTGGTCTCGACCGGCGCCGGTGCGAATGCCCGCCACGATATCGGCACCTGTGTGGTCGGCGGCATGCTCAGCGCCGTGGTGCTCGGCGTACTGATCATTCCGTTGTGCTACGTCGCGGTGCGACGGCTGCTCGGCGACAAGCTGGATGCGCCCGAGCAGCTGGAACCTATGCCGCCCGGGGAGTCGTGAAACGCCGCCACAGGTAGTACACCGGAATGCCGGCCACGATAATCAGCAGTGTCACGCCGGTGTCGCGCGGGTCCGTGAGCAGCGCGTTGGCCAGCATCCCGAGTGAGGCGAGCAGGAACACGGCCGGCACGATCGGATAGCCCCAGGTCCGGTACGGGCGCTCGAGGTCCGGCTGCCGGCGGCGCAGCACGTAGACCCCGGCCACGGTGAGCACGTAGAACGGCCACAGTCCGAGCACGAAGCGATCGGCGAGCTGCGCGAAGTCGTTCTGCATCACGTACACGCAGCCGAGCACGGTGGCGATCCAGATCGCCACCGAGGGGCTCTGGAAGCGCGGCGAGACCCGCCCGACACTGCGGAACAACAGGCCGCGATCACCCATGGCGAAGATCACCCGCGAGCCGGTCATGAGCGAGGCATGCAGGCCGCTGAAGGTCGACAGCAGCACCACGGCCGCGATCACCGCCGCACCGGCGCTGCCGATGAGCGGAATATGCTGCGCAACCGTGGTCGCCACGAGCGGCGCGTGTGCAATCGCCGCGGCGGGCAGCGCGTACAGGAAGCCGAGATTGACCACCAGGTAGACCAGCATCACGCAGCAGGTTCCGATGATCAGCGCGAGCGGCAGCGTACGCTGTGGATTGGCCACCTCCCCGCCCATGAACGATACGTCGGCCCAGCCATCGTAGGTCCACATCACCGGCACCAGCGCGGTGGCAATCAGCGAAAGCTGTGCACCGCCCTGCCACAAGACGCGATGCGCATGGCCGATCGGTCCGTGGGACACGGCGCTGAAGGCCAGCAGACCGAGCACCAGCAGCGCGGCGAATTTGGCGACCGTGGCCGGCGCGAGCACCGCGACGGCACGCTTTACACCGATGTAATTGATGATGCCCACGGTGAGAATCGTGCCGGCGGCGACCCAGTGCACCTCTTCAGGCGTGAACGGAATGAAGTAGCCGAGGTACTCCGCGAAGATGGTCGAGGTCGCCCCGAGCGCCGAGGCGCGAATCACCGCAAGTTCCGTCCATCCGAACAGGAACGCCGGGACCGGGCCGTAGGCCTCCAGGAGGTAGGCGAATATCCCGCCGGAGCGGGGCATGGCCGCAGCGAGCTCGGCCACCGAAAGTGCCCCGGCGAGCGCCACCAGACCACCGAGCGTCCAGCACAGCATGGCCGGCCCGGGCGAATGCAAAAGACCGTCGACCGTCGCCGGGACGCGGAAGATTCCGCTGCCCACGGTGACCCCGACCAGCACGACGACCGCACTCCACAGTCCCATCGTGCGCGGCATCCGCTCGCCCCATTGATCGGCACGGCTGGATTGATCGTCACCGAGCGGTGGCGCCACGGGCTTCCTCCGGTAAATTCCCCGAGGATAGCAAAGCCAGCCCGGCGCGCGCCTTAATACCGCCGAGCGAGCGCCTCGATGTCGGAACGTTCGGCGCCAATTGCCTGGTACAGAGGCACGTGCCGCCAGCGCAGGCCACCGTTGACGATCGCCGCGAAGGCGATCCAACCACCGTGCTCGGTACGCAGGTAGCCGGCCACGCCGCATACCGAGCGCGGATCATTCAGCGTGCCGGTCTTCAGTGCCACGCGATTCAGCCAATCAGCGTTGCCCTGCCGCAGGAAGAGAAACGGCGCGTCGTGCGGCGCGACCAGCCCCGCATAGAAGGCACCGAAGCGGCGCGTATCGTGGTACTCGTGGCTGAGCAGCTGGACCAGATCATGCGCCGAGAGCCGGTTGCCCGTGGTCAGTCCGCTGCCGCTGAACAACGGCGGTGGGCCCAGATCGGGCGGATCGCGATACTCGGTGCCCGCCACGAAGTTCTCCAGCAGCTTGCTGGCCGAGGCAAGCGTCTCGCGCGGCTGCGTGATCGCGCCCATGTCGAGCGTGAGCACATCGGCGATGTAGTTATTGGAGTACTGCAGCATCCGCCACAGCTGCTCGCGCACCATCAGCCCGTCGACCCGTGCCAGCAGGTGCACCTGGGCCGGCAGGGGCTCGAAGCGCACCTGCACCGGCCCGGTGATCCGTACGCCGATTTCCCGCAACGCTTCTTTTAATAGCAGGCCCGTGCCGCGTGCCGGATCGGACATGGCCCGGTACAGGCGCTGTCCGCGTCCCATGGGCACATTCCCGCCGACCGCCAGCGTGTCCTCGCCGTTCTCGGTGCGCCGTTCGACCCAAAATGTCTGGCGTGCGCGCGACCCGACAGTGCGAATCGTGCCTGTGACCGGAATCGGCAGGTGCGTCACCCCACAGCCCTCGACGCGGGCGGCGAGCCCGGGACGCCTGGGCACGACCCGCACGCACCACGTGCCGAAATCGACACCGATGGCCGACAGCGGTGCGTTATAGGCATTGTCACTGCGCAGGAGCGCCGCGCAGCGGTCGCGGTTGCCGCAGGCCACCGTACCGAACGGTAGCGGATCGACGATGAGCGAACCGGCCACTTCCTGCAGTCCGGCGCCGCGCGCCTCGGCGGCGAGCTCCCAGAGCGCACGGTCATCGAGCGACGGATCGCCGGCGCCAGCGAGCACCAGATTGCCATGCAGCACCCCGGCGTGCAGCGGCTGCATCGCCAGTAGCCGGGTCTGGAACTGCTCGTTCGGCGGCCATTCCTGCAGAGCGGCCGCCGCGGTCGCCAGCTTGGTGAGCGAGGCGGGCGTCAGGCGCCGGTCCGGGTCGAGCTGCTCGATGACTCGGCCGGTGCGCAGATCGACGGCCAGCGCGGTGACCAGCGCACCCTGGCGCTGCAGG
>Ga0315298_1005512_pt1 | contig 17929 bp, 22 predicted proteins | sample WHS_1_MG_FD_203077 | JGI IMG/M metagenome (GOLD analysis project Ga0315298, IMG submission 203077) | Extremophilic microbial mat communities from Washburn Hot Springs, YNP, Wyoming, USA - WHS_1_MG | ecosystem: Environmental > Aquatic > Thermal springs > Hot (42-90C) | place: USA: Wyoming...
CCATAGAAAAATTCCCCCTTTATTTGAAAGAAATGGAATTCAGATATAACCATAGAAACGAGGACATCTTTCGAATCTTAACTCAAAAACTATGCAATCTTGTGCCAAATCTTTTATAATCACCTAATTTTATCATTGCTAATAATTTTAATCGTCGTCTGATCTTTTATAAAACATTCAAGATAACTAAATTGCTGATTTAATTTATTCAACAATCTGTGAGTTTCTTCAGAAGAAGTTTCCTCAAAAGAGACCTCAATGATATTAGATTCTCTCGTCTGTTCTATAAGATTTGGAACAGTATCTACTTTAATAATTTCCCCTTTATTTATAAAAGCGACTCTATCGCATAACCTCTCAGCTTCTTCTATATAATGTGTCGTTAAAAAAATAGTTGTTCCTTTTTTATGAAGGTCCTTTATTAAATTTCTAATCTGTCTGGCACTTGCAACATCAATCCCTGTTGTCGGCTCATCCATAAACAAAATCTCAGGTTCATGAATAATCGCGGCAGCAATTGTCAGTTTCCTCTTCATCCCTTTTGAATACGATTTGAACTTTTTATTAGCGAATTCAGATAGACCAAATGTTTCAAGCAATTTAACCGATTTATCTTCTCTTTCTTTCTTATATATTCCATAAAGAGAGCCGCAAAAGCAAAGGTTCTCATAGCCGGTCATTTCTTCATATAAATTACTTTCATCAGGAACCACACCTATAAATCTTTGAGCTTTTTTAATATTTTCAGTTAAGTCCTCACCTTTATAAAATATTTTACCATCAGTGATTTTAGCCAGGCCAACAAGCATATTAATTTGTAGTTGTTTTTCCTGCTCCATTCGGACCGAGAAAGCCAAAAAATTCTCCTTTGTTGACGTAAAAGGAGATATTACTTACTGCGGTAAAGTCGCCATAGTTTTTTGTCAGATTTACTACTTCGATAACTTTTTCCACTTTTCCCCTTCTTTATTTTGCCACTTCTTTCGCATGGCATTGCGCACAACGGTTGCGCGTATGGCGTCGCTTGGCAAGTGAAAGTGCGAATCTACCGGACTGCTACACCGTTCATTAGATGTAAATCACCCAAACATAGCACTATTCGCCGGACCCCACTATACGCGACGCCAGCGTTTCGTGCTTTGCCCATAGTTTTTAACAAACCCTTTAGTCTATCATAAGGTATTTTTCATAGAAGTATCTATCTACAATCAAGAGTATAAAAAACCTGCATAGCAAACCAGCTTGCGTTTTTTGCCAAGTGATTATTTATGGGCTGAATATCTCCTGGCATAAAATAGCCAAAAGCAGTTACAATCTGCAATTGTTTTAAGACCTGATAATTAGCAAAAATGTCAAACTCGTTGCCTAAATGATGCTTACCTGCTTGCAGTCTCATAGTTCCAAGCAATGTGGCATCATCAGGCACAGGAACATAAAACCAGTGATAGTTAGTTTCAATCTTCATATTTCTAACAGGAAACAGGAAGGCAAATATTTCGCGGTCATCCAGGTTCGACCATGATGTGATATTCATTCTTCCATAATATTGATCCTTAGACCCATAAACCGGGTCGAATGTTTTTATCTTACTCTCAGAATTTTTCCCTCCCGATGCATAACTTTCTCTTACAGCCAGTATTGGTTTAGCCGGCAGAGAGTTGAATTGATATCCCAATTTTGCCAATATGCCAAAAGCATCGATTGACTTGCCGCTTTCATTACCAAACTCTTTATTTACTGTAAAATCATAAACAAAATGATGAAAATCATTATTGAACAACCGTACACCAATCCATTGCCTTGTAAAATCGAGTGTATTGGCATAAGGTGCTGAACCCTCTCTTTTGATTGCGTAAAATGGCTCAATATTGGCAATTTTGTTCCATTCATAGTGGGCATATAACCCGCCTCCCCAAAATTCTGTGTTAGTGAAAGGTATTGAGATTTTTTCAGGGTCGTGAATTTTAGTGCCACCAGCAAAAACGTCTATAAAATTCGACTTGTTTTTATATGAAATCTTAAATGCATCCCATGTCCAGCGACCGGTATTACCCCATTCTCCGGGCCCGAAAACATGATGGTCGCCATAAGATATTTTTTGTCTTCCTAATGTAAATGTCAAGTTTTTTATTGACTCCCGGTATCCTATGTATAAATCGTGAATTTCAAAAAATTCTTCATTCGGGTTCATTATATAATATGGCTGCTGGGTGTTTTTAGCCTTCACCTTAAACAAATCAGGATATTTATCATTTCGTAACGACCAGCCAAAAGCCCGGGAATCCTGTAAATGAGCAACAATATCAACAGAAGTAGCTGGATGCAAAACAAAGCCTGCTATTACTCGCTGATAAAGAGTTTTGTCATGAAGGGAGCCGAGCGCCGAAGGGCTATCGTCTCCATAATTCTTGGCATTCATCCCATCCCATAGTTCAAAACGTTCGCGGATACTGAAATCGAATTCAATCTTTTTCGATTTCTCCTGACCCGATGTTCCTGTTATTAAAATTAACACCATGAAGCTAAAGAGCACCCCTTTATACTTCATCATATGCTTTCCTCCTCTTAGTATTCAGGCAAAGAAACCTTCATCGATGAAAAACTAATCAATAAGCATTATAGCCGCCACCAGGGTGGCAATAGCAAAAGGATTATGGCTAATGCCACTGGATTTGGTTTCTCAGCCAGGTCATACAAATATTTTAACGATCATCCATAAGGCGGCTACTATTAGTATGACGACGAAACCTACCTTTAGAAATTTTTCACTAACCTTAGTATGAAGGCGCGAGCCAATTTGCGACCCTATTAGAACCGCCGCCCCTAAGATTAGGCCCAATTTCCAATCAACCCCACCCTTTAAAAGATGGCCGATAAAACTCATCGAGGATGAGGTAAGAACAAGAAATGTGTTCGTACCCATAGCTATGCTCATTGGAACACCACCCAATAGAATATATAATGGCACAATCAATCCGCACCCGGAAATACCTACCATTCCTGCTACAAATGCAGCCAAGGCAACAGGTGGAACAAGATAGAGGATATTTACATCATATGATTGCCCAGCGAATTCTCTGTGCCAAACACCAAACTTACCTCTAACAGGCTTTACAGCTTTATTTTTCAGCATATAGTAAGCAGAAACTAGAAGGAATACGGCAAATAATATTTTCAGGTATATGTCTGGTACTTTATGAGAAAAGAAACCACCTGAAAATGCAAAAGTTCCTACAACCACAGCCATAACAAGCGCTACTGCCCAATCAACTAATTTATTCCTTAAAGAATATACAAGAACCATCGACAAACCCTGAATAAAGATAAGAAACAGGTTGACGCCAGCAGCTTTATAAAATGGAATAGTCAAAAGACTGATCATAGTGGGGAGATAAAATTCCCCTCCCCCTCTGCCGAACATGGAGAAAAACAGTGAGAGGGCAAAAATAGCAACAAATGTAACTATAACAGGTTCCATAAATCAGTCCTCCTTTTTACCTTTTATCTGTTTGTATAGTTTGCCTACCGGCATCAAAGCCTCCATGAACTGTGTATAGCCTCCTTCAATCATCTTAACATTCTCAAAGCCCTGGCTCTTAAGATAAAGCAGGGCCATAGCGCTTCTGACTCCGCTGGAACAAAATATTCCTATAAATTTGTCTTTGGGCAATTCATTTAACCTTGATGGCAGTTCTTGAAAAGGTATTTCCAGCACGGGGAAATGATGTTTCAAGTGTAGTTTAACCGTTGCTATCTCCTCACGTGCTCTTACATCGAGAAGCACAGCATCTTCTTTCTTCAAAAAATCTTCCGCACCGATTTTGTGTTTGCCAGTTCCAAAATACTGGAAATCCATTTGCCCGATTACTTTTTCCAATTCCTTCATGATTGGTTCCTCCTTTTATCTTGAATGTAAACTTGTGTAAATAGTTGCTGTTCCAGACTTCTCCGTGAGTTCCGATAGAGTCTTTTCACCCTCTTTCATAAGCTCAATTAGCTTCAACCGTTGGTCACAGGAAAGAGCCATGAAAAAGCGGCTTCTTGGATCCGCCATAGCTCCGGCTATCCTGCCACCCATTCTTTTCATTCCTCTTGGCATCGTTTCTCCCCAGTTGTTCTTTTGCATCATTGTGCTATTATAATATAATACATAAAATCCAATTTGTCAAGTGCCAGGCACTTTACATCGCTCATTGCTTTCCATTACAGCCCATCTAATGTATCCGAGATCTGCAAGCAGGAGAATCTTGTGTTTCCAAACAACCTGCCCCGCTAAGGAGGGCATCAATCCGAAGGAACACAAAGGACGCTCTGTTAATGATGAGAAAGTTTCGAAGACAACTCATCCGGTGCAATTACGTGTTAACACTATAGCTCATTGGGGTCAGCTTAGTCTCTAATCCGCCAATCTTTGCAAAGGCATCCATAAGAGCCTCTGTGAAAAGATTCTCGATAGCCGACTCGTTGATCGTACGCGTAGAAATCATAAGGCTAGAATCTTCCGGACGCCTGCCAGTCTTCAAAACAAATTCAGCTGCCCCGATCATCGTTTGTGCAACAGCCACCTCAGCTTCAACTTTGCTGATCCCGGGTTCGACCGACGCTCCCCGAAATGCCTTTATACTGGGAAGAAATAAGTAAGCCCGATCAGTGGATGAGCCAAGCTATGAAGACTTCAGCTATCACACCTGCACCAAGAAACGATACCTTTTTATCCCCTATTTCACCGTACTTCACAAAGTTCTCGTTTCGGAAACCGGCATCGGGACGAGAGCCAGCCAACGGTCTTCGGCAATCAACCTTTCCTTATCTTCCTCAGAATCCCGACAGGGCAAACATCGTAGAGCACTTCCATGCCCAGCAATCTTGCTTTTTTTACCGCTGCTTCGGACCATGATCCGGGTGGAAGCCAGAGAAGCTTCGGCTTTGGACATCTAATCTCTCCCACCACTCGCTCGACGTTTTGAGGGGACAGCACCATAATCACGACCTCCGGCTCTTCTGGCAGTTCTGTAAGAGACGGGTAGCATTTCTCCTCTTCAATTTTCTCGTAACGCGGATTTATCGGATATACTTTATAACCAGCGTCGATAAGCGTAAACATGAGTTCGTAACTATACTTCAGCATGTCCTGAGTAGCACCAATCAGAGCAAAAGTCTTCATCATCCTAAGAACTTCTGCGGCTCGCTGCTCTTTTTCGGTTTCCTGATTCATCCTGTCTTTAGTGCGTTCTCAACATTAATTCCGCTGGAATCCACTACAGTAGTCATCTTTGTCGTTTGGTCTGGTTGATTACCTGTTCAAGTGCTCCGATGAAAACGGCAAAGCACGGCATTCCAGCCGCGGGTATGAGCGTGTATGCAACCTCCAAAAGTTCATCCTGTGTCGCTCCAGCTTTAATAGCACCGGTAATGTGCATCACCGTCGCCTCACGGTCATGCTGTGCCGCGGTAATCGCAGCGTGAATCATAAACTTCTGCTTCTTTGAAACCAAGCCATCGTTTAAGGTAAGCTCATGTAAATTCAAGAAAGTAGCACAGAGATTGGGATTCTTCTCATTGAGAAATGCGACAGGATCAAGAACTCTCCCAAATTCTCTTGAGAAATTCTCTAAGCTCCTTTCTAAATTAGTGTCGTTCTTATCGCCGCCCATAAATACAATTCCTCCAATTTTATAGTTAGCCGTGAGAAATATCGATATTAGCGCAACATCCCTTTCACCACCACATCGACAGCCTCATTTTCGTCCAAGCCACGCGCCATCAATGTTTCGACCTGTTTTTTATCCACAGTCCCTATAGCAGCCTCGTGCGTCAACTTCGCTCGATCATCAACTACAAGGAGCTTAGGAATTGCACTGGCGCGAGCTTGCCTGCCTTTCACGATTTCTACGCAATCGACATGTCCACGAGCGTTCGGGGCATTGCCGACTGCTTCACTTATAACCTCGCTGATGCAGCGGTCGGTAGCCACAACGCGAGTCTTTGCCAATCCTCTGGAATTCTCTCCGTTCAGAAACAGAGACTCCTTGACAAATACCCGGTCGTCCCTTTTGCCGTAGACCTTCGTATCAAATTCGCAAAGGGCGTTTCCTTTTAGACTCGCCTCGTAGTCAAGCCGCAAAAGTCCCACTGTCCCCTTAATCAATTTGAACTCGCTCTTTAGTTGCCCGCCTTCATCCACGATCGCTTTCGTGACTGGGAGAACTTCGATGCCGCCATCTTCGCCATGATAGTGCGTTTCCGAGTACGTCATTTCTGCCTTCTTCCCGACGTGAATCTTTGCATCCATAACATGCTTAACCTTTATAGCGTTGGGAAACGAGCAGTGCGCCAAAAAATAGACCCTGGCCCCATCCCCAATTTCAAATTCAGAAACAATCTCTTGAATGCCTTCTGCGGGAATGATGCCATAGCAGAGGTGTACAGGATTCTTAACGATCGTGCCCGGCTCAACTATTATTTTTGCGGTCACTCCGGTAGGTGTCTCCTGCCCGCTTATGAGAACGCCGGGAATGCTGTTCTGAAACAAGATCTTATGATGGCTTACCACGAAGCTCGCAAACTCTTTGCTGAACAGGGAACCTGGATTACCTCCACTTGCCTCATACGCTCTTGCAATTGCCTCAAATTCCTTAGAGTAGTCGAACATTGCTCGTTACCTCCTCAGCTGGTTGGTTCACATGAGGGCACTCTTCGCAATGGTTTCGGAAAAACTTGGCAATAGAGTGTGGCTCGCCCGTTCTCAAAATCGTTCCATCGCATAATAGCGAAGCCCGATCAGCGATAGCAGCTACTTCCTCATGATGTGTAATTAACAGCACCGTAGTACCGGTTTGTGAAAATGTTTTAATGACATCTACAATATGATCAATCGATAGCGCGTCAATACCCGAATCGGGCTCGTCGAGTATCGCTAAGCGAGGCTTCATAGCAAGCACTGAAGCCAATTCGATCCGCTTACGTTCTCCACCGCTCAACGTTGTATCCACTGCGCGGACAAGATACTTCTCAGGGACCAGCCCAACCTTAAACAGACATTCGCGCGGACTCAAAAATCCTTTTCCAGCAAATCGCTGGCTAATCTTCAAGTATTCGCCAACTGTTAATCCTTCGAAGTGTGCTGGCTCTTGCCATCCAAGCGTAATGCCTCGGCGCGCACGTTCGGAAGTAGAGAAATCTGTGATGTCTTCGCCATCAAATATGACTCTCCCCCTGGTTGGCCGATAACCATTCAGACCCATGATCACTGCGGATAGGGTAGACTTCCCCGTCCCATTTGCGCCCAGGATACTGTGAATCTCGTTTTTCTGAACTTCAAAGTTGATATCGTGAAGAATCTGTTTCCCGTTTAAGTCCAGTGCTATGTTTTCCAGTTGCAATAACATGACAAATCCCTTCATTTGAGGTCTTTAAGTGCTCTGCACGTTCAGCACAGCCTTCCAAAACCCACGGTGTTTTAATGCATAGCTCACCCACGAAGAGAGTGACAACTGACGATTTCTCGACCGTTCAAAGAAAATAAGACGCCGCGACTAAACCGCGGCGTCCTTTCAAGTGATACCCACTTTTTCCATCCATCATCTGACAAGACTCATCTTAATCGTCCTGGAGAAATTGCCTGCTTGCAGTCGTGCAAAGTAAATTCCACTCGCAACTTTTTCTCCCAGCGAATTTATACCGTTCCAATTGACCTTGTAATTGCCCGGTCCATATGATTCGTTATCAATCAGTTGAGCGACAAGTCTGCCGTGAACATCATAGACAGCAAGATTCACTGTTTCTCTATTGGGGATTGAAAATTGTATGCTTGTCGACGGATTGAACGGATTAGGATAGTTTTGCTGCAAACTGTAAGAAGTTGCCATTCCGCCAGCCTCCAAGACCGATCTGGTTTGGTGAGGGTTGCCATGGCATTGTGTACACTCCATTTTCCCCTTCGTTGTTGGAGGTGTTGTATTCGTAGAAGTATGGCAGACTGTGCATTGAGCAATCGTTTGCGGCGGAACGTAAAGTGGTGTGAACTTGCCAGCGTAAAAGTCATTCAGGATTTGAGCAGCGTATGCAGCGACATCGCCGGTTAATCTTGCACATCTCTCTTTCCTGTTTGGATCATCTGCACTGAACCCCGCCACTTTGCACCACTCGCTTACAGATACGTGACACAAAGCTGATCCACTGTTGTTTTGGGGTAGGGGTGCACTGATCTTGTTCACGCCATATTTGTTGTCCACTGCATATTGGTTACTCGTGTCGGTTGGAAGCTTGACCTGAGTATACCATCCGAGAAGCTCCGATACTAAAATATCAGAATCCGCTTTGTTGCACACCAGAGAAATTGCAGCAGCTGCTCCATTCAGCGCACCACACAAAGTCCCCCATTCGGCGGCTCCTCCGTGACCGAAAAACATCAATTGAGATGGTAGGGAATTATAAGGATCCCCAACAACCTCACGCAGTGCTTGTATGATTGCATTGAAAGCACCGTAGCCGCATCCGCCGCCATTGGTACTATCATAGAATGAGTCGTGCCCAAGAATACGAACGCGCTCAACATCAAGGGCTTGGTAAGGCCAGGGCCAGGTTGTTACAGCATTCCCGGCTTTGCCAGTGCTTCTCATTAAAACATTCAGCCCGGCGCTGCCAACAACAATACCAGCCGTGTACTTTGCGAATTCTGCAAGGAACTCTTTACGTGTTAGCTGTGCCGACATGTTTTTTTCTCCTTTCGATTTCTTCTTCCTCGGTGGTTATTAGTGATTATGATGACACAGATGTCTCGCTCTTCTGCGGTGCATACTTTGCCCTGAGTTCCCTAAGTTTTTCCACAAGCTCTCGCGTGTCAGGGAAAGTGATTGCGCCCGCAGGGCATTCATTTGCACATGCTGAGCAGCCAACGACACAATTGTACGGATTGACAACTTTAGTCTGGATGTCATCGACTGCAAACACTCCGTTACTGCAGAAATCAACACAAATTCCATCGTTCAGACAAAGATCGGAATCAATGGTCGGAAACCATGGAATTTCTTCCCTCGGGATTCGCATGTAAGATCTGCCAGACATTATTCAACCTCCTCCACGGCTTTCAGGATGTCATTAAATGCCTCATCTGTCGTTTTGAACGAAATAGATACCGGTTTCCATCTACCATCATCCATCGTAAGGTTTGCTCGTTGGAAAGCGTCGCGCAAAAGCTTCCTCTGCTTTTCAAGTGCGCAAGCTGGTGTGATGTACGCAACGCCATCCTTTAACAGGTCAGCCATCATATTTTCACCGTTCTCTTCACAAAGCCGAGGATGGAGAAGCATGTAATCGTGTGGGATTTCCATCCTGATTCGTTCAGCTAATTCGCCAAAGTTTATGTCCTTCATGCTTGGACATGAGAAACTGCATGTACACATTAAAATTGCTTTTTTCATTCAATCCTCCTGTTTTAGAAATTAGATTCCTGAACATTACACGGATAAGCCGTACTCTGTCTTTGTCGCCGTATAAATCTCCATGAGGACTTTCTTAATGGATTTCTCTTCTTCAGGATTTATTTCATCATTGAAGAGAAGCAGGCCCTGCCAGAGTTCCTCAGCCGCCTGTTCATCGGTTTCAGGAAACGACAGAATCGTGGTCAACACAACCTGATCAACACCATAAAGAATCCTCTCCGTGTTATCGATCTTTACCCTGAAAGCTCTCGGCGTACTGCAAGAGCAGCCCATTTTTCACCTCGCACTAATTTTAAGCCTTGTCCAAAATTTGGTGCAAAGCATTCGTCGCTTCGCCAATCATCGAAATATTAATATAAGAAACAAACGGGCTAATGTCAAGGCAACCAATTGGTCCATCAAAAATTTTTGCAAAATGCGTGCGATGTCCTCGCATTGCTTCTTGTAAATCTGTCACCGTTCATTTCCCTCCACAATTCACGGTTTCATTATTAATCCCAACCGCACCCGTGAAGTTTTAATCGGCCCCGTGCCGATCAGCACGCGCCGGCTACGGTTCGCTGACATAAAACATTGGTGTCCTAAACCCGACAGCTTACTCTTAAAAAATGTGCTGAAACGTGTGACCGACTTCTCTATTATTCCCCTAATCAAGCCCATTTGTTAACGTGCATCCAAGACCTACCGATTTTCAATAATATCGAGTGCCAGTAGGCCGAAGATAGCTCGCATCAGCGTGGAGCTGCCATTGAAGCTCCTCCTCCTATGATAAAAACGGACTAAGGATCTTCAAACAGTTGACATCGTCAGATCCAGCAGCACACGTCCGTAAAAAATAATTGCCTAAGAACATGTGTTTACTCAAACTATATCTCCCCTGCGAACTCCCATTTCTCACCTATTTACACATTTAATAAGCTCAAATCACCTATTTTCAATGTCCACTGCGAAATGTCATTTCCAGCGATATAAAAAGTGACCGTGGAAAGACCTAATTATATTAAAAAATCGAGCATCAAAGCGTGGCATGAAAATTGAGAGTGATATGGTTGTAGTTGTCAAACAAAACTAAACAAAACTAAGAGAGGAGGATTTTAATATGTGGCAAGCATGGGTAAACGGAATTCTTGGTCTATGGCTCATCGTCGCAGCCTTCCTAGGATTCGGGGCAACAGCCAACCTGTGGAATGATTTGATCGTGGGATTAGTTGTCGCCATAGTTTCTTTAACAATACTTAAAGAAAAACCATGGCAGGCATGGCTGGCGCTCATCTTAGGAGTATGGATGATCATCGCAGCATTTATACCGTCCCTCGTTAGTGGCAGCGGATACATTTACAACGATGTCATATCCGGGCTCATCATAGCAATAGCGGGCTTTGCTGCGTTGGGTAAGTCACAGGTACAAAAAGTAGCGTAATGCCAATTGCCAAATTGCGATGAAGGCCGGTGGGGAATCCCCATCGGCCTTTTATTTTTTAATTCAAGAGGGAATCAAAAGGGAATAAGAAAATATATACAGGAACAGTAATCTTGATGACGGTCTAACTGTACGTGTGGTTCTATTTCGGCGGTTTGGCTCAATACTTGACAAGCAAAACCACAAGGAGTCATGCGATCGTCCCAACAACTTTTGAGACTGCAATTACCTTACACGTAAAACAAAGAGAACAGAGAGTGTCTCATCGACAGGACCCCTTTTTGGATACACATCATGAGCCCATAACAATTATTCCTTCCCCAGTTGACACCCTTTCCACTGTTTGTATTCCTCTTTCCATTGTTGTTTCAATCGAACAATCGTTGAAGTTGATAACGGTGCATCCTCAGCAAGAGCCAAGCCAGGGAGTCCTGAAAGTCCCCTGTTGACAGGCTATGCAAATATAGCCGCGGCAATAATTTCTGCAATGCTGAATTTAACCTTTCACATCTGAAAACTACCGCCGAAGCATAAGGGCTGTTCGATCAAGGATGAAAAATCGGACCGATGAGGATTTTTCAGAACATTGACACTTTAGATGGATTGCTTTATGACATAATTGAAATTTTGAATATCAATCTGAGGAATGGGATTTATGGAAGAGCTAATCTCTATTTTCTACAAAATTGCAAGCATTATCTATTTGCATTATTCTTGATTTGTAAATGAGTACCTTCTAAATTTGTAATACAAAGAGATAAAAAGTAAACAGAAAAATCATTACCAAAATTAAGGGAACGGTGGACGTATGCTCCTTAACATCTATTCTTTCCCGTCCGTTTTCGCATTTGTCATCAATATCACGATAGCATTCGTGACATTCTTCAGAAATCCCCGCTCTCCAGTCAATAGATGGATATCTGCTTTTATTTTGAGTTTTGCAGTCTGGAATGTTTCTGAGATAATCATCCTGGCAAGCCAGAACCTACAAAGTGCTGCGCTTGGTGCGCAGGTGCTCTATCGAGTAATCTTCATAATTCCCGCAATCTATGTGGTTGCAGCTTATCATTTACCTGGGGGCGTTTCCACGTTAACTGGTAGTGTAACTTTTTACCTGGGTGTCTTCTTTTTACCAGTTATTCTCCTGGTATTGGCATTCCCAAATTTCCATATCGGTTTGGTGCCAATTCCTGGAGCGAACTCTATTTATTATTACAGAATCATAATAAGCCCCGATTTTCAATCGATATCTCTATTAACTGTATTTTTTATCTATCTGATTCTAGGGTCAATTGTTGTGATACGCAAGATCCCAATTTTGCGGACGACGACCCAGAGGCGACGTGCTCGGACTTTCCTTTTTGGAGGCTTGTTGTTTTTATCTTCATCCATTCTGCTTTTTATCATTGAGGTGTTTGCCGGACAAGCGATATATTTTTACATAGCATCCACGCTGTTATCTTTAGTAATCAGTGTTTTTTTTGCGATCTCAGTTCTGCAGGGCAGAATGTTCAAATCCCCGAATACAATGAGAAGCGGCATAGCGTATTCAGTTGCCTCATCCATCGTTCTCGCAATTTATTTTCTGGGAGTGCAAACAATTACGGTAAGTCTTTTGAACTATTTAAGGATAAGCTCTTATGCTGCAAATGCACTCTTGGTTCTTGTTTTAGTTTTCCTGATTCGACCTCTCGAATTAAGAATACATCGAACAATGGACATTATCGTCGGCCGTGATCTTAATCGTTACCGGCATCACATGGTAGAATTCTCTCGAGAAATTTCGACATACATTCCTACTTTCGAGTTTTTCAGAAAAATAGAATCATTCCTTTTACACCAATTTCATATACAACATGTACTCATATTCATCAGAAGCAAGAGGTTTGGTGAGACGGGTTTTTCAGAATGGAAGGGGCAGCTTGATTCATTGTACATAAAGGATGACTGCTATTTGGTTAATTACTTAAGGCAACATAAAAATGGGGTTGAATTCTACGACATCGACCGCAAGAAGATCGATGCAGGAATTTATTCACTACTGGAATCAAAAAGTGTCCGACTTCTACTCCCGCTATTTTCTGGCGAGGAACTTTTCGGCATATTGGCAATATCATTAAGGAAATCCGGAGAGGAATTCACGACAGACATCATAGAAGCACTGACAATATTTGCAAATGAAATGTCAACAGCATATCAGCGAAATCTCGTTATTGACAACATGCGGAAGAAGGAACAAGAGGAATTCAGTATACGGCATCTTGCATCACTTGGTCAATTGGCAGCGGGGGTCGCGCACGAAATTCGAAATCCACTTAACGTTATGTCAGCATCTGCTCAAACTCTCCTGAAGAAGAACTTGACCCAACAGGAGGAGAAAGAGCTTAAGGAATTTATAGTAGAAGAGGCGGAGAGACTGAATAAGATTTTATCTGATTTTCTAAGCCTTTCTAAACTGCGTCCAGCTTCGTACAAGCCTGTATTGTTGCAAGAGTTCTTTCAGAAGTTGAAGACTTCCTTAACCGCCCTGGCGGGTGAAATAGAAATCCAGATACCAACCGAGGGAACCCCGAAACAAATCCTCACAGATTCAGATATGCTACATCAACTTTTATTCAACCTCGCTATCAACTCGATTGATGCCATCAAGGAAAGGTGCGAGTCCGACTCTGACTTTACTTGCAGAAATGGGATCATCTCCATATCCACAGTATTTGACGGTGTTAAATTAGCAATTTCGGTTTTTGACAACGGCATTGGTATCCCAAAAGAAAGACTGGAAAGAATATTCGAACCATTCTACACAACAAAGGAGAACGGCACCGGTTTAGGCTTAAGCATATCACAAAACATTGCCATTGCGCTGGGAGGCCACATTGACGTTAGTTCACAAAAAGGAAAAACTGTCTTTACTTTTATTTCAAATGTCAAAGAAGGGTTGATTGAATATGAACAACAATAAGCTGAAACTGCTGATAGTTGATGACGAAGAAAAATCATTAAAAGTTTTAAAGATAAACTTTCAGGATAAGTATGATGTCTTGATAGCAAGAGATGGCAATGAAGCGATCAATATTCTAAATAAAGAAGATGTGAACGCCGTCTTGACTGATGTGAAAATGCCAATGATGTCTGGAGTTGAGTTGCTGAGGTTTATCAAAGAAAATTTTAGCACGATTCCCGTGATCGTAATGACCGCATTTGGAAGTGTCGAAAATGCAGTTGAAGCCATGAAGGCCGGGGCATATGACTATATCCTCAAACCGATAAAGATCGAAGATACCGAACTCGCAATCAAGCGTGCCATGGATTACAGCTTGACACTCAGGGAAAACCGAACATTAAAAGACAGGTTAAAAGGGTATGAAGTTCCCCAGAATATAATAACAATTAACAATGGAATGAAACGATTGATTGGACTCATAAAAGAGGTTGCTGTTACTGACGCTTCGGTTTTGATTGAGGGGGAGTCGGGGACTGGAAAGGAATTGTTTGCAAAGGCTCTTCATGGGATGAGTGAGAGATCGAATGGACCGTTTATAGAGATAAACTGTGGAGCAATTCCTCACGAGCTTTTCGAAAGCGAGCTCTTTGGACACGAGCGCGGAGCCTTCACAGGAGCTGTAGCAACAAAGAAAGGAAAGTTAGAATTGGCGGAAAATGGAACACTCTTTCTGGACGAGATAGGAGAAATGCCACTCGATTTACAGGTGAAGCTTCTACACGTTCTCGAAAATCGGCAGTTCACCAGGGTTGGTGGAACTACCTTTTTACAGTCAGCAGCTCGAATTGTTGCAGCAACAAATCGCAGTTTGAAAGATGACATCAATGAGGGTCGCTTCAGAAAAGACCTTTATTATCGTTTAAAAGTGGTCTACCTCAGGGTTCCTCCGCTTCGAGAGAGAAGGGAAGATATCCCCCTTCTAGTGCAACATTTCATTGAAAAGCATGGAAGGACAGCCAAGAAAAAAGTCAATGGAATTGAACTCAATGCTCTTGAAATCCTTAGAGAATATCCATGGCCCGGAAATGTACGAGAACTTGAAAACGTAATCTTACAAGCTATCATATTTGCGCGAGACGAAAAACTCACAGCAGAGTCCATTCCTAAAGAAATAGTAGATCTCGCTCAATCAACGATGGAACAGTTGCCCGTGACGAAGGACGAGCTACAGAGAGAGAAAGTGAGACGAACGGAAAAGATTACCATGGAATTAGAAAGAAAATTTCTCATCAACCTGATTGAGAAGTCCCATGGGAATATCTCTGAAGCGGCAAGGATTAGCGGCTATACTAGACGACAAATTCAAAACCTCATCAAGAAGCACAAGATTGATGTGCCTGAATAAAGGCATCGGAAGGTTAAGTCACCATAGTGCAGTATACGAAGGCGTTTGCTCGTTGGAAAGCGTCGCGCAAAAGCTTCCTCTGCTTTTCAAGTGCGCAAGCTGGTGTGATGTACGCAACGCCATCCTTTAACAGGTCAGCCATCATATTTTCACCGTTCTCTTCACAAAGCCGAGGATGGAGAAGCATGTAATCGTGTGGGATTTCCATCCTGATTCGTTCAGCTAATTCGCCAAAGTTTATGTCCTTCATGCTTGGACATGAGAAACTGCATGTACACATTAAAATTGCTTTTTTCATTCAATCCTCCTGTTTTAGAAATTAGATTCCTGAACATTACACGGATAAGCCGTACTCTGTCTTTGTCGCCGTATAAATCTCCATGAGGACTTTCTTAATGGATTTCTCTTCTTCAGGATTTATTTCATCATTGAAGAGAAGCAGGCCCTGCCAGAGTTCCTCAGCCGCCTGTTCATCGGTTTCAGGAAACGACAGAATCGTGGTCAACACAACCTGATCAACACCATAAAGAATCCTCTCCGTGTTATCGATCTTTACCCTGAAAGCTCTCGGCGTACTGCAAGAGCAGCCCATTTTTCACCTCGCACTAATTTTAAGCCTTGTCCAAAATTTGGTGCAAAGCATTCGTCGCTTCGCCAATCATCGAAATACTAATATAAAAACAAACGGGCTAATGTCAAGGGACAAAGCATGCGACATTATGCCGCCTAAGGGGCCATTTGGCCCTCTGACTACGTCACGAAAAAGATTTCCTGCGTTTGATGCGCAAACTTTACCATCAACCTCCATCTAAGCATTGGAAGCAATAATTTACGTTACAGAGTGAATCCTACGGACGATTCCGCTCATCCCCCATATGCATCCACCAAGATACGATCCCGAGGAATGCCTTTTCGGACCAGTACATCAACCACAGCCTGCACGGTTTTTCGGGGACCGGCAACATATGCATCACGCATACTCAGATCAATTAGACTTGTCGCAAGAGCATTATATACCGTGCCCAGTTGGAAGATAACCCCTATAGGCGCTTTAAACCCGACCAAGTCGGCACGCGCAGTTAACACGCAGTAGAAATTGGCATTAGAAGTCGCCCATGTTTGTAAGTCATTCAGATGATAAAAATCGCTGGTGTCAGTTACTCCCCAGAACAATGCAATGTCGCGGTCTGGAACGAGCTTGAGTTGCTGCTCGATCATGGCTTTTATGGGTGCAAACCCAACGCCGCGTGCTACAAATAGCAGTGGAGTATCTATTGGCGAGCGTACACAAAAGTTACCCAGCGGGCCACGACCATCCAGCACATCGCCTACCCTCATATGCTCGAAAGCCCAGGTGGTAAAGCGACCTCCTTCTACACGACGCAAATGCAGTTCGACAGAGCCATCCTCATCAGGCGCGTTTCCAATGGAGTAGGCACGCGACATCCAGCGACCGCCTGGAACCCAGAGCTCCAGGTACTGTCCAGGAATGAACTGGCAAGTACAATCTGATTCACTCCGCGGCTTAAGTGTAACTAACAAAGTCCTCTCGTTGACGCGCGTGATTTTCTCCACCACCAACTGCAAGAGGTGTTCCGAGCGAGGGAGGGCTTCCTGCCAAGCCAGTTGCTCTTTTCGTCCTAATAGATCATCCTCGATGGCATGATGGACTGCGGGCTTAGCCAGCAAGTCAGCAACCGTCTGCAACGACGGGAAGCTGATGGCATTAGAGGGGCAAACATTGGCGCACGTCGTGCAACCTACCAGACAGTTGAGCGGATCAGCCACCACTGCCTTCTTGCGACCAAAGTCAAACCGGTATACGGAACGACCGCAACCGCTCACACAGGTGCCGCAGCCGATGCAAACATCCTCGTTGATCGTGGGATGCCAATCTATTTCTTCACGCGGAATACCATACCATGGTTTTGTAAGCTTAGGGTCAGGCATTGTATTTGATCCTCCGTTATTTGTTGTTATATGTAATGGTTATACCTGACATTTCTCAATCCTCTCCACCAGAGCAGCATCTGCTGCCACTGGCAGCGGGGTAGATATTCAGATTTATCGACATAGATGAAATTGGAGAAAACCTCCTTAACATTTTTGCTGCCACAATTAGGGCATGTTAAATCTAATTCCTTTTCTTTCTGCCTGATGGAGATAAAAAGGTCAAAATGTTCTCCACAATCGTTGCATTTGTATTCATACGTCGGCATTGCTTCCTCCTTGTGTTATTCATTTACTTCTTCACGCAGCCTCTTCACAATTTAGCATCGTGTTGCAGGTCAGCACAAAACTTCTTGTATTCTCGAAGCAAAGCTTCTTTGTAGTCATCCTCTCGACTTCGTGACACGTAATTACCAAACTTTTTAATCCACATAAGCAGCTCTCGTTTCAATTGTTCCTCATCGTCAACGCCTGAGATATAGACGTTGAGGAAGGCATTTTCCAGACCAATTAAACCGGTATCGATATCACCAACTTTGATGATTTTCACTATTGGGTTAGCGCAACAATCGGGCATGGTCGCTCCGCTCAAGCTTTTTCAAGACACTTCGCCAAGTATCGAAATGAATGATCAAAAAAAATGGTGATTATAAAAGATTTGGCACAAGATTGCATAGTTTTTGAGTTAAGATTCGAAAGATGTCCTCGTTTCTATGGTTATATCTGAATTCCATTTCTTTCAAATAAAGGGGGAATTTTTCTATGGA
>Ga0315298_1005514_pt1 | contig 17922 bp, 13 predicted proteins | sample WHS_1_MG_FD_203077 | JGI IMG/M metagenome (GOLD analysis project Ga0315298, IMG submission 203077) | Extremophilic microbial mat communities from Washburn Hot Springs, YNP, Wyoming, USA - WHS_1_MG | ecosystem: Environmental > Aquatic > Thermal springs > Hot (42-90C) | place: USA: Wyoming...
CTGCGGAAGCCATTGCCGCCTGCATTTCGGCCTGATGGCCGTTCTGGAAGAAGGTTCTGGCCCTGCCGATCTGCACCTGGATGGTCATTTCCTTGGCGAGCTTCCGCATGGCCTGCGAGCGCTTGGATTGCGGGATCCTGTCGAGCAGCAGCATGGCATTCTCGGCTTCGTCCTGCAGGGAAAGATACAGGGCATTGGTATAGAGGGCTGCGGGGTCATCCGGCGCGAGGGCGAGCCCGTCGTGCATCAGCGCGCGTCCCCGCTCCCTGTCGCCCTGCTTGGCGTAAAGCCGGGCAAGATCGAAGCGCACCCAGACATTCTTGGGATCGAGGACCAGGGCATGCTCCAGGGTCGCGATCGCATCCTGCGGATGGCCGGCCTTGACCTCCTGGTCGGCCTGGCTGCGCAGCTTCCAGGGCAGGGATGAGGGGGCGCTCTGATTGCCCTGCGCCCCGGCAAGCGCTTCTTGCTTGAGGTTCTTTTCCTGGATTGCCGCTTCCTTCTTCAATCGCTGCATCGCCGGACTCAGCTGGGGGGCGGGAATTTTTTCCAGCAGCCGAAGCGCGCCGCTCGGTTCGTCCAGCAGGCTCAGAAATAGGGCATTGGCGTAAAGCAGGTCCGGGTCGTTGGGCGAAATGGCAAGGCCCGCCAGCATCATGGCCCGCCCGCCCTTCTGGTCGCCCTGCTTGTAATAGAGTCGGGCAAGGTCGAAGCGCACCCAGGGATTCTTCGGGTCCAGCGCCAAAGCCTGCCTGAGCGTGGCAATCGCGGCAAGGGGATGCCCCGCTGCAATTTGCGCATTCGCCCTGTCGCGCAGCTTCCAGGGAAGTTTCGCGGCCTCGATGCGCTGCGCCGTGGCCAGGTCGTCGCTGATGGCTGCATTGCCGGGGTCGACCGCGAGATAATCCTTGTACAGCGGGATGCTGGCCGCATCCTGGTCGATTGCATCCAGCGCATGCCGCCATTTCCCAAGCGCCACCTGTTTCAGGTCGGGGCGCTTCGCCATTTCGGCGAACAGGCCGAGTCCATCCTTGAGCGTTGCGCTTCGGCGCGCGAGCTGCGTGGCAAGCGCCAGCCGGTAGTTGATGTTTTCGGGGTCCGCCTTGACCAGCCTCTCCAGACCGAGCTTCGCTTCCAGCCAGCCCTTTTCCGAATTTCCGACGATGTCGTAATATTCGAGGGCGAGTTCTCCTCCGACTGGCGGCCCCTTCGGGAATAGCGCGCGCATCCGTGCAGCCGCCTCCTCGTTTCTGCCGGCCCGCGCCAGGAGGTGGATCATCGACAGATGCCTGCGCATGTCGGAGACCGCATCGGCATGGGCGGGGAGGGATGCGAGCGCCAGAACGACGGCAAGCAGACGGAAAAGCGGCCTGACAGGCATGGCCCTATTCGCGCTTTGCGCCTTCGGCAACCCTGATGCGCTTCCTGCGGTAGCGCTTCAGCAGCCAGTAGCCGATCAGGCCCAGCAGAAGAACGGCCAGCGCGATCAGCGCGTAGAAAACGTATTTGTACGAGTAAAAGAAGGCGTCCAGGTAGGAAATGTCGCCCTTGTTGCCCGTGGAATAGGTCTTTCCTACCTTCATCGAAGTCGCCTGGTATTTTGGAGCTTCCGGCGGGCTGTCCGCTGCGTCTTCGACAGGCGAATTCGCTCCATACTTGCGCGCATCGAGCTGGACCAGCGTCACGTCCCCGAAAACGCTCGACTGGACATTGGGTGCCAGCAGGGCGTCCCCGAGCTTTCGCAGGTCGTCTTCAGTCTGCGCCGTGGCCACGATGATGGAGCGCCCCTTGACATGCGGGGATTCGAATTCCATCAGCAAGCCGTTGTCGGCGCCGAGCCCGGCCTGCTGCTTGCTCATCGCAACGGCCGTATCGCTGTCCCATCCGCGTGCGACCGGGTAGGGAATGTTGCCGACCCCGGAAGGCTGCAGGGGAGCATGCATCAGGAGCGATTTGGGCAGGGCGGCAGCTTCGCCCACCACCAGCATTTCTCCGTCGTACTTGCCTGGGTCCGAAAAGACCACCCGGGTTCCGAACAGCGGAAAGCCGTTTCTCTGGGTGATCATGCCGATCAGGTCGAGCGCCGTATCGATCGATGCGCCATCGGGTTTCGGAAGGTAGATCAGGGTCTGGTAGCCGTCGGGCCAGCGCGAGAAGGGAAACCCGTTGAGCGTGAAGAGCTCCAGCTTGGGCATCTCGACGAAATGCGGCATGGGCGGAAAATACATCGTCGAGTTGCCGAAGATCGACACGAACGGCGCATTGGCGTTGTACAGCTCGCACAGCTTGTGCTCGGTATTCAGGTAGGGTTCGAAGGAAATGACGTTGGAGCCTGGCTTGAACAGGTAGGTCGGGATATCGAGCTTGTAGGCTTCGATGAATCCCCCGTCGTTGTTGTTGAGATGGATGTCGTGCACCCGCCTGCCGTTAACCAGAATGCTGAGGGAAGAATCCTGGATCAGTCCTGCCGCATAGGAAAAGTTCAGCACCAGCTTCGCGGACTGGTTCTGCTTGATCAGGAAGTCCGATGGCAGACGGAAGCTGAGAGCGGATGCGCCCCCGGTGACCACGTTGGCGCTCAGCCCCTGGAAGGTGGTCGTGTTCATTCCCAGCGTCTTGAACGGATAGATCTTGTCCGGAACGAGTTCGTCCCTGCCGCTGCCCATGGAAATGTCCGGCATGGAGAATGCGTAAGCGTGCATCTGGTCTGTGCCGGGATAGGGCATCGACATGTTGGCGAAGGTTTCCGAGGCGATTTTGACTGCGGCGGGCTGATCCCCCGTGATCACGATCAGCGCATGCAAGCCGTCGTTGCCGCCGTCGCTTTTGGGCAGGTAGAGTATCCTGATCAGGCCGCCCTTCGGGGCATCTTGCAAAATGCCGTATTTGAGCAGCACATCGCCGACGAAGGAGGCTTTCCCGATCAGGATATTGTCCACGCCCGGCTTGATGTCCGGCGAATGGGTGAAACTCACCTTGCGGTAATCGAATCGCCTGGCGATGCCGGATGCGGCGATGCCGGCGGTCGTCACTCCGTCAGGGGTGGAAGTGTCTGCGACCAGATTCACCGATGCGGAGGGAAATTGCTTCGGATCGAAGATCAGGCCGGCTGCCTGGCCCAGCTTGAGGGGAATGGGCTTCAGCTCGTAATCCAGCTGCAGAGCCGAGTGGGTCAGGCTGACATTGGTCCACAGGTCGGGCGCGCAAACCTGCTCGCAGCCATTTTTCAAATAGTGCTGCGCGACCTGGAATGAGAGGGTGTTGTAGCCGGTTTTGAGGAGGCTGACGGGAATTTCGATGAGGCTGCCCGCTTCCGGCCCCTGGTGGTCGAGCTTCAGTTGGGTGACCAGAGTGCCGTTGACTTTCACCACCATCTGCGAAACGTCGCTGAGCATGGTGTTGGATACCGTGTAGCGCAGGTCGAGGGTCAGCTTGTGCAGTTTCCATCGCTCCGGGATGGGGATGGAGAGTTCCTTTGAGCCGTTGATGCAGCGTATGTCCATGGAGGACATGGCGGTGAATTTTTGCAGCGGAAGTTTGATGATTTCGGCATCCGCCGTCTTTTGCAGCAGCAGGAGCGCGAGCAGCGCCAACATTTTGAGGATTCTATGCATTTGGAGCGATTCTACCGCGCCGGTTGCCGTCATTACAATGCGTATCGTGAAATTTTTCAGGGCTTCAGCTTGCTTTAGGATCGGAAGAGCGCCGCCTGTTTCCGGCGGAAAGGATTGCGCCTTTCGATAAATGCGCGGATCAGCCTGAGTCTGCCCCGTTTCCTTCCCGGCATTCTGCGGTTATGGGCGGGAGTTTCAGGCACGGAAATCAGGCGCAGCAGGGCCTCCAGTTGCTTTTCCCGGACAAGCTTGTCCTGATTCATGAAGACCAGAGAGAGCGCCAGGCCGGCAGCCTTGATGGCAGGGGAGAGGGCTCTCGTCAGGGCGCCCATCAGCCCGCTCTGTTTGATCCATGCGTCCAGTTTCTGCTTGAGGGGGCCCGCATCCTGATTCAGGAAAATGAAGGCCAGCGCCATGCCGACCGTCTTTGCCGCAATGGCAAGACGATATGCTATGGCATCCCCGCCCTGTTCGATCAGGTCGAGAGCCTGGTTGGAAACGTAATTCAGCATCCGCACGTTGTCGCCATAAACGTATCTGACGATCTTCGAGTAGGAGGCGGTATCCACGATGAATTCGGTGCCGAAAAGCACCTTGTCTCCGCGCTGGAGAGTGCGCTGAATCACGCAGGGGAAGCGGTACTGGATGCCGTCCTTGGTCGTCCAGATGGTGGCATGCTCCTTTGCCCTGATCTTGAAGGGAAGATCGGCGAGAAAACCCATGCCGGTCAGCGAGACGTCCATGAGTTTGCCCACCACGGTGGAATTGATGCGCGGAAAATAGATCGTGGCGTCGCCGCTCGCTTCGATGCGCTGGAGCTTGCGCGCCTTCTTGTGGTCGAGCAGCTGGATCAGGGCGGCGAGCATCAGATACAGAAAGTACACGCACCAGCTTGCGGCGGCGAGCGTCTTCTCCCAAAGAAAGGGCGTGAGCGTCAATGTTTTTGCCAGTTTCCAGAGCTTGATGAGCGAGGCCTTGAGCAGCGGATAGGCGCTTCCGACGAAGCCCTGGACGCCCGTCTTCAGGAAATACCAGAGCATCTTGGCTGTGCCCCGTGCTGCGGACTTTTTGTCCCAGTCGTCCTGCCAGCGCTGGCTGTCACCGAAAACATAGCTGACGATGTCGGCATAGCTGGTCATGCCGGGAACGAATTCGCTGCCGCAGAAATATCTGCCGTTGCGCTTGAAAACCCGTTGCAGCTTGGCTTCGAAATGGTAAGTCGCGCCGTAGCTGTCCTGCACCTCAAGCATCACGTGATCCTGTTCGCGAGGCAAGAAGGGCGCATCCAGCTCGAAGCCGATGCCTGAGATGGAAACGTCGCGCACCATGCCTTCGTGGGCGCTGCCCATGCGCGGAAAATGCGCGGTGATTCTGCCGCCGGCATTGATGCGGTGGAACTTCCGCACCTGCTTGCGTTCCCAGAATGCGCCCAGGGAAACCACCGACAGATAGAGATTGTAAACGCACCAGACGGCAGTCACCGCGATCACGTCGCGCAGGATGGGGGTGGAAATGAATTTGACGATGGCGAGGACGACTGCGGTGATGTTGATGGCGATGACCAGGAAAAACGGTGCCGCAAGCGGGCTGAGATAGTTCTTGTCGTTGGTGAAGCCCTTGGGCGTCACCTTGAACGAGGGCTTCCAGGGATTGACCATGACCGAGAGGACGGCCGGGATCAGGAACAGTGACTGGACGCTTTCGTAGATTTCCGAGAAGAAGGGCTGCCGCGATCCGGCATAGAAATAGTCCATCACCATATGGGTGCTCACCAGGTAGGGCAGGGTGAAAACCAGGATCTGCAGCCACGAAGCGTGATAGATGTTCAGCCCGAAGATCAGGTACATCGACGGCGCGATGAAATAGATGAAGCGCGACAGGCCGAAAAACCAGAAGAAGCTGGAATTGAAATAGGCGATTTTCTGAGGAATGGACAATCCCTTGGTTTTCAGCGGATTGTTGAGCAGAAGCAGCTGCACCATCCCCTGCGCCCAGCGGGAGCGCTGAATCACGTAGTCGTCATAGGATTCAGGCGACAATCCGCACACCATCGGCCGGTTGATGTAGATGCTGTTGTAGCCGCGGCTGTGCAGCTGGAAGGCGGTTTCCGCATCTTCGGTAATGGTGGTGCCGCATATCCCCCCCACTTCCATGAGGTATTTGCGGCGCAGCAGTGCAGCAGAACCGCAGAAATAGCTGGCATTCCAGAAATTCAGGGCGGGATGAATCTTGCGGTAGAACATGTCGTTCTCGCCGGAAGGCGTGGCCACGCCCTCCAGATTCTTTTCAACAGGCGTGGGATTGATGAAGAAGTGCGGGGTCTGCACCAGGAACAGCTTCGGGTCGGTCATGAAATGGCCGACGGTTCTTTGCAGGAAGTCGCTGGTCGGCACGTGGTCGCAATCCAGCACCAGCACCAAGTCGCCCTGGGTGTACTGCAGCGCATGGTTGATGTTGCCCGCCTTGGCCTGCTGATTGGTTTCGCGGGTGATGTAGCCGATGCCGAGATCCGCTGCCATCTGCCTGAGCCGATAATGGCGCTCCCAGGCCGACATGCCGTTTTCCGGATCCGAGCGCTTGGCATGCGTGCCGCCGTCGTCGATGATGTAGACCTTGAGCAGGCTTTTCGGGTAATCCAGATTCGCGGCAGCGGTCGCCGTGATGCGCACGATCTCGTCCGACTCGTTGTAGGTGGGGATCAGTATGTCCACGGTGGGAAGCTTGTCGGGGTCCTGCGACAGCGGCACCGGCCGGCTCACCAGCGGCCAGACGTTGACGAACATGCCCATGAAATAAATGGCCAGCCCGTAAACTTCGGCAACATAAACCAGGGTCATGCCGACAAAATCGAGCGGCCCGGTATACATCAGGGTATCGAAAGTGCGCCACATCAGGTAGCGCAATGCCAGATAAACGCCCAGCACCAGAAAGATCAGGCGATAGGGCTGCTGCTGCGTTTTCCTGGTCTTGTACATCACGATCATGATGGCAAGACAGCCCCAGCCGAGATCGATTTGCTGGAGAGGAGGGAAGTAGGTGTCAGTGAAATGAAGCGAATAGGACAGGATGCCGATCAGCAGGATGCCTGCTGCGGCGATCAGGTTAGCCCTGTTTTTTCTTTTGATGACCGGCATCCGGTATGTCATGCCGGTCTAACGCTGGGCCTCCCCGGCACTTCCGGCTGGACTGACGGAATCGCTGACCGAGCGCTTGCTTTCGGACGATTGGGACGATCCCAGGAATTTCATGCCTAGCGTCAGCAGCAGCACGATCGCGACCACGGCAACTGCTCCCCAGACCGCTTTCATGCCGGACGAGCGGACCGGGACGTCCGCTTCCTGCCTCGGCAGGACATCCTGCCCCTGCTTGTCGAGTTCGATTTCCTTGGGATTCCAGAACGCCTTGTAGGCATTGAACAGGTCTTTCTTGCCCTTGAGGCTGACCTGCTTGATGAAGCGGCAGTAGATTTCGGATTTGTCGGACAATGCGTTATAGGTTTCTTCGGAGATGAGTATCATGCCCGGATCGGCGGAAGACTCGAAGCGGGAAGCGGTATTGACGACGTCGCCGAAAATGTCCTTGGCTTCGACCATGCATTTTCCGGTATGCATTCCGATGCGCATCAGTACCGGCGTCTTGAATTTCTTGGACATGTTGAGCTCGTCCATACCGCGTTGAATGCGCACTGCGGCGCGAAGGGCATCCAGCGCGTGCTCGAAGTAGGAAAGGGTGCCATCGCCGATGGATTTGACGAAAGTTCCCTTGTTCTCCTGAATCGCGGGCAGGAGAATGTCGTTCTGATACTTGATCAGCATGCGGCTGACCAGGTCGCCTTCGTTCTCGGCAATGGACGTGGAGCCCTTGAGATCGGTGAATACGACAGTGATGGTTCTGGTGAATTTGTCGTTGATGGACGACTCCAGCCTCGCCCGCTCTTCGAGTATCTTTTCAAGGTCATCCTGGGGAGGGGCTTCCGCTTCCTGAGCCTTTTCCGGGGCAACATCCTGGGTGTTGTCAGAGGGTTCGTCCATTGCAACTCCGTATCTTGAATTAGGCTAAGCGTCCAGCCAAGTTTCGGCTGGTTTGGTCAAAGTCCTAATGATAGTTGAATAACAATCGGATGGCAAAGGGGAAATTTTTGATATTGCCATCGGAACCGGTCCGATTTTCGAATGCCAGGTCGCCTGAAATTGGGCAGCGAATCCGGGTGCAGTATAATCATCCTGAAAATTCTGCAGGGGTGAATGCAATGAGGCACACAATCCGAATCCTTTCAGGAGGATGCGAGGCAGGCTTGGGAATCGCTCCCCTGTGCAGGCGCTCGAAAATGGCGATCTGCGGACTCCTGGGGGCGATGCTGATCGCCGTCAGCATGGCGGCCTCCGCGTCACAGGCCGACTGGGGAAAATTCAAGCAGCGATTTGTCGCGCCAGAAGGCCGCGTGATCGACGCCGCGCAGGACAATATCAGCCATTCCGAAGGGCAGGGCTACGGAATGCTGCTTGCCGTATATTACGACGACAAGGCTTCTTTCGACCGGATCTGGCAATGGACCAAAAAGAACCTGCAGGTGCGCGGCGATCGCCTGCTTGCCTGGCGCTGGGATCCCCAGGGCGGCGTGACGGACAAGAACAACGCGAGCGACGGCGATCTGCTCGTGGCCTGGTCCCTGCTGCGTGCCTTCAACAAGTGGCATGACCCGCAATATCGGCTCGCCAGCCAGGGCATTGCGCAGGACATCCGCACCAAAATGCTGAAGCAAGCGCCCCAGGGCCTCGTCATGCTGCCGGGCTCCCAGGGTTACGATCATCCGGAAGGCATCACGATCAACCTGTCCTACTGGGTTTTCCCGGCCCTGGACGAAATCGGACAGGTCGACCCTTCTCCGCAATGGGCGGAACTTGCCAAGACCGGCATGACCATCTTGCAATACGCCCGCTTCGGCAGATGGGGATTGCCTCCCGACTGGCTCGTTCTCACCAAGATCGTGACGCCATCGCCGCGCTTTCCCAAGCGTTTCGGCTACAATGCCGTGCGCATCCCGCTTTATTTGTTGTGGAGCCGCCGCGAATCGCCTGCATTGCTCAAACCCTACCGGGAGTTCTGGAGCTATTTTCAGGGCGCGAAATTCCTGCCCGCGTGGACCAATCTCGAGGAAAACAGCGTCGATACTTACGATGCCTCGGTTGGCATACACAAGCTGGCGCAATGGGTGATTGGCTATCCCCGCCTGCCCGATTCCCGAGAATATCCGCTCGACGATAATCAGGGATACTATTCTTCGGTGCTCCTGCTGCTGTCGGATATGGCGATCAAGGAGCGCGGCTCGAAGTGATCTCCCTCAGCCCAGCAGCATGATCTGGAGGTCCATGACGTTGGTTCCGGTCGGCCCGGTCCTGAAATGGCTTTTGCCTGCGGAGAGAAGATCGAGCCGGCTGAAAAACCCGTAGGAATCGTTGGAGTCGAGATAATGCTCGGGATTCATGCCCAGCCTTCGCGCCAGCGAAACGGTATTTCCGTCCACCATTGCCCCGGCTGCATCAAGCGCACCGTCTCCGCCGTCGGTTCCTGCGCAGAGCATTGCGATGCCTTCAAGTCCTTGCGTGTCTAAGGCGAAAGCCAGGGCGAATTCCTGATTTCTTCCCCCCCTGCCGCTGCCGCGAACGGTGACGGTGGTCTCGCCTCCGCAGAGGAGGCACCTCTTCGAACCGGGCCCAGTTCTGGCCATCTTCGAACGGGCGATTCCGGCAAGAAAGCGGGCGGCATGGCGCGCTTCCCCTCGCAGATCGTCGCAGACGATTTCCGCATCGAATCCGAGCCGCTTGGCGCATTCCTGCGCCGCAGAAAGTGCGAGACCGATATCCGCGATGATCACGTTGCGAGTCAGATCGAGGCAGGGGCCGTTTTTCAATGTCTCGGCAATCTTGCCCTGCATGCCCAGTTCGAGATGGTGCATGATTCGCGACGGCATGTTCAGGGCGTAGTTGCGAACGACGTGCCAGGCGTCGAGAAAGGTCGTCTCGTCCCTGGCGGTGGGGCCGGATGCGATCACGTCGAGTCTGTTGCCCACGACATCGGATACGATCAGCGTTAGAACCTGCGCAGGGTAGGCTTGCTGCGCAAGCTTTCCGCCTTTCACGCAGGAGAGGTGCTTGCGCACCGCATTCATCTCGTCTATGGATGCGCCGCATTGCAGCAGCAGGGAAGTGGCCTGCCGCTTGTCTTCCAGCGTCAACCCTTCTGCCGGAGCAGCGAAGAGCGCCGAGGCCCCGCCCGAGAAAAGGCAGATCAGCAGCGTCTTTTCATCTGCGGCATCGGCCATCGCCAGTATGCGCCTCGCTCCATTTTCGCCGGCTTCGTTCGGAATCGGGTGAGCGGCCTCGATCTGCTCGATGAAATCGAGCTTTTCAGCATGCCCTTCCTTCACCAGAATCAGCCCTTCGGCGATTCTCGAGCCAAGAACATTTTCCAGGGCGAAGGCCATGCGCGAGCTTGCCTTGCCGGCGCCGACCACAACGATGCGCTCGAAACTGTCGAGGTCGTAGACCGCCCCCGCCACAATCATGCGCTTGCCGTCGATTCTCAGCGAGCGCAGCACAGCTTCGCAAGGGTCGACTGCCCTGATGGCGGCAGCGAAAATGTCGCTCAGGGCGGATTCGGAGCCGGGCGACATCGCATTTGCCTGAGGCTAGCTCGCCAGGAAAGGATAGTCTGTGTATCCCTTTTCCTCTCCGACATAGAGCTTTTCGTAATCCGGCGCATTGAGGCTTGCGCCGCGCCTGAAGCGTTCGACAAGATCGGGATTGGCCAGCAGCAGCCTGCCGAACGCGATGGCATCTGCACCGCCTGTTTCGACTGCCCGAGTCGCAGTTTCGAAATCGTAGTCGTTGTTGCGGATCAGCTTGCCCCGATAGATCGAACGCAGACGCTCATAGTCGAAGGGGATCCAGTCTTCCTTCGCGGCGCCGCCCGTTCCCTGCAGAAGATCGAGAAAGGCAAGATCGAATCGGTTGAGTTCGCCCACCACATACTCGAAGGTGTCCTGAGGATTGTCGTCAGAAATATCGTTGAAAGGTGTCACCGGGGAGAGGCGTACCCCGACCTTTCCGTGGCCGATTTTCGAACAGACCGCTTCCAGCACTTCGAGCAGCAATCTGGCGCGGTTTTCCCTGGAGCCGCCGTAGGCGTCGGTTCTTTTGTTCGTCGATGAGCGCAGGAACTGGTCGAGCAGATAGCCGTTTCCGGCATGGATTTCAACGCCGTCGAAGCCCGCTGCCATGGCGTTTTCAGCGGCCCTGGCATATTTTGAGACGAGAACCGGCATTTCCGAAATTTCGAGCGCGCGGGGCGTCACATAGTCCTTCATCCCGGTATAGGTGATCGCCTGCCCATGAGGCTTCAGCGCGGAAGGGGCGACCGGCAGGCTGCCGCCGGGCTGCAGGTCGGGATGGGAAATGCGGCCGACATGCCAGAGCTGGATCGCGATCTTCCCGCCCGCTGCATGCACTGCATCGGTCACCTTTTTCCATCCCGCGATTTGCTCGGGCGTATGAATGCCGGGCGTTCTGGGATAGCCGTGGCCTTCCGGGGAGATCGGCGAAGCTTCGGTCAGGATCAGTCCGGCGGATGCGCGCTGGCGGTAGTATTCGGCGGCCAGCTCGGTCGGAACATTGCCTGCTCCGGCGCGGTTGCGGGTCAGAGAGGACATCACGATGCGGTTGGAAAGCGCGATTTCGCCGAGATTCAGGGGGGAGAAGAGATCTGTCATATGGGCTCCTTGGGATGTTCGTCGCTTTTAGATTTACCACAGCGCCGGATGCGATACAAGCAGCTTGCTTGTCCGCGGCAGGGATAGATTCTACACTTGGCCTATGTCCCAGTATTTGAATTTGTCCAGGGCGGCGCGACTCATCGGCATCTCGCGCGTCGCCTTGCAGCAGGCTGTCAAGGAGGGCAAGCTCGAATCCTTCGACGGCATGGTTTCGACCGAGGATCTGCTCGCGGCTTTTCCCGATGCCAGCTTTGGCGATGACCCCGTTTTCGAACGCATTGCGAAAATCAGGGAGGAGGCTTTCGGCAAACGCGTCCGGGAACGCATCCTGCCGGACAGGGAAGTCCTCGCTGCGAGACTTTTTGAACAGAGCGTCGAGCTCGCCGACTACAGGCGCCATCTCGAGCGCTATCATGCCACCGTGGTGAATGCGCTCGCGAAGCTGAAGGCGCTTTCAGGCTCTCGCTCCGAGATCGATGATCTGGCAAAATGGCTGAATCATGAACTCGAAGCAGCCCTGGTGACAGAAGCTCCCGACCAACTGGATGCGATGGAAGGCTATCTGCGCATCGTCTCGGCCCATGTGCAGCTTCAGCCCAGCGGCCGCGAATTTTTCGTGGAGGGGAAGGATACCCTGCTGGAAGCTGCGCTGCGCGCGGGAATTGCCTTCAACTACGGCTGCAGCGGCGGCAACTGCGGTTTGTGCAAGGCGAGGGTGGTATCGGGGCAGACCCGGCAGGTGCGCCATCACGATTACGGCTTTTCCGAAGCGGAAAAAAGCATGGGTTACATTCTCGCCTGTTCCCATACCGCAGTGACCGATGTCGTGATCGAAGCGCTGGAAGCAGGCCGCCCGGAAGACATCCCCCGGCAGACGATCGAGACGAAGGTGAGGGCGGTCGAGATGCTCGGAAACATCGTGAAGCTTTCCCTGCAGACGCCCAGATCGAGCCGGCTGCGCTTCATCGCGGGTCAATGCGTGACCCTTGACGGGACGGAATACCCCATCGCGAGCTGTCCCTGTGACGATCGTAATCTCGAATTTCATGTTCCACTGGAAGACGCCCTTGCCGGGCTGAAGAAGGGGGATACGGTCAGCGTGCAAGGCCCTTTCGGGGGATTCGTGTTGCGCGAGGACAGCGGCAGGCAGCCCCTCTTCATCGCCTCAGGCACGGGGTTCGCGCCAGTCAAGAGTCTCGTCGAGCATGCCATGGCGCTCGATGTCTTTGCCTCAATCGGGCTTTTGAGGATAGCGCCGGAGCTGTACCTTTCCAATCTCTGCCGCTCATGGGAAGCTGCGCTCGACAATTTCAGCTACGCCGAGGTTGCGGATCTGGCGCTTTTGCCGGATCTTCTGGATCGGGATGTCTATATCGCAGGCCCGGCCGATTTCGTTGCGAAAACGAGGCAGCGGCTTTTGGGCGAAGGGCTGCCGGAAGCCCGGATTTTCAGCCCATGAGGTGCCGCACCTGATCGCGCTCCCAGAGGAGTTCCCGGTAGGACTTGTCCATCCGCACCCTCATGAACGGGGTGATTTCGAGATTCTCCACGATGGCGTATTTCCCTTTTGCGCACTGCACGGGAAAGCCGTAAATCACTCCTTCCGGAATGCCGTAGCTGCCATCCGATAAAATGCCCATGCTCACCCAGTCGTTGTCCCTGGTGCCGAGCAGCCAGTCTCTGACATGGCAGATGGCGGCGTTCGCTGCGCTGGCGACCGAACTTGATCCGCGCGCTTCCAGGATTTCAGTTCCCCTGTTCTGTACGCCTGGGATGAATTCCTTTTCCACCCATTCCTGATCGTGAATCAGCTGGTTCGCGCCGATGCCGTCGACCAGGGCATGGTATAGATCGGGAAACTGGGCAGAGGAATGGTTCCCCCATGCGATCGCTCTTCTCACATGGGTGACCGGTCGGCCCGCATGAGCCGCCACCCTGGACAGCGCGCGGTTGTGGTCGAGGCGCATCATCGAAGTATAGTTTTTCGGGTCGAGCCTTCTCGCATGGCTCGCCGCGATGAGGGCATTGGTATTGGCGGGGTTGCCCACCACCAGTACCTTGGCATGGGGAGATGCCGCTTTGTCCAGCGCGATGCCCTGGCTTTTGAAAATTTCGCCGTTCACCGTCAGGAGATCGCTGCGCTCCATGCCCTTCGTCCTGGGACGTGACCCCACCATGATCGCGATGTCCGCGCCTGCAAAAGCCTCTTCCGGAATAGCCGTACAATGGATTCCTGCAAGCAGCGGGAAAGCGCAATCGTCGAGTTCCATTTGAACCCCTTTCAGCGCCTGAAGGGACTGGGGTATTTCCAGAAGCTGGAGGATGACGGGCTGCCTGAATCCCAGCATGTCGCCGGATGCGATGCGGAACAGCAGGTTGTAGCCGATGTGGCCTGCCGCTCCGGTTACTGCGATTCTGATAGGCTGCCTCATCGATTTCCCTCCTTTCAATGCCTGAGGTAAAATACTACACGCTTCAAGACGCTTCTGGAATTGCCAGGAAAGGAAGGAAATGAAGCATCGCCCCAGATATCTCGACATCAGAAGGATCAGGCTGCCCCTGCCCGGAGTCGTCTCCATCCTGCACAGGATGAGCGGCTTTCTGCTTTTTCTCGGCATTCCCCTCATGCTGTTTTTTCTGCAGGAAAGCCTGAGCTCAAGTCAGGGCTTCGCAAGTCTTGCGGATGCGCTTTCCACCTTTCCGACCAAGACGATTCTGATTTTTCTGCTCTGGGCATTCCTGCATCATTTCTGCGCCGGGATACGCTTGCTGCTGCTCGACATGGGCATCGGCCTTCCGCTGCAATCGGCGCGGGCAAGCAGCAAGGCGGTGATGCTGGCGGGAATCCTGCTCACGCTCGTTCTGGGAGCCTGGCTGTGGTGAAAAGGACCGTGGTGGGGGCGCATTACGGCATCATGGGCTGGCTCGTCCAGCGAATTTCGGCTGCGATCATGGCGCTGTTGATCCTGCTGTTCCTGGCGGTGCTGCTCGACCATCATCCGCTTTCCTATGACATTTGGAAAACGCTGCTTTCGCAGCTCTGGCTCAGGATAGGGATGCAGCTTTTTCTGATCGGCCTGTTCCTGCATGCCTGGGTGGGAATGAGGGATATCTTGATGGATTATGTCCATGCCACCGGAATCAGATTGCTCCTGCAGGTGCTTGTCCTGGTTGCCCTCTCGGTTTATGCGATCTGGAGCATCCGGATCATTTGGGAGAATTGATGGAAAAGCGCAAATTTGATGTCGCGATCATCGGCGCGGGAGGGGCCGGCATGCGTGCTGCCCTCCAGCTTTCCACTGCAGGATGCAAGGTCGCGGTATTGAGCAAGGTGTTCCCGACCCGCTCCCACACCGTCGCCGCCCAGGGCGGAATCACTGCGGCCCTCGGCAATGTGACCGAGGACAACTGGCTCTGGCACATGTACGACACGGTCAAGGGATCGGACTATCTGGGCGACCAGGACGCCATCGAATACATGTGCAGGATGGGGCCGCAGGTCGTCTACGAGATGGAGCATTTCGGCCTGCCCTTTTCCAGACTCGAAAACGGGAAGATATACCAGAGGCCGTTCGGCGGCCAGTCCCGCAATTTCGGCGGAGATCAGGCGACGCGAACCTGCGCAGCGGCGGACAGGACCGGACATGCGATGCTGCATACGCTCTATCAGCGCAACATTCAGGCCAAGACCCACTTCTTCGTCGAATTTCTGGCCATCGATCTCGTCCGGGATGCCGAGGGCAGGGTGCTTGGCGTCGTTGCTCTGGATATGGAAAAGGGAGAGCCGCTTCTGATCGAAGCGAGAGCGACCCTGCTTGCAACGGGAGGCGCGGGGCGGATTTTCCAGGCGAGCACCAATGCCTTCATCAATACCGGGGACGGCCTCGGCATGGCGTCCCGCGCCGGCATCCCGCTTGAGGACATGGAATTCTGGCAATTCCATCCCACCGGCGTCATGGGCGCCGGAGTGCTGATTTCCGAAGGCGTGCGCGGGGAAGGCGGCTATCTCGTCAATGGCGCGGGCGAGCGCTTCATGGAACGCTATGCCCCCCACGCCAGGGATCTCGCAGGGCGCGATGTGGTGGCAAGAGCCATCGCAATAGAAATACACGAAGGCAGGGGTTGCGGTCCGCGCAAGGACCATGTCCTCTTGAAGCTCGATCATATCGGGAAACACGAGATCCTGGACAAGCTTCCGGGAATACGCGAAATCGCCCTCAAGTTCGCCCATGTCGATCCGCTGGAAGCACCCATTCCCGTCGTGCCGACCGCGCATTACATGATGGGCGGCATACCGACTCACTACAGGGGGCAGGTGGTGGTCCCCGCCAGAACCGGGCCCGAAGAAGCTGTTCCCGGTCTTTACGCGATAGGCGAATGCGCCTGCGTTTCGGTTCACGGCGCAAACCGCCTGGGCGGCAATTCCCTGCTCGATCTGCTCGTTTTCGGACAGGCTGCGGCCGAGCATATCGTGGAGTTCTTGAAGGAAAATCCGACCTCCCCGCATATCCCGAAGGAGGGGCCGGACCTTGCCCTTGCGAGGCTTGCCCGCTGGGATAGAAGGGCGGGAACGGAGCGGGTTGCGGATGTCTACCGGGACATGCAGGGCATCATGCAATCCCATTGCGGCGTATTCCGGCGGGCCGAAGTGCTGGAAGAGGGCATCGCCAAGCTCGAAGAGGCAAGGCAAAGGCTCGACCGCGCTGCGATTGACGACCACAGCAAGGTTTTCAATACCGCCAGGGTTGAAGCGCTGGAACTCGAAAACCTGATGGAAGTCGCATTTGCCACGATCCGGTCGGCTGCCGCCAGAACGGAGAGCCGGGGAGCGCATGCCCGTGACGACTATCCCGAGCGGGACGACAGGAACTGGCTCAAGCATACCCTGGCCCATGGGGACGGCACGATCGACTACAAGCCGGTCAGGTTGAAACCCCTGACCGTGCCGTCCTTTCCGCCCAAAACCCGTACCTATTGAGGCTGCCATGCGTTTTTCCATATACCGCTTCGATCCCGATGCCGATGCGTCCCCTTATATGAAGGATTACGAGCTGGCGCTCGAAGCAGGGGACATGATGCTGCTCGATGCCCTCATCCTGATCAAGGCGCAAGACGATTCGCTCTCCCTGCGCAAATCCTGCCGGGAGGGGGTGTGCGGATCGGATGCAATGAACATCAACGGCAGGAACGGGCTTGCCTGCATCACCCCCCTGTCCAGCCTGAAGGAGCCGATAGAACTGCGCCCGTTGCCGGGCCTGCCTGTCATCAGGGATCTTGTCGTCGACATGGAGCCCTTTTTCAAGCAATACCGCTCGATCAAGCCCTACCTCATCAACAACGACCCGCCGCCCGAGACGGAACGCCTGCAGTCCCCGCAAGAGCGGGCGGAACTGGACGGCCTTTACGAATGCATCCTCTGCGCATGCTGCACCACTTCCTGCCCTTCGTTCTGGTGGAATCCGGATAAATTCGTGGGGCCTGCCGGCTTGCTGCAGGCATGGCGCTTCATTGCAGATACCCGGGATCAGGCGACTTCAGATCGGCTCGATGACCTGGAAGACCCCTATCGCCTTTTTCGCTGCCACGGCATCATGAATTGCGTGGATGCCTGCCCGAAGGGGCTGAATCCCACCGAAGCGATAGGAAAAATCAAGGGCATGATGGTCAGAAGAACGGTATGAGCGCGCTACGCTGGCGTTCCCGGCGCGGGATGCTGGAGCTCGACATCGTGCTTGGAAGATTCCTCGACAGGCATGAGGCAAGGCTGAGCGAGGATCAGGCGAAAGCCTATCTCGGCCTGCTCGAATACCCGGATGCGGAACTCTGGGATATCATAACGGGGAAAGGAGAGCCGGAAGCGGTCGAAAAAGCCCTGCTGGAACTCATCAGAATGAATTGATGTCACGGAACAATCATGGAAAAAAAACGCATCGCAACCCTGTCTTTCAACGACGGAACGCCGCAGATCGAATTGCCGATCATGGCGGGCACGCTCGGTCCGGATGTGATCGACATCAGGAATCTCGCGAAAACCGGGATGTTCACCTACGATCCCGGATTCCTGTCCACTGCGAGCTGCAGTTCGGGCATCACCTACATCGACGGCGATGCCGGCCATCTCTATTACAGAGGTTATCCGATCGAGCAGCTCGCCGAACAATCGAGCTATCTCGAGGTCTGCTATCTTCTGCTCAACGGAGAGCTGCCCAGCAAGGCTGAAAACGAAACATTCGAACGCGAGATCAAGCGCCGGACCATGGTTCACGATCAGCTGATGACCTTCTACAAGGGATTCAGGCGCGATGCCCATCCCATGGCAGTGATGGTGGGGGTGGTTGGGGCCCTGTCCGCCTTCTATCACGATTCGCTCGATATCAGCAATCCGGAGCACAGGAAGGTTTCGGCCTTGCGGCTGATCGCCAAGGTGCCGACCATCGCGGCGATGTGCTACAAGTACAACATCGGCCATCCTTTCATGTATCCGAACAACAAGCTCGGTTACGTGGAGAATTTCCTCTACATGATGTTCGCCACCCC